>Ga0075418_10000583_pt1 | contig 39210 bp, 35 predicted proteins | sample SoiMetdeltSBSDD2_FD_81776 | JGI IMG/M metagenome (GOLD analysis project Ga0075418, IMG submission 81776) | Bulk soil microbial communities from a Populus tree surrounding site in Tennessee, USA - Soil MetaG P. deltoides SBSDD2 | ecosystem: Environmental > Terrestrial > Soil > Tree plantation...
CCCGGCTGATCCTCGATTCCGGGAAGCCGGCCGAGGCGGCCGCCGCCTACCGCGCGGTCCTCCGCGCGAGTCCCGGCCTCCGCCCTGCGGAGCTCGGCCTCGCGCGCGCGCTGGTCATGGGGCCCGCCGATCCTGAGACCGACCGTTGGCTCGCGCAGCTCGCGGCGCGCTATCCCAAGGATCCGGTTCCGGTTGCTCTCCGGGGGATCGCTCTCGAGCGGCGCGGGGACGCCGCGGGGGCGGCCGCCGCGTTTCGCGAGGCGCTGGCGATGGACCCGAGAGACACCGACGCCCGCGACGGCTTGCTCCGCCTCGGCGGCCGTCGCTAGCCCAAAAAAAAGGCGGGGGATCGCTCCCCCGCCCTTCGTTTCCTATGCGGACTTCAGATCAGAAGTGAACGGTCGGCCAGCTGCGGGCCTGGTTGGTGGCCTTGAGGTTGTACTGGAAGTCGTTGCCGTCCACCGTCAGCGTGGCGTGGATGCCCGGGCCGGGGTGCGCATTGTTCCAGTTGATGGCGTTCTGCGCGAGGTTCCGGTTGTTCGGGTTGCTCATGTCGATCATGAGCCGCCGCTGAGCGAGATTCGCCGTGATCCCGATCTGCGAGGTCATGGGCAGCGAGTAGGCGCTCCCGTTCCGGTTGTCGAGCAGGATCGAGGTGTTGAGCGCGCTCAGATTGCCACGGAGCCAGGTCGCGCCGCGGAAGGTGATCGGGGTCATCTCGTTCGCGAGCGCGATCAGCTTGAGGGAGCGGTCATTGACCTGCGACCGGCCGCACTCGCCGTAGTAGCGAGCGGTGCTGAGGAGCAGCGACATGCTGCGGGCGCCCGAGCAGCTCGTGTTGAACGTGTAGTCGTAGTCGTCCACATCGCCGACCTCGGGGTCGTTGGACGTCGTGACCTTGCAGCCCTGCCAGTCCGGAGCACAATACAGGTCATCCTTGAACGGCGAATCGGTGCTGCTCGTGAAGAAGTTCGACGTGGAGAGGGTGCGGTCTCCATTCGTCTTCTGGTCCACGAAGTTCAGGATGTTGTCATTGCCGTCCGGCCAGATCGTCGCCACGAAGAATCCGCTGAACCGCACGTAGGCGTTGCCGCTCGTGTTGACGACGCCGTCCACATCGTTGTCGGTGATCAGCGAATAGTTCGTGATCGCACAGCCGAAGCCCATCGACACGGCGATAGCGAGAGCGAACACCAAAAGCTTCTTCATCACTGGCTCCTTTGCGAAAGGTTCTCTTCCCAAACCCCTACAGCGCAAGAATCCGACCCTGTTGTCCGATTCCCCCCTTGCCCTTCGACCCGTCTCCGAAGCCCCCGGGCCTCACCTCCAGGAACCTCGTCACCCAGATCTCTAGGTTTGAGTTCCTCTCGTATACCGTGGTCATTGGATGCAGGCAAAGGGAAAAAGGTGACTCATCGTAACTTTGTCGTGTCGGATTTATGCCTACCCCCGGTCTACCGCGGATAGGGGTTCCGCTTTTTTTGGGTGCCCGGGGGTCAGTTGACGTACCCGAGGGAGCGGAGCTCCTGCCGGGTCTCGTCGCTGATGTGGTAGCCCCGGGTGTCGCCGGGGTCGGCCGCGATCCACGCCGCGAGCTCACGGCGGAGAGCCTCCCGGACCTCGGGGAGACGCTCGCCCGCGTCCTGCGTCTCTCCGGGGTCCCGCTCGAGGTCGTAGAGCCGCCATTCCGGGGGACGGCCCGCGTGCGGTACGTAGACCAGCTTGTAGCCGCCCCGTCGGAGCCACCGCCACTTGCCGGCGACCCCCGGGACCTCCCGGCGGGTGTTCTCCTCGTGAAGGCTGATATCGGTCTCCCCCAGGCAGGCCCGGTCGGCGCCGGCGGTTCCCTCGAGATAGGGCCGGAGCGTCCGACCCCGAAAGGCCGGCTCGGCGGGGAGCCCCGCCAGGTCGAGCACGGTCGGCGCGATGTCGATGCTGCTCTCGGTCGATCCCACCCTCACCCCCGGCCGGATCGTCCCCGTCCAGCGCATCATCAAGGGGATGTGGATCTCGGGCTCGGAGCCGAGGTCGCCGTGCTCGAAGAAGTAGTCGTGCTCCCCGAGCGACTCGCCATGGTCCGCGGTGAGGATCACGAGCGTCTTCCGGTCGATCCCGAGCCGCCCGAGAGTCGCAAGCAGCGTCCCGACCGCCTGATCGGTGTACCGGATCTCCCCGTCGTACAGAGCGACGAAGGATGCGACCTCGTCGGGCGGCATGTCGTTCTCGAAGATGATGGGCCCGATCGTCCGCGTCCGCGCGCGAAGCGCTTCGTACGTCGCGGACGTCCGTGGATCCTCCTCCGCGTACCGGGTCCGCCAGGGCGCGGGCGGGTCGTACGTCCAGTGCGGATCCATGAGATGGATCCAGAAGAACCACGGGCGCCCCCCGCGGGACGCGTTCTCGATCCAGTCCGCCGCCCGCCCGCACGCCTGCTCGGCCAGCGCGTGGGACCGGAAGTCGTCGTCGTAGGTGTCGAACCCCTGCGCGAGTCCCGAGGCCCGGACGAGGCGGGGATGGGTCTGGATCGCCCCCGTCGAGTAGCCGGCGCCGCGGAGCACCTCGGCGAGCGTCCGGTTGTCCGGCTCCAGCGGGAGGAGGAGGTTGCGCACCCCGTGCTCGTGCGGGTAGCTCCCCGTCAGGAGCGAGGCGAGGGAGGGGTTCGTCCGTGGAGAGACGGTGATGTGGCGCTCGAAGGTGACCCCCTCCCTGCCGAACCGGTCGATCGCGGGGCTCGTGTCGCGGGAATAGCCGTAGGTCGAGAGATGGTCGGCGCGCGTGGTCTCGAGCGTGATCAAGAGGACGTTGACGCGGTTCCCGCGCACCGGGCGACAGGCCGAGGCCGCGGTCACGGCGACGACGATCGCGGCGACCGCAACCACCTGGCGTCTCATCTTCGGTCCTCGAGGAACAGGACGATACCATCCGGTCCGAAGCGGTCGTCCCCGCGAAGCTCTTCGTCGGCGACGCGACGCCAGGCGGGATCGCGGTCGAGAGCCGCCGCGAGCGGCTCCGCCCCATCGATCAGCACCCACCGAACGTCGTAGCGCGCGCGCGCGTCGGCCCAGAGCGCCTCCCACCCCGGAGCACAGGAGAGGATCGGGTCGAACACGCGGGCCCGGAACGCCCCATAGAGATCGTTCCGCCCGTCCATGAACACGCGCTCGGCCGGGTACTGCCGGAACATCAGGAACCCGCCGAAGCGGTAGCTGTTGAACCCGTTCCCCGGCACTCCGCTCTTCGAGAGGAACCGGACATGGGCCTCGGGCAGGGGGCGCGAGGGGCGCTCCTCGAAGCGGGGGACCGGACCGATGAACCGCGGGCCGGAGAGCACGACGATGCCCGCCGCGATCGCGAGACCGGCGGCGGCACGGGTCCACGCGCTCTCGGGGAGCGTGCGTCCCCGACGGCGCATCAGATCCGTGAGAGCGATCGCCAGGACGGGCGCGAGGACGATCGCGAGCAGCGGGAGATGACGAATGGCCGTCAGGAACAGACCCGCGAAGAGCGCGACACGCAGAACGAGCGCGGCGCGAAGGCGCGCTCCCGCGGCGAGCGCGATCACGAGGAGGGCGACCGCGGTGACGAGCAACGGGAGGCGCAGGAGGTCGGGCTTCGCCCATTCGTTGTTGGCGGCGTAGATCTCCGGCCGGGCGGCGTACAGGAAGGGGTGGACGACCTGCGCGACGCCGAGAGGGTTCAAGAACGCGGCGAACGGCGCGCCGAGCGCGGTCGCCGTCACCTCCCACGCGCGACGGCGGCGGCCGGGATCGTGCCGCGCCTCCCACCACGCCCCCGCCGCCTCGCATCCGAGAAGCCCCAGCCCCACCACGAACGCGCCGTGAACGTTGGCCCAGACGGCGATCACCGCGGCGCAGGCCGGGAGCGCCCAGCGAGCCCGTCCCCGGGCCCGCTCGAGCAGGTAGCCGAGAGCGGCGAGCGCCGCGTAGCTCGCGATCTGAGGGCGGATGTCCCAGAAGAGGTTGCCGAACGTCAGGAACGCGGCGAGCCAGACCGAGAGGGCCGACAGGAGCGGCGGCGCGCCGGCGCGCGCCATGGTCGCCGCGAGGAGCGCCAGCGTGACCGCGACCGCGGCGGCGCGGAGGATCACGAGTCCGGCACGCCCGGGCGGCGTGAGCGCGAGCACCCCCGACGGCTCGCGCGCAGTGCGGCCGACCAGCGCGGCGACGACCTGGAACCCCCACTCGTTGTCGTGCCACTCCGCGGTCCCGAAGGTCGCCGAGCCCACTCCGCGTTGCGGGATCGCGCGCTCGTCGAGGATCCGGCGTCCGGTCGCGAGGTGGTAGTACGCATCCACGCTCGTGATCGGAAAGAGCGCGAGCCAAGCCGCCGAGGCGACCGCGAGCCACGGCAGGAGCTGGGCGGCGCGGGGCGACGCGGCGCGAGTCACGGGGAAGAGCTTACGTCAGTTGAACAGCGTGACGGAGCCGTCGGCCTCCACCCGCATCTGCACCTTCGAGGCCGTCGAGGTGACGATCCGCCCCTCGCTCTTGCGTGGGGTGCGCCCCATCTTCGTCTGGACCTTCTTGACGTAGTCCTGGGTCTCCGCGTAAGCGGGAACGCCGCCGTAACGCTTCACCGCTCCCGCGCCCGCGTTGTAGGCGGCGAGGGCGAGCGTGACGTTGCCCTCGTACTGGTCGAGGAGGTCGCGCAGATGCTTCGCCCCCGCGCTCAGGTTCTGGTAGGGGTCGTGGAGGTTGGTCACGCCGTAGCGCTTCGCGGTGGTGGGCATGAGCTGCATCAGCCCTTGCGCTCCCTTCGACGACTGCGCCTTCGGGTTGAACCCCGACTCGACCAGCGCCACCGCCTTCACGAGCGTGGGGTCGACCCCGTTCTCGCGCGCGACCATGTCGATGTACGGGTCGTAGGGAGTCGCCGGGAGGGTGACCGAGCGCTGCGCCGGCCCGCCCCGGGTGCGGGGGACGGGCTTCACGTCGCTGCGCGACGCGGTGTTGGTGAACACGATGTCGCCGTTCTTGTCCTTGTAATAGAGGAGCTCGTCCGCCGACGCGGGTCCCGCGGCCAGACCCCAGGCCGCCAGGATCGCGGTCTTCAGAAGCTGTCGCGGGCCGATGCTCAAGCGGTCGCTCCCGCGCGTCGCGCCACCGCGTCCCGCCCCGCGCGCAGAGCCTCGTCCAGACGGGACGGCTCCTTGCCCCCCGCCTCCGCCATGTCGTCGCGTCCCCCGCCTCCGCCGCCGATGATCTTCGCAAGCTCACGCACGAGATCGCCCGCAGCGATCCTCCCCTTCACGTCGTCCGTGACCGCGACCAGGATCGACGCCTTCTCCGCCTCCGCGCGGCCGAGGATCACCACCCCGCTCCCGAGCTTCTGCCGGAGGTTGTCGGCGAGCACGCGCGTGTCCTGGGACGGGAGTCCGTCCACCCGCGCGGCGATCAGCCGGATCCCTCCGACGACCTCCGGGCTCTCGGCGCGGCGCAGCAGATCGGCGCGAACCGCGCTCAGCCGCTGCTGATCGAGCTCGCGCTGCATCGCGCGGAGCATCTCGGCGCGGCGACCCACCTCCGCGAGGAGATCGTGCCGGGGGACGGACAGGAGGTCTTCCATGCTCCGTAGAATCTGGTGATCGGCCCGTGACTTTTCCAGTGCGCCTTCTCCGGTCAGAGCCTCGACGCGACGCGTGCCCGAGGCGATGCCGCGCTCCCCGGTGAGCAGAAAGACGCCGATCTCGCCGGTTCTGGCGCAGTGCGTCCCGCCGCACAGCTCTTTCGAAAACGTACCGATGGTTACGACCCTGACGGTGTCGCCATATTTCTCGCCGAAAAGGGCCATGGCGCCCGAGCGAAGCGCCTCGTCGAGCGGCATCTGCTCCGTGACGATCGGCGCGTTCTCGAGGATGCGGCGGTTGACCAGCGACTCGATGTCGGCGCGCGCGCGGTCGCTCACGCCGGCGAAATGGCTGAAGTCGAATCGCAGCCGGTCGGGGGCGACCAGCGAGCCGGCCTGCTTGACGTGCGTTCCCACAACCTCGCGGAGGGCCGCGTGGAGGAGATGGGTCGCGGTGTGGTTGCGCCGGATCGCCTCGCGGCGCGCGGTGTCCACCTCCGCGGTGACCGCGTCCCCCGCGGCCAGGCGTCCGGACTCGATCGTGACGCGCGAGGTGATCAGGCCGGTCGCCGGGCGCGTCGTGTCGAGCACCTTCGCGCGCCCGGCGCCGCCGACGATCCACCCCGTGTCGCCGATCTGACCTCCCGCCTCGCCGTAGAACGGCGTGGCCGCGAGCAGCACCTCCCCGGAGCCCCCCTCCACCAGCTCCCGGACCGGCGTTCCGTCCTCGCCGAGCAGGGCGACGATCGGGACGCCCTCGAGCGTATCGGCGCCGAACCCCTCGAACTTCGTCGGCGCGCTCGGCGCGATCGCCCCCCAGCGGGCCTGCGCTTCTTCTTTCTTGGCCCCCTTCCAGGACGCCTGCGCGCGGCTCCGCTGTTTCGCGAGCTCCGCCTCGAACCCGGCGAGGTCGAGCGCGAGCGCCCGCTCCTCGGCGACGTCCTGCGCCAGATCGATCGGGAGCCCGAACGTGTCGTAGAGGCGGAACAGCTCGGCTCCCCCGAGCGTCGTGGTCCCGGCGGGCAGCTTTCCTATCGTCTCGTCGAGGAGCGACAGACCCGCGGCGATCGTCTCGCCGAATCTTTCCTCCTCGCGGCGCGCCACCTCGAGGATCGCCGGGAGGGCGCCGACGATCTCGGGATAGACCTCGCCGAGGGTCTCGACCACCGCCGGGGCGACGTGGTGGAGGAACGGCCCCTCGATCCCCAGCTTCCGGCCGTGCCGGATCGCGCGCCGCAGCACCCGGCGCAGCACGTACCCCCGCTTGTCGTTCGCCGGCGTCACGCCGTCCGCGACGAGGAAGCAGAGCGCCCGCGAGTGGTCCGCGATCACCCGCATCGAAATGTCCGCCTCCGGGCGCGCGCCGTAGGCGACCCCCGCTCGCGACGCGGACGCCGCGAGGATCGGCTGGAAGAGGTCGGTGTCGTAGTTGCTGCGCTTCCCCTGGAGCACGGACGTGAACCGCTCGAGCCCCATCCCGGTGTCGACCGACGGCGCGGGAAGCGGCTGGAGGTCCCCGTCGGCCTTCTGATCGAACTGCATGAACACGAGGTTCCAGATCTCGATGTAGCGCGTCGCGTCGGTCTCGGGGGTCGAGGGGCCGGTGACCGAGGTCAGATCCTGGCCCAGATCGAAGTAGATCTCGCTGCACGGGCCGCAGGGGCCGGTATCCCCCATCCTCCAGAAGTTGTCGCGCTCGCCGAGCTTCAGGATGCGCCCGGGAGCCACCCCTGCCGCGTCCCGCCAGATCGCGAACGCCTCGTCGTCCGGGGGAACGCCCGCGTTCCCCTCGAAGACGGTGACCCACAGGCGGTCCTTGGGGACGCCGAAGCGCTCGGTGACCATCTCCCACGCCCAGACGATCGCGTCCCGCTTGAAGTAGTCCCCGAACGAGAAGTTCCCGAGCATCTCGAAGAACGTGTGGTGGCGCGGCGTCCGCCCGACCTGCTCGAGGTCGTTGTGCTTCCCGGAGACGCGCAGGCATTTCTGGGACGAGGCCGCGCGGACGTAGTCGCGGACCTCGGCCCCTGTGAAGACGTTCTTGAACTGGTTCATCCCGGCGTTGGCGAACAGGAGCGTGGGGTCGTCGGGCAGAACGAGCGGCGAGCTCGGCACGACACGATGGCCCCGCGAGGCGAAGAACTCCAGGAAGGCGCGGCGGATCTCGAGCGACGTCATGGGTCGGTTCCTTCGAAGCCGTAGGGGCGAAGCGCCGCGTCGATCGCGCCGGGCTCGAACCCCTCGTGGAGCAGCGCATTGTACACACGCGCGAGGCGCGTCCGGCTCGCGCGCCCGGGCGGGGGCCCCAGACGGCGCCGCACCGCCCGCTCGAGGCTCGCGGCCTCGTCCACGTCTCCTCCCTCGACCGCCTCGCGCCAGACCGATGCCGCGACCGCGGGGTCGACGCCGCGGGCCTCGAGCTCGGCGAGGCTGCGCTCGCGCCCTCGCCCGCGCGATGCAGCCCGTGTCGCGAGCCAGTGACGCGCGAGCTCCCGGTCGTCGATCGCGCCGGAGGCGGTCAGGCGCCGGATCGCGTCGTCGACGCCGGGGCCGTCGTGCCCCCTGCCGTGAAGGCGCGCGGCGAGCTCGCGCTCACTCAGCGGCCTCCGCGCGAGCAGCGCCACCGCCTCGTCGTAGGCCGACCGCATCGGCGCACTCTAACCCCGAAACGAGAAACGCCGCCCGGGATCGGGCGGCGGAGAGGGTTTCGAGCCGGCGACCCGTGCGTCAGCTTCGGCTGAACTCGAAAGGCGAGTCGGGGGACTGCGGGTTGAAGGAGGAGGAGGAGTCGCTCTTGGTCGCCGCCTGGTCCATCTGCTCCGACGACATCTCCGAGGTCGAGTGGATCCCGGCCACCTTCAGCTTGAACTCGTCCGGGTTGGTCGCCTGGCGGAGCGCCTCCTCGAACGAGATGAGGTCCTGCTTGTACAGGCGGTAGAGCGACTGGTCGAAGGTCTGCATCCCGTACTGGCTCGTCCCCTGCTGGATCGCGTCCCGGATCAGCTTCGTCTTCTCCTTGTTCTCGACGCAATCGCGGATGTACGCGGTCGTCCGGAGCACCTCGACGGCGGGGACGCGCCCCTTCCCGTCGGAGCGGGGAACCAGGCGCATGGAGATGACGGCCTTGAGGACCGACGCGAGCTGGAGGCGGATCTGCTTCTGCTGGTGCGGGGGGAAGACCGAGATGATGCGGTTCACGGTCTCGGTGGCGTCGAGCGTGTGGAGGGTCGAGAGGACGAGGTGCCCCGTCTCGGCCGCGGTGAGCGCGGTCTCGATCGTCTCGTAGTCGCGCATTTCGCCGACGAGGATCACGTCCGGATCCTGGCGGAGAGCCGAACGCAACGCGAGGGCGAAGGACTTGGTGTCCACTTCGACCTCGCGTTGGTTCACCAGGCTCTTTTTGTCCCGGTGCAGGAACTCGATCGGATCTTCGATGGTCATGATGTGCTCGGTGCGGGTCGAGTTGATGAAATCGATCATCGCGGCGAGCGAGGTCGATTTCCCCGAGCCCGTCGTCCCGGTGACGAGGATCAGCCCGCGCCGCTCGCCCGCGATCTGCTCGAGGACCTGCGGGAGGAGGAGGTCGCGGATCGTCAGGATCTTGACCGGGATCACGCGGAGGACGAGCCCGACCGTTCCGCGCTGCTGGAAGACGCTGCAGCGGAACCGCCCCAGGCCGGGGACCGAGTACGCCATGTCGATCTCGAAGTTGTCCTTGAACTTCTGCTTCTGGCGGGCGCTCATGATGCTGAACGCCATCGAGATCGTGTCCTCCTGCATGAGGCGCTTCTGGTCGGTCAGGGGGAGGAGCTTCCCGTCGACGCGAATGACCGGGTGGCTCCCGACCTTCAGGTGCAGGTCGGAGGCTCCGCGGTCGGTCGAGATCTTCAGGAGATCGTTGATGTGCAGTTCCATGATCCTCCCCGTCCGGGGACGTCTGACCCCGCCTGGAACATAGGCGCGGGTGTGGGGTCCGTCAACCGATCAGGAGCCGGCGAGACGTTGACGGACCGCGGGATTCCCGGCGGAGCGCGCGACGCAATCCTGGACGAGCGGCTGGATCTCCGCCGTGCGGTTGAGCCTCCGGAGGAGCGCGATCGCCCCGTCGAGCGCTTCCGTGTGGGAGGGGCGTGCGGACAGGGCGTTCCGGTAGCGGCCGAGCGCCTCGTCGTCCCGCCCCAGGCGCTCGAGCGCCCGGCCGGCGAGCACCGACAGCTCGGCGTCGGATCCTCCCGCGGCTGAGAGACCGGCCTCGGCGGTCGCGAGGGCGAGGGCGTTCTCCCCCGTGCCGAGGTACGACTCCGCCAGGCGCGCGTCGATTCCGACGTACGTCCCGCCGTGCCCCCTGAGCGCGAGCCAGAGGTCGCGGCACTCCGCATGCCGTCCCTGCGACGCGAGGAGCGCGGTGAGCCTCCGGTACGCGAGATAGAAGTCGGGATAGCGGCGGATCAGCTCGCGGTAGGTGGCTTCCGCCGCGCGGAGATCTCCGCGCGCGCGGTGGGCCTGTCCGAGGCGCAGTCGGAACTCGGGGTTCTCCGGGTCGCCGGCGACGAGCCGCTCGAAGATCGACACCGCGTCCCCACCGTCGCGGATCACGTCGGTCCCGCGGAGGTACTCGTCGTAGTCCGCTACCCCGTCCTTCGGATCGCGCCCCGGCCCGGAGCCCGAAGCCGCGGGGGCTCCGGCGCCGCCGCCTCCGACGTAACCGAGCGATTGCAGGCGCGCGAGCAGGTCGTCGTCGACGCCCGTCTCGGCGCCCTCCTTCGACGCGTGGCTCGACGACGCGACGGCCACGCGCGAGAGGAGCGCGTTCATGGCGTCGTCCTTCGCGGGATCGGTGCGCGCCAGGTCGCGCGCCTCGCCGGGATCGGCGTCGAGGTCGTAGCGCTCGGGCCGGGGGGCGGCGATCCACTTCATCCCGCCGCGGCGGATCGCGAAGAGCGGCGCCCAGCCGAACTCCTCCGCCGCGAAGAAGCTCTCCGCGTACACCGTCCGGCCGGGACCCGGAGCGAGGGGGTCGTCGGTCTCGGGGGCCGCCTCGCGCCCCATCACGTCGCGCCCGTCGATCGAGCCCTCGAACGGCACGTGGGCGAGCGCCGCGATGGTCGGGGCGAGATCGACGAGGCTGACGAGGTCGCGGCGACGCTCCCCCCGCGCGACCTTCCAGGGGGCGCGTACGACGAGCGGGACGTGGAGCGTGGACTCGTAGACCAGGAGGCCGTGCGACGCCTCGCCGTGATCCCCGAGACCCTCACCGTGATCGCCGGCGATCACCACGATCGTCCGGTCGAGCGCGCCCCCCTTCGCGAGCGCGTCGAGGACGCGCCCCAGCTCGGCGTCTGCGAACGCGATCTCCCCGTCGTACGGGCGGCCGGCGAAGCTCTCGGCGTACGGGGAGGGCGGCTCGTACGGAAGGTGCGCGTCGTAATAGTGGATCCAGGCGAAGAAGGGCTTCGATCCGGCGAGGGCGCTCGCGAGCCAGGGAAGCGCCCTCGCGTTGACCTCGGCCGCGGACCGCTCGCTCCGGCCGTCCCCCCGGTCGCCGTCCCCGAAGTCGTCGTCGAACGTCGCGAACCCCTGGGAGAACCCGAAGGTGCGCGCGACCGGGTAGGCGCCCACGAACGCGCCGGTCGCGTACCCCGCCGCCGCGAACGCCTCGGCGAGCGTGCGGCTTCCGTCGGGGAGCCGGAACCGTCCGTTGTTGCGGACCCCATGCGCCTGCGGGTAGAGACCGGTCATCACGCTCGCGTGCGACGGCGTGGTCAGAGGCGTGGCCGACCAGGCCCGCTCGAACAGCGTTCCCTGCGCCGCGATCCGATCGAAGACCGGGGTCGTCGCACCCGCCGCGCCGTACGCGCCCAGGTGGTCCGCGCGCGTGGTGTCGAGGGTCACGAGGAGCACGTTGGGGCGAGGGACGTCGCGGCGGGTCGCCGGGCATCCGGACGCGACGCAGGCGGCCAGGACGCCGATCCCCCACGAGCGTCGCGCGCGGTCCATGAGGCGGCAGTCTACAGGATGGAGCCGAGGTCCCCCCATGCGTGGAGGACGATCGCGGCCGCGACGGCGCCGGCCGTTTCCGTCCGAAGGGTCCTCGGGCCGAGCGACGCCGGGCGCCACCCGGCGTCGACGAGGGCGGCGATCTCCCCGGGAGCGAACCCTCCCTCGGGACCGATCGCGATCCACACCTCCTTCGCGGGCGCTCCCGCGAGGAGAGCTGCGAGCGGCGCCGCGTCGGGCGACGTGTGAAGTGCGAGCGCGAGCACGCCGGGCGGGGGCGTCTGCGGACGGCCCGCGGCGTCCACGGCCGGCACGACCCGCCTTCCGGACTGCTTGCACGCCTCCATCGCGATCCGCTCGTAGCGGGCGAGCCGCGCGGCCGACGGAGCCCGCTCTCCGCGCTCGGTCTCGATCAGACGGAATGCCGCGACCCCGAGCTCGGTCCCCTTCTGGAGCACCCACTCCAGCTTCTCCGGCCGGACGATCGCCTGGTGCAGCACGACGCGCAGGCGCGGCTCGACGACTCCATCCGCGGGCGGGCCGACGAGCACCGTCACGCGCTCCCCCGCGATGGCGTCCACGGTCGCCGACCACTCGCCCCCCCGCCCGTCGAACACCGCGAGCGTCTCCCCCGCCCGGGCACGGAGCACCCGCGCGACGTGATGGGATTCCTCGGGATCGAGCACCGCGCGCGTCCCCTCCGCCGGCGCCGCCAGGAACGCGCGCCGCACGCGGCTCGTCATCCCGAAAGTCTCGCGACCAGGCAGGCCCACGCGCCTTCGCTCCGTCGATCCGGCACGACGATCCCCGCCGCGCGGAGCGTCTCCTCGATCTCGGCGAGATCCTCCAGCAGGAAGCCGGACGCGATCAGCGTTCCTCCCGGGCGCAGCGCGCCCGCCAGCTCCTGCGCGTGCCGCAGGAAGAACGACGCCTGGATGTTGGCCACGATCCCGTCGAACCGCTCGCCGCCGCACGCGTCGATCGAGCCGGCCCGGACCGTGACGCGGTCTCCCATGCCGTTGGCCTGGACGGCCTCCTGCGCGACGTGCGCGCTCTCCGGATCGAGATCGACCGCCATCACCCGCGATGCCCCGGCGTGCGCGGCGATCAGGGCGAGCAGACCGCTCCCCGTTCCGAGATCGAGCCACGTCGAGCCCGCTGCCGCCTCCCGCTCCACCGCCGCCGCGCACAAGCGCGTCGTCTCGTGCTCTCCCGTCCCGAAGGCCATTCCCGGGACCAGACGGATCGGGATCCGCCCGGCGGGCGGGTCGAGGGACGGGGACGGGAGCACGACGAATCGGGTCCCCACCGGAATCGGGCGGAGCGTCTCCTGCCAGCGCTCCGCCCACCGCTCGTCCTCCACCGGCTCCAGGCGGATCGCGGCGTCCCCCGCCGACATCCCGTGCGCGGCGACCGAGCGGGCGGCGCGATCCTTCCAGGCCGCGGCGTCGTCGGCCGGCCCGAGGTAGACCCTGAGCTCGGAGCGTCCGGCTCCGGTCGGGGCGACCTCGACGCCGAGGCTTCCGCCCCCGAGCACGGCCGCGATCTCGTCGTCCAGCGCGTCGGGAACGCTCACCCGCAGCACGCGCCAGCGGATCAATTGAAGATGTCTTTCACGCGATCGATGATCCCGCGCTCGGCGGTCTCCTCGCCGTCGAGCGCGGCGAGCTTCTCGAGCAGGTCGCGCTGCTCGGCCGTCACGCGGCGCGGCGTCCTGACCTGGATCGTCACGTGCAGATCGCCCCGGCCGCTCCGGTCGATCATCGGCAGTCCCCGCCCGCGGAGCACGACGACCGTCCCCGACTGCGTGCCGGCGTCGATCTCGAGATCGTCCTCGCCGCCGCCGAGCTTCGGGATCCGCACGCTCGCCCCGAGCGCGGCCTGCGAGAACGAGATCACCGCCTCGACGTGGAGGTCGGCGCCGTCCCTCCGGAACACCGGGTGCTCGGCGACGTGGATGACGACGTACAGGTCGCCGGGTGGGCCGCCCGAGGCGCTCGCCTCCCCCTCCCCTCCGATGCGGAGGCGCATCCCATCGTCCACGCCGGCCGGCACACGCACCGTGAGCTTCCGCTCGATGCGCACCCGTCCCTGTCCCGCGCAGGTCGGGCATGGCTTGACGATCCGCTTGCCCGAGCCGCCGCACGTGCCGCAGGTCCGCGCGATCGTGAAGAAACCCTGCTGGAACGCGACCTGGCCGCGGCCGCGGCAGGTCGGGCAGGTCTGCACCCCTTCCTTCCCCTCGGCGCCGGTGCCGCGGCAGGTGCCGCAGCGCTCCCAACGCGGGATCGTGATGGGAACTTCGACGCCCGAGGCCGCCTGCTCGAACGCGATCTCGAGGTCGAAGCGCAGGTCCTGCCCGGCGCGCGAGGCGCGGCGTCCGCCGCCGAAGATGTTCCCGAGGCCGAACAGGCTTCCGAGGATGTCGCCGAAGTCCGCGAACGTCTCCTGGTCGAATCCCGGGAACCCCGCCCCCTGGCCGAGCCCCGCGCGGCCGAACCGGTCGTACGCCTCGCGCTTCCGCGGATCCGACAGGACCGCGTAGGCCTCGGCGGCGTCCTTGAACATCTCTTCCGCGGCCTTGTCGCCGGGGTTCTTGTCCGGGTGGTACTTGAGCGCGAGGCGGCGGTACGCCTTCTTCAGCTCGTCGGCCGAAGCCTCGCGCGAGACCCCGAGGATCTCGTAGTAGTCACGGTCCGACAACCGCTCACGCCTCCTCGACCGTATCCGCGGCCTCTCCGCCGGCCGCCTTCGCGTCCCGCTCGTCCGACGAGAACGCGCCGGGATCGTACAGGATCACCTCGGAGAGGATGCGGCCCACCTCCGCGATCCGCTCCAGGGCGGTCGTGCACTCGGCCGCGCTGCCGCTCTCGAGCGCCCGGCGCGCGGTCTCGAGGATCTTCCGCACGTTCGACTGCTGCTCCGGCGGGAGCATCGCTCCGAACTCCGCGAAGGTCTTCTGGTTGGACTCGACCAGTCCCTCGAGACGCGTGCGGATCCGGATGAACTCCGCCCGGCGGCGGTCCTCCTCCTCGTGCTTCTGCGCGTCCTCGATGATCGCCTGGATCTCGGACTCGGCGAGCCCGCCGGCCGGCGTGACGATGATCTTCTGCTCGCGCTTGGTGGCGAGGTCGCGCGCGGAGACGTTGACGATCCCGTTGGAGTCGATGTCGAACGTCACCTCGATCTGCGCCGTCCCCTTGGGAGCCGGCGGCACGCCGACCAGATCGAACCGGCCGAGGGACTTGTTGTGCCCCGCGATCTCCCGCTCCCCCTGGAGGACGTGGACCTCGACCTTCGACTGGTTGTCCGCCACGGTCGTGAAGATCCGCGACTTCCTCGTCGGGATGGTCGAGTTGCGCTCGATGATCTTGGTGAACATCCCGCCGCGGGTCTCGATCCCGAGGGACAGGGGGGTCACGTCGAGCAGGACCATGTCCTTGACGTCCCCCTTGAGGATGCCGGCCTGGATCGCGGCGCCGATGCTGACCACCTCGTCCGGGTTGATCTCGGAATTGGGCTCGCGGCCGAAGATCTTGCGCACGGTCTCGACGACCTTGGGCGTGCGGGTCTGGCCGCCGACGAGGATCACCTCGTCGATGTCCTCGGGGCGAAGCCCCGCCATGCGCAGCGCCTCCTCGCAGGGCCCCTTGGTCTTCTCGATCAGGTCGTCCACCAGCTCCTCGAACTTCGCACGGCTCAAGCTGGTGTTGAGATGGCGCGCTCCGCTCTCGTCCGCCGAGATGAACGGCAGGTTGATCTCGGTCGCGTCGAGGCGCGAGAGCTCGCACTTCGCCTTCTCCGCCGCCTCCTTGAGGCGCTGGAGGGCGAGCCGGTCCGCGCGGAGGTCGATCCCCGTCTCGCCGTGGAAGAGCGAGAGGAGCCAGTCCACGATCCGCTGGTCGAAGTCTTCGCCTCCGAGGAAGGTGTCTCCCGAGGTGGATTTGACCTCGAACACCCCCTCGCCGAGCTGAAGGATCGAGATGTCGAACGTGCCCCCGCCCAGGTCGTACACCGCGATCTTGCGGGGGGCGGTGCCCTCGTCGAGCCCGTGCGCGAGCGCGGCCGCCGTCGGCTCGTTGACGATCCGGAGCACGTTGAGACCGGCGATCCGGCCGGCGTCCTTCGTCGCCTGGCGCTGGGAGTCGTCGAAGTAGGCCGGGACCGTGATCACGGCCTCGGTCACCTCCGCGCCGAGGTAGTCCTCCGCGGTCTCCTTCAGTCGCGCGAGGAGGTACGCGGAGATCTCCTGCGGCGAGTAGTCGCGGTCACGAACGTGGATCCAGGCGTCGGCGTTCGCCGCGGGGACGATTTGATACGGAACGATCTGCCGGGCCTTGCCCACCTCGGGCGACTCGAACTTCCGGCCGATGAGCCTCTTGACGGCGTAGATCGTGTGCTGCGGGTTCGTGAGGGCCTGCCGCTTCGCGATCTGGCCGATGAGCTTCTCGCTGCGCGCGGTGAAGGCCACGATCGACGGGGTCGTCCGCGCGCCTTCCCGCGTCGCGATCACCTTGGGCTTCCCGCCCTCCATCACCGCGATGCAGCAGTTGGTCGTTCCCAGGTCGATGCCGATCACCTTCGCCATCGTCAGGACTCCTTCCCGTCGTCCGGTGCGGCGCCCTCGTCGTGCGTCTCGATGCGGACGCGCACCATGGCCGGCCGGAGGACGCGATCGCGCAGGAAGTATCCCCGCTGGAACACCTGCGTCACCGTGTGAGGAGGCATCGGAGAGTCCGGATCGGTCGCGACCGCCTCGTGCCGGACCGGGTCGAACGGCTCGCCCACGCCGTCCATCCTCCTGAGGCCCTCGAGCTCCAGCTCGCTCAGGAGCTGCCGCTGGATCAATGCGACCCCTTCGAGGAGCGCGTCGCCGGCGCCGCCGTGACGGGCGGCGGCCATCGCGCGCTCGAAGTTGTCCAGGACCGGGAGGATGCGCCGCACGAGGTCGGCGGTCGCGTACCGGACGTGGTCGACACGCTCGCGCTCCATCCTCTTCTTGAAGTTCTCGAAATCGGCCTGAAGCCGCAGAAGGCGCTCCCGGAGCGCGGCCTCCTCGCCGGACGGCGCCGCGGGGGCGTCGAGCGCCGTCGCGTCCCCGGCGTCCTCGAACACCACCTCGACGTCGTCCGGGTCGGCGCTCGGCGGCTCCTTCCCGTCCTCGTCCAGGCCGATGACCTCGAGGATCTCGATGTCGTCGGCCGGGTCGGGCTCGGGACGCATGCCGCCGCGGGGCTTGTCTGGGCTCATGCGGCTCACCTCACGCCCCCGGACGGGTCAGGAACCGTGTCAGCACGTGCGCGAGGTAGTCCACGAGCGCGATCGTCCTCGCGTACTCCATCCGCGTCGGACCGACGATCCCGACGGTCCCCAGGACGCGGTCGCCGGCGCGGTAGGTCGTGGCAACGAGGGAGAGCTCCGAGAGCCCGGACACCGGGTTCTCGTGCCCGATGACGACCTGCACGCCCTGGCCGCCCAACACGCTCTCCAGCAGGTCGATCAGGCGTCCTTTCTGCTCGAGCGTCCGGAGGAGGCTCCGCGTCCGCGCCAGGTCTCCGAACTCGGGCGCCCCGAGCAGGTTCGACGCCCCCTCGACGAGGACGTCCTTGACCTCCTCGACGTCGAGCGCCTCGCGGCCGAGCGCGAGCAGGCGCGCGCGGAGGTCGTCGTAGAGCACGCGCTCCTCGGTCAGCTCGCGGGCGATCGCCTCGCGGATCTCGGGAAGGGTCCGGCCGGCGAAGCGGTAAGACAGCTCGTTCCCCATCCCGTCGAGATCCGCCTGGTCGAACGGATCGAGGACGTCGAGGATCCGGTTGTGCACCACGCCCGAACGGTCCACGAGGATGGCGACGATGCGGCGCGGATCCAGACGGACGAACTCCAGCCGCTCGACGACGATCCGCCGCATCTCGGGAGCGAGCACGACGCCCACGTGCTGGGAGACCTCGGAGAGCTGCCGGGCCGCCTCGTTGAGGAGCTCGGGGATCTCCCCGCGGCGTAGATGCAAGGCCTCGTCGATCGCCTGCGCTTGGCCGGCCGCGATCGTGGGGCGCTCCATCAGGCGGTCGACGAAGATGCGGTAGGCCCGATCGGTCGGCACGCGTCCCGCGGAGGCATGCGGCTGCGCGAGAAGGCCGCGCTGCTCGAGGTCCGACATGACGTTCCGGATCGTCGCGGGGGAGAGGTCGAGCCCCGTCGCGCGCGAGAGGGTGCGCGATCCGACCGGCTCTCCCGTCAGCACGTGCGCCTGGATCACCGATTTCAGGATCTCGCTCTCGCGATCGTCGAGCTCCCACGGGCCGGGACCGGGAGGCGGGGTCTTCACGGCTTCGGCCCGGCGAGGCTCGTCTCGCGCCCGCTGGTGAGGAAGGCCCGGATGAAGCCGTCGACGTCCCCGTTGAGGACGCGATCCGCATCCCCGACCTCGAAGCCGGTCCGGTGGTCCTTCACGAGGCGATAGGGGGCGAGCACGTACGAGCGGATCTGGTGGCCCCACTCGATCTTCTTCTTCTCGCCGACCTCCTGGGCGAGCTTCGCCTCCGCCTGCGCGCGCGCGCGGTCGGCGAGCTTCGCGCGGAGGATCGACATCGCGACGTCGCGGTTCCGGTGCTGTGACCGCTCGTTCTGGCAGGTGACCACGATGTTCGTCGGCAGGTGCGTGATCCGCACCGCGGAGTCGGTGACGTTGACGTGCTGTCCTCCCGCCCCGGAGGAGCGGTAGGTGTCCACGCGCAGGTCCTTGTCCTCGATGACGATCGCGAGGTCGTCCTTGACCTCGGGGATCACGTCCACCGACGCGAACGACGTGTGTCGGCGGGCCTGCGCGTCGTACGGGGAGATCCGCACGAGACGGTGCACGCCGCGCTCGGCCTTGAGGTAGCCGTAGACGTTCGGTCCCTCGACCGAGAGGGTCGCGCTCTTGATCCCCGCCTCCTCACCCGCCTGGAGGTCGAGCGTCGCGACCTTGAATCCCCGCCGCTCGGCCCACCGCGCGTACATGCGGTAGAGCATCTCGGCCCAGTCCTGCGATTCGGTCCCTCCCGCGCCGGGGTGGATCTCGACGATCGCGGAGGAGCCGTCGTGCTTGCCGGTCAGGAGGGTGGAGAGCTCGGTCTCCTCGACGCGGGCGTCGAGAGCGTCCACGGCCTGCAAGAGATCGGCGAGGACGTCCTCCCCCTCGCGGGCCAGCTCGTAGAAGGTCCGGGCGTCGTCGAGCATCCGCTCGAGGGCGGCCGCGGTGTCCACGCTCTCGTTCAGCCGCGAGCGCTTCTGCTGGAGGAGCTTGGTGCGATCGGGATCCCCCCAGACCGCGGGGTCGCTCAGCTCGGTCTCGATCGCGCGGAGATCGGCGTTCTTCCGGTCCACATCAAAGGAACCTCCGCAGCGCCTCGACCTTTTCGGACAACGCGCCGATTCGCTCGCCAAGCTCCTGGAGATCCGGACCGCGCACTCCACCCCTCCGTCGGGACGCAATGTAGGACCGGCGCTGCCGCGCGCAAGTCGCTGGCGAAAAATAGCATAGCGGTCCGGGCTCAGCCCCCGGGCTTGACGACCCAGGTGCTCGCCTGACCGTCCTGGTGGAGGCGGGCCGCCCCGGACTCCGCCGCTTCCTTCGTGGCGAAGCCGCCGACCCGCACCTTGTACAGGCTCCCCGACGCGCCTTCGGCGACGACGTCGGTCCGGACCGGGTAGCCCTTCCCGCGGAGCGTCCGCACGACCTCCTCGGCGGCGTCGCGGTCGCGCCCGACGAAGACCTGGACGAACCAGGATCCGGGCGTCGTGGAGGCGGCGGGCGGAGCCGCGGGGGGCGTGGGCTTCGCGGCCTCCCGCGCGGGCTCCGCCTCCTTCCCGCCACCCGAGAGCGTGTCGAAGAAGGTCAGCTTCTCGGTCGAGTCCACGGCCTCGTCGGCGCCGCCGCCGGCGCCCGACGGCGCGCTCGCCGAGCGCGGCGGCGCGTTCCACCGCTCGACCATCCGTCCAAGCTGGAAGGCGCCGAAGAGGAGCGCCGCCAGCACGCCCCCCGCGATCATCAGGGTCAGCCCTTCGAGGCGCAGCTCGCGGGGGCCGCCCTCCTCGCCGGGGTCACGATCCATCGGGGTCGCGCTTCCGCTCGGCCGTGGCGATCGCGTTCTTGGTGGTCGTCTTGACCGACTGCATCGCGCGATCGGCCCTCTGCACCAGCTCCTCCTTCGTCCGCGCGTGGAGCGGGAACGACGCGATGCCGAACGAGGCCGTCATTGCCTGCGGCTGGCGCGGACCCTTCGGTCCTGCGAGGAACGGCCGGCCCGAGATCGCCTCGCGGACGCGCTCGGCCACCTCCATCGCGCCGTGCCATTCCGTCTCGGGCAGCACGATGCAGAACTCGTCGCCGCCGAAGCGGAAGAGCTTGTCGAACTTCCGGATCTTCCCCCGCACGCGCTCGGAGACCTCGAGGAGGGTCCGGCTGCCGGCAGCGTGCCCCAGCCGCGTGTTGACCTCCTTGAGGTTGTCCATGTCGAAGAAGATCAGCGACATCGGGGTCTTGAACCGGTTCGCGCGCGCCATCTCCTCGAGCACGAACTCCTCGAAGTACCGCCGGTTGAAGCAATCCGCGGTGTCGTCCTTGATCGTCAGCTCGCGGATCGCGCTGACCTGCATCGCGTTCGCGACCGCCGGCCTCACCCGGTGCGCGAGATCGGTGAGCGCCGCGGCCGCGTCCTCCGCCGGGTCGAGCAGGACCACGGCCGCGACCGCGGCGTCCTGGTCCCCCCGGAGCGGCACCGCGAGCGCCCTCACGCCGTCCGCCGCGAGGGGAAACGCTCCTTCGGCCCAATCGCCGGCCCCGCGCGAGCGCACGGCCTGGCGCAGCGACTCCAGGCGCGCGTCGTCGGGGCCCAGAGTGGTCGCGAGCGCGGTGAGCGCCGCCCCCTCCGCGTCCGGTCCGAAGGCCGCTCCGTGCGCCGCCTTGGTCCAGCCCCGGGCGATCTCGAGGAAGGCGTGGAGCTGCCCCTCGATCTCGAGGCGCTGCGACACCGCGAGCGCGGCGGCGAGCAGCTCCGGGTCGGTGGGCGCGGACGCGCCTCGCGCGCGCCCCGCGGGCGCCTTGCGCTCCCGGCCGGGCTTCACGCCCGCCCCCGCGCGCCGCTCGGTCACTTGTCCCCGAGGAACGGGCGGATCAGATCGATCGGCAGGGGGAACACCACGGTCGAGTTCTTCTCGGAGGCGACTTCGGTCAGGGTCTGGAGGTAGCGCAGCTGGAGCGTGACCGGATTCTTGCCGAACACCTCGGCCGCCTGCCCCAGCGCGGTCGCCGCCTGCTTCTCCCCTTCCGCGTGGATGATCTTCGCCCGCTTCTCGCGCTCCGCTTCGGCCTGCCGCGCCATCGCGCGCTGCATCTCGACCGGGAGGTCCACGTGCTTGACCTCGACCGCGGAGACCTTGATCCCCCACGGGTCGGTGTGCTTGTCGAGGATCGTCTGGAGCTGGTGGTTGAGCTTCTCGCGCTCCGAGAGGAGCGTGTCGAGCTCGACCTGCCCCAGGACCGAGCGGAGCGTCGTCTGCGAGAGCTGGCTCGTCGCGTAGTGGAAGTTCTCGACGTCCACCACGGCGCGCCTCGGGTTCATGACCCGGTAGTAGACGACCGCGTTGACCTTCACCGAGACGTTGTCGCGCGTGATGATGTCCTGCGGCGGCACGTCGTGGACCACCGTCCGGAGCGACACCCGCACCATGCGATCGACGATCGGCCAGAGGAAGAAGATCCCCGGCCCGTAGTCCACCGGCCGGAGCCGGCCGAGACGGAACACGACGCCGCGCTCGTACTCCGGAAGGATCTTGATCGCGTTCACCAGCACGAACAGCAGAACGACCAGCGCGACGATCAGACCGGCAAAACTCTGTATCCCGGGCATCCGAACCTCGCGTCGAGCGCGGATCATCCCCTCGTGTCGACGCGCTCGACGTCGACGACGAGGTCCCTCACCCGCAACACGCGGACGGGAGTCCCGGGCGGCACGGGGCCCGCGGCCGCCACGGCGCGCCACAGCTCGCCGTGGACGAACACCGTTCCCTCCGGGTCCAGCACATTCTCCACGACTCCGATCTCCCCCCGTAGCCCTTCGACGCCGGTCTGGACCCGGCCACGCTGGGCGATGACCCCCAGGCGCGCGGCGGCGGCGCCCAGCGCCGCGAGCGTCAGGCTCCCCGGGAGCACGACCGCGAGCGGCGGGCGCAGGTCGCGCCCCGACCCGGGGAAGAGCAGGACCGACCCCGCGACGACCGCGATCGTCCCTCCGAGAGTCAGCAGCCCGTGGGAGACGATCTTCACCTCGAGCACGAACAGGACCAGACCGAGGAGCACGAGCAGCAGCCCGATCGCCGAGACCGGGAGCTGCTGCGCCGCGAACGCGAAGAGGATGAGCGCGATCCCCCCGACGATGCCGGGGACCCAGGCGCCGGGATGGTTGAACTCCGCGTAGAGCCCCGCGAGGCCGATCAGGAACAGCAGGTAGACGACGGTCGGGCTCGAGAGGAACCCGCCGACCTTCTCCTCGATCTTCTGCGAGCGGGTCCGCACCGGCTCGACCACCGTCGCCCCCGTGAGCGCGAGCGTCGTCGCGCGGCCGTCGAAGCGCTTGACGACGCGGCCGTCGAGCAGGCGCAGCAGCTCCTCGCGGTCCTTCGCGATCAGGTCCACGATCCCGGCCTTCGTGGCGGCCCCGTCGGTGAACGACTCCGCGGAGGTCACCGCGCGCTCGCACGACGCGACGTTACGCCCGCGGTGCTCGGCGATCGATCGCGCGAGGGCCGCGAGATCGCTTGTCGCCTTCTTGAGGAGGATGTCGCCGTCCTCGCTCTTCCCCATGCCGAACACGACCGCCGCGGCGCCGGTTCGCGTCCCGGGGGCCATCGCGGCGACGTCCGCCGCGATCAGGACGTAGAAGCCGCCGGAGGCCGCCCGCGCGCCCGACGGGGACACCCAGACCGCGATCGGCGTCTTGGCCGCGAGCATCTTCTTGACGAGGGTCTCGGTGGCGTCCACGGACCCGCCCGGGGTGTCGAGCTCGATGACGACAAGCGCGTCGCGCGCCGCGTCGGCCTCGTCGATCGCGTCGAGCACCCGCTTGATCGAGGCCGTGTTGATGTCGGTCTCGAAGCGCACCAGGCGGACCGCGGGTCCCTCGGCCCGCGCGGCGGCGGCGACGCAGACCGCCAGGAAGATACTGACCAGGCGGGACATGCGGGGCGAGTATAGGGGCCCGGCGCGAACAGGGTCAAGGATGCGCGCCGTCGAGCTCGCGAAGCGCCTCGGCCGCCTTCGCGAACGTCGGGTCGAGGGAGAGCGACCGCGCGAACCGGGCCCGCGCGGAGGCCGCGTCGCCGCGCTTGCGCGCGATCGTCCCGAGGAAGAACACGGGACGCGGATCGGTCGGGCGCATCTCGGCGAGCGTCGTGAACGCGCGCTCGGCGGCGTCGAGCTCTCCGCCCCGCATCCGCGCGAGCCCGAGCGCCCCGACGATCTCGGGATCCGGCCGGGGGGTCTGCGCCAGCACGAGCTCGTAACAGGCGGCCTCCCGGGCGTGGTCCCCCGCGTGCGCCAGCACCTTCGCCGCCTCCACGAGCGTCGGAGGATCGCCGGCGCGCGCGTCGGCGAGCGCCGCGGCGGTCGCGGCCCGGGCGGTCGCATCCCCGCGGCGGGTCTCGAGCCAGAAGCGGGCCGCGAGCGCCATGCCGTTCTGCGGCGAGCGCGCGAGGACGGTCCCGAGGATCCGGTCCGCCTCGTCGAGACGCCCGGTGTCGGTCAGCAGGCGCACGAGATCGACGGCGACGCCGTCGTCCATGGGATCGTGCGCGAGCAGCTTCCGATAGAGGGCCTCCGCCTCCGCGTTCTTCCCCTCGAGCCGGAACACGCTCGCGAGCAGCCCGCGCGCCTTGTCGGCCAGGACTCCTCGAGCGTCCTCCTCGGGGGCGACCGCCGCGAGCGCGGCGAGCGCGGCGTCCTCGGCCCGCGGGAGATCCGGAAGCTCGATCAGCGCGAGGATCTCGGTGATCCGGGCCTGATGGTTCCGCGGATTGGAGGCGAGGAGCTCGCGGACGCCGGCGAGCGCCCCTGCGGCGTCCCCGGCCGCGAGCTTGTCCCGCGCGGCGTCCAGCGCGCGCACCTCCCGGATCCCGTCCTTCGGATCGATCGTGCCCGCGCGGCTCACCGCTCCGTGCACCGCGTCCCCCCCCAGATACCCGAGCGACCGCAGCCGCGCCTCCTCGTCCGGGTCGAGCGTGCGGCGCGACGCGGTGTCCGCGCTCTCGTCGGCGGTCCCGGCGATCCAGCCGTCGAGCGAGGCGGCCAGCTCCCCCACGCGCTCGGACTCGACGGCGGCGAGGTCGCTCCTCTCCCCGGGGTCCGCCCGCAGGTCGTACAGCTCGGGCCGGGGGGCGCGGATGTACTTGAACCGTCCGTCCCGCACCATGCTTAGCTCGCTCCAGCCGAACTCCAGGCGCGGCATCAAGGTCTCCGCGTGGGCGAGCGCCGCGCGCCCGTCGTCCCTCCCCTCGATCCGCGGACGCAGGCTCTTTCCCTGCGCGCGCGGAAGCGCCGGAAGCCCGAGGTAGTCGAGGATCGTGGGCGCGACGTCGGTCAGCTCGACCGGACCGGAGACGACCCGGCCGGCGGGGACGCTCCCCGGCGCCCGCAGCAGGAGCGGCACGTGGAGCGCCCCTTGATAAAGGAAGAGGCCGTGGGTCTTCTCGCCGTGCTCCCCCAAGCTCTCGCCGTGATCGCCTGCGACGACGAGGAGCGTCCGGTCGTACACACCCGCCGCGCGGAGCTTGGCGAGGAGGTCGCCGAGGCAGGCGTCCACGTAGGAGATCTCACGGTCGTAGCCGGATCCCGCCAGCGTCCTCCCCGGCTTCTCGGGTGGGGCGTAGGGATCGTGCGGGTCGTAGTAGTGCACCCACAGGAAGAACCGTTTCCCCGCATGCGCGTCGATCCAGGGGAAGACCCGCGCGTTGACGTCGTCCGCCGTGCGCTGCGCCTCGAAGATCTGGTCCCGTCCCCCTTCGAACCGGTCCACCGCGACGTCGTCGTAGGTCGCGAATCCCTGCTCGGTCCCGAACCCGCGGTTGAGGACGTAAGCGCCGACGAAGGCGCCGGTCGCGAGCCCCGCCGCGGAGAGCCTCTCGGCAAGGGTTTCCTCCTCCGGACGCAGCCGGTAGATCCCGTTGTGCCGGGTGCCGTGGGAGGACGGGTAGCGCCCGGTCAGGATGGTGGCGTGCGACGGCAGCGTCAGCGGGACCTGGCTCGTCGCCTCGGCCGCGATCGTCCCCTCGCGCGCGATCCGGTCGAGCACGGGGGTCGGGACGGCGCGGCCGCCGAACGCTCCGATCCGGTCCGCGCGCGTCGTGTCGAGCGTGACGAGGACGACCGATCGCTCGGAGGGGGGGATCGAGCGCCCGCAGCCGCAGGCCGCGGCGAGGAGCAGCGCCGCGGCCCGGCGCGCGATCCGTCCGCTCAACGCCGGCTGCCGCGACCGAACTTCTCGGCGAGCGCGCGCGCGACGGCGGGGGGCACGAGCCCCTCGACGTCCCCCCCGAGACGCGCGACCTCGCGCACGAGCCGGCTGGAGACGTAGGAGAACGCCTCGTTCGGCATCAGGAACGCGGTCTCGAGGTCCGGGGCGAGACGGCGGTTCATCATCGCCATCTGCAGCTCGTACTCGAAGTCCGAGATCGCGCGCAGGCCGCGGAGGATCAGCGTCGCGCCGGTGCGCTTGGCGTAGTCCACCAGAAGTCCGTCGAAGCTGTCGATGGCCACGTTCGGAAAGGCGGCCGCGGCCTCGCGCAGGAAGGCGGCGCGGGCGTCGACGGAGAACAGCGGCTGCTTGTCCTCGTTGCGCAGGATCGCGACGATCAGCCGGTCCACGTGCTTGGAGGCGCGCTCGACCAGGTCGAGGTGGCCGTAGGTCACCGGATCGAACGTCCCGGGGTAGACCGCGATCCTCATGGCATCCTCTTCGCCTCGACCAGCAGCGCCGCGGCGTTCCCCCGCGAGGCCTCGGTCGCCTTCCGGCCGCCGAGCATCCGCGCCAGCTCGTCCACGCGCGCGTCGCCGGAGAGCGGCGTGATCTCGGTCCGGGTCCGTCCTCCCGCCACGCGCTTCGACACATGGTAGTGGCCGTCCGCGTGGGCCGCGACCTGGGGGAGGTGGGTGACGCACAGGACCTGCTGCCGCCGGGCCAGCCGCGCGAGACGCGCCCCGACCGCCGCGGCCACGGGCCCCGACACGCCCGCGTCCACCTCGTCGAACACCAGGACCCGGCCGGCCTCCGACCCGTCCAGCACGACGTGCAGCGCGAGCATGATCCGCGACAGCTCCCCCCCCGACGCGGCGCGCGCGAGAGGACGGGCCGGCTCCCCCGGGTTCGCCGCGATGTGGAACACGGCGCGCTCCGCCCCTCGCGGGTGGAGCGCCGGTCCCTCTCCGCGCGGCTCGAGCACGACGTCGAAGCGTGCGCGCCCCATCGCGAGCGGGCGCAGCTCCGCGGCGACCGCTTCCCCGAGGCGGGCGGCGGCCTCCGCGCGGAGCGCCGTCAACCGCCGCGCCGCCGCAGCGTACGCCGCGCGCGCGCGCTCCCGCGCCTCCTCGGCCCTCGCCGTCTCGCCGTCCAGATCGGCGAGCGTCGCGAGCTCGCGCTCGGCCTGTTCCGCGGCGAGGCGCGCGTCCCCCTCGGCGGGACCCCACTTCGAGAGCAGCCGCGCGAGCGCCGCGCGGCGGGACTCCAGCGCATCGAGGCGCGACGGGTCGAAGTCGATCCGGCGCCGGTAGGCGTCGAGCGTGTCGCGGACGTCGGCGAGCTCGAGCCTCGCCGAAGCCGTCCGCGACGCCAGGTCGTCGAGGGAGGGATCGATCGCCGCGAGCTCCATCAGGCGCCGCTCGGCGGCGTGCGCCCCCGCCACCGCACCGCGCTCGTCGTCGTCCAGCGCGCCGACCGCCTCGTCGAGGAGGGAGGCGACCCGCGAGCCGTTCTGGAGGATCGCGCGCTCGCGGGTGAGGGCATCGAGCTCGCCGTCCTTCGGGTCGATCCCGCGGATCTCGCGGATCGTCGCGGCGAGGGCCTCGGCCCGCTCGCGCCCGGCGGAGGCGAGGTCGCGAAGGCGCGCGACGCGTTCCTCCGCGGCCGTCCCGTCCCTGGCGGCCGCGCCGACCGCCTCGAGCGCGGCCGCGTGCCCGCCGAAGGCGTCCAGGTGCGCCAGCTGACGCTCGGGCGAGAGAAGGCCGCGGGCCTCGTGCTGCGCGTGACGATCGAGGAGCTGCTCGCACAGCTCGCGCAGCAGGGCGACCGTCGAGGGCGAGCCGTTGATCCAGACCCGCCCGGAGCCGCTCGGCGCGATCTCGCGGCGGACGATCAGCTCCGGATCGCACGGCTCGAGCCCGCGCTCCTCGCAGAATCCGGCGAGTGCGCCCGCCGGATCGAACGCCGCTTCGATCACCGCCCGGTCGGCGCCCGCGCGGAGGAGCGCGCTGTCGGCGCGCTCGCCGCAGACGAGCCCCAACGCCTCGACGAGGATCGACTTCCCTGCGCCGGTCTCGCCGGTGAGCACGTTGAGGCCCTCTCCGAGCTCCACGCGCAGGTCTTCGATGGTCGCCAGGTTGCGGATGCGAAGGGTCTTGAGCATGGGGTGCTCGCGGGAGGCCGTCGTGGGGACCGCGAGAATAGCACGGCGCGCTTGTGGCACGCGGAGCCGTCGAGTAGCATCGCCGGGTGTTGCCGACCCCGGCCGCGTCGCAGAGCGGACTCGATGTATGGCGGCTCGTCATGGACTCCAGCGCCATGGCGAAGTTCGTCCTGTTCGTCCTCGTCGCCTTCTCGGTCGTCTCCTGGGCGGTGATCGCCGAGCGATGGCGCGCGTTCTCCCGCGCCGCGCGCGAGTCGGAGACCTTCCTCGAGCGCTTTCGGAAGGGCGGCGGACTGGCCGCGATCCAGGACGCGACCGCGTCGCTCGGCGCGAGCCCGCTCGCCCACCTGTTCCGGGCGGCGTTCCGCGAGATCTCGCTCAACCCTCCCCCGCCCTCCGGCGCCGACCCGACGACGATCGAGGCTCTGGACCGCGTGCTCCGCAAGAGCGCCTCGGTCCAGATCACCGAGCTGGAGCGGAGCCTCTCGTTCCTCGCGACGACGGCGGGGGCGACGCCGTTCATCGGCCTCTTCGGCACGGTGTGGGGGATCATGAACGCCTTCCACGGGATCGGCGTGACGGGGACGGCGTCGCTGGCCGCCTACGCCCCGGGGATCGCCGAGGCGCTCGTGGCGACCGCGGCGGGGCTCGCCGCTGCGATCCCGGCATTGATCGGCTACAACCACTTCATGAGGAAGCTCCGCCTGTTCGAGGCCGGCATGGACGAGTTCAGCGCCGACATGGTCCACCGGGTGCTCGGTCGCCGGAGCTAGTGCCGTGGCCCTCTCGGTCGGGAACGGCGGAGGCCGGTCGGGACGCCACCGGGCGCTGGCGGAGATCAACATCACGCCGCTCGTGGACGTGATGCTCGTGCTCCTCATCATCTCCATGCTGGCGGCGCCCATGCTCCAGAAGGGGATCCCGCTCGAGCTTCCGGCGACCGAGACGGCCCAGGACATCCGCGATCCGCGCACGGTCGTCTCGCTCGACCGCGACGGGCGGCTGCGCATCAACGACCAGCCGGTTCACGTGGACCTGCTCGAGCGGCGCATGAAGACGCTCGCGGCGGGGAGCCCGGGAGAGACCGTCTTCCTCCGCGCCGACAAGCTCATCCCCTACGGCGAGGTCCTCCTCGTGATGGACCGGATTCGCAAGGCGGGCGTCACCCGGATCGCGCTCGTGACGGTCCCGCTCGGGACCGAGGGAGCGCCGCCGCGATGAGCAGGCGTCGCTTGAGGGTCGTGGTGCGGGTGCGCGCGGCGCGCGGCCGTCTCGCCCGGTTCCTCGGGGGATCGGTCGCCGTCCACGGCATCCTCGTGGCCGCGCTCGTCGTGATCCCGACCACGCACCGCCGCATCGCGCCGATCCAGGACTCGATGACGGTCGCGCTCGCGGGGTCGGTCCCGAGCGCACCGGCCGCCGCGCCGGCGCCGGCGAGCCCCCGCGCTCCGGAGCCGGCCGCCCCCGCGCCCCGCCCGACGCCACCGCCTCCAAAGGAGGCGCACACCGTGCGCGAGGTCCCGACCGAGAAGTCCAAGCCGAAGCCGCGCCCGCAGCCCGCGACGCCCCCCGCGCCGTCCGCGCCCCCGGCGACGGACGCGCGCCCGCCGGCCGAAACCCCCGGGGGGGGCGCGGCGCACGGCGCGGGGAGCGGTGCCGCGGGGGCGCCGACCGGCGTGACCGCGACCGTGGGGGGAGGAGACAGCACACTGGGCTGGTACGGCGCCGCGGTGAAGGCGGCGCTGGAGGCGGCCTGGGCCAAACCGTTCCTCGAGGACGACAGGGAGACGCACTCCGTGGTCATCGCCTTCGACATCGCGCGGGACGGCTCGACGCGGAACCTCCGCATCATCCAGTCGAGCGGGATCCCGAGCCTCGACCGCTCCGCGCAGCGCGCGGTGATCGAGGCGTCGCCGCTCCCCGCCGTTCCGCCGAGTTGGGACGGCGACACGCTCCCCGCCACCATGCGCTTCGACCTCACCCCCGACGGCCGCTGAGATGCGGCGCGCGATCCTGCTCGTCGCCGCGGCGCTCGCGGCGGGACCGGCCGGAAGCCAAGGGGAGCCGCCCCCTCCGCCCGGCGGGGTCACCGGCGTCATCACGGGGACCGGCTTCACCAGGATCAAGATCGCGGTCCCGGAGCCGGAGGGAGACCCGACGCTCCGGGGGATCGCGGCGGAGATCGCCGCGACCGTCCGGGACGACCTCGCGTACTCCGGCTACTTCGAGGTGATCGACCCCGCCCTCTACCCGCTCGCCGCCACCTCGAAGGAGACGACGGCGACCGACAAGTGGGCGAGCATCGGCGCCGCGGCCGTGGCGTCCGGGAAGCTCGCCCCCGGGAGCGGCCGGATCGACTTTCGGGGGAAGCTGGTCAACGCGTCGCCCGCGACGACGCTGTTCGAGCGCCGCTACGGCGGCCCGTCCGATCTGGTGCGGCGCGTCGCGCACCAGTACGCGGACGACATCGTCCAGCAGCTGACCGGCCAGCCGGGGATCGCGATGACCTGGATCGCCTTCGTCGGGAAGCACGGCAAGGGGAAAGAGATCTACATGATGGACTACGACGGCCAGCGCGTGCGCCGGATCACGTCCACGGGATCGATCAACCTGATGCCGACCTGGTCGCCGGTCGCGCAGAGGCTCGCCTACATGTCCTGGCGCACGGGCGCGCCCTCGATCGACGTGCTCGAGAGCGACGGGAAGATCACGCGCGCGCAGACCGCCGGCGGGACCATGAACATCTCCCCGGACTGGTCCCCCGATGGACGCCGGATCGTCTATGCCTCGAACGCCTCGGGGAACTGCGACGTCCACATCCTGGACCTGGCGTCGGGGCGGAGCAGCCGGCTGACGAGCTCGCCGGCGATCGACGCGAGCCCGTCGTTCGCGCCGAACGGGCGTGAGATCGCCTTCACCTCGGACCGCTCGGGGTCGCCGCAGATCTACGTGATGGACGCCGAGGGGCTCAACGTCCGGCGCCTGAGCTCCGGGGACGATTACGCCGACGCCGCGGCCTGGTCGCCCAAGGGGGACCGGGTCGCCTACGTCTCGCGCCGCGGCGGCCGGTTCGACATCGTCGTGATCGAGATCCAATCCGGAGCGGTGACGTCCCTCACGCACGGAGAGGGGAGCAACGAGAACCCGCGCTGGTCCCCCGACGGACGCCACCTGGTGTTCTCCTCCAACCGCGCGGGGGCGTACGACCTCTACACGATGCGCGCCGACGGCACCGACGTGCGCCGGCTCACGCGCGGGGGGGATTGCATCACGCCGGATTGGTCGCACCGGACGCCGTAATCCCGCCGCGAATCGTGTTGCGGCCGTGCCGTCCGCTCGTTAGACTCCCGACGCGGCCTGAACAAAGGAGAGGCATGTCGAACCGTACGTGTGTCTGGCTGGCCACCGTCGCGATCGGGGCCGGCCTCCTCGCTTCCGGATGCTCGAGCAAGGCCAAGACGACCACCACCCCCGAGACCGCGACCGCTCCCGTCGAGACCGCCCCCACCACCACCGCCGAGACGGCGCCGACGCCGGTCGCGGAGCCCTTCCCGAAGACGCAAGTGGACAAGGCCCCGGTCGAATCCTCCATCGACGACCTCAACCGGTCGGGAGTCCTGAAGACCGTCTACTTCGCCTACAACAACGACTCGATCGACGACACCGCGAAGACGATCCTGCAGGGGAACGCGGCGTGGATCCAATCGCACGCGAAGTACACGGTCGAGATCGGCGGCCACTGCGACGAGCGCGGCTCGATCGGCTACAACGTGGCGCTGGGGGATCGGCGCGCGACCGCCGTGAAGAGCTACCTGGCGAGCCTGGGCGCCAACGCGGGCAAGCTCGTGGCGATCTCCTACGGCGAGGAGAAGCCGGCCGATACCGGCCACGACGAGACGGCGTGGGCGAAGAACCGGCGCGCCGAGTTCCTGATCAAGCCGTGAGCCGGCTCGCGCTTGCGGCCGCGCTCCCCGCGCTGCTCGTGTGCGCGGGGTGCGTGATGCCGAACCAGTTCGGGCAGCTCCAGAAGGACGTCGCCGACGTCCAGCAGACCCTCGCCGGGGTCTCCAAGACGCAGGCGGACCTCTCGCAGAAGGTCTCCGCGCTCGAGACGCAGGTCGGCTCCGGCGAGACGGTCAAGCGCTCCGAGATCGCCGACTTCAGGGCTCGCCTGGACGAGATCGTCGCGCAGTCGATGGCGACCACCGACAAGATCGACCAGGTCAACAGCCGCGTGGACCGGCTCTCCCAGGACGTCCAGGCGGCGCGCGAGGCCCAGCGGCGAGGTGCGGCCGCCAGCCCGCCGCCGTCCGTTCCGGCGCCGGACGCCGGCGGTGGGGCCGTTCCGGTGCCTGTTCCCGTGCCGACGCCGGGGGCCTCGGGCGCGGCGCCGAACCCGAACGCGCTCTACACCTCCGCGTACTCGGACTTCTCGAAGGGGAACTACGCCCTCGCGATCCAGGGGTTCGAGGAGTACGCGGAGCGCTTCCCGGAGGCGGAGCTCGCCGACAACGCGATGTACTGGATCGGCGAGTGCCACTTCAGCCAGGGGGCGTTCAAGACGGCGATCGCGGCGTTCGACGCGATGCTGGACAAGTACCCGAAGAGCGACAAGGCCGCCGCGGCGAACCTCAAGAAGGCGCTGGCCTTCGTCCAGCTCAATCAGATCGGCCAGGGGGTCGAGCAGCTCCGGTACGTGGCGGCGACCTACCCGGGGACCGACGAGGCGCGGATCGCGAAGGACCGCCTGGCGACGCTCGGGAAGCCTTGAGGAGAGCCCCGGCCGGCGGCCTTGACGGCGCCGCGCGGGGCCTCTAGAATCCCGCGGCTTTCGGAGGATTCCCGCATGGCGTCCCACGCGTCGGCCTTGAAGAAGAACCGCCAGGACCAGAAGCGCCGGCTGCGGAACCGCGCCCACGCGGGGAAGCTGCGCACGCAGCTCAAGAAGATGAAGCAGGCGCTGGAGGGCGGCGACGCGAAGGCGGCGGCGGGGATCATGCGGGAGACGGTCGCGCTGGTGGACCGGACCGCCAAGCACGGCGTCATCCACAAGAACGCGGCGTCGCGCACGAAGTCGCGCCTGGCTCACGCCGTCGCCCGGATCGCGAAGCCGGCCTAGCGCCTCTCGACGCTCGCGACCACGCCCACGGCGAGCATCGCGAGGTTCTCCATCAGCTTCTTCGCGCCGACGGTCCCGGCGCTGGCCTTCCCGAAGCAGCCGCACTCGAACGACAGCCCGCGCGCCATCGCGGCGATCACGCCGATCGTGAACGCGCCGAGGAGGATCGTGTAGACGAGCGCGCCGGCCCGCGGACGCACGCCGGCGACGAGCGCCAAGCCTGCGACCAGCTCGGTCCAGGGGATCGTCATCGCGAGCAGGTTCGTCGCGACGATCGGGATGACCGGCTCCAGACGGAAGTTGTGCACGCTCGTCGCGAACGCGGAGAGATCGGCGATCTTCGGGAGCGCCGCGGCGAGGAAGATCGCCCCGGCGATCAGCTGCGCGCCGCGCCGGACCGTGGGGTGTGCGAAGAAGCCCCGGATCACGCCCATCACGCCCCCTCCGGCGTCGGGCCCTTCGCGACGGGGTAGCCCTTGGTCACCCACTCGGGCCAGCCCCCCATGAAGACGAGCACCTTGTGCTTGCCGGCCGCGACCAGCGCGAAGCCGAGGTTCATCGAGGCCTCGCAGGTCCCGCCGCCGCAGTAGACGATGATCGGCTTCCCCTGCGGATCGAACTTCTCGAGGCGGTCGGGGTCGAGCGCCACCTGATCGTGCGGGAGGTTGATCGCGCCGGGGATGTGCCCCGCGGCGTACTCCTCGGGATCGCGGGCGTCGATGATGGTCGCCTTCTTGGCATCGAAGAACTGCTTGACGCGCGTGATCTGGATCTGGAGCGGACGGGCGACGTCGGGGATGTCGAAGCCGGTCCCCTCGCCGCCGAGGCCGAGGGGATCGTTCATGTCGCCCCCCGTCCCGGGAGCGCTGGGCGACGACGGGGCGGTGCCGCCGTTGGCGACGCCGTCGGCCGGCGCGTCCGGGAGGACGTCGAGCGTCGGCGGCGTGTACCGCCACGCGAGCGCCTCCTTCGGCGCCCCGCGCTGGACGAGCGCGTTCTGCGCGATGCCGAGGAGCGATCCCGTCGCGACGATCAGGAGCACACCCTGCCAGAGTCTGGACCCCGTCTCGGTGCCGTCGGGCCACCAGCGATCCATAAACACCGCCTCCTTCGAATCGGACCGGCGGAAAGTCTAATGGCGCTCGAGCCCGCGGGCAAAGACGCGCCGATCAGGCTGCGCGGGCGCGGCGCTTGGCGGCCTTCTTCCTCGCCTTGTGCCCGCCGAACACGCGGAGCACGTCGAGGGCGGAGATGATGCCGACGACCTTCTTGCCGCGGCGGACGATGACGCGGTGGATGTGCCGCCGGATCATCAGGCGCGCGATCGCCTCGACGGGGGTCGTCTGCAGGACGGCGTGGACGACCGGGGTCATCACTTCTTCCACCTTGGCGGTGTTGACGTCCTCGATCTGGAACCCCTTCCCGATCGACCGCCCCTCGACCCGCGCGCTCTGGTAGAAGTCCGAGGTGACGACCAGCTCGTCGTCGCGGGAGAGCTGGTAGAAGAGCAGGTCGGTCTGCGAGATCACGCCGCACAGGTCGCCGTTTCGGTCGAGCACGGGCGCTCCCGTGATCCGCTTGGCCAGGAACAGCTTGGCCAGATCGCGGAGATCGGCGTCCTTGGTGACGCACAGGACCTCCTTCGACATGATGTCGGCCGCGACGTAGCCCATGGCGCGCTCCTTTGCGATCGAGAGACCCGTGGAGCGGAGAGTACACCCGCCGGGGGGCTAGCGCCGACCTCGATTGTCCCGTTTGCGAGGCCGGTTCCGTGATAGGGAGGCCTCGCGAGCCGCGGGACGCTCCTCGACGAGGAGCAGATCGACGCGGCGCAGGACGGCGTCCACCCGCTCGACGCGCACGCGGAGCGGATCGCCGAGCCTCCAGACCCGTCCGCTCGACGATCCGCGCAATTCGTGTCGCACCGGATCGAACTCGATCCATTCGGGGCCGAGCCGCTCGACACGGATCAAGCCCTCGGCGATCCCGCCGTCGAGCTGCACGAAGACGCCGAACCTCGCGACGCCGGTGACGATCCCGTCGAAGACCTCCCCCTCCCGTCCGCGCAGGAACTTGACCTTCTTCCAGTCGAGCAGCTCCCGCTCCGCGGCCTCCGCCTCGCGCTCCAGCTTCGAGCACGCGTCGGCCAGGGGCTCCAGATCGCCGCGTACCGCCGGCTTCGCGCGGTGTCGCGCCGCCCGCAGCGCGCGGTGCGCGACCAGGTCCGGATACCGCCGGATCGGCGAGGTGAAGTGCAGGTAGTGAGGGGCGGCGAGCCCGAAGTGCCCCGAGTCCTCCGGGCTGTACCGCGCCTGCTTCATGGAGCGAAGCGCGAGCTGCGTCACTACCGGATACGCCGGCATCCCCTCCGCGTCGTCGAGCAGCTTCTGGATGTCCTTCGGCCGCACCCCGTCGCGCCCCGACTTCAAGGTCAGCGACAGCGACCGCGCGAACGCCTCGAGCCCCTCGATCTTGAGCGGGTCCGGATTCTCGTGGACTCGGAACAGGCAGGGGACCTTCCGCGCCGAGAGCCAGCCCGCGACCGATTCGTTCGCGGCGAGCATGAACTCCTCGATCATCCGGTGCGCGCGATTGCGGGGCTCGATCCGGATCCCCGTCATCGCCCCCTCGACGTCCAGCAGGATCATCGGCGCCGGGAGGTCGAAGTCGATGCTCCCGCGCGCATGGCGGCGCGTCTCCAGCAGGTCGCGCAGCGCCTCGGCGCGCCGCAGCATCGCCGCGATCTCGGCCGGGAGCGGAGCCCGGCTTTCGCTCCCCTCGATGAGCCCCGCGACCTGCGTGTAGGTCAGGCGCGCCGCGGAGCGGATCACGCCGTCGGCGAAGCGGGTCCCGACGACCTCGCCCTTCCGGTCGTAGTCGACGATCACGGACTGGACCAGCCGGTCCTCCCCGGGCCGCAGCGAGCAGAGGTCGTCGGCCAGGCGCTCCGGCATCATCGGATAGACGCGGTTGGGGAAGTAGACGCTCGTCCCGCGCGCGCGGGCTTCCGCATCGATCACGTCCCCCGGCTTGACGTAATACGACACGTCCGCGACGTGGACGAACAGCCGGAATCCCCCGCCCGGAAGATCCCCGACCGCGACGGCGTCATCGAAGTCCCGCGCGGTCTCGCCGTCGATCGTCACCGCCGCCGGATCGTCGAAACGCTCGCGCGCCGCGATCTCCTTCGGCGGGATCTTCCGCGGCATGCGTGCGGCGGCGATGCGCACCTCTTCGGGGAACTCGCGGCGAAGCGCGTGACGCCGCGCGACCACCTGCACGTCGATTCCCGGCGCCTCGACCGGCCCCAGCACCTCGGTGATGCGCAGCTCCGAGCCTCCCCTGCCCCCGCGCACGATCGTCGCGACGACCGCATCCCCCGGCTGCGCGCCCGAGCGCGCCGAAGGCGACACCGCGAGCGCCGGTCCGTCCGCAGGGTCGAACGGCACAACGAGACCTCCGCGCTGGAAGATCCCGATCACCACGTCCTTGGGAACTGGCCGCTCGCGCTCCGCGCGCGCCGGCCGCCTCTCGATCGCCGCGGACAATGCGGACGGCCGTCCGCCTCGACGGCTCTGAGGCCGGCGCGGCCTCGCCGTCTTCGCTCGACGCATACTGACCCCTGGATTCTTGACACTGCGCGGAAGCGGTTGCTAGTGTAACGCGGCCTTCTTGCCGAAGTGGCGGAATTGGTAGACGCGCTAGATTCAGGATCTAGTGGGCGCAAGCCCGCGGGGGTTCGAGTCCCCCCTTCGGCACCAACGAATCGAACGCCGGTCTAGTTCGCGGGCACGCGCAGCGTGTACGCGCCTTGGCCTTGAGGCCCACCGCCCAACCAATGGAGCAGGTAGGTCGCGCGCGCCGCGTCCCACAGGACCTGCACTTTGTAGCTCGTCACCCCGTAGGCGCCCAAGTCGAGAAACGGTCCCCGACGGTTTCCCCCGGTGTCGTACTGACCGAACAGCCAGGTCCCCCAGAAACCCGGGCCCGGAAGGAGCGGCTGCAGTTCCATTGCGACACCAACGTCGTCCCGCGGGCCGTCCGCATCGAACGAATCGCGGTAGCGTTTGCGGTCGTCGATGTCGAGCGGGATCGGATCCGTGTACTCGTTGCCCACGCGCAGGCGCAACACCGGTTTCCGCGACGCGCAGTCCCCGATATAGACGATCGCCCCCCGACCGGTGCCGCCGTAGGCCGCCACCGACCCCGAGCACCTGCTCCCTGGGATTCTCTCCGGGCCGGGAGGGCCGGCGCGACCGTCGCTCAGGACAGGGCGCGTCCGCACGCCCTCATCGAACTCGTGCCAGGCTGCGAGGAATCCTGTGCTCGTCGCGGAAAGGTTCACGGATCCCATCAAGTATTGTCCGTAGCTGAGCGCATGCGGATCGCCCGATGGGGCGCCGTCGAGGCCCACCATCTGGGCGAAGAGACGGGAGATCGGCCACCCACCGAAGAGCGGTCCGACCTTGCTGTACACGAGCAGGTGCGTGCTTCCCGCATCGGTGACGTCCCAGTCCCCGAGGACCTCGTGGATATCGTTCGTGACGACCTGCTTCATCGTGCCGATCTCCGCGCCGTCAGGACCGACCGTGAGCGCGTTCAGCCCCCCTTGCCCGGCGTTCCCGCTCAGGTACACCACGAATCCATTCCCCGCCTGGACGAGTGCCACCTTGGTTGGGTCTTGCACCCCGAGATTCCCCAGCTCGATCTCCCCTCCGGTGGGCTGGCCGGTCGCATCGAGAATCTGGAACGCGACGATTTGACCCTGGAGGAAGACGGCGGCGTAGCCCGTCGCGGTCGGCACGACGTCGAAGGACTTGATCTCGGAAGAGATCTTGATGGGAATCGGATCCGCAGCGGGTGCGGTCCCGAAGGCGAGAAGCAAAGAAAAGAGGATGACGGTCGGTCTGTGCATATCCCCTCCATCGGAGCGATCCGCGAACTGCGGTGGAATGTACCGCGATTCACGATGGAGCGAACCGTGTGGTGGAACGCTGTGTCATGGTGTCCCGGCATGGGTCCGCGCGGCCGAGGACACGGGCGAACGAGGTGAAGGACGAGTCGCCATGAGGAAGATCGGTCGATCGTTGATGATCGCGGTCGCGCTGGCCACCGGGACGCTCGGCGCGATGAGCCTGCTGGCGCCGACGGTCACGGCCGATCCGCCACCGCGCGTGTACTGCGGAGGGGAGCCGGGTGGCGATGCCTGTCCGGCGGGCTTCGTCTGCGTCGACGTCCCCGGCGACCAATGCAACCCACGCCGTGGTGACAGGGATTGCCTCGGTTACTGCAAGACACCGCGGCCCAGAGCTCTCGGGATTTCAGGCGCCAACGGCGCGTGCGGGAGCGACCTCGCGTTCCGGGTAATTGGAGTCCCCCCTTCGGCACCACCAAGTCGAAACCCCGACGCTCAGCGCGGCACCCTCAGGGTGTAGACCCCATCTCCCTGCGGGCCCGTGCCCGTCCACGACAGGACGTAGGTCGATCGCCGGGCGTCCCACCTCACGTGCACGCCGGAGCCGAACACGCCGTAGGCGGCGCTCAGGTCGAGCAGCGGCGAGAGCCTCTTGCCCCCGGCGTCGTATCGACCGAACACCCAGATCGGATCGTCCGGATCCGATTCGGGCGGCATCGTGGCCACCAGGACACCGACCTCGTCCCGCGGTCCGTCCGCGGCGAGGTCGATCTCGAAAAAGCCCGTGAAAACGGTGCGGCCGTCGATGTCGAGCGGGATGGGATCGGCGTACTCACTCGGGCCGTGCAGTCGAAGGGCCAGCTGCGGCGACGCGCAGGTCGCGTAGATGACCGCGCCGTCACCCGTGCCGCCGTAGGTCACGGCTCCCCGCGAGCAATCGCCCGCGGCGACGGTCTCGGGGCCGGGACCGTCGCCGCGCCCGTTGCTCCGCAGAGGGCGCGAGTTCACGGTGCGGAGGGTATACACCGACCACGCGGCGAGGAACCCCCGGTCGGTCAACGCGACCCCCACGTCGTCCATGAATCCGGAAGTGATGAAGCCGATGTCCGGCGACACGGCGAGCGGGTTCGGATCGCCCGCGGGCGAGCCGTCGAGCCGAACCACCTGGGAGAAGACATGGAACCCGGTACGAAAGGTGTTGTAGACGAGCAGGTGCGAGCCTCCGGCATCGACGACGTCCCAATCGGTGTCGTATCTCGCCAGCTCCTTCACCGTGCCCCTCGGCTGGCCGTTGGCATCGATCGGAAGCGCTCTGATCGTGCGTGCCCTGCCGGACGCGTACACGACGAACCCCTTGCCCGCCGGCACGATCGCGAGCTCGAAGGGATAGGGGTACTCGAAGAGGGGGCCGAGCACGACCTCCGGCCCCGGCCGGCCGGTCGCGTCCAGACGCCGGAACAGAATGTCGCCGTTGGCGAAATCGACATACACGGCGGCGTAACCTGTCGCGGTCGGTGCAATGTCGACGAGCCCGACGTACCCGAGCGCGATCGGGGTCGGATCAGCGGCCGACGCGGCGCTGAGGGTGAGAAGGAAGGAAAACAGCGAGGCAAGAATGATGGCGAGTCTCTGCATGAGCCCCTCCCCTTCGAGACCAACCGTGATCTGCCGTGGAATGTACCTCGATTCACGATGGAGCGAATCGTGTGGTGGAAGTGTGGTGGAACGCCGTGTCATGGTGTCATTCTGCTGTTGAAACAGCGTCGTTTCTCAGTTTTCGGGCGATTCAGGATCTAGTGGGCGCAAGCCCGCGGGGGTTCGAGTCCCCCCTTCGGCACCACTGAACTCAGCTTCATCGCCGTCTACGTCGTCGTTACTGCTTGGCGGGTCGATTGAGAGTCGCCGCAAGCACGTTGACCGCGTTCGTGAGGTGCGCTTGAAC
>Ga0075418_10000584_pt1 | contig 39195 bp, 27 predicted proteins | sample SoiMetdeltSBSDD2_FD_81776 | JGI IMG/M metagenome (GOLD analysis project Ga0075418, IMG submission 81776) | Bulk soil microbial communities from a Populus tree surrounding site in Tennessee, USA - Soil MetaG P. deltoides SBSDD2 | ecosystem: Environmental > Terrestrial > Soil > Tree plantation...
AAGAGCCTCCGCAAACGGAACACCTCTCACGAAGAATGAAATAGAGCCCAGATACCAAAGGCAGAAGGCAGAAACCAGAAGGCAGAAGGCAGTCACCAGTCCTTCTGCCTTCTGCCTTCTGCCTTCTGCCTTCTGCCTTCTGCCTTCTGCCTTCTGCCTTCTGCCGTCTGCCTTCTGCCTTCTGCCTTCTGCCTTCTGCCTTCTGCCTTCTGCCTTCTGCCTTCTGCCTTCTGCCTTCTGCCTTCTGCGTTCTGCCTTCTGCGTTCTGCCTTTTGCCTTCTGCCTTCTGCCCGCTGCCTTCTGACCGCTTCCTCTAAGCTATCGCAACGCGATTCGGGGGTCGCGAGCCCGCGGCACCTCGTACCACACGCTGTCGCATTGATCCAACTCTTCCTTATCAAGTTCCAAATCGACGCCTCCGAGCGCATCTCGGAGTTGCTCCGCACTTGTCGCTCCGACGATCGCCGAGGTCACCGCTCGCTGCCGTAGCACCCACGCAATCGATACGTGTGTGAGCGACTTTCCGCGCGCTTCAAAAAAAGCTCGCAAGCGCTCGACAACCTCGAAGCTAGCTTCATTCCAATATCGGTCGAGATAGAGTTTTCCTGCTACTGCGAAGCGGGTGTTGTCTGCGGGGGGCGCGCCGCGACGATGTTTTCCTGTGAGGAAGCCTCCCGCAAGCGGGTTGTAGACAATCATTCCGACGCCCTGGTCTTCGCAAAGCGGGACCACCTCGTGTTCAATTTCGCGAAACAGAAGGTTGTACCGAGGCTGCGTGGAATCGAATCTCGCCAGGCCAAGCCGATCACTGGTCCATAAAGCGCGGGCGAGTTGCCATGCCTGAAAGTTGGAGCAGCCGATATATCTCGCCTTGCCGCTCTGAACGATTGTATCCAAAGCCTTGAGCGTTTCGTCGATGGGTGTTTCGGAATCAGGTGCGTGAACCTGATAAAGATCAACATAATCGGTTCCCAACCTACGCAGGCTCTCATCAATGGCTGCCAGCACGTGCTTCCGGGACAGACCGCTGTCGTTTGGCCGAGGTCCCATTTGCATTCGGCACTTGGTGGCAAGAATGAAGTCGTCTCGCTTGCCTCGCAGCCATCGACCAACAATCTCTTCGGTTCTACCCGCGGTTTCAAGAGAAACCGGTATCGGATAAACATCCGCTGTGTCGATGAAGTTAACGCCGGCATCGGCGGCGGCGTTCAGGATAGCAAAAGATGTTTGCTCGTCGCATTGATGACCAAATGTCATGGTTCCGAGGCATACCTCAGTCACCTTGAGACCGGTTCCACCCAATCGTCTTATCTTCACCTTCGTTCCTCCGGACAAGAGATTATCATCGGCGTTTCGCTCAAGGCGAGTAAGGGACGGCAAGGCCGGGACATTCTTGATCTTGTGGAATTTTGGAACGGCTGGTTATACTTTCCTCTTGTCGTCGGAGCTGCCTTGGCCAACAGGAGTCGTGTCCTGCTTGGAGGTTCTTGCCATTAGAATTGCAAGCTTTCACCCGGCTCGCCTTCTATTAGTGTCGGTTTTGACATTCGAGCAGATTGAGTCCGGGGAATTATCACTAATTCGTGAGCCAGTCGAGTTCGTCGGATAAACAACCGAGATTCTCGGCGCGCCTAGGTGTTCATAACAGGAGTAGAGAAGGGATGAGGAAGTCAGTTAGATACATAGCAGTATTTGTTTTGAGCTTTTCGGGGCTGTTCTTGCCCGACGTGATCCACGAGCTAAACGTAAGAGCACAAGCAGAGGCGCCCAGCCTGAAGAAGATGCGCCCAAGGACAGTAACCGCCGGTACCCGGACATTTACGATACGACTGGAGGGAAAACGGTTTGCAAGCGGGGCAAATGTGTTGTTCGATGGCGTCCCACTCGCCTCACCGCGAATTCAGCGGAAAGGCAAGCTCCTGCTTGCAGATGTGGACGCGTCGCTGGTTGCGTCGCCCGGAACCCATACAATTCAGGGCGTCAATCCGGACGGCTCCGCGAGTCCAGTAGAGACATTGACGGTTGGCGCTCAAGACCCAGACTTGCGGATAGTGCTCGACGGCAACGCGGTGCAGGAGGATTCCGGATTAATATTCCTACCCAACCTTTTGACCGATTCGTTTAGTAAGGGGGCCGATGTCCAGGTGTGGGGCAGGAGCACAGCCGTTACCGAGGTCCCAGGCGGGGTTCAGATCGAGATCCCTGCTGACTTTGTAGACGATCCAGCGGCCATCCCAATAACTCTATTCGACAAGGACGGAAATCTCTCTAACACGGAGCTTTTCTTTGTGGTTCCGATTCCGGCCGAGATCAACTCGGTGGAACCTGACTCGCTTGAAGTTGGAACCGAGGATGTCCCTTTTATCGTAAGAGGCGTTTTTAAACCGGGCGCTATCATCGTGGTGAACGACATGCCGCTGCCGACGACCGTCGGCAAGAATCAGCGCCTCGAGGCGACTCTCCCAGGAAACCTCCGAAGCCAACCGACTCAGCTAATATTCCGCGTCGAACAGGAAGGTATCCAGTCATTGGACACGATTGTTCCAGTCGCACCGACAACTGGCCCTTTTATCTTCAACGTAGCGCCGATTCTCATTCGACATATGGAGAACAAGCCCTCCATTGAAGTCTTTGGGGCAAACTTCACCAAGGAGATGACGGCGTTGGTAGATGGCCAAGAGGCGTTTGTTCGCGATTTCGGGAAGAGCCACCTAACCGTTGCGCTCGAGCGTGACATACCGATCGGCGTTCACACGGTTCAGGTGAAAGATACGGAAGGCAACATCACCGAGTTGGCGACATTTAAGGTGGTTCCGGACCTAATCGTATCTACATTCGTAGGAACGGAAAAGCTCGGGTTTAGCCTTGGATGCGTAAGCCGCGAAGAAGCGGAGTTTCGTCGTCCAAGACGAATGACGATCGCGCCGGATGGCTTGCTTTACATAACCGATCAGCAGAATCACGCGATCCGGACCATTGATCTCAACACAGGTCAAACCTGCACCGTGGCCGGCACAGGTCTCGAGGGGTACCACGATTCGGGAAACTCGGCAGGAAAGCCGCCAACGTTCTCTTTCCCCAACGGCGTCGCCGTCGACAACAGCGGGACGATTTTTGTCACTGAAAACGGCAACAGCGTTGTGCGCCGGATCAGAAGATCGGGCGGGAACATAACTGTCGACACGGTGGCAGGTATGTTTAATGAGGTGACTAGCGAAGACCGGCAGGACCGCTACAACAGCACACGCCAGGGAATTGCGAGCTACAGAGACGCAGGTCTGTTTGATTCCGCGTTCAGACTTCCGGACGACATTCTGATTGCGCCCGACGGATCGCTTTACATTGCGGACGCGGGCAACGCCGTGATCCGGCGAATATCGCGAGACGGCGTCGTTGAGACCATAGCTGGAAACGGGGTTCCCGGTTTCGCGGACGGCGCGGCTAAACAGGCTCGGTTCAACACCCCGACGGCTATGGCGCTTTCCGCCGACGGCAGGTTCCTTTTCGTAGCCGACACCAACAACAACAGGGTGCGAAAGGTCGACCTGGTAAACAAGCGGGTCAGTACCTTTGCGGGTGGCGCTACATCCGGCTCGACCGCGGACGGACCGGGAGGACAAGCGATACTCGTCCGGCCGATCGGACTCGCACTGGATTCGGACGGCACGCTTTACGTAGCCGAACTCGAAGTCAGTGATATTCGCCGGATTGATCCCCAGGGAAATGTAACAACGGTTGCCGGTGGTGGAAGTCAGAAGCTTAAAGACGGACCGGGCATTGACGCTCGGTTCAACAAGCCGCGAGGGCTCGCTGTCGACACCCAGCGTGGGATTTTGTACATCGCTGACTACGAGAACTTTGTCATCCGAAGCATCGCTTTACGCTAGACCGAGCGTTTGGCGGGTGACAGTTAGCTGCGGTGTCTATAGGTGATGCGCCCCTTGGTTAAATCATAGGGCGATAGCTCTACGGTCACCTTGTCACCCGCCAATACCTTGATGAAGTTCTTCCTCATCTTGCCCGACAGATGGGCGAGGATCTCGTGCCCGTCACCTATTTGCACCTTGAAGGTGGCATTCGGGAGGGATTCCATCACGGTTCCCTCCACTGGGATCATGTCTTCTTTTGGAATAGCGGAACCTCCTTTTAAGCTCTGAGCTCTCCGAGCTGAAGAATTGGCTGTCAATTACCCGCTAAGAATACCCCAACATCGCAATTCAGTCTACGAATCTTGTTGCGGCGGATGACCCGGTCCAGCCAACCTGCGCAGGCGACGTACGTGACAACGATTTCCCCATTAACTTGGCCTTCTCGACCCTCAGGCTACCCCTAATCACCCCGATCCCCTAACCGAAAACCCGGCCAAGGCTGTTGAAAACTTGACAGCGATGCGCTCATATTTTATGCTGCTTCCGTCGCAGATTATAAACATCAGGTGAGGGCTAGGTCGGGATATCGATGGCGGTCAAGTTCAAGGACTACTATGAGGTGCTTGGCGTCAAGAGGGACGCCAACGACGAGCAGATTCGCCAGGCGTATCGGAAGCTCGCCCGCAAACATCATCCGGATGTGAATCCCGGCGACAAGATTGCCGAAGACAAATTCAAAGAGATCAACGAGGCCAACGAAGTACTCTCCGATCCCGAGAAACGCAAACGCTACGATCAGCTCGGACCCAATTGGAAGAACGGAGCGGAGTTCACGCCGCCGCCGGGCTGGGGACGAGTCAATGTGCAGTTCGACGATCTTGGCAGCATGTTTAGCGGGGGCGGTTTCAGCGATTTCTTCGAGACGCTTTTTGGTGGAGGAAAGACTTCGGGCCCAACCGATCAGCGGCGCCGAGGTACGCGCTCCCGGAGCGGTCGCGGTCAGGATGCGGAAGCCGAAATGGAGATCTCGCTTGAAGACGCACACGGCGGAGGACGGCACAGGATAACGCTCCAGGGAACCCGGACTTGTTCGGCTTGTGGAGGAAAAGGAACGACTTCGGGCGGAGTAGTTTGCACAGTATGCAGAGGGGCAGGCCAGGTTCTGCATCCAAAGACGATCGACGTCAACATACCTCCCGCCGCGCGCGAAGGCTCGGTGATTAAGGTAAGCAAGCACGGCCAGGGCGGAACAAGCGATCCTGGAGACCTCTTTATAAAGCTCAAGATAAAGCCTCACCCGATCTTCACCGTGTCAGGTGACGATATCACCGCCGAGGTGCCGATCTCCGCCTCAGAGGCGGTCTTGGGATCAACGATCGAGGTACCTACGATCGACGGCAAGGCCGAGGTGAAGATACCTGCCGGATCTCAGGGGGGGCAGCGATTGCGGCTGCGAGGCCAGGGTTTGAACAAACGCGGCGGCGGACGCGGAGATCAGTACGTGAGATTGAAGGTGGTGGTGCCGACTCATCCGACCGATCGAGAAAAAGAGCTCTATCGCGAACTGAGCGGGGCAGGCCATTTTAATCCGCGGGCCGGGTTTGAAAAGTGATACGTGATGCGTGATACGTGATGCGTATTGGAGGGACGGTAGCAAATGGACATCAATAGATTCACCGAAAAAGCACAGGAAGCGGTTCGCGCGGCGCAAACGCTCGCCACCAGATACAGCAATCAGCAGATCGAAGTTGAACATCTTTTGTTCGCACTGCTGGATCAGCAGAGCGGGCTCGTGCCTTCGGTTCTAAGTCGTGCCGGTGTAAACGTCGATCCTTTGAAAGCGGCAGTCGAGCGCGAAATAAACAAGATGCCAAAGGTGACTGGACCTTCCGGCCCGGTCGACCAGGTGTACATAACGGCCCGGCTGAATAAGGTCTTTGTAGCGGCCGAAGACGAAGCCAAGAAACTAAAAGACGAATACGTCAGCGTCGAACACCTCTTGCTGGCGATCATCGAAGACGGGGGCGCTGCCGCGCGAGCCTTGAAGACGGCCGGCGCGACTCGGGACCGCATTGAAAAAGCTCTAATGGAGGTCCGCGGCCACCAGCGAGTAACCTCACAGAACCCGGAAGCCACTTATGAGGCCCTCGAGCGGTATGGACGGGATCTAACGAAGGCTGCGGCTGCCGGTAAACTCGATCCGGTAATCGGCCGCGATGACGAAATCCGCCGCGTGATTCAAGTGCTTTCACGCAGAACCAAGAACAACCCGGTGCTTATCGGTGAGCCGGGCGTCGGGAAGACCGCTATCGTAGAAGGCCTGGCGCAGCGGATCATTCGAGGGGATGTGCCGGAGAGCTTGAAGAACAGACGGATCGTCTCGCTCGACATGGGCGCGCTCGTCGCAGGCGCGAAATATCGCGGTGAATTTGAGGAACGTCTCAAAGCGGTGTTGAAAGAGATTCAAGCCTCAGAAGGCGAAATCATCTTGTTCATTGACGAGATGCACACAATCGTAGGCGCGGGGGCTGCGGAAGGTGCAGTCGACGCGTCGAACCTTCTCAAACCAATGCTTGCGCGCGGGGAGCTGCATTGCATCGGGGCAACGACGCTCGACGAATATCGCAAGCATGTAGAGAAAGACGCCGCGCTCGAGCGCCGCTTTCAGCCGGTTATCGTGGATCAGCCCACGGTTGAAGACACGATCTCGATTCTGCGCGGTTTGAAAGAACGGTACGAAGTGCATCACGGAGTACGCATCAAAGATTCGGCGTTGGTCTCAGCGGCTGTGTTGTCGCACAGGTATATCACCGACCGTTTTCTGCCGGACAAGGCCATCGATCTTGTCGATGAGGCAGCAGCAAAGCTCAGGACTGAGATCGACTCTATGCCGGCGGAACTCGATGAGATCCTTCGGCGGGTGATGCAGCTGGAAATCGAGCGGGAGGCTTTGAAGAAAGAGACCGACTCATCCTCACGTCAGCGGCTCGAGAAACTGGAGAAGGAGCTTGCCGACTTGAGAGCAAACGCGGACCAACTCCAGGCGCAGTGGCAAGGCGAGAAAGAAGCGGTCCAGAAGATCCGATCGATTCGCGAAGAAATCGAGCAAACAAAAGTTGCCGTCGAGCAGGCGCAGCGCGAGTACGATCTCAACCGAGCTGCCGAACTCCAGTACGGGAAACTGACTCAGCTCGAGAAGCAATTGCGTGAATACGAGAACGGGCTCGATCAACAGAGCAACAGGACCCGCCTGCTGAAGGAAGAGGTCGACGAGGAAGATATTGCCGAAGTGGTAAGCAGGTGGACGCACATTCCTGTTTCCAAGCTGCTCGAGGGCGAGCTTCAGAAGCTGCTGTCGCTTGAACAGCATTTACACAAGCGCGTAGTAGGGCAGGACGAAGCCGTGAGCGCTGTTGCCGACGCGGTGATTCGCGCTCGCTCCGGGCTAAAGGACCCAAATCGGCCAATCGGCTCTTTCATCTTTCTTGGTCCGACCGGAGTTGGCAAAACCGAGCTTGCTCGCGCCCTGGCGGTTTTTCTGTTCGACGACGAGCACGCGATGATTCGCATAGACATGTCTGAGTATCAAGAGAAGCACGCGGTCGCGCGCCTGATCGGCGCGCCTCCTGGTTATGTAGGCTACGAAGAAGGCGGGCAGCTGACTGAAACCGTCAGGCGTCGGCCATACTCAGTCGTGCTGTTTGATGAGATCGAAAAGGCGCATCACGATGTATTTAACGTCTTGCTTCAGATACTCGACGATGGGCGGCTGACCGATGGACAGGGCCGGGTCGTAAATTTCAAAAATACAATCGTGATAATGACCAGCAACATCGGAAGCCAATTGATACTGGAGTATCAGGGAAAGGCCAGCGGTGACCAGTACGAGCGAATAAAGGACCGGGTGCTTGACGCACTCCGGCATCACTTTAGACCCGAGTTTTTGAATCGCGTGGACGAGATCATCGTTTTCCATTCGTTATCCGAGGCTGATTTGAAGCAGATCGTCGACATCCAACTCAACCGATTGCGCGCACGGTTGGCGGAGCGACGGATAACGCTCGATCTTACGGATGAAGCGAAGACTCATCTTGCGTTATCGGGCTACGATCCGGTGTATGGGGCTCGGCCGCTAAAGCGAGCGATCCAACGTGAGATCGAGACGCCGCTGTCGAAGTTGATCCTAAAGGGCGATGTGAAGGAGAACGCTTTGGTTAGTGCTCAAGTGTCCGAGGGAAAGATCGCATTTTCAATCGGGCCGCTCGCGGCTGAAGTCAGTAGTCAGTAGCAGAATATAGGTCCAATAGGTCCAATAGGTCCTATATTGGTTGCTACAAGGTGCATCGCCGGTGCTATCATGAAGGTGATCGATGGAGGTCAATCGTATGAGTGAGATGTTCGTTGGGCGTCGCGCTGATGGCGAACTCTTCACTGAAAGAATTGACGGCAAGTGGATCGTACCTCTTTGGTCCAGCAAGGACGCACTGGCTCGATACAAGGAACGCAACCCTGAACTACTGACTTTTCTGCCGGCTCGCCTGACTGGCTCGCTGCTGCATCGCATACGAAGCGGTCAGGCCGGACCGGAAATCACCGCTTTCTTTCTACTGACCGACGACGATCCCGACGCCGATCTTGACGATGGTAGACCGATCTCACTGGACGGAATCACGCTTGAGAGTGAACCTGCAACGCAGCCTGCACAAGTACAGCTTTAGCGCATTCACAAGGCGCAGCGCGGTACTATCATCCGGACCTGGCATGTACAAGCAAGGTGACAAGGAGGAAGGGTATGATTTCGCACGAAGACTTAAGCCAGCTACACAGCTACTCATCTGGCCCTGAGTCACTCATTCTGAGCCTTTACGTGAACATAGATCAATCGGATGCCGCGAACCTCAACCGCGGGTTTGAAACCAGAGTCGAAAGCCTGTTCCGGCAGGCTGCGGAGAATCACAACTCCCACGAGGGAAGCCGGGAGAGATTTGACGCGGAGTGCCAGCGAGTTCGCGATTTTTTACGAGAGTATGTACCGAAGGGTAAAGCTCTGGTGCTGTTCAGCGACTCAAAGCGGGATTTCTGGTGGCAACGCGATCTGCAGGTTGAATTGCCAACCGGCGTGCGCTGGTCGCCGGAGCTGTGGGTGCGGCCCTTGCTCGAAGTCATTGAAGAACACGATCGCTTCGCCGTCGTGTTGATTGATAAACACCACGCTCGCGTCCTGACTTTCGATGCCGGCGGATTGGAACAGCAAACCGAAATCGTCTCTGATGTGCCTAATAAACACGCAACCACTGGAACAGATCACATCTGGTCTCAGGGACAGATGGATCGCGATCATTTAAATCATGTTCAGTCCCACGCCAGGCGAGTGACGGATGAGCTGACGACGGTGATCGAGCGGATGAAGCTAAAAAGGATAGTCATTGGAGGACCGGTGGAAGCGACTTCCGTTTTTACCAGCGGGCTTCCGAAGCGTCTACAGCAGATGATTATCGGAACGATTTCCGCCCCGGTAGATGCCAATCGCGACCGGATAATCGCCGAGATGAGGTCGGTGCAGGCAAATACCGAGCACGAAGACGAAACTAAGATGGTCGATTCTATGATCACTGCTGCAATGAAAGGCGACCGCGCGGTGATTGGAGTCTCAGACACGCTGGGCGCGATCCAGGAAGGCCGGGTCTACCGTCTGGTGGTTGCGCGGGATTTCCGAGCCGAGGGTAAGGAGTGCGTGGCCTGTCACGTGCTGGTTGCGGACGGAATGGAAAACTGCCCGTTCTGCGCGGGTAAGCTGGAAGCGGCGCCTGATCTGGTTAACCGAGCATCACACCGGGTGCTCGACATGGGCGGCACGATTCAACACGTCTCCGGCGAAGCCGCCACGCGGCTTGCGCAAGCGGGGATTGGCGCGGTGTTGAGATTTTGAATTAGTCCGTGGTCAGAATATAGGTCCTATAGGTCATATAGGTCCTATATTCAGACTTCTGACTTTTAACTTCAGACTTAAAAAGGACCAAATGGTATTAATCCCCACAGTTGTTGAAACAACCGGCAGAGGCGAACGTCACTACGATATCTATTCAAGACTTCTCAAGGAACACATCATTTTTCTCGGAACCGAGATCGACGAGCCGATCGCAAACATCGTCGTGGCTGAACTGCTTTATCTGGAATCCGAGGATCCTGACCGCGAGATCTCGATCTATATCAACAGCCCGGGAGGATCGATTACCGCCGGCCTTGCCATCTATGACACGATGCGCTTTATCAGGCCGGATATTGTGACTATCTGCATGGGTCAGTCGGCCTCGATGGCGGCGCTCCTTCTTGCCGCGGGAACAAAGGGAAAGAGGTTCTCGCTTCCCCACTCGAGAATAGTGATTCACCAGCCGTCGGTCGAAGGCATAGCCGGCCAGGCGACTGATGTGAAGATCTACGCGGAGGAACTGTTGCGAACCCGAAACCTGTTGTCGAAAATTCTCGCTGATTTGACGGGACAGTCTTTTGAAAAGACCGACCGTGACGTGGAACGAGACTTTATTCTGAGCCCAACGCAAGCCGTGGAATACGGACTCATCGACAGTGTTCTTTCGTCTCGCGATTTGGGGGTTGGTGACCTGGTCGAAACCGCGAATCTGACATAAATCGTAACCTGGTCCTCGTCTGTGTAGTTTGCACACCAGCGACACAGACCGAGGTCTGAGCTTCCAGTGGAGCTAGATGATGATGTCAAGAAGCAAGAAGATTTTTATAGAGCGCATCAGCAGCGAGTATCGCCGTCCGAGCGGCCCTTTGTGGCAGCCGGCGGTAGATATTTACCGATGTCCCGAAGGATGGACGATAAAGTTCGATCTCGCCGGGGTGAAACTCGAGGACATTCAGGTGCTGATCGCCGAGGACAAGTTGATAGTGCGCGGCGTCCGTCGGGACACCGTGATCACTGAGGGGTGGAGCTATCATCAACTGGAAATAACCTATAGCCGCTTCGAGCGCATTCTGAAGATCCCCTGCGATCTTTCCCGCACCGAGATTCAACCCGAAAGCCGGGACGGCTGGTTAATCCTGCGTTTGACCTGTGTTTGACGAAAATGGGCGGGCCGCGGCAGCCTGTTTGCTGTCAGCCGCTGACGCGCCGTCGAGACCCTAGAGGTATAAGCAAAATGACAGAAACGAAAATCTTGGAGCTGCCGATCCTGCCGTTGAGAAATACAGTGATTTTTCCGTCGGGCATTACGCCGCTCACGGTGGGCCGCCCATTGTCGCTCGCGGCCGCAGAGGCCGCCCTGTCCACCGAAGAAAAACTGCTCGGCGTGGTGGCTCAGCGCGAGGACAATGAAGCCGAACCTACGCCCGAAAATCTGTATAAGACCGGCACGGTCGTGGTCATAAATCGAATGATGCGCTCGCCGGGCGCCGAAGAGGTCCTGCATCTTATAGTCCAGGGTCAGGAGCGTTTCCGTGTGATTGAATTCACCGGTCAGACGCCTCACCTGAAAGCTCGCGTCGAGGTCTTGCCCGAACCCATACGCGAGAAAACTCCGGAGGTCGAAGCGCTTCAAAGGAACATTCAGGTCCTCGTTCAAAAGGCGTTGAGCCTGCTTCCGAACGTGCCGCCGGAGATTCGCAACATTATCGTTCAGGCCGACGACGCGGTGCGCCTCGCTTACTTCCTGGGTTCGGTGCTCGATCTGAATGTTACCCAGGAGCAGGCGCTGCTGGAGGCCGATACCGAAAGCGATGTGCTTCACCTGATGCACACCTACCTCGCTCGCGAAGTCGAGGTATTGGAGATCAGGAGCAAGATCGCGAATCAGGCGCAAGAGGAGCTCGGAAAAGCGCAGCGTGACTTCATCCTGCGTGAACAAATGAAGCAGATCCAAAAGGAACTCGGCGAAGGCGAAGGCGGCGAGCAAGCCGAGGCCCAGCTTCTCCGCGAGAGAATAGAGAAGGCCGAGCTGCCTGATGAGGTTCGCGCCGAAGCGGATCGCGAGCTCAAACGGCTCGAGCGCTTGCCTACCGCAGCCCCGGATTATCACGTCATTCGAACCTATCTTGACTGGATTCTTGACCTGCCGTGGAAAAAATCGACCGAGGAGGCGTTGGATCTCAACAAAGCGCAGGAGGTGCTCGACGAGGATCATTACGATTTGGAAGACATAAAACAACGGATCCTCGAGCACCTGGCAGTGATCAAGCTCAATCCCAGGACAAAGGCCCCGATACTCTGCTTTGTCGGCCCGCCGGGGGTTGGCAAGACAAGTCTGGGTCAATCCATCGCGCGGTCGATGGGTCGCAAGTTCGAGCGAATGTCGCTTGGCGGAATGCGCGACGAAGCGGAGTTGCGCGGGCATCGACGAACCTACATCGGTTCAATGCCCGGACGAATCATTCAGGCGCTCAGACGAGCGGGCGTCAACAACCCGGTGATGATGCTCGACGAAGTCGACAAGCTCGGGATGGATTTCCGCGGCGATCCGGCTTCCGCGCTGCTCGAGGTCCTCGACCCAGCTCAGAACTTTTCGTTTAGGGACCATTATTTGGATTTGCCGTTCGATCTGTCGAAGGTGTTTTTCATAGCGACCGCAAACACCCTGTCGCCCATACCGCCTGCCCTGCGCGACCGCATGGAAGTGATACGTCTTTCGGGATACACCGAAGAGGAGAAGCTTCATATTGCCATTAGATATCTTGTGCCGCGTCAGGTCCGGGAAGCCGGGTTGACCGATGAGCAGATCAAGTTCGCGGATGAAGCGCTTCAGGGGATCATCAGCCGTTACACGCGCGAGGCCGGCGTCCGGCAGCTTGAGAGAAACATCGGAAGCGTCGCTCGCAAGATCGCGCTCAAGGTCGCGCAAGGCAAAGGCGAGGCGTTCACCATCAAACCCGAGGAGCTTGAAGAGTATCTCGGTCACGAGATGTTCTTCCACGAGATGGCCCGGCAAAAGCTTCCGGCCGGAGTTGCGACCGGGATGGCCGTGACCGAGATGGGCGGAGAGGTCCTGTTTGTCGAGGCGACCTTACTGCCTGGTTCGAAGGGTCTGACGCTGACCGGCCAGCTCGGAGATGTGATGCAGGAATCGGCAAAAGCCGCGCTGAGCTATCTGTGGTCGCACTCGAATGAGCTGGGGTTTGATTGCGCTGAGAAGTTCGGAAACAGCGGTGTGCACGTACACGTCCCAGCGGGGGCAACTCCAAAGGATGGACCATCGGCTGGGGTCGCAATCATATCCGCGCTCGCATCGTTGTGCACGGGACGTCCGGTGCGCAGCGATACGGCGATGACCGGCGAAATCACGTTGAGCGGATTGGTGCTCCCGGTAGGCGGGATAAAGGGCAAAGTCCTTGCGGCTCGCCGATCGGGAATGAAGCGAGTTGTGTTGCCAAAAAAGAACGAAGCCGATCTCAAAGATATTCCCGAGGAGGCGATGCGCGATCTCGAGGTTGTGCTTGTGGAGAGAATCAATGAGCTTCTCCCTCAAACGCTGATTCCCTCGGAGGAAGCGCAACCCGAGATGCCCATACCAGAATCGCAACCTTCGACGTCAGGCACGGAAGTGCGCGTCGAAGGTGGCGAAGCTCATGCGTAAGATGTGATGGACGGGATTGGCGATAGTCGTTATGTACACCGAGTTATTCGAGACAATCTATCCGATCAACACCAAAAAAGAGAAAGGCGTGGTGGTGACCGCGGTGGACCCGTTCGCCCTCGGTGACCGACTCGGTATTCAGCCCGGCGACCGCATAGTGAAAGTCAACGGCCGCGACCTGCACGACTTCCTCGATTTTCAGTTCTACACCGGAAGCGAAGACTGCGTCCGCCTCGAGATCGTCAAGAAATCCGGAGAGGCGGCAGCCGTCGAAACTGAAGTGGGCGAAGGCGAAATCTGGGGTCTCGATTTTGAATATTTCTCGCCGCGACAGTGCGCGAACGACTGCATATTTTGTTTTTGCAACCAGAACCCTGCCGGCTCACGCGAGTCTCTGTTCTTTAAGGACGAAGATACGCGGCTGTCGTTTCTTCACGGCAACTACACAACGATGTCTTCGATCTCAAAAATCGAGCTCGATCGCATTGTCGAACAGCGGCTGTCGCCACAATATGTCTCCGTACACGCTACAGATCCAGAAGTTCGCCGCTATCTGCTTGGCCGCAAGCGGCCAGATGACGTGCTTGGTAAGATGCGATACCTCGCGGCTAACGGCATCGAGCTTCACGCTCAAATAGTTTTGTGCCCATCCATCAACGACGGTCAGGTGCTAAAACGCACAATAGACGATCTGGCGGAACTCCATCCCGGTTTACGTTCGGTTGCCGTAGTTCCGGTCGTGTTCACCAGACTGCATAACTATAGAGACAGGATGACCGCGGTGACGGAGGCGTTCGCTAAGGCGCTGATCAAGGAGGTTCGGCAGTGGCAGCGCGAGTTTCGAAGACAACTGGGGACAACTTTTGTGTTTCTTGCCGATGAGTTTTATCTGCGCGCTGGTGTGTCCTTGCCGGGACGCGCCCACTATGGTGACTATCCGCAGATCGAAGACGGTGTGGGAATGGTGCGCAGATTCGTGGTCGATGCGAAGAGAACGCTGAGTCACGATCTTGTTTCTGATTTCCAGTTAAGACCGGGTTCGCTGCGAGGCACAATTGCGACGGGTGAACTCTTCTACCCAATACTTGCGCAGTACGTAGACCAGATAAACAGAATGTGCGGCACGAGACTCAAGATTAGCGCAATCCGAAATCGGTTCTTTGGCGAGGAGGTAACCGTGGCCGGGCTGATCGCGGGAAGCGACGTGCTGGCGGCCCGAGATTCGATCCAGGGAGAGTTCCTGATCGTCCCCGAGCAGGCGTGCCTGAAGTCAGGCAACACATTTCTCGATGACCTTACGGTGGAGCAACTGGAAGGTGAACTTCAGATGCCCGTCTCGCACGGGGGCGGATCGGTCCTAAGCCTCATCACCCAGGCGTCGGCGCTTGAGCAGCGTCTCGAGGCCGGTTCAGGAACGGTAACTAGCCGGAACCTTACACAAGCCTCTGCAAATCTCACGGCTCGTCGATAACCACATTGAGTCGTTCCTTTGGGGCGTCTGTCAACATGGCGGCCCGAAACATCCACTGCTTTTCTTGAATCCCCTGTTTAACCTAGATCTTGTAAGGAATTCGATTTCCAATTTTTCGTAGATACTTCCAGAATCTTGGAAGGCAACGGCATGTTTTGGCGTGGTCACTTTCATCTAAGAGCTTGCTCAAGTACGATTTGAGCAACTGGAACGCTCGCGGTACCGGGATTGCTTATTCAACTACCGCACATCCTTAGAATCTCTACCATTCTGTTCTGAACTTGGGGAGAGGTCGTCACTCGGGCACAGTGGCGACCTCCAATTTTTTTGTTACCCCTAAACGAAACCGAAATCGGCCTGGCGCTACTCCAAATTGCCTGGGTGCCGGCCTCGGTATCTCCTTCGTTCGGTTAGTCTAGGATTGAGATCTTGGCTTCAAGTGGTTGTCGAACCATTCGAGGACCGTGTTGTACCATAGTTCCGAGTTTTGCGGCTTGAGGATCCAGTGTCCTTCATCCGGATAAATCAGCAGCTTTGACTCGACGCCCTGGCGCTGCAGCGCGGTAAACAGCTGCAGACCTTCTCCGACGGGCACTCGATAATCCAGCTCACCGTGAATCACCAGCATCGGCGTCTTGAAGTCTTTCACAAAGGCGTGCGGCGACCACTTCGCGTACATTTCCGGGTTTGTCCACGGCATACCCTTGAATTCCCACTCAGGAAACCAGAGCTCTTCGGTGGCGCCGTACATGCTCGTCAGATTATAAACACCGGCGTGCGAAACAAGCGCGCTGAACTTAACACGAGGGTCTGTGTTGTGGCCTTCTATCCAGTTGACCATGTACCCGCCGTAGCTTCCTCCTGCGGCCCCGATTCGCTCGCGATCGATGTACGGCATTGCGGCGACGTACGCGACACCATTGAGTATGTCGGCGTAGACCTTGCCGCCCCAATCGCCGGAAATGTCATCGACAAACTTTTGACCATAGCCGGTCGATCCGCGCGGATTTGGGGAGAACACTACATATCCGGCTGCTGCAAACAGCTGGGGGTTCCAACGATAGCTCCACGAATCGTTCCAGGACCCTTGCGGTCCGCCGTGTATCAAAACAATCAGCGGCCACTTCTTTGCCGCGCTGAAATTTGCCGGCTTGGTTATGAAGCCGTGCACCCGCGAGCCGACTGCGCCTTCCCACGAGACTTCTTCCGCAGGCTTGAGATTGAAGTCGCCAATAAACGCTTCGTTGGTTTTTGTTAGTTGTGTAATCGCCGCGCCAATTGAGTTGGCTTTGTAGATTTCAACGGGCTGGGCGAGGCTCTGCCTGGTGAATACCAGCATCTTTCCATCTTTGCTCACCTGCAGATCGTCGTTGAACCCCTCATTTATTACCTTCTTGCCGGGCCCGCCGCCCAACGGGACTTCATAGATCGGTTGGCGACCTTGATCAAGAGCCGTCAAATAGATCCTCTGACCATCTGCGGAGAAGGTGAAGCTTTCGACGGATGAATCGAATTGTTCAGTTAACGAATGGCTTTGCCCGGTCTTTCGATCATAGATCATCAATCGCCAGCGATCTGCTTCGAAACCAGATTTCGCCTGGGCTCGATACGCGATGTATCGGCTGTCGGGCGAGTACAAAGGCGTCAGATCGTTAGCCGGATTCTCACCGGTGATGCGCCTGGGTTCGCCGCCGCCAACCGGCACAATGAAAAGATCGCCGTTTGTCGATCTAGCCTCATCCTTGTCGGTGTTGCGCGCAAACGCGAGTTCTTTTGAGTCGGGCGAGAAGGCATAGTCAACTTGTCCGCCAAGACTAAACGGAGGCGCATCGTAGTCGCCCGGCGTCAGGTCGCGGAATTCGCCGCTGTCGGCGGAAGCGACAAACACATGAGAACGCTTGCCTTCCTTCCACGAGCTCCAGTGCCGAAACAACAATCGATCGGCGATCTTCGCTTTGACCTTGCTGGCGGCCGCCTTTTCGGCGCGCTGTTTGTTGCAATCATCGGATTTGCACTCCGGATAAACTTCGGAGGTAAATGCGAGCCACTTTCCATCGGGCGACCAAACCGGCCCGTCCGCGCCGGTTGATATGTTGGTGATCTTTTTAGGGCTTGTGCTGGTTTCCGACGGTTCGAGGGTCCAGATTTGAGATTCGCCGTCGCGCGCCGAAACAAAGGCAAGACGTTTTCCGTCGGGCGACCATCGTGGTGAATGGGATGATTGCTTGTCGTTTGTAAGACCGCGGGGTTCTCCGCCATCGGTGGAGATCAAATAGATCTGAGTAGTTCGTCTGTTGGCAGCTTTATCGGTATCGGCAATCGTATAGGCTATCCACCGGCCGTCCGGCGAAAGTTGCGGATCCGCCACGCGCCGGACCTTTAGCAGATCATCAATCGTGAAGAGTCGACCCGGTTGCTGCTCCCTGGCCGCCCCGATCGAAACCAAACACAGAACGATAATAGTAACTAACGCGAAGACGCGTCTCATAAAACCCCCTTTGACAACTGCGTTGCTTTGCTATGGATTTCGAGTGAAGCAAACGCGATTCAGCTTGAAAATGATCGCAAATAGTTAAGCAAGTAGGCTACCGAAGCGACTAAATGAAGTCAATAGGTCCTTTAGAAATATAGGTCCGATCGGTCATATAGGTCCTATTTCGCTACGGCTTTTTTTCCAAGGTCGGACCGGTCAAGTTGTGCTTGCTCAGAAAATCTCGAATTGCTGAAAAGGCCCGCACCGTCTGATCGTGGCTGAATCCGCCGTGTTGGCCGCCGGGAATGGTTACAAGTTGATTGGGAACTCCTGCCTTGTTGAGCGCCTCTTGAAGACGAACTGCGTGGGAGTAAGGCACAACCGGATCTGCATCACCGTGAATCGTAATGATCGGAGGCAGCCCCGCACGAACGTACGACAGCGGAGAGACGCGACGCGCCACCTCCTCACGATTCGACATCCCGCCGAGCCACGTGACTGCGTATTCTTTCATGTTAGCGCCGTCGAGAAGATCGACGACATCAGTGATGCCAAACCAATTTACGATGGCCGCGACTTTCAGCGTTTCGCCGCCCGGACACTCGCGATCAAGCCCCGCGGACGACGGCAGCATTCCCGTAGTGAGCGAAAGGTGGCCGCCCGCCGAGTGTCCCGTTACCACCAACTTTGTCGTATCGAAGTTATATTGCTTGGCGTTTCGCATTACCCAGCGAAGAGCGCAGCGGCAGTCTTCTACCGCTGCTGGAGCGAGCGAGATGCGCGCGAGTCGATACGAAACGTTGACCACCGACCATCCGGCTTCGAGGTATGGCAACAATTGAAGCCAGGATGATTCTCTTGCGCCCCCAACCCATCCGCCGCCGTGTATGTAAATCAGCGTAGGATTCGGCGCGGCTCCCTCGCGAGGCACGATTACGTCGAGCCGCGCCTCCCAATTGTTCGCTGTCAGATAAGTAATATTTGAAACAATACGATAGCGATTCGATAGATCGGCGGCACGACCCGCCGCTTCCACGGATTGACTCTTCGCCGATTCCGGCGCTCCCAGCGATGATAAGGTCAGGACGGACAGGATCGACGCAAGACACACAGATTTCTTGAGCATGGAATCTCCTCCCTGGCTTAAGGTGGCGAGATTCTATGCTGAAAGCGGAGGGTTGTAAACGAAGCTGAATGTGCTACGGTGGACCTCCGCGGAGCGCGGGACGGCTGCCCGAACTTGCACGCTGGGGAGGCGGGCAAGCGTCTGCGCTCCAGGAGAATCCACAAAGCCGACAGGTAGTTCCTTACTTGCCGGCGTCCAAGCCACGTAGATACTTATCGAGAAAGTCCAGAATAGCCTTGTATCCTCTGATCTCGTTAACCTTCTTGGTGAAGCCGTGACCTTCGTCGTCAAACAAAACGTACTCCACAACGCCGCCTTTCTTCCTGACTGCTGCGACTATTTCGTCGGACTCAGGTTTGATTACGCGTGGATCGTTCTTGCCTTGCAACACCATCAAAGGCTTCACGATTTTATCGGAGTGAAAGAGCGGAGAAACGGCTTTAAGCTTCTCACGATCGGTGGTTGGGTCACCGACTTCCTTGTAAAGCGCCTTGCGGAAAGACTCCCAGTAGGGCGGAATTGATTCCAATGTTCGGAGCCAGTTGGAAATACCAAACAAATCTACGCCTACCGCAAACTCGTCGGGCTTGAACGCAAGCGCGGCAAGAACCATGTACCCGCCGTAACTTCCGCCCAGGATTCCGATCTTCGATGTGTCGACATAACCGAGCGACGCTAGATATTTCTTCGCCTCAACGCAATCCCATAGCGGTTCGCGGCCGTGCTTCTGATCATCGGCGGTGAAAAACGTCTTGCCGTATCCCGAGCTTCCGCGATTGTTGACTCCCAGAATCACGTAACCGTGGTTTACGAGGTACTGAATTACTCCGCTGTAACCCGTTCGGGTCTGACCACCAGGACCTCCGTGAATCCACAGCAGCGCCGGGGCCTTCTTCGTAGCGCTCGCCTGATGGGGTTTGTACAGGATGGAGGGGATCTCCATCCCATCAAACGATTTGAAGCGGATTACTTTTGACTCGACCAGATCGGCCGTGTCGATTTCGGGGTTCAAGCTATCAGTGAGCTTGAGTACCTTTTTTGTCGCGAAGTCGTAGACGTAAAGGTTGCTCGGCGATCGGGACCCGTTGAAATAGAACGTCATCAACTGCTCGCTCCGGGAAATGTTCACCGAGGTTATGTCCCCTTCAGGAAAAGCCGGCAACGCGATCGGCTTGCCGGTTGCTGTGTCGTAGATCTTTATCTTTGTGCGCGCGTCTTCATTGACACCCGAGACTCGATACTTGCCGTTGTGCGAAAAATAGGTGAACGCGACATCCCAGTTCACTTTTTCAATCGGCTCTTTCTTTCCAGTCGTCAAGTCGTATCGAGCGACATATGAGAATTCGCTTCCTTCGTCGGTTTGGTAATACAAGTATCTTCCCGCCGGGTCGAAGGCTGCCGGGCTTGAAGCAACGTCGCCCTGGTGCGGGGTTATGTTCTTCATTTCTTTTGTCGCGACGCTGTAAAGATAAATGTCTGAATCGGAAGTCGTGCTAGGTTTCGCGAAGGCGATGAATTTACCGTCGCCGGAAATGTCGCCGACCTGATAGCCGACATTGTCCTGATAAACCAGCGTTCGCGCAAAGCTGGCGGCATCCAGCTTGTAGATATCAAAAAAACGCTGATCGCGCTCGTTGGTGTAAATGTAAAAAGCGCTGCCGTCGCGAGTCCAACTGAGGAACTGTGCCTTGAGCTTATCGCCCGGCGTGAGGTCCTTCTCGTGGCCGTTCGCACCAAGTACGTAAATGTGGTTGTTTTCGTTACCGCCCTGGTCGTGTGTGTACAGGATGCGCGAGTCTTTCGGGAAGTAATCTATGCTGAAAGTACTCTCAGTCGTCGAGCGAGTGAGTTGCTTTGGCTCGCCGCCGCTAACCGGAACGCTGTAAACATTGTAGATCCCGCTCTTGTTACTTGAGAATAGGATCGACTTTTCATCCGGTGAGAAAGAACTGCCTCTGATTGATGTAGTAGTCAGAAACTGTTCAATTGTGTACTGCTTGACCGCCCGCGTCGGACTGCCTTTTTTGGCGCCCTGGCCAAACGACGGCGCGATTAACGATGCCAACACCATGAAAACGGCTATAGCCGCTGCAAATCGGGGTTTTCGCTCTGGTAACATATTTCGCAATTTCATAAACATCTCCTGTCCTTTAATCCGTAACGACTCGGATGCTGATGCATTAACAACGCGAGCGGTTTACAACAAAGCGGTTGTACGCACGAGACATCCGCAAGGTTCCTGCCGGCGCCCTCGACCCTGGTCTACTTGAGAGGTGAGTGAGCCGAGGCGCTAATCCTTCACAACTGAAAAATCTATTAAGTGACGGACTTGATCAACGCGGTTCACCGATACCCACACTCGATCGCCAAGCCGATACTCGCGTCGCGTGCGTTGACCTACCAGCCGATGCTTACGCTCCTGAAAAACGTAAACATCATCGGTAAGAACCGATACATGTACCAACCCTTCGATAAAGAACTCGTCCAGCTCGACGTAAAACCCGTACTCCTTGACTCCAGTGATGACGCCGCCGAATTCATCGCCAACGCGATCGACCATGAACGATGCCTTGCGCCAATCCATCAGTTCGCGTTCGGCATCGGCGGCGGCACGCTCTCGCTCGCTGGATTGATCGCCGATCGCCTCGAACCCGGCGCGAAGCTGGGTTTCGCGCTCTTCATCGAGCACCGGCAGCGATACGCGTTTCAATGCATGCCTGGCTCCAAAATCGACGTCATTCCAGGAGCCGCCATTACCCGCCCGCTCGATGACTTCGCGGAGGACTCGATGAACGATCAAGTCAGGATACCGGCGAATTGGCGAAGTGAAATGGGTGTATGTCTTCATCGCCAGCCCAAAATGTCCTTCATTGTGGGGCGTGTAGCGCGCGCGTTGCATTGACCGCAGCATCAGGTACGAAAGCATGCGCTCTTCGGGCTTTCCTTGAATCTCGCCCGCGAGCTGCTGAAAGCCACGCTGGGGAATGGGACCGTGCATCGAGAACTTATGCCCAAACGACGCGGCGATCTCGGCGAACTCCGCGATCTTCTCCGGGTTCGGCTCTTCGTGAATTCGGTAGAGCAACGGAACGTCAAGGGATTCAAGATGACCAGCCACCGTTTCGTTTGCCAGCAGCATGAATTCTTCGATCAATCGATGGGCTATGTTGCGCTCCGACCGCGCGATGCCGCCGATCTGGCCCTCATCGTTGAACCACAATTCGGCCTCGGGCAAATCGAAGTCTATCGCTCCGCGTTTCTCTCTTGCCTTGATCAGCAAAAGCGTCAGCTCGTGCATCTCGAGAATCATGTCTTTGACGTGCGCGTATCTAACCGCTGTCTCACCTTCAGGATTGGTGATGATCTCGTTGACCGCGGTGTAAGTCATTCGCTCACGGCTATGAATTACTGAAGGAGTCAGCCGATAGTCAACGACCCGTCCGTTTCGGTTAAGCTCAATAAGCGCCGACATCGTAAGGCGGTCGACTTGGGGCTTGAGAGAGCATATGTCATTGGACAACCGCTCGGGCAGCATCGGGATCGCCCGCTCAGGAAAGTAGACCGAGGTGCCACGCTCCAACGCCTCTTCGTCGAGAGGGCTTCCTTCGCGTACGTAATAGCTCACATCGGCAATGTGCACGCCCAGAAGAAGTCTTCCGTTTGGTAGCTCCTCCAGACAGACGGCATCGTCAAAATCGCGAGCGGTCTCGCCGTCGATGGTAATGGTCAGCCGCTCTCGCAGGTCTTCTCTTCCCGCAAGTTGTCCGTCCGTGATCTCGGCGGGGATGGCTTCGGCCTGGGCAAGCACGGCTTCCGGAAAAATGTGTGAAAGACGATGTTTTCTGATGATGATTTCCAGATCGATGCCGGGCTGTTCGGGCCGTCCGAGAATCTCGATTACTCGACCCCACGGGCGCTGTCCGGCGATTGGAGGCCTGTTGATCTCTACGTTGACGATGTCCCCGTCATTCGCGCCCCCTGAATCCGCTGTAGGTATGCTGATCTCGTACAGAAGTCGTTCCTCGATTGGAGTGACAAAGGTCTCGGATTTGAGGCGTACAAATGTTCCAATGATCGTTCGATTTGCGCGATGCAACACAGCTTCGACGCGGCCCTCGCGCCCACGTTCGCGCGCGCCGGTCACCCGAGCGATCACAATGTCTTCGTGCAAACCGGCGCCCATCGCGCGAGCGTTAACAAAGAGGTCTCCCCTCTCACGCTCGCTGGGGTCCTCCGGCACAACAAACGCGTGACCCGAACGAGTGCCCCTAAGCGTACCGATCAGAAACCCGGGAGCGTGTTTACGCCAGTAGCGTCCCCCTTTAGCGGCTGCGAGCCCGGCACGAACAAACTCTTTCAGGAATGCTTCAGCCTTCTCCCTTTGTGATTCAGAAAGGTGTAGGGCTTCGGCGAGGCGATCTGCGGTGATAGCTCGCTCTCGAGACTTTGGGAGCACTTGAAGAAGTTTTTGCGGCGATAAGCCTGTTGTGACCATTTCGATCTTGAATGTGCGATTTGCGATCTAGATATGTGAATCTAGGCTTCTTGCTCGCCAATCTCAATCGAAAATCGGCAATCGCCAATCGGAAATTCATTGACACTGTTTGCGAGCGCTCGTTACTATATTTTCGCTTCGTTTGAATGCAATGCCCGATCATGCGGATGTGGCGGAATGGCAGACGCGCAGCGCTCAGGACGCTGTGGGAGCAATCCTGTGGAGGTTCAAGTCCTCTCATCCGCACCAACCTTCTGATGCAGCGTAGACTGTCCAGTCTGCGCTCAGCGACCACGACAGGCTGACCACGCATAGACTAAACTACACTACTTGCAAGATCGGAGTTTCGGTTACTAGATTTTGCCTCGCCTCCGACTTGTAGCCCGGTAACACAAGTGCTCTCAATTCGCGCAAAACTGACTCTCTGGTACTTCGGCCTCGCAGCATTGGTGTTGGCGGCCTTCGCCGTCGCTATCTACTTCTATTTCTCACGCGGTTTGATAAACACGATCGATGCGTCGCTGAGAAATCACGCGGAGCGAATCGCTCAGGCGGTGGGTCACCCGTCGACTATCGACGAGCCCGGAAACCCGGGGGGACTCATTCTAGCGCCCCAGTTCGTATCGGTGCTTAACCGAGATGGCCAGGTCACCGATCAGATCACTGACGCCGAAGGTCACGAGGTCCCGGTAATCAAATTAGCCCTCGAACGCGCTACGACGGAATGGAAGCCTCAGTTCGACGAGGCATCGCTTTCACCCACCGAGCACGTCCGCATCATCACCTGGCCCGCGCGCGATGAAGAGGGCGAAACGTTTTTCGTCGTAGTCGGTCAATCACTCAGAGACATTCAGCCCGTCGAGAAACAATTGGTGTTTCTGCTAGTGGTCGCAAATCCGCTTGCACTTCTACTGGCAAGCCTCGGCGGTCTCTGGCTCGCCAATAAAGCGCTGAGTCCGGTCGATCGACTGACGCGCGCCGCAGAGCGCATTGGTCGCGGAAACTTGAGTGAACGTGTCGAGGAGCATCGCTCTCAAGACGAAATCGGCAGATTGGCCGCGACTTTCAACCAGATGATTGGCCGTCTCGAACAAGCTTTCGAACGCGAACGCCGCTTTACGGCAGATGCTTCGCACGAGTTGAAGACGCCTCTGGCGGTTCTTCGCGGCGATATCGAAGTGGCCCTGCGACGGGAGCGCACACCCGATGAGTATCGACGGGTACTTCAGTCCAGCCTGGAAGAAATCGCGCGGCTCACCAAGCTGACGGAAGACCTGTTGACGCTCGCGCGATCGGACGCCGGCGAGTCGGTACTCGATCTGGAGCAGGTGCAACTCGACCAGCTCGCATCCGACGCGAGACTGTTCATCGCGCCGCTGGCCGAGTCGGCAGGCGTCGCATTGACCTATGACGCGCCGACATCACCGATTGTAATCGAAGGTGACCAGAAACGGCTCAAACAACTGCTGGTGAACCTGATGGATAATGCGATCAAGTATACGCCGGCTGGAGGCAACGCCAGACTTTCTCTTTCAGTGAAGAACTCAAGCGCGGTGATTGAAGTGTCCGACAGTGGCCGAGGTATCCCTGGTTCATCCCTCCCGCACATCTTCGAGAGATTCTATCGGCAGACCGATCCTCGAGACTCACGAGTGTCCGGATTCGGGTTGGGTTTAGCGATCTCAAAATGGATTGTCGATGCGCACGGAGGCTCGATTGAGGCCGATAGCACCGAAGGCCGCGGTTCAACGTTCACAGTTCACCTGCCGCTCGCTCGAGCAGACTCTTAAGATGCCGCCGTTTCGTGACCAAATTCAGATTCGACACTCGCCGCACCGGCATGCCAGAATCAATAGTCGAGGTTGTTGTAGGATTTCATGAAGCGAGTCAGGTTGTTATCCGCCGGTAAGGCTGCCGCTCTTGCACTGTTTATCGCCATCGCGGTCGCGCTGGTGGTGTACCTCTTCTTTCGAACAAGGCACACCCAACCGGAACAGAGCCGACCGAAGCTTCAAGGAAAAGTTGTCGCGGTCTTCACCAACACTCATTATTCCCACGAAGTCAGCGGCCAGGTGCGGTTCAACATCACGGCGGGAACCGACAGAACTTACGAGGATGGCACTCACGAGCTTGAGCAGGTCAAGCTTGAATCCTACGGCTCGGCCGGCGAACGGCACGACGTCGTAACCTGCGATCGCGCGAAGGTGAGCGATCCCGCCGATCTCAGTAAACTCGATGCGGAATTCATCTCAAATGTCGTCGTGCAAACCTCGGACGGGCTAACTCTCAAAACCAGTTACTTGCACTATGATCAAACGAAAAACACCGTCGATACGAAGGAGCCTGTCGAGTTCGAAGGCCGCAATTATTCCGGGAAGGCCACAGGCATGGTCATCGAGGCCGCGACCGAGCGAGCGAGTCTGCTGAATGACGTCGACGTAACCATAAAACCTGAAAGCGAAGCTGACCGGGACAAGAGAGCTCGCGGCGCCACGGAAAGCGCCCAGCAGCGCGAAGAAACACCTGAGCAGAGAAATGCGCGGCGGGCTCGCAAACTAGCGCGCAAAGAAAAACGCAGACGCGCCGCTGAACTGGCTCAGGTGGAACCAGAAGGCAGAAGGCAGAAGGCAGAAGGCAGAAGGCAACGGGCAGAGGTCAATGGTCAGAGGTCAGAAGTCAGAGGTCAGATGCAACCGGCGGTGAACAAGCCGACAAGAATAAGAAGCGAGTCTGCCCTACTCGAAAAAAAGGAGCATCGAGTGACCTTTGACGGCAACGCGGTCGTGACGCAGGGGGCTGATGAGTTCCGCGCGGCGCGAATGGTCAGCTTCGCGGACGCTTCCAATCATATCGAGCGCATCGAGGCGCGCGGCGGCGCCTATCTGAAACAATCGGACAAAGCGGAGATCAAATCTCCCGATATGGATTTCTTCTTCGCCGAGTCACACCAACTCGCGCGGGCGGTAGCGATGGGAGGCGCCTCGACGCGTTCGCTGGGACCCGAACCGATCAGAGAAGCTAGAGCCGACACGATCGAAGCAACCTTTGTTCAAGGCCCGCAGGCAAATGTTGTCGACGCGATCACCGCTCACGGAAGCGCCGCATTGAAGATTCACGCACCTCCTCCGGCTAGCAACTCCGATAACCCCACCGCGCGCGAGCTTTCCGCCGACACGGTGACGATGCAGTTCTTTCCGGATGGAAAAAACATCAAGCACGCTGAAGCAGCCGGTAAAGCAGTTATGACTATTACGCCGGTTCGAGCCGAACAACGCGCCGACAAAAAGACAATTCACGCTCCCAGAATGGACGCCCTGTTTTTTGAAGAAGCCAACCGAGTAAAGACGTTTAGCGCCACCGATGGCGTGAGGGTTGAAATCGAAGCGACGATTCCGGACGATCACCCGTCGCGAGTAACGACCAGCAAATCGGCGCGCGCGGAGTTTCTAAAGGACTCGCAGGATATTGACCGCCTGTCGCAGGAAGGCAACTTCAAGTACGTCGAGGGCGAGCAAAATGCTCTTGCAGAAAGCGCGGTTTACGACGGCCAGAAAGAGATTCTCAATCTAAGAGGCAAGCGTCCGATGGCATGGGATGCGAAATCGCGAACCCAAGCCGATGAGATCGATTACGACCGCCGCCATGATGAGAGCCATGCGAGAGGCGATGTTCGCACCACTTACTACAGCCGCGAAACAACCAACGATTCGACGCCGTTCAAAAACGCCAAATCGCCGGTGTTCATAACTGCCGAACGCGCCGATGCCCAGAACAAGGCCGGCATCGCGATCTATACGATCAATGCCCGCGGCTGGCAAGACGATAACTTTATCAAGGCTGACAGAATCGAGCTCTATCAGGATGACAAGCGCATGGTCGCAATCGGCAATGTGGAGAGCGCTCTCTATCAGGCAAAACAAGAGACATCGCCTGGAAAGCGGGAGGTCGTTCCGGGTTTTGCGACAGCCGACAGGATGAGCTACTCGGACACAGAGCGAAAGATCCGTTATGAAGGCGGCGTGAAGTCCCGGCAAGGCACCGACCGCCTCGAAGCATCATCCGTCGATGTGTTTCTGATGCAGGAAACAAACGAGGTCGATCACCTGAACGCCGACGGCAACGTCGTGCTTACGCAACCGGGACGCCGGGGCGTCGGTGACAAGCTTGCGTACACGTCCGAAGATGGCCGCGCAGTTTTGACTGGAAAATCTGCCCGTGTAGACGACGTCGAGAAAGGGGCGACCATGGGCTCTCAATTGACGTTCTATAGTCGCGATGATAGGATTTCGGTCGAGAATCAGCAGGGTACGGGCCGTGTCCGATCGACTCATCGTTTGACAAAGAGCAGACAGAATTGAAGCTACAAGATGGCAGAAGAAGTGTCCGTGATCGAAACCCCGACCGGTGAAGCCGAGCCGCAAGCACCACTCCCCTTACAAAAAACAAGCGTTCTTTCCGTAGAGGGCCTGCGGAAATCGTATCGCAAGCGAACGGTCGTCGATAATGTATCGCTCGATATACATCAGGCGGAGATTCTTGGGCTTCTTGGTCCAAACGGGGCGGGCAAGACGACTGTTTTCTACATGATCGTGGGGCTCGAGCGGCCGGATGCCGGTAAGATCTATCTCGATTCAAAAGATATTTCGCGGCTGCCGATGTATCTGCGAGCGCGGGACGGGATTAGTTATTTGCCGCAAGAAGCGTCCGTTTTTCGGAAGCTAACGGTCGAGGAGAACATCCTGTTAGTGCTTCAAACCCTGCCGCTCACAAAAGCCGAACGGGATCACCGTCTCGAGGTGCTGCTCAGCGAACTCGACATCGCTTATGTGCGTCATACTAAAGCCTATCAGCTCTCGGGTGGTGAGCGCCGAAGGACGGAGATTGCGCGTTGTCTGGTGATTGAGCCTAGATTCATCCTGCTTGATGAGCCGTTCGCCGGAATTGATCCGATCGCGGTGATTGACATACAGCGGATCTTGCAAAAATTGCGCGAGCGTGGAATCGGTGTGTTGATAACAGATCACAATGTGCGCGAGACTCTGGCGATTACAGACAGAGCGTATATAATTAATGACGGCAAGATTTTCCGCGCGGGAACTCCCGATGAGCTAACTCGGGACGAAGACGTGAAGCGGGTATACTTAGGGGAGAATTTTAGAATGTAGTCATTTCTCATTGGTCATTAGTCATCGGTCATCAAAGGCAACTTTGGAAAACATTGACCAATGACAAATGACCAATGACAAATGACCAATAAGTTATGTCGGTCAAGCCACATCTGAGCACAAGCCTTTCGCAGCGGCTGGTCCTAACGCCACAGATGCGTCAGAGGATCGAGCTTCTGGCGATGACCAAGCTCGAACTTGCGGACATGGTTCAGACCGAGCTATCGGCTAATCCTGTGCTCGACGAAGTGGCGCCCGGCGAAGGCGTTGATGACAACTCACCGCTCGCTGACGAACTCGCGGCGGTCGACGCGACCACAGCCGACATCACCAGCCCGGGTGAAACTACCCCCCAGCAGCAATCTACACAGGAAGCCGGACTGAGCGAGAATTTGTCATCTATCGAAGCGCCCAGCCTCATAACCAGCACGCCTGAATCCGGACCGGTTGACGGCGAGGCCGAGCCCGAACGCGAGCGAGATCCGTTTGAAGAAGTCGACTTCGGTTCGACGTTTGAAGAGTACCTCGATCCCGGGTACAAGACCCACGAATACGAAGCAAAGGACGATGTCTCGTTTGAGAATATGCTCACGCGGCGAGACTCGCTTTGTGAGCAGCTTATCTGGCAACTGCATCTGACCGAATGCTCGGATGACGTGAGAACGGCTGGCGAGGCAATCATCGGCAATCTCGACGAGAATACGGGCTTTTTGGATGCAACCGCCGAAGAGATCGCCGCGATGGGTCCCTGGCCGGTCGAGACGGTCGAACAGGCGGCCGCACTGGTGCAGCGGTTGGATCCGGTTGGATGCGCTGCCCGCGACGTGCGCGAATCGCTGCTGGTTCAGCTCGACTACTTTGGTTTTGGGGACCGGCTTGCGGCACAAATGGTGCGCGATCACCTCGAGAGTCTGCAGACCCATAAACTGCCTGATCTGGCAAAGATACTTGGCGTCCCGCTCGAGCAAGTAATCGAGGAGATGGAGATTATCAAGAAGCTGGACCCAAAGCCGGGCCGCAAGTATTCGTCAGAGGAAGCCCAACCTGTGGTTCCTGAGGTGACGATCGAGAAAGTCGGCGATGACTATATGATCCGCTTCGAAGACGACGGTCTGCCGCATCTGCGCATCAACCGGACGTATAGACAGATGATGGAGTCCAAGGATTCATCGAAAGAGACACGAGACTACATCAAGGAGCGGTTCCGGTCGGCGGTCGATCTGTTGAAAAACATCGAGCACCGCCGGCAGACAATTTATCGAGTCTGTCATTCTATTGTAGACCGCCAGCGCGAGTTCCTTGATCACGGCATTGAACACCTGAGGCCAATGATGCTGAAGGACATCGCCGAAGACATCGGCATGCACCTGAGCACCGTCTCGCGCGTGGTGAATCGCAAATACGTGAACACGCCGCAGGGAGTCTACGAATTACGCCGGTTCTTTACCGAGGGAATGAGAAGCGATACCGGCGAGGATGTTTCGACGCGCGTGCTCAAGCTGAAGATCAAGAAGATGATCGAGGCAGAAGATCCCCACCACCCCATTACTGATGATGAAGTGGCCAAGCGTTTGGCCAGGGACGGCGTCAAAATGAGCCGTCGCACCGTCGCAAAGTATCGCGATCAAATGCGCATCCCGGGCTCTCGAGAGCGTCGTGCCATCGTCTAGCTTGAATCTGTCCGATCGACGGTTCGGATTCTTAAATGACTCTCAAATCAACTTTCGGCTATCCCCCCGCAATCCAAGAAACGGAGAATAGATAGATGGAATTCGAGTTCACCGGCCGCCACATTGACATAACCCCGGCAGTAGAGGAACTGGTCCGCAAGGAGCTTGGCAAGCTCGATCGAGTGCTGGATTCGGCGCCGATGAGGGCTCACGTGACGGTTTCCTCAGAGAAGCATCGGAAACGAACAGAGATCGTCGTCTACTGGCGCGACAACGTGTTCACTGCGGTAGGCGAGAACGCCGATCTGACTCAATCGGTTGCGACAGCAGCGATCAAGGTTCAGAAGCAAGGTCTGCGGCTCAAAGAAAAGTTCCAGGCAAAGAAACGCGGCCGCCAACCAGCCGGGAAAGTTGCTCCGGTCCCAGGCGGCACCATCGAAGCGGCTCCGGGCGCACCCCGAATTATTCCTCAGCGCCGGTATCGGGTTAAGCCGATGACACCCGAGGAGGCCGCGATAATCCTGGCCGACTCGGATGATCAGTTCATAGTGTTCCGAGACGCCGAGACCAATCGAGTAGGCGTGTTGTACAGCCGTACGGATGGAAACTTGGGCCTGATCGAACCGTGAAAAGACGGAAGGCAGAAGGCAGAAGGCAGCCTTCACAATCCGACTGGCTTCTGCTTCCTGCCTTCTGCTCTCTGCCTTCTGCTTTCTGCCTTCTGCCTTCTGGTCTTTATGCCTGTTCCGGTCATTATCATTACCGGTGTTTCGGGGTCGGGGATGTCCTCGGCGCTCAAGGACTTTGAAGACCTCGGCTATTTTGCGATTGACAACCTCCCGGCGCAACTGATCCCCACGTTCGTCAAGCTGTGCGATGATTCCAGTGAAATTGATCGGATCGCGTTTGTGGTCGATGTGCGTTCGCGCGAATTTCTAAGCTTGTTCCCGCGGATGCACGAGGAGCTGGAAGAGAGAGGCGTCGATGTCAGGGTGCTCTTTCTTGAGGCGGACGACGAAGTTCTGCTTCGCCGTTACAGCGAAACAAGGCGGCCACACCCCTTGCCCGACCAAAACGTCTGTCAGGCTATCCGTCAGGAGCGGGAGCTGCTCTCCGAGATTCGTGATCTGGCTGACCACGTCATCGACACGTCAGAGCATACGGTACACTCGCTGCGCGACGTGATCAAAGATCACTTTGCCGAACAGGGCGATGCGCACGAGCTGAATGTGACGATATCGTCGTTCGGGTTTCGGCATGGAGCGCCGCGCGGTCTGGATATGATGTTCGATGTGAGGTTTCTTCCAAATCCGCACTTCGTGGCAGAACTCCGTCCGCTCACCGGCCGCGACTCGCCGGTAATCGAGTACTTGCAATCTGAAAGCGAGGTCGAGGATACTATCGCGCGATTTGCCGACTTGCTGGCATACCTGTTACCCAGGTTTCAGCGCGAAGGGAAAAGCTATCTGACGGTTGGGGTCGGGTGTACCGGCGGCCGCCACAGATCGGTCATGGTCGCCGAGTCGATAAACAAGCGTTTGAACGAACTCGGATACAAGTCGAGAGTGGTTCATCGGGACATCCTCAAGGATGAGGATCGATATAAATCAATATAGGGCCTATAGGTCCTATCGGTCCTAGATTCTTTTTTATGATCGGTGCGGTAATAGTAACCCACGGGCAGTTGGCGAATGAGCTGGTCTCGGCGGCAGAGATGATCGTCGGCGAGATAAACCACATCACCGCGGTGTCTATCGGGTGGCACGATGACGTCGACGTCGCACGCGAAGAGATCGAACGCGCAATTCAGCGAGTGGACACCGGGTCCGGCGTGCTGGTGCTCACCGATATGTTCGGAGGAACACCGACCAATATCGCCGCCAGCTTCCTTGGACGAGCCCCGGTTGAGGTGGTTACCGGCGTGAATCTGCCGATGGTCATAAAGCTGGCAACTCAGGAAGCCGACGAGACTCTGCCCGACCTCGCGCGCCGCGTTCGCGACCAGGGACAGCAACAGATTCACGTCGCGAGCGACATTCTCACGCCAAAGAAGAAGTGATTGGATTGCCGATTTGCGATTTCCGATTTCACATTAAGTGACGATGTAACTCCGAGTGAAAGTGACCGCTGCCAGAAGATAAAGGCTGACGGATGAGCCCAAATGCGGAAATCGGCGATCGGAAATCGGAAATCGGAAATCTCCTTTCGGTCTCCAACCTACGTATTAACTTTCATACCGACGATGGGGTCCTCGGCGCGGTCGACGGAGTTAGTTTTGACATCGCCAAAGGCGAAACACTTGGGTTAGTCGGCGAAAGCGGCTGCGGCAAATCGGTAACCGCCTATTCGATTCTCAAGCTTCTGCCGGCTCCCCCTGCCGAGTACGCAGGCGGCTCGATAAGCTTTCGCGGAGAAGATCTTTTGGGGCTTGACGACAAGGCGATGAGACGTGTGCGTGGCAATATGATCTCGATGATATTTCAGGAGCCGGGGTCATCACTGAATCCGATAATGTCGATCGGCTTGCAGATCACCGAGGCGATCCGCGAACATCGCAGTGCATCTCGACGCGAAGCAAGAGAGATCGCAGTCGATATGTTGCGACGCGTAGGAATACCGTCGCCTGAGGCGCGTTTTGATGAGTACCCGCATCAATTGTCAGGGGGCATGAAACAGAGAGCGATGATCGCAATGGCGCTGGTGTGCCGCCCCGCGCTGCTGATTGCCGATGAGCCGACTACCGCTCTTGATGTAACGATTCAGGCTCAGATACTTGAGCTGCTCAACGAACTTCAGACCGAGCTTGATATGTCGGTGTTGCTGATTACTCACGATCTGGGGGTGGTAGCCGAAACCTGCGATCGAGTAGCGGTGATGTACGCTGGAAAGGTAGTAGAGTCTGCGCCGGTCGAGTCGCTTTTTGAGCGCCCAAGGCACCCTTATACACATGGTCTGTTTCGGTCGTTGCCAACCCTTGGAGAACGGAAGGGACAGCTTCCGGTGATCCCGGGCGCCGTGCCAAGCCCACTGGACTTTCCATCAGGCTGTAGGTTTCGAACGCGCTGCTCGATGGCGCAGGAGATTTGTAAGGAGGAGCCGGCACTCCGGGAGATCGAGCCAAATCATCTGGCGGCTTGTCACTTCGCCGAGGCAGCCGGCGAAAACCGGCCTGGGACGGTGTGATGCGGTTTGATTAGCTCGTTAATTTCTATTTTCCATCTGCGATTTTTCATTATTTTTCATTTTTCATTCTTTATTCTCTTGCCTGCTATTTGTCATTATTTGTTATTGCCGACGCGTTTAATCGAAGCACCAGTTCTGAAATGACAAATGACAAATGACAAGTCGAAAATGGAAAATAGAAGAAGCGATCGCGACTCATTACTATTTTGACCCCAGGCGTTCATGAACGACCTTCTGATAGTCGAAAACCTGGTAAAGCACTACCCCATCCGCAAGGGGGTTGTTCCCAGGACAGTCGGTTACGTGCGAGCCGTTGACGGCGTCTCGTTTTCGATTCCCCGTGGAAAGACGCTGGGGCTTGTCGGTGAATCCGGCTGCGGTAAGACTACGACCGGTCGAACGATTCTCCGCTTGATAGAACCCACCTCCGGACGGGTGGTCTTCGATGGGCGTGACGTGTTCTCGCTAAGCGAGCGCGAAATGCGCGGTCTTCGTCGCGAGATACAAATTATCTTTCAAGACCCGTACGGTTCACTCAACCCGCGAATGACCGTCGGGGCGATGCTCGAAGAGCCAATCCTGGTTCACGGACTGGATTCTGCAAGCGACAACGATTCGACGACCGCTGAATCTGAAGGCCCGCAGCGCAAAACCCGGATGGTCACCGCTGCGCGCGGGCGCGCGCGTCAGCGGGTCGCCGAGCTTCTCAACCTGGTGGGCCTCAATCCAGAGCACGCAAACCGCTACCCCCACGAATTCTCAGGCGGGCAGCGGCAGCGAATAGGCATTGCACGAGCGCTCGCACTTGAGCCAAAGCTCATCGTCTGCGACGAAGCCGTATCGGCTCTCGACGTTTCGATCCAGGCTCAAATACTAAATCTGCTTCGCGAGCTTCAGCGGCGCTTTGGGCTTACGTACCTGTTCATCGCCCACGACCTGGGAGTGGTCAAACACATCTCCGATCGAATTGCCGTGATGTATTTGGGAGAGATAGTCGAAGAAGCCGATACCGATGCGATCTTCGCCAGTCCAATGCACCCTTACACCCAGGCCTTGTTGTCTTCAATACCGGCGCCGGTGCCGCGAGAAAAGCGAGATCGAGTTCGGATCGAGGGAGATGTGCCGACTCCGATTAATCCTCCGGAGGGATGCCGGTTTCACACTCGATGTCCGATTGCAATCGATGAGTGCAAACTGGCCAAGCCTCCTTTGATAGAAGTAAATGCCGGCCATCGAGTGGCGTGTATACGCACTGATGTATCGATCCAGGCGCAGGCATCCTTGCCCGCTCGCGGATTTGAGAATAAACCGGATGGCGATTAGGAGAAGACTCTCAGGAATCGTTTCGACGGAGATCAGCGTTCGGCGATGATCTCTCGGTTGGGCTCGATCTCCGTTTCGTCGTCTTGCACGCGGGTGAACGCTCCGCTGTTTCTAGTCGAAATGTAATGGCTGCCCGAGTGGTGGTTGTGGTTATAGCGGCTGTCGGCTTTGGTGATCTCTTCCAGGTGAGAGTCAAGCTCGATAAACTGATCGGCGACGTCAATCAATCTCGGGCTGGTGTTGCTGCGAAAACCGGCAAGCTCGACGCGCACGCCCTTGTAGGCAACGGCGTTTATCGCATACGAGAAGTCTTCGTCCCCGGAAACCAGCACCGCGGTGTCATACTTATCCGCGAGCGAAAGCATATCGACGGCGATCTCTACATCGAGATTAGCCTTTTTGGTTCCGTCGGCGTAGGTTTTCAGCTCCTTTTCTACTACTCGATAACCATTTCTGCGCATCCAGAGGAGAAACCCCTGTTGGCGTTCGGCCTTTTCGTCGACGCCGGTGTAAAAGAACGCGCGCAGAAGCGGAGCATCACCCCTCAAAAAATTCAAAAACTTGGCGTAGTCAATCTCGACGCCAACCGACCTTGCCGCATGAAAGAGATTATTTCCATCAATAAAAATCGTTATCTTTCCTCGCATATATCCTCATTGATCGATTCCGCAGATATAGAATTAAATACATTGAATGTCTAACATACGGCCAGATGCGTTGCAAGCCAGCGGTCAACGGAGCGTAGAGTTGACAGCCCCCGCGAGCCACAGGGACAATAAAAAAGGTGATCGTAAATCATACGCGTGTTTTCAAGCAGTTTACCGTTTATCGACTGAGCATGATCAAACAAGCAATCTTAGCCTGCGGCCTCCTTCTTGTGTCTTCGCTGGCGGTCGAAGCGGCATCAACCGACACGATCGTGACGATGCCGTTTGAGAATCTTTCCGGGCGAACCGAGTACAACTGGGTGGGCGAGAGCTTTGCCGCGGCGCTTGCCGATTTGTTCGACAAACCGGGGTTGGTCGCAATCCGACCTGACGAGCGCAATGTCGCCTATAAACAGGAAGGCCTGCCGCCTACGGCAATTCTCACTCGCGCTACGATGATCAAGATAGCCGAGCGAGCCGGAGCCAGCCTCGTGGTAATGGGCACTTATCGTATCGCCGGCGAAGGACGCGAAAGCACTATAGCAATCACCGGGCGTGTGGTTGATATCCGGGAAGGGCGGCTTGTCGGAAAGGAGTACAACCGCGGCGGTCCGCTGGTTGACCTGCAGAAGCTGCAGGGTGATCTCGCCTATGAGATTCTCTATCAGCACAACCAGGCGCTGCCGTTTTCGCGAGACCAGATTACTACTGATGCTACGATCGCTCCCATCGGCGCGTTTGAGAACTTCATAAAAGGCACATTGACCCGCGACCGCGACGCTCGCATCGGCTTTTTGGATCGCGCGATCAAAGAGTATGCCGAGAAGACCAAACTTCAGTATATCGCTGCGATTTTCGAGCTCGGCCGAATTCGCTTCGAGGCTGCCGAGTACAAGGAGGCTCTCGAACAGCTTGTGCTGGTGGATGGGAAGAATCCTCGCTACGACGAGGCGCAGTTCTACGTCGGTGTAGCGCAGGATGCTCTCGGTCAAACTGAAGCGGCGCTTGGGACGTTGAAGAACCTTGCGGCCAGGCTCCCGCTGTTCGAGGTGTACAACAACATTGGCGTGCTGCTGATAAAGAAAAAGCAACACAAGGATGCTATCGATCATTTGAAACCCGCGGCGGAAGCTGCGCCGCGCGACACCGACACATTGTTCAATCTGGGTTACGCATATTGGCTTGCGCAGGACAACGCTAATGCGGCCGCAACGCTCAAGATTGAGACCAGGCTGCGAGCCTCGGACGGCGAGGCGTTTTACCTTTTGAGCAAGGCGCTGGCGGCGGCAAACGATCAGCCGGGCGCTACGGTGGCTTCCGACCAGGCGAAGAAGCTGCTTCCGACCTTTGCGCAATGGGAAACAAAAGGTATGCCCCCGCTTGCGCGGGTAAAGTCGAGTTTCAGTAAGATCAACTACTACCGCTACAAGCGAGAACAGGATGAGCGACTGAACACCCAGACCCAGATCAGCAGCCAGCCGCCGCAGGTCGAGCAGTTGTTTGAGACCGCCCGTAGTGCTTTTAACGCAGGGCGGAATGCTGATGCTCTGACCGCCCTGGGAAAGCTGTTGCAGGCTTCCCCTCAGAACTACGACGCACACTTGTTGATAGGGCGGGTATACGAACGGCAGGGAGATTTCGATCGAGCGACAAATGCTCTCAAGGCGGCGGTTTTTTGGAATCCAAAGCTCGGCCCTGCCCACGTTCTGCTCGGTAGAATTGCTGTTTTGAAAAACGACTGCGCATCTGCTCAGGCATCGGCAGACAAAGCGCTTCAAGTAGATGCCAACGATCAGGACGCCCAGGCATTGAGACGCCTCATCGATCAGAAGTGCAAACCTGCTACTTGAGGTTTTGGGGTCAGGCGTGCATCAAATTTGCAATTTCGCGACGGAAGATAGATCACCGATTTGCTATTGCAGGCCTGATCCCGACTGGATATCACTCACGGAGGACCTTGGATGTCGCAGTCCATCGATTCAATTCTGAATGAGCGTAGAGTTTTTCAACCTTCCACCGAGTTCAGCCAGGATGCACACATAAAAGACCTCGAACATTACCAGCGGCTCTATCGTGAAGCCGAAGAGGATCCCGAGCGGTTTTGGGGTGAAATCGCCGGCCAGCTTCACTGGTTTCGCAAATGGGACCGGGTCCTTGAGTGGGACTCGCCCTGGGCAAAGTGGTTCATCGGCGGCCAGATCAATATCTCTTACAACTGTCTCGACCGTCACGTTGCGACCTGGCGAAGAAACAAGGCCGCAATCATATGGGAAGGCGAGCCCGGCGAAGTCCGCACCCTTACCTATCAACAACTGCTCACCGAGGTTAAGAAGTTTGCAAACGTGCTGAAGTCACTCGGTATTCAGAAAGGCGACACAGTTGCCCTCTACATGGGCATGACTCCCGAATTGCCAATTGCGATGCTCGCCTGTGCGCGAATCGGCGCGGCGCACTCGGTGGTGTTTGGAGGCTTTTCGGCGAACGCACTTGTGGATCGCATAAACGACGCGCAGTGCAAAGCGGTCATCACACAGGACGGCTCTTACCGTCGTGGCGCGGAGGTCCCTCTGAAGTCGACCGTCGACGAAGCGTTGCCTGGTTGTCCATCGGTCAAAACAGTGATCGTCTACAAGCGCACCGGCTCGGAAACTAAAATGGAATGGGGGCGCGATCACTGGTGGCACGAGCTTATGCTCGACGCGTCGGACCAGTGCGAAGCAGAACGGCTCGACTCCGAGCATCCGCTGTACATCCTCTACACATCGGGCAGCACAGGTAAGCCGAAGGGTGTCGTGCACACGACCGGCGGATATTCGGTCGGCACATACATAACCGCGAAGTGGGTGTTCGATCTGAAAGACGAAGATATTTACTGGTGCACGGCGGATATCGGGTGGGTAACCGGACATAGCTACATCGTGTACGGACCGCTCCAAAACGGCGCGACCGCGGTTATGTATGAAGGCGCGCCCAATTACCCCGAACCGGACCGCTTCTGGCAGATGATCGAGCGGCACAAGGTGAATGTGTTCTACACCGCGCCCACCGCGATACGTGCTTTTATGAAATGGGGTGAGCGGTGGCCGCGTCGCTACGAGATGAACAGCTTGAGATTGCTTGGCACAGTTGGCGAGCCCATCAACCCTGAAGCCTGGATGTGGTATCGCGAGGTGATCGGGCGAGAGCGCTGTCCCATAGTCGATACCTGGTGGCAGACGGAAACCGGCATGATAATGATTACGCCGCTGCCGGGCGCGATCGCAACCAAACCAGGCTCGGCTACTCGGCCTTTCCCGGGCGTGATCGTTGATGTTGTAACTCGAGAAGGCCAGCCGGTTCCGGCGGGCTCGGGCGGATATCTGGTAATCAAGCGGCCCTGGCCCTCGATGCTTCGGACCATTTTCAATGATCCAGATCGCTATGTAAGCCAGTATTGGTCCGATATCCCGGGTGTTTACTTCGCCGGTGACGGCGCAAGAAAGGATGAGGACGGTTACTTTTGGATCATGGGCCGGGTCGATGATGTGATCAACGTCTCCGGTCATCGGCTTTCGACAATGGAGGTGGAATCGGCTCTGGTGGCCCATCCCAGGGTGGCTGAGGCTGCGGTTGTCGCGAGACCGGATGAAGTGAAAGGCCAGGCTATTGCCGCCTTTGTGACCCTCGAGCTGGGGAACGAGCCTTCCAGTGAGCTCAAAGAGGAGCTGAGGCGCTGGGTTGCAAAGGAGATTGGCGCTCTAGCCAAGCCGGACGATATCCGGTTTAGCGATACGTTGCCGAAGACGCGGAGCGGAAAGATCATGAGGCGTCTGCTTCGCGAGATCGCATCGGGCAGCGAGGTCAAAGGCGACACGACTACGCTTGAGGATTTTGGCGTGCTCGCCAAACTCAGGGAAGAGGAAGAGTAGCGTCACTAGCCTGCGGGTATTTCTTTGCGTCTTGGCGGTCCTTTGCGCGAAGTGTAGCGTAGACTGTCCAGTCTACGCAGGTTGGTCGAGTTTGATGTGCGCAGACTGTCCAGTCTACGCCAGGTTGGTCGAGTTTGATGTGCGCAGACTGGACAGTCTACGCTACACTTCGCGCAAAGGACCGCTAAGACGCAAAGCGGATAAACATGCACTCACCAGGCGACCGTATTCGAATCAAATCAATGCTATTCGATCTCGATGGCACGCTCATTGAC
>Ga0075418_10000585_pt1 | contig 39154 bp, 28 predicted proteins | sample SoiMetdeltSBSDD2_FD_81776 | JGI IMG/M metagenome (GOLD analysis project Ga0075418, IMG submission 81776) | Bulk soil microbial communities from a Populus tree surrounding site in Tennessee, USA - Soil MetaG P. deltoides SBSDD2 | ecosystem: Environmental > Terrestrial > Soil > Tree plantation...
CTGCGGTGTTCGGCTTGCACAGTTGGAGTCCATGTCTCCGATCCTGGGCGGGATGGTGGTGATGGTGCTACTAGCGCCTGTTGTAGCCAACGCCCAGCGGACGCCCTCTGCAATAGACGCAATAGCCGATGAGGCCGACCAGGCATTCGAAGAGAAGCGGTTCGGGGATGCGCTCGAGGCCTTCACGAAAGCCGTGAACCTCGCTCCTGACGATGCTTCTCTCTGGTTCGGGAAGGGGCTGTCCGCCTTCATGCTGGGGCAGAACGATGTGGCAGAAGCGGCGCTCACCGGCGCCTTGAAGCTGAAGCCGCGAATGGTGCAGGCAGCAATTCTGCTCGGTGAGCTGCAGTACGAGGCCGGTCGCGTTGCTGACGCAGTCGCGACCTATGAAACCGTTGCGCCGTACGCGCAGAACGACCGCAGGCTGATCGCGCGTCTGGAGCAATGGCGGAAGGACTCGCGCTTTTCCGCACGGCTCTACACGTCAAGAGGCGCGCACTTCCGCGTGTTGTTCGAAGGGCCCGCTGACGATGCCATCGCGAGACGCGCGGTCGAGTACCTCGAGTCCGCCTACTCGCGCGTCGGCGCCGCATTGGCGGTCCAACTCACGAACACCATCACGGTCGTGCTCTACACGCTGGAACAATTTCACGACATTACGCGAGCGCCAGCCTGGGCCGGCGGGATTTACGACGGGCAGATTCGTGTCGCCGTGAAAGGCGCTCTTAGCGAGCCCGAGGAACTCGAGCGGGTGCTCGTGCACGAGTTCGTACATGCGCTCGTCGCGCAGGTGGGCGGACGCAGCGTGCCGTTCTGGATCAACGAAGGCCTTGCGACCGCGCAGGAACCTGGCGGGAAGGAATGGGCAACGTCAGAGCTTGAAGATGCGAACGGTCACCCGCCGCTGAATCAGTTGCATGGGAGCTTTTCGAAACTGGATCCGAGTGATGTGGCGACGGCGTATGCCAAGAGCACGTTGGCAGTACAACGCCTGCTCGACATGCGCGGGGCAGCCGCTGTGATCACGCTCCTGCGCGATCTCCGAATGGGCGTAAGATTCGAAGCGGCCTTCCACCAGCGGCTCGCAATGCGATACGACGATTTCGTCGCGATGCAGCGCTGACAAAATCACAGAGATCAGGAGGACCTCGACGCCGGCGGGCAAACCGGTGCTATTGCCCCTGTTGCGCTCGAACGTGATGTGACTACGCTCTCAACACTTCCGACGCACCGATCTCGCGTACCCGCATCGCCGGCCCCACGGCGGCAAGCACGCACGTGGCAATCATGAACAACGCCGATACGCAAACGATCGTCGGGTCCCATACATCGACGCCGTACAGGACTGCCTTCAGCGTGGCGCCAGCAGCCAGCACGACGGCGAGACCGATTGCCGTCGCCAGGACCGAGTACCTCAACGCAAGCGCCAGTAGGCCAACCTGAATCTGCCCCGGCGAGGCTCCCAGCGCGAGGCGGACCGCCCATTCGCGTCGCGAGCCATCGGCAAGAAAGGCGAGCAAGCTGTACAGACCCGTTACTGCCACAATCAACGCGACGACGGCGAACGCGGCTATGAGCTGTGCCTGCATCCGCGGCGACGCCAAACTCCGTTCGACATAATCGGTCATCGACGTGACGGTACTGAAGGACAGGCCAGGGTCGATGGTGTTCAGCGTTGTCCGAATCATCCGTGTCACGTCCGCGGCGTCCCGCTCGCTCCGCATCGCCATCGAGTACGTCGGCTGCGGGGTCTGCTCGGATGGAAAGTACGCCTCTGGCATCGGGGAGACGCCGAGGCGCTCATGGCGGACGTCCGCGACAACCCCCACGACCTTGGCCATGTATGGCGGATCGACGAAGTCGAACCCCACCGTTTGCCCGAGTGGGGGCCCCACGACACCGAGACGCGACGCGAGAGATTCGTTGATAACCACGACCTGCTCCGCACCTGCACGATCGCTGTCCGTCAACGCCCGGCCGTCAAGAAGACGGATGTTCAGCACGTCGAAATAGTCAGCCGATACCGAGCGGATTCTGTGCGGAACGCGCGTGCCGTTTGTGAGGTGTGCGAGGAACGATGTCGGGAGTCCCTGGCCCGTCAACGGGAGATCCGACGTGAGTGCCACCTGCAGTCCAGCGTCGTCGAGCCGCTCGAGGAACGTTCGCCAGAATACCGCTCGGGCTGCGGGGGTACCGTATCGCGCCACAGGTATTGCAACCCGCGTCGTCTGCACGCGTGACACCTGGAATCCGGGATCGACGTTCCGCAACTCGACGAAGCTCTTCGCCAGCAGCGCCGAAGCAATCACCAGCGCCAGCGAGACCGCGATCTGTGCGATCACGAATGGGCGACCGGCGGCCAGCTGAGAGGCTGCGACCGACCGCTGTGTCGAACGCGTGGACACGGCACGACTGGCTGCCATAACGGCCACCACGATCGAGCAGGCCAGGATGGCCAGAAGAAACAACAGCGCCCGCGCGTCGAGGCTGACCGTCGTCATCACGTCGCTGCCATATTTGGCGCGAAGCAAGCCGACGAGGACGCGCGAGGATGGAAACGCGATCGCGGCGGCGAACAGCATCAGGGGCACCATTTCGAGCGCGGCCAGGACGAGGATCTGTGGCTGCGTGGCGCCGAGGGCCAGCCGTGTCGAAAACTCGGCGAGCCGTTGCCTGGCCCGAGTCGCGGACAGGACCGCGAGGTTCAGCAGTGCGATCGCCAGCAAGGAGACTCCGCTCCCGAACAGCAAAGTGACGGTATTGCTCAAACGAGACGCAAGGCGTTCGCGAAGGGGGATTACGTCGATCCGATACCCGGCGGCGTCGGGATCGCCGGTGTTGCCGGTCAGGCGCTGAACGTCGCTCTCGAATTCACGCCGGGTGGTTCCCGCCAGCCTCACGATCGGAGCGAGCAGTCGAAGTCGGCGAGCCATCGTGGGCGAGAACTGGTACGGGACGTAGATGTCGACGTCCCCGAGAGGATCGCGATGCGGCGGCAGGATGCCGACGATCTCGTAAGACCGTCCATTGAGCGAGAGCGCCGAACCGAGTACGTTGGTTCGGCGTCCGAACAGGTCGGCCCACAGGCGATCCGTCAGGATGGCCACATAGGCGGCCCCGGGACCCTCCTCGCCACGGCGGAAATCTCGGCCAGCGACGAGCGGGACCCCGAACGTCTCGAAGTACGCGGCTGACACGACACGGGCGCGGACCTGGCGCGGCTCGCCGAAGCCTGTGAGCGCGTACTCGGGAACGAATGATCCGGCCGCTGCGATGCGCGCCCCACTCGCCTCCTCACGCAGGACCCTGAAGTCGGGCATCGACACCGCCGCTTCTCCGGTGACGTGGCTGGTGACGAGCACATAGAGCTGCTCCGGTGACCGATACGGCAAATCGCGCCAGAGGAGTGCATAGGCCAGCGAAAACGTCGCGGTGGCGACGGCCGCTGCGCCACCAACCATCACAATGGCCGCCACCGACGATGCGCGGTTGCGCCACAAACCGCGGAACAGTGCTGGAATCTCTGACATGATGTGCCTCACAACGATGAGTGCTCGGCGCTACTTTCGACGCGCAGTCATCTGCACCGGGCCGTCTTCGATCGTTAGAGACGGTGCCGGGGTACCCGCGCCGAATCGAATTCGCACGCTGTCCGCTCCCGCCGGATGGAACGTCAGGTTGCCCAGATGGAAGAGGGTTCGGTCCGCACCGCCCGCGCGGCGGATCGTCAACGCGCTCCGCTCGGTCGTCGACACGACGACCTCTTGCGTGGATCCCTGACCGAACAGGTACGTGCCTACGCACGCTGACCGAGCCGCATCCGTGAGTGGTTCGTTGCGGTAGGGCGCATTCGAATCCGCCACCGATTCGAGGTATTTGACAACCTCGGCGGCGCCGCCCGCTTTCGCGTGGGCGAGCAGCGGGATTCCATGCGGTCCCCGTATGCGCTGGATGCCCGGCGTCGCTGTGACGAAGGCCTTCACGACCTCGAGTTGTCCGAGCATCGCGGCGGAAAAAATGGTCGGTCTGGCGCCCGAGTCCAGGAGCAAGGCCGCAATTTCCCGATTGCCAACGTGCGACGCTGCTCCCAACGGTGTTTCCCAGTCGCCGAAGCCCCAGTCCCACCCCGCGTTGGCCAACGCCGGCCGATTCGAGAGCAACTCGCGGACACGGTTGACGTTCCCGTGCGCGACCGAAACCACCTCGAACACGACGCTGGCGTCGTGCGCGGGGAAAGAATCGCTGGGCGTCACGGTCTGTCCGTGTACGGCCTCAGCGACGAACAACGGCGCAGCGGGCGTCAGGGTAAGAAACAGGCGGCGAGAGAACGGCATTCCACACCTCCGAGGAGTGGTATGTCGCATGCCGAGCGCCGAAGGAAAAGCCAGCGTTTGATGAGGATTCGTGTGAGGGGTGAAGCCTTGCCCGTTCAGCGGGTTACGGGCGATTGTCAGGAACCGCAAGCTGCTTCGACACGGCACTCGCAATGTCTTCGGCGATCTCGTTCTGAGCATCCAGGGTGAATGCCTCGCGGTCGTAGCTGTTCGCCCAGAGATGCGCTTCATCGCTGACCCGAATCAGGTGAGCGATCAGCCGCACTTTCGACGCATCGACTTTCATCTGCGCCAGGACGACGTAGCGCACGTCGACCGCGCGTCCGATCTCCTTGATATCCCGAAAATCGCGCGGCCGCCTCAGCGCAGCGGAATTGCCTACTACGTGCAACCATGCGACGCGTTCAGGTGCAGCAAGGCGCGCCACGGTCTGGTCGGCGATCGCCTTGGCCACCTCGTCGAAGGCGTCCTGTCCAGTCTCGTTGTCAAATGACACGACGCCAACCCGGATCGGGCGCGTCCCGTATTCGGCCCATGCGAATCCGAGCGCCGCCAGTGCAACGACTGCAGTTGCCACACCGACCCAGAGCAGAACGCGTCCACGATTCCGCACCGAAAGAGCTGTGGCGGCTGGGCTCGCGTCCGTCGGCGTAGACACTGCGTCTGCGCTCTGTGTAACCGGGGCGATGAATCGATAGCCGCGTTTCGGCAGCGTTTCGATGTACACGGGCCGATCGGCCGAATCGCCCAGCGCTGAACGGATATGCGCAACGGTGAAATTGAGGCCGCGCTCGAAATCCACATACGTACCGGTCGGCCACACCTCCTGGCGTAACTCGTCACGCGAGACGACATCTCCAGCACGGCGCACGAGCGCGGCAAGCACACGGCCTGGTTGCGGCTGCAGTCGAACCACCGAGCCATGCTTGCTCAGCGTGCCTGACTCGCTGTCGAACGTAAACGGCCCGAATCGAACTGATTGCGCCATGCGCAATAAAACTACTACGGCCTTGCCTCGAAGCGCCAAACACTCAGGCAGCGATCAGACGAGCCAGGTAGCGGTGGGCTTCGTTTGCAGAGATCCCTTTCAACGGCGTGCTGATTTCTTCGCTTGTTGCTCCGCACGGACCAGCGCTTTTCTCACACCGGCCATGTGCATCGAGTTCGCGCCGAGGTATTGCATCATCGAGAGTTGAGCGTTGTACGCACCGACGTGATCACGTCCGTGGCACACGTGCCAACGTTCGTGAACGAGGACACCCGCTAACCGGACGAGTGCCTGATAATTTCCCCCGGCCGCATCACGATACGTCTCGCTACCGGTCCACACATAGACGGTCGGCTCAGCGCGTCCCGTATCTGTGAACCGAACCCAGGCTTCCGCCATGGCGCTCACCTCTCGTGGCTTGTTCGTGACGAGCTCAATGTGCGGAGTATCAGCCCGGTGCCATCCCAGGAGCCGGATTGCGTGATCGATCGGTGGGGGCCGTTGCGGCTCACCAGCGTCGGCCGCCCGAGCGGCCGCGACGACTGCTGCGGTCAGAAACGAAATCACCTGCCATCGTGTAGTCCGCTGCATCGTCCCCTCCCTCATCGGCCGGCATGGCCGTCACCGGTGAAGGCGGAGCGAGGGACTGAAAACTGCCACAGACCGCGATGGCAGCAGGCGTAGAATCCCGGCAGCTACTCATCACATAACCGCGACCGTAAGGGGGGGCGTTGCCGCCAGGGCAGGAAGTCACGGCATTGCTTCGGGCATGGAGCGAAGGCGACGAGGACGCTCGTGACGCGCTGGTGCCGATGGTGTATGCAGAGCTCCACCGGCTGGCGCGGCTGTACATGAGCCGTGAGCGTCCGGGCCAGACGCTTCAGCCCACCGCGCTTGTTCACGAAGCCTATTTGCGACTCGTCGACATTCGTCGCGTGCGTTGGGAAGATCGCGCGCACTTCTTTGCCGTGTCCGCTCGTGTGATGCGGCGGGTGCTCGTGGACATCGCCCGATCGCGCGGCTCATTGAAACGCGCGGGGGGACTCCGGCGAGTCGCGTTCGACGAGCAGATGGTCACGGCGAATGAATGGAGCGCGAGCCTCCTGGCACTCGACGATGCGCTGCGGGAGCTGGCGCAACGGGATTTGCGAAAAAGTCAGGTGGTCGAGCTCCGGTTTTTTGGGGGCTTGACGTCGAAGAGACGGCAGCCGCGCTGCACATATCAGCACGGACGGTGATGCGGGACTGGAAGCTTGCCCGTGCTTGGTTGACGCGCGAGATGACGAGGGGCGCGTCGTGACCGCAGATCGGTGGCAGCGGATCTCGTCCATTCTCCATGCGGCATTGGACCGCGACGCGACGGTTCGAAGTGACTACGTGCGCGAGGCCTGTGCGAACGACGAGGAATTGCGGCAGGAAATCGAATCGTTGCTGGCTCACGCTTCCGGCGAGGCCTTCGTGGATACACCCGCCCTCGCCACAGCGGCACAGGCGTTGGCCGCCGATGGGTCCAGCTCACTCGTAGGACGTCAATTCGGCGTATATCAGCTGACTTCGTTCCTCGGGGCAGGGGGCATGGGCGAAGTCTATCGGGCGCGTGACACCCGGCTGGAACGAGATGTTGCGATCAAAATTCTGCCACGAATATTCAGCAGCGACTCGCAGCGTCTGCACCGCTTCGAGCGCGAAGCGAGGATGCTCGCGACCCTGAATCATCCGCACGTCGGCGCCATTTACGGGATTGAAGACGTGGACGGCGTGCCCGCGCTCGTGTTGGAACTCGTCGAAGGCCAGACGCTCGCGGAGCGACTTGGTTTCGACGCCGGCGGTTCGGATCGGTCTCGTTTCGGCCCCTCGAGGTCGGGTGCGAAACGCGCAGGCATTCCCGTTGACGAGGCGCTCGACATTGCACAACAACTTGCGGGCGCGCTCGAGGCGGCCCACGAGCGTGGCATCGTCCATCGTGATCTGAAGCCCGCCAACATCAAAGTGACGAGCGAGGGTGCAGTCAAGGTCCTCGACTTCGGGCTCGCGAGGCTCGCAGCGGAAACCAGTGCGGCTGGTGGCATGGACGTCGCCATGCCGCAATCGGCCGCCTCAACGTCCCTGGCCACGACGCCGGGTCTGGTTCTTGGCACTGCGGCCTACATGAGTCCGGAGCAAGCTCGTGGGCAACCTGTAGACAAGCGAACGGACATCTGGGCTTTCGGGTGCATCCTCTACGAGATGCTGTGTGGCCGCGCGGCCTTTGCCGGTGACACGCTTACGGACACGCTCGCAGCCGTGGTCAGTCGTGAGCCCGAGTGGACGGCTCTGCCCGAAGGAACGACCTCCACGGTTCGAACGGTGCTGACGCGTTGCCTGGAGAAAGACCCGAAGCGACGCCTTCGAGACATCGCTGACATCCAGTTGCTTCTATCGGGTGCCTTTGACACTTCCAAGAGCGCGACTGTGGAAAGAGGGTCGGGCCAGATGTCTGCGCGGCGACTAACCATCGTCGCAGCGAGTTCCACGCTCGTTGCTGCTGGTGCGACCGCAGTCGCCATGTGGCTGTGGTCGCCCACGGCAGTGCCGCCGCGCCTCTCCCGGCTGGTGATTCCGTCGACCAGTTCCGCGGCCGCGTTGCTCCCGAACACCGGACGAGCGAACCGTGCGCTGACGATCACACCGGATGGCTCGGCGATTGTGTACATCGGTAGCAACAGCACTCGTCTCTTCGTTCGCGCGCTGGACGCCCTGGAGCCCCTGGAGATAGCTGCCGGGCAACAGCTCAACGTCCCATTCGTTTCATCGGACGGTCGATGGGTGGGATTCGCCGACGGAAGCGCACTCAAGAGAGTGGCTGTGGCCGGCGGAGCACCGCTCGTTATCGCTACTTTCAACGGAAATCCCCTCGGTGCGACGTGGTTGCCGGACGACACGATCGTATTCGCGACGAACGACAAGACAACGGGCTTGCAGCGCGTCTCGGTGGCCGGAGGACCCGTCACAGAACTGACCCGCATAGACCGTAATGGCGGGCAGGCTGCTCACGCCTGGCCAGAATCGTTACCCGGCGGCAACGCTGTCCTTTTCACGATCAGTTCTGAGACCGGCGGGCAGGATGCCGATCGGATCGCGGTGGTCGACCTGCGAAACAACACCCAGAAGATCCTCGTCCCTGGTGGCAGTCACGCCCAATACGTGGCCAGCGGCCATCTCGTCTATGTTGCGACGGGGGCGTTGTGGGCTGTGTCGTTCGACCCGCGAAGACTCGAGGTCCACGGGTCACCAGTTCGCGTTCTCCCTCAGCTGGTGACGACCGTGAACAGCAGCGGACAGTTTGCGGTGGCGAGAGACGGGACGCTCGTCTATGCCGATTCAGTCCCCACCGTCGCGTTACAGGACCTGGTGTGGGTCGACCGTAGTGGCAGGGAGACGCCACTGGGTGCACCGACGCGCGCGTATTTGAACGCACGGCTCTCGCCCGACGGCACTCGTGTCGCTGTGAACATCGCCGGCCAGGATCAAGACCTCTGGGTGTGGGACACCGAGCGCGAGGTCCTCACGCGTGTGACGGCCGATCCAGCCAATGACGCGGCGCCCGTATGGACGCTCGACGGCCAGCGCCTGATTTTCGCCTCGCAGCGCGACGGTGGCATTTACAATCTGTGGTCGCAGGCGGCGGACGGAACCGGCGACGCGGAGCGTCTGACGACCAGTGCGAACACACAGGCACCGACGGGCCTCTCTCCCGACGGGCATGAGGTCGTGTTTTTCGAACTCACGACAACAAGGCAGTTCGACATTTTGCGCATTGCGCTTCCAGGTAAGCAGGCCTCTTCTCTGCTCGAAACTGCATTCAGCGAGCTGAACGGCGTCGTATCCCCCGATGGGCGCTGGCTCGCTTTTCAGTCGAACGGATCGGGTCGCTCCGAGATTTATGTTCGACCATTTCCAGACACGGCGACAGGCCAATGGCCAGTATCGACGGCTGGCGGGAGGATGCCTGCCTGGAGCGCAAGCCGGCTGATGTTCTTCCAGGCAGACGGTAGCCTCATGGGAGTCCAGTTCGAAGGCCGGAATTCTCGCTGGCATGCAGAAGCACCAGCCAAGTTGCTCGACTCGCTCTACTTCTCAGGCAGCCCCGCGACGATTGCGCGGACCTACGACGTCTCGCCGGACGGGCAGCGGCTCTTGATGATCAAACCGTCCCGAGCCGATTCGCAGCCTGTTTCCTCCGGTCTCATCGTCGTCCAGCACTGGGACCAGGAGCTGAAGCAACGCGTTCCCACGCGCTGACACCCCCGCGAAAACCGGTGAACGATGCGGATAATGCGGCGCCTCATTCTCTGGAAAGGCGTTGCGAAGGTCGCAGTCGCTCGCGCGCGATCATGGGTCAGTCGTGCACGACGTTGATCGTTCTTATCGTTCGCGTCAATCGTTCATATCGTCTTCGAGAGCGAGGATATACTGCTCGCGCGCACTGAAGGAGTCCGCATGCGTCTACGGTTCCTGCCCACCGCAGCGTTCCTCATCGTCTCGATTGTCGCAGGTACGCTCACCGCCCAGTCGAAGCGCCCGATCACGGAAACCGATCTGTTCCAGTTCACGTGGATCGGCGATCCGCAGGTCTCTCCTGACGGATCCCGTGTCGTGTTCGTGCGGGTGAGCGTGAATGCAAAAAAGGACGGATACGAGTCGGCGCTTTTCGTCGCGGCGACCACCGGCGACGAGCAGCCGCGGCGATTGACGGCGGGGCCACACGACTCCTCGCCACAGTGGTCGCCCGACGGAAGCAGCCTGGCGTTTGTCCGCGGGTTCGAACACGAAGGCAAACGGCTGCCGTCGCAGCTGTTCCTGCTCTCGATGCGAGGGGGAGAGCCGCTGCAGCTCACCGACCTGCCGAAGGGTGCCGCCAGCCCGAAATGGTCTCCGAATGGCACTCGCATCGGATTCAAGACCGAAACGTCGCAGCACGATCTCGAAACACGTCAGGCTCGCGAGCAGCGCGGCTGCCGGGACGACAACGCCAGGACCGCGGCTCAAGTGTCCGCCGGGCCAACGCAACCACCACCGGCCGATGCGTCGAAGGCCGCCGGCGATGGCTGCACCGACGATGCAACACGCGAATCCGACATGCGCACGATCACGCGTGCGGTCTACCGCTCGAACGACGATGGATATCTGGATCCGACCCACCCGGCACACATCTGGGTCGTCGATGCACCTACGCCGTCACAGGATAAGGCCACGCCAAGGCAGGTCACACAAGGTGCTTGGGAAGACGACGACTTCGTGTGGTCGATCGACGGGCGTCAGATTTACTTCACCCGCTCGCACCTGCAGGAGCCCTACTACGAACTACCCAGGAGCGATCTGTTCGTGGTGAACGTTTCGGGAGGCGACGCGCAGCTGCTCAACGCGCTGAACATCGACCTCGCGCATATGGCGCTGTCGCCGGACGGGAGCCGACTCGCATTCGTGTCCAGTGTCAACGAGCCGGTGCGCTCCTATTCGCAGCCAGACCTGTGGACGGTGGCGCTGACCCCGAACGCCCAGCCGCGCAACCTGACGACGTCGTTCGACTACGACGTGGCAGACGGAGTCGGCGGCGACAATGCGTCGCCGCGCGCGGCCGGTTCGAGCCCTGTGCTCTGGAGTCACGACGGGCGATCGATCATCACGGTGGCGGCGCGGGAGGGCAGCGCCAACCTGTACAGGTTCGACGCGGAGAGTGGAGCCGCACGTGAGATCACGCACGGCAAGCACGCGGTCCAGAGCTACCGCAGCTCCGACGGCGGCAGACGCATCGTCGCCCTCATCTCCACGCCGGTGGAAATCGGAGACCTGTTCTTCATCGGCGACGGAGAGCCGCGGCGATTGACGCAGGTCAACTCGGCGCTGTTCTCACAGTTGACTCTGACGATGCCGGAAGAGATCTGGTACCCGTCGTTCGACGGCAGGAAAATTCACGCCTGGGTGCAGCGGCCCGCGGACTTTCAACCCGGCCGGAAGTATCCGCTCATCCTCGACATTCATGGCGGCCCGCATTCGGCGTACGGATGGGTGTTCGATCACGAGTTCCAGTGGTTCGCGGCAAACGGCTATCTGGTGTTGTATCCGAATCCGCGCGGCAGTACGAGCTGCGGCCAGGAGTTCGGCAACATCATCCAGTACAAGTATCCGGGCGATGACTATCGGGATCTGATGGCGGGTGTGGACGAATTGATCAGGCGGGGGTGGGCGGACCCGGACCAACTGGGTGTCACCGGTGGCAGCGGTGGCGGCGTGCTCACGAACTGGACGGTGACGCAGACCGACCGTTTCAAGGCGGCCGTTTCGCAGCGCGACATCTCCAACTGGGCCTCGTGGTGGTACACGGCCGACTTCACCCTCTTCCAGCCGGAATGGTTCCGCCAACCGCCATTCCGGGATCCGCAGGAGTATGCGAGCCGCTCGGCAATCACGTCGGTCGAGAAGATCCGAACGCCGATTGCCTTCATCCTCGGGGAAGCCGACTGGCGCACGCCTCCCGAGAGCGGAGGAGAGCAACTGTTCCGCGCTCTGAAGTTCCTCAAGCATCCGACCGCAATGGTTCGCTTCCCGAATGAGACGCACGAGTTGTCGCGAAGCGGACAGCCCTGGCACCGCATCGAGCGCCTGCGAGCGATCCTCGGCTGGATGGACAAGTACATCCGAGGCAAAGACGTGGCGCAGTTCAGGGACGTCATGAACGGACGCGAGAAGAAGTAGACGCGGCGATAGGCGTATCATCCGGCGTCGGTTCCAGTTGGGCAAGCGACTCTTTGTCCCGTTCACAGCCGAAGGAGGACTCGATGACTGCGCAACGGATTCTGCTCGCCTCGGTAGTTACGCTGTGCACTGCAGCGTGCGGCACGTCCACTCCGACCGCACCGAGCGATCTCGCCAGTGTGGCGCCTGGCACACTCGCTGCTACTGAATCATCGGCACGATCGGCGGCGGCTGCGGTGATCTGCACCGTCGACGTCGGCGCCACCGCACACCCGTTGCCCGCGTTTCACGTGTACGTCAACTGGCTGAAAGCGTCGGCCGCGGCATCCGACCTGCAGTGCGGGCAGGTGAATTCGCTCGACAAGAAGATGGAGTCGCTCGCCGAGGCGCTCGATGCGAACCCGCCGGCCTTCGAGAGAGCATGCGGGGTGTCCATCGCCACGGCCAGGGAAATCGATGCGCTCATGAAAACGGGGCAGCTCCCGGCGCTGACGTTCCCCCCGCCCGTTCCCGGAGGGCCGACGACCCTGGAGCAGATCGCCGAGTTCTTGAGCGAAACGTGGTGCGCGGCGGCGCGCGGCGAGATCACCGGACCGCGCTCATAAAGAGCATGGCCTCGCGGGCGATGCGTGGGGCGTCGACCCGAGCGGCAAGCGCTTCATTCTGATTCGTCGGGCCGAGTCCGCCGCCGCGTCTCAAACGCCGCGGCCGCGGATCGAGATCGTGCTCAACTGGGCGGAAGAGCTGAAGGCGCGTGTGCCGCTGAAATTGATCGCCGAAGAGGACCAGAGTGATGACGACACAAGTACTTGCTCGAGAGTCGGACAGACTCCGTTGACTTCGGCTCGCCAGGGGCGGACGATGGTTCTATGAGTCGTGCGTTGCTGGTTACAACGTTGTTGGTCATCAGCTCGTCGGCGGTGTCTGCCCAGGCGTTGAGCACGCTCCACATCACGGTCACGCTGAATGACGCCACGGGAAAGACGACGTCAGTGCCACGCCACGCGCTGCTCATCAGCGACGAGCCACCAAGCGCGGAGCCGCGGCGCATTTTCACCACGCTGACGGGTACAGTCGACGTCAAGCTGCCTCCTGGGCGTTATGCCGTGGAATCCGATCAGCCGGTGGCGTTCGAAGGCAAAAGCTACGAATGGTCGCAGCGCGTTGACATTGTCGCCGGCCGTGACGCCACGCTCGCACTGACAGCGGGCAACGCGTCGGTCGGTACCAGTACAGCCGCGGCGACATCTGCCACACCCGCAGCGACGGACCCCTTGTTTGCCGCATCTCAGTGGCAAGAGAGTGTCGTTGCGTTGTGGACGCCGACCCAGCACGCGTCGGGATTTGTCGTCGATGCCCGGGGCCTGATCGTGACCAATCAGCGCGTCGTCGGCACGGCGACGTCCGCTGAGGTGCAGTTTGCCCCCGACATGAGGGTCACGGCGACCGTTCTCGCATTGGATCCCGCGCGCGACGTGGCCATCCTCTGGGTCAATCCGTCGGTTGTCACATCACTGCGGCCACTGCCGCTCGGATGCGGCCAGACGAGGCCGTCGGTGGCGAACCGGCAGGAGCTGTACACGGTCGACGTGGGGATGACGGGACAAAAGCGCCTGACGCCTGGGGAGGTGACCGGCGTCGGACCGCGCCTGGTTCTGTCGGAAATGAGACTCGTTCGAACGAGTGCGGGGGGGCCGGTCTTTACGGCGGGTGGCCTGATTGGATTCACGACCGTCGATGATCGGGATCCCGATGCCCGTTCGGATGCGCGGATCGTCAGGATCGACCAGGCCTGCGAACTGATTGCATCGGCAGAGAAAAAAATGGCCGAGGCGATGCCGCCGGACGCGATACACCTGCCGCTCGACCCGCGGCCCGTCGCCGTCAGCGCGCTCAGCGAGGCGGTGAAGAATCGCGCCGGCAGTCTGAGTCCGTACTCGATGAGCACGACCGACTTCGACATCACGTTCATCACACCGGTTCACCTCTACGGCGCGAAGGATCAGGTACGGCGTCCGGTGCTGGAGTTCGGCAACTGGTCGGAATACCTCGCCGACTATCCGCGTGCGCTGCTGGTGCGCGTCACGCCAAAAATGGCGGAGAGTCTGTGGGCCAAGGTGGCACGCGGCGCGGCGATGACGCAAGGGATGTCGCTGCCGCCGATGAAGCGCGCGAAGGCTGGCTTCTTGCGGATGCGTGCCTTCTGCGGCGACACGGAGGTGACGCCGATCCACCCGTTCGTGGTCGAACACCGCGTCTCGCAGACCGAGGCGATCTACGAAGGGCTCTACGTGTTTGATCCCGCTGCGCTCGGTCCGCAATGCGGCGTGGTGAAGCTGACGGTCTACTCCGAAAACGAGCCTGATACAGGCGACGCCCGCGTCGTCGATCAGAAGGTGCTGCAGCAGATCACGCGAGACTTCGCGCTCCTATGATCACGATCCCGTGGCTGGCGAAAAGTCGATACCTCGACTCCACGCGCCCCAGGAACTGGACGCGTTTGCTTTTCTCATTGGCAAATGGGATGGCTCAGGCAGGACTTTGCGATCGATTGAGGTCTGACGTTAGGAGAAGCCGGGCATTATAATGCCGCGGCTGGCACTCAGGCGTCAGGAGGTTCGTATGCGAGTTATTTTCAGGGCCGCGACGTTGCTGTTTTTACTCGGCGTCGTTCTCCCCGCCGCCGCAGCCGCGCAAGCGAACCCCGGCTCGGGTGACGCCGTCGGATTCGAGGTGGCATGGGATCACGTCGCGCTGAGCGTGCCGAACATCGCCGAATCGATCGCGTGGTACGAGAAGATGCTCGGCTTCAAGGAAGTCAGGCGCGGCGGCCAGCCAACCGGCCAGCAGACCGCCGCGATTCGGCGCGGCAACATCACCATCGAACTGTTTCAGCTGCCCAACGCGGCACCTCTGCCGGAGTCGCGGAGGAATCCTTCAGAAGACTTCCGCACGCATGGGGTCAAGCACTTCGGCTTCGAAGTAAAGAATCTGCCTGCCGTCCTTGCCGAGCTGAAGGCGAAGGGCGTCAAGATGGCCTTCGAGATGCGCGACAACCCCGGCACGGCGTTCGCGTTCATCAGCGACAATGCCGGTAACGCGATCGAGCTGATTGAGCACAAGACACCACGGTAATTCGTTGTAGACTCATCCGCGAAGGAGAGATCCCATGGGTTCAAAACGACCTGCTCGAAGGGAATTCCTCAAGAGCGGCGCCGCGTTTGCCGGCGGTTTGACTCTGGGAGCGGCGGCGCCAGCGAGCGCGCAGCAGGCCCCGGATTCCCACCATGCGCCACCCTCGTGGCCGATGATCAAGGGTGATAAAGACTCGAACATGGTTGCCTACGGCGATCGCTCGAAGTACGTCACGTCGGTGCGCATCGCCCATCCCGTGGGCGGCAGGCCTTCTCCCGATCAATTCGGGCTGACGTTTCATGTTGCGACCCCGCTCCAGGATTCGGTGGGCGTGATCACACCGTCTTCGCTGCACTACGTGGCGACGACCCGTGGCGCGTTCATGCCGGACATCGATCCCAAAGAGCATCGCCTGATGATTCACGGTCTCGTGGACCGTCCGCTCACCTTCACCATGGAGGACTTGAAGCGCCTGCCTTCCGTCACCCGTCTTCATTTCATCGAATGCGCGGGTAACCGGTCGTCGCGGGCAGCCAAGAACGTTCAGCAGACACACGGGATGGTCAGCTGCGCCGAATGGACCGGCGTGTTCCTTTCGACGCTGCTCAAGGAATGCGGCGTGAAGGGCAGCGCGAAGTGGTTCGTCGCCGAAGGCGCCGAGGAAGTGAAGGGCGCGTCGAGCATGCCGATCGCCAAGGCGATGGATGACTGCATTGTCGCCTACGGCATGAATGGCGAGCCCGTGCGGCCCCAGAATGGATTTCCGCTGCGGTTGATGGTGCCCGGGTTCGAAGGGATCTTTCACACGAAGTGGCTGCGGCGAATCAAGATCGTCGATCAGTACTACGTGAACTACAACGACTTCGGTCACCTCGATCAGGACGCCAAGGTCGCGGCGCTCGATTACCAGATCGGGCCGAAGTCGGTCATCACGTTCCCGTCCGGCGAACAGCGGCTGCCTGGCAAGGGCTTCTACGAGATCAGCGGGCTGGCGTGGTCTGGTGGCGGCGCGATCAAGTTGGTGGAGGTGTCCACCGACGGCGGGAAGAAATGGAACAAGGCCGAGTTCAAGGGCACGCCGCAGCGCATGGCCTTTACCCGATTCGGCTATCAGTGGAATTGGGACGGAAACGAGACAGAAATCCTGTCGCGCTGCACTGACGAACTGGGTCAGGCGCAACCGACGCGCACCCAGATCGCCAAGTACTGGAATCAACCCTACGATCAAACATTCAGGGTGCCCGGGTTGGACAACAGTATTCAGCCGTGGCGCATCGCGAGCGACGGGAGCGTGACGAATGGCTTCGCATAGGATTCTCTCGTTCGCGTTCGTCCTGCTGATGGGCACCTCCGCGCTGGCGCAGGGCCCTGCATACGGGATCGGACGCGCGCCGACGGCGGAGGAAATCAAGGCGCTGGACATCTCCATCGGTCCGACCGGAGAGGAACTTCCGCCTGGAAAAGGAAACGCCAAGGAGGGCGCGCAGCTCTATCGCACGAAGGGCTGCGCCGCATGCCACGGGGCGCAAGCCATCGGCGGCACCGCTCCCGATCTGAAAAGCAAAGATCCCAAGAACCCCGATCTCTGGGCGCGGGGACGAATCCTGCCGCTTCGCGCGCCGTTTGCGACGACTGTCTGGGATTACATCAATCGCGGCATGCCCCTCAACAGAGAGGGCACGCTGACCCCCGACGAGGTGTACTCGCTGACGGCGTACCTCCTCTTCATCAACGATGTGATCCCGGAGGACCAGGCACTCGACCAGCAGAGTCTGCCTAAGGTCAAGATGCCCATCGGGGACAATTACGCCTCCTTGCCCGATTGGCAGCCGAGGACGCGAAGGCTTAAAGGCTACCCTTATTAGACGCTCCACGTCTCGCATCGCGCATCAGCGCGCCCCGTCCCGAAGGACGGGGCGCTCCATTTCGAAGCCCGCAACCCCGTGTGAGTCCGCGTCGAGCGACCGCGACAAGGGCACTCCATCTAAACGTCCGTGCCGCGCGCGCCTGTGACAAGGTGGCGCGCATCGTCCCTTTTTTTCACATGGTCGCCACGCCTTCGCCCAGATGGGGCCCCGGCGCCGTGTCTTGCCCAGCGCGCAGAAGCCGAAAACAAGTATGGGGACCACTTTTCAGATGTTTTCACCGTTCACCGACCCAAACCAGCAACCGTGGCTGCGTCACAAAGCCTCTGACGTCAAATACCAGGTCTCGAAGGATCCAGTCATCGTTCGTCAGGAAGATCTGCAGGCCGCGATAGAGCCCGTCTTGATCGATGGAGATGAAGAGTGCTTTGCCGTGAAAAGACTGGGCAAGCGCATCGGCTCGTTCAAGGTGCGGCGCCATGATAACGGCAAGGTGACGGGAGCCCATGGTGAGTAACGAGTCTTTACCATCGACGCTCGATGTGCCCGATTCGAAGTCACCGTCTTGACTCTGCCCTTCCACTAAGGCGGATGAGCATGCTTGTAGGTCGAGCATTTGGGGCGCATACGGGAAGGCCCAAGTGCGAGTGCCGCGGCGCGATTTCCTATCGAATCATTGGGAGACATCCTGCTAGTCGTAGGTTGGGTAGATGCTGTGTGGCAGATGCGGCTCGCGAGAGCGGCCAAGCTCGTCCATTATAATGTCGGCTCCGTCTGCACCTTCTACCGGAGCGCGTGTCGTATTCTCTTGTCCGTTTCCGATCTGATGACTAGAGGAACGATTCAGCGGACACCGACAGCCACGCACCGAGTCCGTCTGCCCGATGGTCACAGGTGGAGACGTCATGAATGCAACGCTCGCAGCACGCCCCTTTATGGCCGATGAACCTATCGCACCCGACGGGTTGTTCGACGTCTTGTATGCGGAACTTCATCGGCTCGCGCGACGTGAGCTAAATCGACAACGGCGTGGCGGCGGGCTCGGCGTCACGACGGTCTTGCACGAGGCTTACCTGAAGATTTCCGGCAAGGATGGTGCGGCGTTCGTCGACCGCGCCAGATTCATGGCGTACGCCGCGCGTGTCATGCGTGGGTTGATTATCGACGATATCCGGCGACACCGATCGCAGAAGCGCGGCGGGCTGTTCCACCTGACTTCTCTCGGGACCAATCATGCCGATGGAGTGCCCGATCCCCGCACGCTGCTCAAGATTAGCGACGTGCTCGACGAGCTTGCGGACGTCGAACCGGAGCTCGCCGAGATCATCGAATTGAAGTTTTTTTGCGGGTTCTCGTTCGCCGAGATCGCCGCCATGCGCGGCGTGTCGGAGCGCACCATTCAGCGCAACTGGGAGAAGGGCCGCCTCTACTTACACCATGCGATGTCCAGCGCGCGCCCGATTCCGATGAGGCCCCGTGCCGCCACTGAGTCCTGATCGCTGGCGCGCCCTCAGTCCGTATCTCGACGAAGCCCTCGAAATCCCGGACGACCGTCGAGCCATGTGGCTGGCGACCATCCGCGAACGGGATGCGGCCCTCGGCGACGACCTGGAAAGCCTCCTGGCGGAGCATGAAGACGTGCAGGAATCCGGGTTTCTGGAGCTCGCGGTTCCGCTGGTCGAGCGCCCGGACGAGACGCCGTCACTCGAAGGGCAGATTCTGGGGGCCTACCGGCTGGTCTCTCCAATTGGCCAAGGCGGGATGGGCAGTGTCTGGCTGGCCGAGCGGTGCGATGGACGCTTCGAAGGACGGGCGGCCGTCAAGCTCCTGAACATCGCGTTGGTCGGACGCGCGGGCGAAGAGCGGTTTCGGCGGGAAGGCAATTTTCTTGCAAAGTTGACCCACCCGCACATTGCTCGCCTCATCGATGCAGGCGTTTCGCCGACCGGGCAGCCGCATCTGGTCCTCGAGTACATCGAGGGGCAGAGCATCGACCGCTACTGCGACGGGCACACGCTCGGGATCGAAGCACGCGTCCATCTCTTTCTCGACGTACTGGAGGCGGTGGCGCACGCGCATGCGAACTTGATTGTGCACCGCGACATCAAGCCTGCCAACGTCCTGGTCAGCGTCGATGGCCACGTCAAGCTGCTCGACTTCGGCATCGCCAAGCTGCTCGAGCCCGACGACCAGTGGGGCGGAGCGCGTGCGGAGGTGAGTCCGCTGACACGAGATGCAGGCCCGGTGCTGACTCCGGACTTCGCGGCCCCGGAGCAACTCGCCCAAGGCCAGGTCACGACGGCGACTGATGTCTACGCGCTTGGCGTGCTGCTGTACATACTGCTGACGGGGCAGCATCCTGGCGGTGCAGCCGTCAAGTCACCGGTCACGCTCATCCGCGCCATCGTCGAACTAGAGCCGCGTCGGATGTCGGACGCGGTCGTCGGCCGGAACGCCCCAACGGACGTGCTCACCCGTCATGCAGTGCAATGCGGCACGACGGCGACCAGGTTGCAGCGGATGCTTCGGGGAGATCTCGACACTATCGTCGCCAAGGCGCTGAAGAAGGATGCGCACGAGAGGTATCCGTCGGTCACCGCACTCGCCGATGATCTCCGCCGATTTCTGCGTCATGAGCCGATCAGCGCTCGCCCCGACACCGTGCGGTATCGAGTCGCCAGGTTCGTCAGGCGGCACAATCGTGGCGTCGCCGCGACCGCTTCGGTCGTCCTAATGCTCGTGGCGTTCGGGGTGTACCACACGACCCGACTTGCCGCAGAACGCGACCGGGCGCAGAACGAGGCGGTGAGGGCGGCTCGGGAGGCAGAGAAGGCCGCGCAAGTGAGCGAGGCGCTGACCGGGCTGCTGATGGGCGCCGACCCAATTTCGAACGGAGCGACGCCAGATGGCCTGACCATTCGCGGGCTGCTCGATGCTGGCGCCGCGCGAGTGGAGAAAGAGCTCGCGAGTCAGCCCGAGGCGCAGGCCGAAATCTTCACGGTCATGGGACGCCTCTATCGCCGCTATGGGGTATACGACAAGGCGGAGCAGTTTCTGCAGCAAGCGCTTGTCAGTGGAGAGAAAGTGTTCGGGCGGAACCATGAGAGTTTGGCTCTGACGCTCAACGATCTCGGCGCTCTGCAAAGCGACAAGGGCGACTATGTGGCCGCGCAACGCTCGCTCGAGCAGGCGCTCAGCATGAGGCGTACGCTCTTCGGAACGGAGCACGAGAGCGTCGCAGTAACGCTCGTGGAGTTGGGACGTCTGCATCAGGACGCCGGCTTCAATCAGCGTGCCGAGCCGCTGTTGCGCGAAGCCCTGGGGATTCGGCGGAAGGTGTTGGGCGAGGAACACGGGGAGATCGCAAACAGTCTCACTGGGGTCGCATCGGTGCTGCGGCTGAATGGCGACCTCGCGGGCGCCGAAACGGTCCTGCGCGATTCTCTCGAGCGGAATCGGAGAATACGCGGAGAGGAGCATCCGAACACGGGTACGACGCTGCACGACCTCGCGCTCGTCGTGGCGGCTCGCGGCGACAATGCATCCGCTGAATCGTTATTTCGAGAGGCGCTCAACATCCATCGGAAGGCGCTCGGCACCAAGCACCCGGATGTTGCTGCGACACAAAACGGCTTGTCGCGGGTGCTGCTCGCGCGGGGCCGGTCCGACGAGGCCATTGCGGCACTGAACGAGTCGGTGGACATTGCGCGCACCGTGATGGGCAGCGATCATCAACTGCTCGCGATTTACACAATCAATCTCGCCTCCGCGCGCCTGGCGCGCGGGGACGCGAAAGAGGCCGAGACACTACTTCGAGAAGGCCTCCGCATCCGTGCGCTTTCCCCCGGGATGGTGCCGAGACGTCGACGCACGTTTCCGCAGGACGACTGGAGCATCGGCGCGACCGAGAGTTTGCTGGGTGCCTCCCTTGTTGCGCTTCGGCGGTACAGCGAAGCCGAGACTGTGCTGCTCACCGCGCGGCGTGACCTCGAAGCGCTCCCCCGGCCCCCGCAGGTCGACGTCACAAAAACGATCGCACGCCTGGTCGAGCTCTACGCCGCCTGGGGTAAGCGCGATCAAGCCGCGCTGTATCGCGCGCAGCTCGCCTCGTAACCGCATTTCAGACGACGATAGGAAAGACCTTAGCGAGTGATTCCTGTCAACCTCAACTCCCAATTCCCAATTTCCAGCGATCAAGCTGCTTTGGGAGTGGAGGTTGACGCGTTTTTCAGCGTCCTGTTTGAGCGTGTCGCTTTCCGGCTTCCGATTTCGATTGTCCTGTTAGCAGGTCGATTTCAGAGAACAGGAGAGCACTCATGACGTCAACGAAGACACACGCCCTGATTGTGGCGATGAGCATCGCACTCAGCGCTCCCGCGCACACCGCCGAGCAACTCCTTCCGCCAGCAGTGCCGACAGGCCTTGAAGTGGAGGCCGGCTGGAACCCGTTTCTCGTCGCGCACGCTGTCGGCACTCAAAACTACATCTGCGCGCCGGCGAACACGCCCAAGGGCGGCGTGGACTGGTTGTTTATCGGGCCGCAGGCAACCGGGTTCAATACCGACGGCGAGCAGGTCCTCACGCACTTTCAGAGCAAGAACCCCGAGCGGAGCAATGCCTTCCACGCCACGTGGCAGCACTCGCGCGACACGAGCGCCGTCTGGGCCACCAAGTTGCGTGGTTCGTCGGACTCGGCGTATGTCGCACCGGATGCCATCGAGTGGCTGTTGCTGGAAGTGACCGGAGACCAAGTCGGTCCAACGAATGGCGACAAGCTGCCGGGGACCAAGTACATTCAGCGAGTGAACACAGTCGGCGGAAAACCGCCGGCAACTGGATGCACGCCGCAGACGGTGAACACCAGGAAGATGGTCGACTACGAAGCCGACTATTACTTCTACAGATAGAGCGCCGCGCTGAAGATATTAGGTAGCTAGGTAGCTGGGTGGCTAGGTAGCTAGGTAGTTGGGTCGCCCAGCGCCAGCATCCCTAGAAACCTAGCAACCGAGCTACCCAGCAACCCCGCTCGCTCCTCCTCCCAGCCTTCGATAAATCTCCCACCGCGTGTCTGGTTTCCGCGTTCGTTCTCGATCTAGTCAGTGAAGACATTCTGAGCCGCGTATTGCGGCCCGAAGACCTGCAGGTGCAGACCTTCACCAGGTGTCGTGCTCTCAAGATCGAAGAAAGGACTCGTCATGAAACGCAGAACATTCATCACGTACCTGGCGCAGGTGTGCTGGATCGCAGTCGCGATCGTGGCCGGCGCGGCGGAGTCCGCCGCACAACCGCGCACCGACGTCCGCTTTCTGCCCGACGTCGTCACCCAGTTCAATGCGCTGAGCGTCAGGCCAGATCCAATGGGGTGGGACATCGGCAAACGTCAGCAAGACGAGACGATGCCAGACCCGACGCTCTGCAGGCACTACGAAGGCATCGCCCGTATCGATGCCGCTGATGGCACGCCCTATTTCTTCTTCAGCCGGAGCGGTCTCAATGCGCAAATACCGGTTGTGTGTTCCGGACCCCACGAGCCAGGCAACCTCGTCGTCGTGCGTATGGGCTCACGCGAGAAGCATGGTGAGCGCCTGAGAAGCAACCGGCTGCTCAAGGGGCGCGATTTCACCGATACGCCGTCGGACCCCGAGTGTGTTGCCGATTACCCTCATTGCCTTCTCGATGTTGGCGTCAAACACATCGACTTCAACGGGACCGGTGGGTGGCCGCATTACGGACATCCCGAAAGCATGCAGACCGTCGGCGAGATTCTCGTCCTTGGCGTCGATACGCCGCTCGGTGACGAGACCCAGAAGATGCAGGTCCTGTTCATCAACGCCGAAGACCCTGAGAATCCGCGGCTCCTGAACAGCTTCCGGCCGCTCGATCGCGCCATCAACGGCGGCATCATCGCGATTGCGCCGCAGGAGAACGGCCGGTACCTCCTGGCGATCACCGGCGCCAAGGCCGGCGACGTGTTCAACGAGAAGATCTATTTCTTCGAGTCGCTGCCGACCGAGGGTTGTGCAGGCGGATGCACGGACCTCACCAAACCCGGTCTGGACTTTGTGCCGTGGGACACGTGGGACTCGAACGATTCGACCGACAAGGCCTACCTCGGTCAGTCCTGGCCAACCTCGAAAGGGAGGGAACACCAGATGTTCCAGTTCCTGCGTCAGAGCAACATCAACGGGACGCTCTATTTCGCGGGTGCGCGTGGCGGCATCGAGATCGCCGATCCCATCAGAATCGGCGACGACATCCACGATCTCTATCGTATCGACTTCGTCGGCTGCCAGGCGCCGGGCTGTGACATCCGGCTGAAGTATGTGACCCACCAAATCAAGGATTCCAAACCGAATCTCGAGCCAGGCTTGCGATCGGTCGGCAGCAGTGCAGCTGTGCCTGGGGAAACCCTTGCCAACTTCGCCGCGGCATCGACCTTCTATATCAGTCCAGGCCTGGAGTTGCTTTTCTACGCCAGCGAACACCAGAACTCCGGGCCAGGCGCGACAGTGAAAATGGGCGAGTGGCGGCACAGGGATATGGCGCGGGCTGGCAGTCCGACGTTCTTGCCCGGTGCCAGGTTCCTCGGGCCCTACTCCATTCCAGAGGGAAGCGAGGCCTTCCTGGGCGGGCAGGGGCAAACGCCGGTGACGAAAGCGTGGATTGAGCTGTACGACGAAACGGTATTCGGCGGCCGCTCGCTCGTTGCCGATTTTCTCGACTGGAGCAAAGACGATTTCCACGATTTCCGAAACTTCGAAGGGTCGCCACTCGACCTGCACCTGGGGTTCAACGACGAAGCGGACTCGTGGCGCTGGTTCGCGCCGCCGCGATGCAGCGTTCGCGCCAACGGCGATACGTTCGGTGACGGTTCATTTCCCGGTGGCCACACCAAGACACTCGTTGGCATCGGAGAGTCGAGCGGCGATAGGGACCTGGGCGACGTCAAACCCGACGTTCTCCCGTTGTCAAATATGGGTGGAGTGGTCAGCTCACTGCAGTTCCTGAAGACCGGCACCAACGACGATTGCGACTACTACAGCTACCGCCCCGACATCTTCTGGGACCTCGATCGGAGTGACCAGTATGCAAAGACGGGAATGATCGTGGAGTTCAAAGGCACCGAGTTGGACGGTCCCAGTGTGTACCAAATCCCAATCAAGGCCGTTCAGCCGCTTGATGACAGTACTGGTTACACGACGTTCGCGCTCAAAGTGAAGAATGTCGCCCCCACGATCAGTCCGTGGGGCATCTTCAACAGCCTGAACCAGCAACTCGGAGTCGACGTCCCGTTCTTCCTGCAACGATTGCCTGTCACAGTACGCGCGTCGTTCACCGATCCTGGCAAGCCCGACACCCAGACGGCCGCAATTCAATGGGGTGACGGGACGACCGATTCCAGCAACGTCTTCGAAGCATTCAGCGACGCGTTTGGGGGAGTCGTCGGTCAGTTGCGACAGTCGCATCGGTACGCGAACGCGGGTACTTACGGTCTCGCTCTCGCGGTTACCGACAAGGATAAGGACGCGGACACCGAGCAGGCACAAGTCCCGATCTTGACGGTGAAGCAGGCACTTGATCGGATCCTCGCGCAGATCAAGCAACTGATTGCCAGCACGACGGATCCTGCGGTCCGCAGGAATCTCGAGGCAGCGCGGAAAGCGCTCGAAGGGGCCGTTGTCGACGTGAGCCAGAATGGCGCTGATGGCAAACTCGACCCGCCGACCGCGCGCGCAGCTCTGGCCAAGGTGAACACGGCAGTGTTTTCGTTGCAAACCGCCGCATCTTCTGGAGCGGACGTCAAGACACTGATTGCGTTGCTTCAGCAGGTCGCGGCGTCCCTGGAAGCGGTGTAGACGAACCACACGCCGCGTTGCGCGGCGCACTGCCGCGCGCTCGCGCATCAGCCTCACAAGCGAGCCTTCGCAGCGATGCGGGGGCTCGCCCCATTGCTCGGCTCCGCCAGCACGATGAAGGCGTTTCATGGAGCGCCGGGCGCTGACAGCAGTGTTATTCGTGGTTCAAGTTTGCACGTGAACCGGTGGATAGACCTCGCCCTCAAGCTTGTAATCCCAGTGCCGTCGCAGGAATGTCCTTTGCACCTTGCGTTGTCGCTCGCACAATCCTGAACTGATCCGACCCCAATCCAGACGACGCCGTCTCGAGCGATTGCCGCATGCTCGCATGCGCGCTCGGGCCAGTGCTCGGCGCAGCGGGCGGGTTGTGCCGCAACGGTGATTCCGAAATCCGACCGAGGTGAAGCCCACATGGCCCTGTTCCGAAAGCTGATGAACGCGAGCGACGAGCAGCAGTCTGCACTCGCGGGAGACCTGAACGCGCAGGTCGCGCGAGCCCAGGAGGAGCGACAAGCGCTCGAAGCACTGGTCGCCTCAGCGCAGGCGCACCTCGCACAGCTTCCCCAGGTCAATGCGTCGCTCGAGGAAACCGAACGCCGGGCCACCGGCATCGGGCAGCAGATCGAAAACCTGGTGGCACGCGTAGAAGACCTCGAGAACATCCAACGGCAAACGAAGGCCGCCGAAGCCCGCATCCTCGCCCTCGAGGGCATGGCGCAGACGGCAGAAGCGCGTTTTCAGCAGGCACTTGCGCGTGAGACACAAATTGAAGAGCACAGGTCGGCGATCGATCAACTGGTCTCGTTGGGCCGGAGCACGGCTTCGCAGCTCGACGGGTTGAAGCAGGAGAGCGTAGCCCTGAGGCAGCTCGAAGAACGGCTCCCTCGCCTTCGGAAGGAGTTCCAACCGCTTCTTGACCAGCAGTCGGCGCTCAAGAACGACATCGACGTGCTCCGTACGGGAATCGCGGGGCTTGCACAGGATGCCGAGACAGGACGTGAGGCCGCACTCAAGGCGCGCGGCCACGCCACGAAGGCGACCGAGGTCGTTGCCGACCTCCAGCGCAAGCTCGAACCTCTCTCGCAGATGAGCACGCTTGGCAAGGACACCGACGCGCAGCTGCGTACGTTGAACGCGTTGGCCGAGCATGTGGCGGCCAAGGTCAAGGCGCTGGAGAGCCAGCAGTCGGTCGTCGAACACGCGCTCGTCGAATCCCGCCGTGTGCATGAAATGGTCTGGGATATGGAAGTCCAAATCAAGAAGCTGGACGAGGGGACCAAGCGAGCGGCGAGCGTCGAGCAGACGCTTGCCACGCTCGAACGCATGCACGCCGAGACCAGCACGCAGCTCGATGAGGCAACCCGCGCTCGCGAGGCGTTCAGCCAGGAGACCACGCGGCAGGAGCGTGACGCGCAGAGTCTGATCGACACCGTCCACCGGCACGTCGACCAGCTCGCGGTCAACAAGCAGGAGCTCGAGACGATCCACGAACGGCTGCGTGTCGCGCAGATCGGCATTGCGGCAGCCGAGTCCCGCGCCGAGACGATGTTGGCCCGAGAACAGGAGCTCGCACAGCTTGGCGAACGAATCCAGGGTCTTGGGGCAGCCGTCGGCGAGCTGACGGCATCGGCCGAATCACTGCAGCGAAAGCAGGCCTCACTCGAGGCGCTCGGGGAGCGGCTGGACGGCCTGGAAGCAATGGCCAAGCGCACGCAATGGCAGTTCGAGGGTTTGGCCGAGCAGCGGAAAGACCTCGATAGCCTCAAGACACAGATTCAAGCGGTTCACGACACGTACGAGCAGACGGCGACGCTCCTCGACAAGCTTCGCGCCGACAAGGGCGAGGTCGAAATGTTCCTCGACAGAGCTGGCACCTTCATGAGCCAGGCGTCCCAAATCGAAGCGAAGATCGACGGATTGACGGCTCAGATCGCCCAGGCCGAGACCAGTGCGGCGAATGCAAAGAGCATCGGCAACGCCGTCGACGATCTCGCGGGAAGGCTTGTCGCGCTCGAGCCACGAACGCAAATCGTGGAAGAGCTCGAGGGACGACTAAACGCGCTCAATGCGTTGAGCGCCGATGTCGACCGCCGGTTGAGCGATCAGCTTGCGCGCCGGGCTGAGTTGGAAAGTCTCAACGTGCAGTGCGACGGTCTCGCGGCCCAGGTGACCGATGCGCAGCAGAAGCTAGGCGCCGTCAACGCTGCGCAGGCCGAACTGAACCCGATGATCGATCGGTTGTCGGCGCTCCAGGACGATCTCAATCGAGCGCGCGCGGCGCTGCAGGCGCTCCATAGAGATGAGGACTCGCTCGCTGCACAGGAAGGCAGACTGACGGAGCTGTCCGAACGGTCTCGCACGCAGTCACTGGAGGCGGCCCAGCGCCTCGAGACAGTGACCACCATCCAGACAGACTTGGACCGGGCTGGTACGCTCAGGGAGCAGCTGGTCGGCGAGCTCACGCAGATCCAGAAGCAGCAGCGTGACACCTTCGCGCAGATCGAGGCCGCCGACGACCAGTTCAAGCGACTCGACACGTTGTGGAAAAAGATCGACGAACGGAGGACTCAGCTCGAGGAGGCCGAACACATGCTGGCACAGGTCGAGGGACGGATGGACCAGCTGCGTCGACAGTCAGACGAGGTGGAACGCAAGATTCAGGGAATCGCGGAACGAGAGCAGGTGGTCGACGCCGTGCGGCGCGGGATAGAAGGTGTCCATGCCCTCGGGCAGAAGAGCCAGGCCGACCTGACAGCCATCTCCGAACGCCGAGCCGAGATCGCCCGCGCCACAGGGGAACTGGAGCGGCTTCGCGACAGCCTGGCGGGGACACAGGAAAAGATCGTGGCCATCGAAAGCCGCCGTCAGCTCGTGGACGATGTCCAGCGCAAGGCCGACACGATTACGCACCTGCTCGGGGATGTACAGATCACACTCGACAGCGTCAGCGAGCAGAAAGCCATGGTCGACCACGTGTTCGCCGAGCTCGCGCGCCTCGAGTACCTCCTGCAGGAAGCGCGCGGCACGATGAGGGCCTTGCAGGCCGAGCGGGACGTGGCCCAGCGCATTGTGGAGAACGTCCGCCAGATTCACGCGCGCGCGACCATCGACGAGCGGAAGACGGCCTGAGACTCGCGACGGCCCGCCGACCCCCAGAGTCCTGGTATTGAACTGGTTCGAGGAGCTCAAACGCCGACTTGACCTTATCCCTCAGGACACAGCATGCTGCCCCAGACAGATTTGAACGACGAGGACGCAGCGCGGCCGCGCAACCTAAGGAACGCACCCACGCTGAGAGTTTCGTGGTCAAGACGGAGGCCACCATGGATTGTCGTCGAAGGAGTCGCTGGGTAAAGGTCGCGCTCGCGGTTGCTGTTGCAATCGGCGTGGCATCGACAGCCGATGCGCCGGCGGCGGCCGACGCGCAGGCTCCGGCGGGTGCGCAAGGTCAGGTCGGCGCACAGGGGCAGGCGGGCGCGCAGGGTCAAGGCGCCGCGCAGGGTCGGGGTCGTGGCGGCGACCCGAATGCCGGTGCGCCGTACACACCGGCAGCAGGAACCAAAGACCTGCGGGCCGTGCTCTTCAACTGGATGTGGCACCAGGGCATGCTGAAGGGCACCGACGAACGCGACATGGTCGCCACGCTCGAGTATCAGGCCAAGGGCGGCACGATTCAGGTCGATGGCCAGCCGTGCACCCTGTCGAAGTTCCGTGCGAGCACGAACTATCAGACCTTGAGTCAGCGCATTCAGTACACCTGCACGCGCCCGAACAAGCAGACCTATTCGAACATCGAGGTGGTCAGCTGGCAGTACGCGTGGAACGAGGACACGCCGGGCGCAGAGATCGCTGCAACGAAAGGCAAGGTGGCTGCGATGCCGGCAGCCGTGCAGGAGCGGCTCATTCGCATCTGGGCAAGTCCGCAGGGCGCTCCCAAGTCCGCACTCGCAGGGACCATGGACACGTGGACGCTCGGCGCCAATCCGGGCACGGTGATCCCCGACGGTGTGATGAAGGCCGGCAACACGTCTCTGTCGTTTGACGCCGCAGGCAAACCGGTCCTGACCTTTCCGATCCCTGGTGTGCAAGGCGCCACCGGCACCGCCACGCTCGATGCGAAGTACATGACGGAAAAGGTCGTGGTCACGCAGGGCGGGTCGACAACCGAGTTCACCTACAGCGACTACAAAGACTGGAACAACCCGCTGAACAAGATCGAGGTGTTCTACGCCGGCAAGATGGTCGAGCGTAAGAACGGCGCCGTTGTCCGCGATCTGACCACGGCCGAGACCGAGACGGGCAACGTGTATGTGGTCGCGCCGGTGCCGCCAAGCGTACTGAAGGCGATGAACGTCGCAGCGAAGGCACCAACAATTCTGTTTGCGAGGCAGGAGCCGCCGAACAACACCACGGCCCCGACACCGCGGATCGGCGGGCACCCTGACATGACGGGCACGTGGGCGGAATTCAACATTGGGTGGATTGGGAACTACATGGGAAACGGCGGGCGGCGATGCGGTCCGACGCAAGAGAAGCCCTGCAACCGGGCCACCAATCAGACCGAGGACTTCGAGCTCTACTCACCCTCGAGGTTCGGCCAGCTGGGTCGTCCTCTCTATAAGCCGGAGTTCTGGGACAAGGTGCAGCAGCTCGACATGTGGACGAATAAGGAAGATCCGGTGATGACATGTCAGCCGCTTGGGCTTCCACGTCAGGGCCCGCCTCGGCGCATCTTCCAGACCGAGAGCGACATCACGTTCATCTACGGGCAGTTCTCCGATGCGGGTGGGGGACTCGCGGAGTTTCGGATGGTCCCGACTGATGGCCGCCAGCACGGCCCGAATGCGGAGTACGCCGCGACGTACTACGGCGACACGGTGGGGCGCTGGGACGGCGATACGCTCGTGCTCGATTCGATTGGCTTCGTCGACACGACATGGATCGGACGCGGCGGCTACTTCCATTCCACCAGCATGCACATCGTCGAGAAGTTCAAGCGTGAGGGTGATGCGATCTTCTACGACCTGACGCTCGAAGACCCTGAGGTGCTGGCTGAGCCGCTGGTGTTCCCGACGCGGGTGCTCCGGCGCAACGCGCAAGCGGGTCTGATCTCGGAGCGCGGCAACTGCGAGACGTCCTTCGAAACGGAAGCAGCCGCCACGCAGATTCGGCATTAGCCCTCGGGTCCGGCTTTCAGCCGAACGAACGAGCGAGCTTCGGTCCGTGCTCAGGGAGTCACCTTGCTGACGACGGTCTTGTATGCCTTCGTTGCGGCGTCTCCGTATTCTGAGATCATCCGGACCGTACGATCGTCGGCAGGGTTAACGACTGCCGTCTGGTAGTCCAGTAGACAGTACAGGGACACACACGGACGGCGAACAGTCTAAGGCAGGGCGTTCGACTTGTCCAAGCCGGCCGTTATCGTATTGGGAGGCCGGATCGCACGATCCCTCCATCATCGCAGCAGATCAGGCCGAGTTCAGCCAGGAGGTCGATGTATGAGTACCGCAAAGCCTTCCGCGGCCGCGCTGTATGGGGCGTATCTGCAGTACTTCTCCGACCGCTCGCCTTGCGGGGACGACCGTATCAACAACCAGTGCGCCGTGCGGCTCAGCGTAGCGCTTGTACGTTGCGGCTTCACAATCCGCGACGAGGACTTCGAGGATCCGAGACGTATCCATCGAGGACGCACCGCCTGTGGCATTCCCGAAGACCATGTCTGCGGCGCACACGAACTCGAGCAGGCGCTGGTGCAGCTCTGGGGGGACGGGGAGTACTACCCGCGCCGTGCCGGCGCGGACATGGCCGCAGCGATGATGCGCGGTCGTTGGGGCATCGTGTACTTCAACAACTGCTTCACACGTCGTGGCAGCACACGCGCCCGTGGCGACCACATAGACCTGTGGACGGGAGCGAATTACATGAACCAGCTGTACGGGATTGGAGCGGGCGGGGACGCGGCTGCCTCGGACAGCCTGTTCAGTCGATCTGGTAACTCGGGCTACTACGTCCGCTTCATCCCGCTCCAGTTTTAACTGCCAGGCTGACGCGACAGTCAGCTCGGTGACGCCCGCGGCGGCACAAATGCCACTCTCTTCCCATCTTCTCTTTGGAATTCGCCGAATCTCGTCGAGATTCCGACGATCTCCGAGCCTTGAGACCCGGGAAACACGTGTCGGGCACCGTCGTACTCGGCTACACTGTGTCCGACCTTGTCGTTCGGAGACCGCCAGCCCTGAACGTGCTGGACCTCAAACTGTGGCTTGCTGAAGCAGCCGCGTAACGAGGATTTACGCCTGGGATGGAGCAGATGGCGCCCAAGGCTTTTCCGAGTGCGAGAGTAGCGGCCATTGGTGTGGCCTGGTTTGTGTTGATCGTGTCCCTGGGCATCCAGGCACGGCCGTCTGCACAACAACCGGCTCCGCAGGTGAAAGCCGCCCAGCCATCGTCTCCAACGAGCGCCGTATTACCCGTGTCGAGTCATCGTCAGATGCTCGATCGCTACTGCGTTACCTGCCACAACCAACGACTCGTCACAGCTGGATTGAAGTTGGACGACGCCGATGTCGCCCACCCCGGCGAGGGCGCTGAGATCTGGGAAAAGGTCGTACGCAAACTTCGCACGGGGATGATGCCGCCTCCCAACATGCCGCAGCCCTCGGCAGAAGGTCGCGGAGCCCTGCTTTCATGGTTGGAAACGTCGCTCGACAAAGCCGCCGCCGCGAAGCCGAATCCGGGCCGCACGGAAACATTGCGGCGTCTCAATCGAACCGAGTATCAAAACGCGATCCGAGATCTACTGTCTGTGGACGTCGACGCCGCGTCGCTCCTGCCCGCCGATGAAAGCGGTCACGGCTTCGACAACGTGACGGTCGGCGACCTGCCCCCTGCTCTTCTGGATCGATACATTTCAGCCGCGCAAAAGATCAGTGCGCTGGCAATCGGGAACACGCAGACTTCTCTTCAGAGCGACATCATTCGCGTTCCACCCGATGTCACGCAGGAGGGACATGTATCTGGACTCCCCATTGGCACGCGGGGCGGGGTTTTGTTTCCTTATACGTTCGTGCAGAACGGCGAGTACGACATCCAGATCTACCTTGCGCGTGGTTATTCCGGGGATATCGACGGGTTGAAGGACACGCAGCCCCACGAGATCAAGGTGTTGCTCGATCGAACGCCGATCGGAGAGTTCACGATCCAGAGACCGGAGAACGGTGACGACTCGCTCATCGACAGGAATCTGAAGATTCGCGTGCCCGTCACGGCCGGTCCGCACCAGGTGGGCGTCACGTTTGTGAAGAATTCTTCCTCACTGATCGAAACAGCGCGTCAGCCGCTTCAGTCACGGTTCAACGAGAGACGCCATCCGCGAGTCACGCCGGCGATTTCGCAGGTGTCGATCACCGGAGCATACGCGCCGCAGGGCGCAGATAACACGCCGAGCCGCCAGCGGATCTTCGTTTGCCGGGCAACCGACCCGAGTCAGGAACAGGCGTGTGCGAAGAAGATCCTCTCCACGTTGATGCGGCGCGCCTACCGCAGGTCGATTTCCGAGGCGGATCTGGAAAGGCCGATGGCCTTTTATCGCGAAGGAAAGTCAGAACGCGACTTCGATGCGGGAATCGGCAAAGCGTTGAGCGCCGTGCTCATCAATCCCGAATTTCTGTTCCGCGTGGAGGCGGATCCCGACAAGACAACCGCAGGCGCCGCCTATCGCATCAGCGATCTCGAGTTGGCATCTCGCCTGTCATTCTTTCTCTGGAGCAGCCTGCCCGATGACGCGCTGCTCGATTCGGCCATTCGCGGAGATCTCCGCCGGCCAGACGTGCTCGACCGGCACGTCCGCAGAATGCTCGCGGATCCTCGTTCATACAATCTCGCGAGCAACTTCGCCGGACAGTGGCTCCGGGTACGCAACCTGACGTCGGTCGACCCGAACGTGCGCTTGTATCCGGACTTCGATGACAACCTGCGTCAGGCGTTTCGCCAGGAGACCGAGCTCTTCGTCGACAGCGTCGTGCGCGAAGATCGAAGCGTGCTCGATCTGCTGAGAGCGGACTATACGTTTCTCAACGAGCGGCTGGCGAAGCATTACGGAATTCCAAACGTGTATGGCAGCCGTTTTCGGCGCGTCGAACTCGGGCCAGGCAGCAGGCGCGGCGGATTGCTGCGGCAGGGCAGCATCCTCTCCGTCTCGTCCTATGCGACACGGACGTCGCCTGTCCTTCGTGGCGTGTGGGTCTTGAGCAACATCGTCGGTGCCCCCCCGCCGCCTCCGCTTCCGAATGTGCCGGCGCTCGACGGCAACGTGCCCGCTAACCTGCCAGTGCGCGAGAGGATGGCGGCCCATCGCGCCAGCCCCGTGTGCGCGAGCTGTCATCGGACAATCGATCCCGTGGGATTCACGTTGGAGAATTTCGACGCGGTGGGTCGCTGGCGAGAGAACGAAGGAGACAGCGGATCCATCGACGTATCAGGAACTCTGCCAGGCTTAGGAAATGTCAATGGTGTGGCTGGTCTCGAAGACGCCTTACTCCAGCGTCCCGAACTCTTCGCAGCGACGCTGACGGAAAAGCTGTTGACGTTTGCTCTGGGCCGCGGCGTCGAGTACTACGATGCGCCGGCGGTGCGGAAGATTCTTCGCGAGGCCCAGCCCGGTGGCTACCACTTCTCGTCGCTCGTCCTGGGAATCGTTCACAGTGTGCCGTTTCAGATGAGGAGATCGTCATGATCATCACGAAGAAAGCGCTACCTCGTCGCACGTTCCTGAAGGGTGTGCAAGCGACGCTGGCGCTGCCTCTCCTCGACGCGATGATCCCCGCGGTGACAGCGTTGGCCAAGACGCCGGCCAAGCCGGTGTCGAGGCTCGGTTTCGTATTCATCCCGATGGGGTGTGACCGCGCTCGATGGACTCCACTCGATGAGGGCGGCAAGCTCAACGAGTTGTCGCAAATCCTTGCCCCGCTGGAACCGGTCAAGGAGCAGCTGACCGTCGTCACCAACCTCAGGCTGGAACAGTCCTACCCGGGCACGCACGACACATCGAACGCCGGATTCCTGAGCGCTGCGTTCGCCAAACACACAGAGAGCTCGGACTACCATCTCGGCACCACAGTCGACCAGGTTGCTGCGAAGCAGATGGGCCACGACAGGCAGTTGCCGTCGCTGGAGCTGGCGATGGATCTGAACCCGCTCGCCGGCGTGTGCAACAACGGCTACGCCTGCGTCTATCAGAACTGTCTCTCCTGGTCTTCACCGACAACGCCGCTTCCGTCCGAGGCGCACCCGCGCGTCGTCTTCGAACGCCTCTTCGGCGAAGGTGAAAGCGCCGACGGCCGTCGCGCGGCGCTGCGCAATCGGACCAGCCTGCTCGATTCGTTCAGCGAGGACATCGCGCGGCTCAAGAGAAAAGTCGGGGCGACCGATCGCGTTCGCGTCGATCAGTACCTCGACTCCGTTCGCGAGGTCGAGCGCCAGATCCAGCGCGCGGAAGCGGGAGCAGCGAAGAATCCGGCGCCCGATCTGGATCGGCCGGTAGGTGTTCCAGCGGCGTTTGCCGACCACGTGAGGCTCATGTTCGACTTACAGGTCCTGGCGTTTCAGGCAGACATCACGCGGGTCGTGACCTTCCAGCTCGCGCGCGAGCTGAGCAACCGCACGTATCCGGAGATCGGTGTCCCCGATCCGCACCATCCCACGAGCCATCATGGCAACAGTCCAGACAAGCTCGCGAAGATTGCGAAAATCAATACGTTCCACGTGTCGCTCTTCGCGGAGTTCCTCGAGAAGCTGAAATCCACACCAGACGGCGACGGATCGTTGCTCGACAACACCGTTTACCTGTACGGAAGCGGGATGGGCAACTCGAGCCTGCACGACCATGAGAACCTTCCCATTCTGGTCGCGGGTGGCGCTGCGTGCGGCATGAGGGGTGGGCGGCACATCCAGTACAAAGAGGGCACGCCGCTGGCTAATCTCCATCTCACGTTGCTGGACCATGTGGGAGTCCACGTGGATTCATTCGGCGACAGCAAAGGCAAGATCGACGACCTCTTCGACCCGGTGTCCCTGTAGTCGGTATGTTTCGATGAAGAACGTACGTAGGGGCCGCCTTCAGGCGGCCAATGTCCTGCAGCAAATGTAGGAGACGCCGCATGGATTACGGACGAATCGCTCGACTCTCTCTGCTGATGTTCGCCCTGGCCGGCACAGCGCTGGCCGCGGACAAGGCGCCACTTGCGGACGCGGCCGAGCACCGCAACGGAGCGCTTGTCCGCGAGCTTCTCGCCAAAGGCGCCGACGTCAATGCTGCCCAAGTCGATGGGATGACGGCACTGCACTGGGCGGTCAACAACGACGACGCGGAGATGGCGGGACTGCTGGTGCGATCGCGCGCCAACGTGAACGCCACGAATCGATACGGCGTGCCTCCGCTGTCTATCGCCTGCACAAACGGCAACGCAACCCTGGTCAGGCTGCTCCTCGACGCCGGCGCCGACGCGAATGCCTCGCTTCCCGGTGGAGAGACCGTCCTCATGACGGCGGCACGAGTGGGGAGTCTCGAAGCCCTCAAGGCGTTGCTTGCCCGCGGCGCCAATCCCAACGCGCAGGAGCGGCGCGACCAGACGGCGCTCATGTGGGCTGCCGCCGAGGGACACGCCACGGTCGTGCGCGCCCTCATCGAAGCCGGCTCCACGATCAACGCAACGCTTCCGTCCGGATTCACACCGCTGTTCTTCGCGGTGCGCGAGGGTCACATCGACGTGGTGCGTGTGCTCCTCGAGGCAGGCGCGAATGTGAACGAGACGATGAAGCCCAACAAGGAGGATCGACCCGCGCCGACACTCAACGCGAGTTACAAGCCAGTCAGAAACGGTACTAGTCCGTTGCTGCTGGCGGTGGAGAACGGCCACTTCGAGCTGGCGATTGCGCTGGTCGAGGCGGGAGCCGATCCAAACGATCAACGGTCAGGATTCACACCGCTGCACGCGATCAGCTGGGTGCGGAAGCCGGATGCCAGTGACGTCGGTGATCCGGCACCGATCGGTTCGGGCGCGCTGACGAGCCTTCAATTCGTTCACGCGCTCGTGGCCCGGGGCGCCAACGTGAATGCGCGTCTGGCCAAGGTCCCGCGCCCACCGGCTTCGGCGACGTTGCTCGGTACCGAGGGCGCGACGCCGTTCTTGATGGCTGCCGACCGGGCGGACGTCCCGTTGATGCGCGAGCTCGTGAAGGCGGGCGCGGACCCGTTGCTGCCGAATGCCGACAAGACCACGCCGCTCATGGCCGCAGCAGGCCTCGGCACGTCGGACCCGCTGGAAGAGGCCGGCACGGAGGATGAAGCGCTGGACGCGGTGAAGATGCTGCTCGATCTTGGCGCGGACATCAACGCCGTGGACAACAAGGGCGACACCGTCATGCACGGCGCGGCCTACGGCAACTTTCCGGTGATTGTGCAGTTGCTCGCGGATCGCGGCGCCGACATCAACATCTGGAAACAGGCCGACAAAGAGGGAAGGACGCCGCTCTACATTGCCGAGGGCCACAAAGCGGGACGGCCCCAACCCTCGCGGCCGACTATTGATGCCATAGAGCGCCTCATGGCGGCCGCAGGTGTTTCCACAGAGGGGATAAGACCGCGGATACGAGATATCTACGAAAAGGCGCCAGTCGCTCCCGAGAAACCACAAAAACCATAGACCTACGGTGTCGCGTTCACCTTGTCGGGAACTGCACGGGCGTGGAACTGACCCACGCGGAGCTGACCGAGAGCGTAGACATCGGCGACGTCACACCATCGGGAACGACAAAGTTGATTCGATACGCATCCGGTCTTTGTGAGTCGACGGCAGCAGAGACGACGTCGGCAGCGAGTCCGTCGATCACTACTTGCAGAGGACCGGTGGCAATCTGACCACCTGCGTCGGCCGCTGACGGCAGCCGAGGACCCAGATTGCGTGCGTACATCGTGAGCTCTTCGCCTACGGTCGCCCGATGTCCCGTGGTCACTGGGCGGCCATCGGCAGCGTGAAAGACGGCCCGGCCGCCGGGCGCAACGACGATTTCCGGACGAAATGCCGGAAGCAATTGCACGAGAAACCGGGACCGGTTCCCACCGTTGATGCGACGGTTGGCCGGATCCTCCGTCAGCGACGCCTGAACGCGTGTTCCCGGACTGCCAGTTACAGGAGCGGCCGTCAGTTGGCCTCCCACCCCAAAGAAAGCTCCGGTTCCTCCTGTGACCGCGAGGTTAGTACCTGTGGCGGCGGTTGGCGCACCTGGAGGTGGGGGGCCACCAATGAAGCCGTGCGTCGTAAACGTTCCGACTGCGGTTCCGTCGGCGGTCTGAATCTCCCACACGCCGTCATCGATGAAACCACGAATGGTGTCGGCAATCGCCTGACCCGGCACCTGATTCGTTGTCAAGCCGACTCTCGTTCCCCGGCGGACCATGACGCCGCGGGCCGGTTGACCATTTACAGAAACGATATCGGCGATGAATACCCCGCTGAAGAAATTCCGGGGGCTCGGACCGCCGGACCAGGGCGGAACAACGGCAGGCGAGGTTGCGAAGGTGGACAGATCAGTAGTGTCGTACACATAGAACACACCATTGTTGATTTCAATGTCGAGTATCTGAGCGGACGCCGTTGTCGCGACGCCGACGACGAGCGCGAAGACAGCCAACCGAAGTGATTTCATGTGATCTCCTTCTGCGCACTGCTTCAGATGACTATGCTGCGATGAACGTGTGGTGCTGTCTCGCCCTCAGCGGTCTGGCCGTCCATTGGCCGGCGAGACCCCCCTAGAATGCACGCCGCAAGCAACCAACTGATCCGCGGAACCTGTCGCGCTTCTTCCAGCATGGCTAACTCCTCGGTTCACACTGGTCCGCAATGACTCGTGTATTGCACGGACGCGGGCAAGCACGTCTTGTTTGACACACGAGAATGCACTGGCTCTCTTTGATGAGCGGCAGAGCTGAAGCGGTTCACCAATCGCAATGACGGGGCGACTATAAAAGCCGCGATGTGTGGGGACAATGATCTAAAAGGTCAGCGCTGTGAGGTTGGCTCGCAGATTGAAATAGTCATGAGGCCATCCACTCACGCTTCCACGAAAGCGCGACCGCTCACGGCGTTCAACGTCGACGAGGTCGCCGATCTGATTCGACGGGAGATCCATCAGTGCGAGATGCAGACGTTTGACGCCGTGGAGGCATGCCGGATTCTGCTCGCCGCAGGTTCTATGATCGGCACGCTCGTCGACCAAATCGTCCCTGGACGAGCCGTCCGTGCGATCGGCGTTGGCGGTGCGGCATTTGTCGAGCGCAGCTTTGCCATCAGCGAACGGGACCATCCAGCGCCGGGACTCAATGAACGCGTACTTCGCTCTGCCTTCCGTCCGCCAGGTGTCGTCTTAACGGCTCGTCAAATCGCCAATGGCTGGTCCGAAGGGCTTACTGTCGCCGTGATCTTGCACAACTGGTTCGAAGGAGAACCCGAATCGTCGCAGAAGGAGATCCGCCGGTGCTTGATGACAACCTTTCTCGACGACCTGAGTGGCTACAATCTGTCCGAGTTGATCGTGGAAGCCCCCGCTGAACGCCACATGCAATGGGCGTTGAACGGCGGGTTTCGCGTGCGCAGCGCGTACGACGAGTGGTACCGGGAAAATCTCGAGCCGCAGCCGCGGCGGATGCTGTTTGGAATCACGCGTGAGGAGGCGCTCAAAGCGGAGAGCAGCCTCCTGTCGCTGATGTTCCATTATCAGCCGCCGCGATTCGACTTTACGCCCTCACAACGCCGGCTGTTGGCGTATGCCGTTCAGCTCAAGACGGACTCGGAGATTGCGGACCACTTCGGCATTTCGCTGTCGGCAGTCAAAAAGAGCTGGGCGGCGATCTTCGAGAAGGTGGGCAATCTGTTACCGACGGACGCGTCGGAGACGGCTAGGGACACGTCCGACGATCGTGCAGGGATACGCGGAGCGCAGAAACGCCACCGGCTGCTCAGCTATCTGCGGAATCATCCTGAGGAGTTCCGTCCATAAAGCGCTCCGCACCTTTGAAACGAGCGGGCGCATGGTGTGGCTGCGTTCGTGGACGCAGATCAACACCTTTGGCAACGCCATCGTCCGCAACGCGTTCGCGTTCACCCAGGTCGAGATGACGGGCAGCATTTGGCTGCTCGAGCCTGAGCCGATATCACGACGCCGGCCGTAGGGCCGGCGTCATCA
>Ga0075418_10000586_pt1 | contig 39119 bp, 30 predicted proteins | sample SoiMetdeltSBSDD2_FD_81776 | JGI IMG/M metagenome (GOLD analysis project Ga0075418, IMG submission 81776) | Bulk soil microbial communities from a Populus tree surrounding site in Tennessee, USA - Soil MetaG P. deltoides SBSDD2 | ecosystem: Environmental > Terrestrial > Soil > Tree plantation...
ACCGAACGCCTTCATCGCCCTCAACAAGGACTGGCGATCGCCGCAGACTCTCGCCTTGCCGCAGGCGGCACGGGGGCGCCGCGTGCTCCGCGTCTGTCGCGACGAGGCCGGCCAGAGTGTGGAGGCAAGCAAGGCCGCGATGGCGGCTGGCGATGAGACTGCCGGCGCCGTTCTCACCCTCGCTCCTGCCGAGGTCGTGTATCTCGTGTGAGTCCCGCCGAGGCCTCGCCCCTCGTTACTCTCACGCCGAGGGTTGTCTCTCTCGTTGGACTCTCGTGCCCGAGTCTCAGCCGCGCGCCACGATGTCGCGCAGCTGCGCGGCGATGATGGCGGCAGGGCCGTGGAAGCGCCGGCCGTGCCCTGGAAGCACCCACTCGCAGGGGTGATCGACGAGCTTCGCCACCGACCGCAATTGTTCGGGCCAGGAATACCAGGCGACGCTGCGCGAGGCGACGAGACGCTGCCGCGTGGGGGACCACCACAGGTGGTCGCCGGAGAACAGGAAGCGCTGCCGGTAGAGGAGCACGGTGTGCCCGGCCGTGTGCCCCGGCGTCGGGATCGCGAGCAGGTCGGGGTCGAGGACGACGGGAGCGGTGCCGTCGAGCCAGCGCTCGACGCCCGCGAGGCCGGCGCTGCGGTCGGCCCGGTGCAGGATGCGGCTGGCGCCGAAGTGCTTCGCCCAGCGGGCATGGTCGGCGACGTCGTCCACATGGGTGAGGAACAGCGTGCGCACACCGCCGAGAGATTCGATGCGCCGGACCAGCGGCCCGGCGAAGCGCGGCGAATCCACCAGCACCTTGCCTTCGGGTCGCAGGATCAGATAGCTGGAGGCGCCGAAAGAGCTTTCGGCGGCGAAGCCGCAGAAGTGCACCTCGTCTTCGATGCGCTCGGGGTACGCTGCCACCGCCTCGGCCATGTCATGGTGCTCCAGCGTGCCGATGGAACCGGTGGGGCAGGTGACGAGGGCCTTGAGGGCGGTGATACGTGCCGTTGCGTCCTGCGGCTGCCGGTACACCGCTGCCTTGTCGCCGGCGTCATGGAAGGTCTCAGGGGCGATGGCCCGGCATTGGTCGCAGTCGATGCAGGTCTCGTCCACGTAGAAATCACCCGGGACGTTTTCGAGCCGCCTACGCTTCGGGTTCGCCATGGCGTCCTCACTGGGTGAGCTTGCGGGGCACGCGGCCCGCCACGACCCAACGGAGTGAGCGGTGCACCTGCGCGTGCAGATCCCGCTCGCGAACAGGCGAGGCCAGGAAGCGGACCGCAGCGAGGAGCGGCACCGCCCGGTCCGGATGCCCGGTGAGGCTCTGGTGCTCCTCGATGGCGGCGAGCGTGGTCTTGAGCGCGTGGGCAACGAAGATGGGGCGGACGAAGCAGTCGCTGCAGTGATCCTCGAGGGCGCGGTACACGAGGTCGACGTTGCTCTCGTCTTGCAAGAGTCGCGCGGCGCAAGCGACGGCCTCCTCGCTGCGGCGCGAGCGGATCGAGTCCACCAGGGTCGGAATGGAGGCGGTGGCGGCGGCCTCCAGCGGCGGCCTGGCTGCGGCGGGCATGTCCATGGGCCGGCCCGTTTGGATGAAGGCCGCGGCTTGGAAGAGGAAGTGGAGCGCCGCCGGTTCGCGGAAGCGGAGCACTGCGTGGCGCACGGCGCTCGCGAAGGTGAGGCGGTGCGTCGCCCAGAGCCAGTTCTCCGCCACCTCTGGATCGGACTCCCAGCGCGTATCGAAACGCAGCAATCGATGGGCGGCGGCGGCGACGAGAGCCTGCGCCACCTCTTCCGGCGTCACACCGCGGCGCAGCGCCTCCCAGACACCGTCCACGGCTTCGGCGCTGCTGCCGTCGAGGACGGCGTCGCGGAGAGCGGAGGCATCCCAGTCGGTGCCGGGGCGCGCCGCGGCGAAGACGGCAGGAAACTCGGGGGCGAACGTCGCAACGCGGGCGAAGCTGCTCCGCAGGTACGGCAGCCGATCCTCCCGCGTGCCGAGCACGATGCTGTAGACGAGACCCGCCTCGATGTCGCAGGCGTAGTCCGCGTCGACGCGATCGAGGAAGGTCACCGCCTTGACCAGGTAGATCAAGGCGTGGCCGAAGTCGAGGAAGTGGTCGGCGACAGCGCGGCAGAGCCAGCTCTCGATCTCGGCGCGAGGGATCCCGGCCGCGAAGGCGCCGCGCAGCAGTCCCTCGGCGCGCTCGTTGTCTTCGGCCTCGACAGCAGCGCGGAACTCCGCCCCCGTCGCGCCCGGAAGCGGAGTGGGGAGTGAGCGCACGGGCAAGCGCGCGTCGGTGTCGATGCAGAGCTCGAGAACGGGCGCCACGATGGCGAGGGCCGCGACGCCGCGCTGGCGGCCGAGCAGACCGGCGCTGTCGGCTGCCACCGCCAGCACATGACTGCTCCCGTACTCGGCGTGGAGCGCATCGTAACGGCCCACGTCGGCCAGGAGCCGCAGCGGCGCGTAGCCCGAGTGCAGCAAGCGCGCCGCCTCACGCAAGGCCTGGCCAGTATCGCCCTGGTGGAACGCGTCGTCGAGACCGGCGCGCAAACGCGGCCAAGTCGCTTCCGGTGGAGGTTCCGCCAAGTTCACTTCGACGACACCGTCCACGATGCGCACGGGATAGGAGCGGGCGCCTTCGCCTCCCAGGAGGCAAGTGCCGTCGCGCACGTCGAACTTCCAGTTGTGCCAGTTGCAGGTGAGGGTGCAGTCGTTGAGATTGCCCTGGGCGAGAGGATAGCCTTCGTGCGGGCAGCGGTTGTCGAGAGCGAAGACGGCGCCGGCCTCGGTGCGCCCGATCACCAGCTGAGTACGATGCATCTTCCAAGTCGTGAGACTGCCGGGGGCGAAGCTCTCGAGCTCACCCACCCGTTCCCAGGCGCTGGCGACCTCGAGCATGCGCACCTCCAGCGACCTCCAAGGGTGGGCCGGACTCGAAAATAAGTCAAGCAGAGACTTGCTTAATTCAGGGACCCGGCGTTACCCTCGGCGCATGCGGAAGAAGAGCGACGAGAACCGGGGGCCCGGGCGTGGGTCGGCGCCGGCCAGCGCCAGCGGCCGAGACGGCGAGGCCACCCGGGGCCGCATCCTCTTCCTTCTCAAGACCCGCGGGCCCGAGCGAACCGCCGCCATCGCCGCCCGCCTGGGCTGCACCCCGATGGGGGCGAGGCAGCATCTGGCGCTCTTGCAAGAGGATGGGCTCGTCGACTTCGAGGCGCGCCGCCGGGGTGTCGGACGCCCCGCTCGCTGGTGGCGCCTCACACCTGCTGGCCAGGCCCGCTTTCCCCAGGGCTACGCCGAGCTCACCGTGGAGCTGCTCGGGAGTCTCCGCCGCGCCTTTGGTGCCCGCGGTCTCGAACGCCTGGTGTCGGCGCGCACACGGCAGCAGCGCCGCGACTACAGCCAGCGTTTACCCGCGCCCTCGTCGCCCCTGGCGCGCCGTGTCGCGGCTCTTGCACGCCTGCGCCGCTCCGAGGGTTACATGGCGGACTGGCGCCGCCAGCGAGACGGCAGCTATCTCCTGGTAGAAAACCACTGTCCGATCTGCGCCGCGGCGCAAGTGTGCCAAGGCCTCTGCGCCGGCGAGCTCGACCTCTTCCAGAGTGTTCTCGGCAAGGACGTGGTGGTGGAGCGGACGGAGCACCTCCTCGCCGGGGCGCGGCGCTGCGCTTACCGCATCGGGCCCGCCGCGCCAGGAACGGAGTGAGGGCGGGAGGGGAGCGCAGCGCGTATACTGTGACGGTGCGGCGCAGCCGGACCGCTGCACGGTCCACTGCAGATTCTGGCGGTGTTTCGGTAGGCGAAAGAAGGATGCCGCGATGATCCATTCGTCCGAGAGCACTCAGATCGCGCGCAAGCTGGAAGCCGGGATGAAAGAGTGGGTGCGGCAGGGATTCCAGCCCGCCTTCGAACAGAAACATTTCGAGAGCGCGCCCCGCTGGCTGGCGCTCCAGAAAACCGGCAGCGAGCTCTGGCTCGACACCGGCGACATCCAAGGGATTTCCGGACTGTGGAGCGCGGAGTTCCGCGGTCTCACGACGAACAACACTCTCCTCAACGCCGAGGTGCAGCGCGGCCAGTACGACGACCTGGTGCGGAAGACGGCGAAGCGCCTGCGCGAGCTCGAGCCGGAGATCCCCGAATCGCTGCTCGTGCTCGAGATCGCCTTCGTGCTCAACGCCTATCACGGGCTCCGTCTGGTGGAGCGCTTTGATTCCTGGGTGAGCGTGGAGGAGCACACCGATCTCGCCGACGACGTGGAGCTGGCCGTGCTCTACGGCAAGCGCTTCCACGCCATCTGCCCGGAGCGCTTCATCGTCAAGCTGCCGCTGACGCCGGCAGGCTTGCTCGGCATGCGCAAGCTACGCCGCGCCGGCGTACCGGTCAACTTCACCCTCGGATTTTCGGCGCGGCACAACGTTCTCGCCGCACGCCTCGGCGACCCGAGCTTCGTCAACGTCTTCCTCGGGCGCCTCAATGCCTTCGTCAGCGACGCAGGCCTCGGCAGCGGCACCGGTGTGGGGGAGAAGGCCACCGCCGCCAGCCAGGAGGCGATCCGGACGCTGCGGCGCGAGAAGCGGGCGGCGACACGGCAGATCGCCGCGAGCTTGCGCGGCAGCGAACAGGTGTGGACGCTGGCGGGCACCGATGTCCTCACCATTCCGCTCGCCGTCGCCAAGGGCTACCGCGATGCCGCGACAGCGCCACCCACGTCTGCAGGACCGGCGGCCGCGGACATCCGTCCCGAGGTGGAGGCGACGGCGCTCCGGGAGCTGCGCTTCGAGACCTTGTGGGCGATCACACCGGAGCTGGTGGCGGCGGCGGACGCGCTCACGCGCGCCGATCTCGATTCGATGCGCCCGTCCGACCTGGTGGCGACGCTCCGCCGGCACGGCGTCCACGATATCTTCCCCGACTACACGGCGACGGAGATCGAGACGATCCGCAAGGACGGCAAGATCCCGAAGCTGGAGCGCTGGCGGGAACGCCTGCGGGCCGGGACGACGTCCCTCGATGGGCTGCTCAACATCAGCGGCTTGCACTCCTTCGCCGCCGATCAGGAGCAGCTCGACGCGCGCGTGCGCGGCTTGCTGGGCTAGGGCACGACGGCCAGTCCCACTGGTCGCAGCGACCCAACGGGAGGGGCATGGTGGACGAGCTCCGCACCCAGGTGGAGCGCATGCTGCGCGGCGACGGCGCCCACGCCACCTACGAAGACGTGCTGCGCACCTTCCCGTCGCGCTGGGCGGGGGAACGCATCCCGGACCTGCCGCACACGCCCTGGCAGCTCCTCGAACACCTGCGCATCGCCCAGTGGGACATCCTGGAATGGAGCCGCAATCCTTCACACGAGTCGCCGGCGTTTCCCGCCGGCTACTGGCCCAAGGCGGCGACCCCGGATTCGGAGCAGGATTGGAAGCGGAGCGTGAACGCTTTCATGAAGGACCTGGAGGCGATAATCGCCATGGTCCGCGAAGCACCGGATCCCTGCGCTTCCATCCCCCACACCGAAGGTGTGAGCCTGTTGCGCGAAGCGCTGCTACTCGCGGACCACAACAGCTACCACCTGGGACAGCTGGTGCAGCTCCGCCGCGCCATTGAGGCGAAAGCGAGCCCGTCAGGCTAGCGTCCGTCCGGCACGTCCAGCCCGCGCCGGTCCCGTAGCACGACGCGACCCTAGCCCGCCCGCATCCAGCGCCAGAGCTCCCGCGGATTCGCCGGCTTGCCGTAGAGCAGGATGCCAACGCGGAAAACGCGGGCCGCGAGATAGGTGGCTCCCCAGCAAGAGAAGACCATGAGGACGAGGCTGGCGGCGATCTCCACCGGGCCCGGGGGCACGGCGCTCGCCAGCCGGTTCATCATCAGGAAGGGGGTGAAGAAGGGGACGTAGGTGAGGACGCGGACCCACCACAGGTCCGGGTGCTGGCCGACGAAGAACATGAGGAACATGGGAATCATGAGGCAGATCCACACCGGCAGCATCAGATTCTGCGCTTCCTTGAGCTCCGTCACCGCCGAGCCGATGGCGGCGATGAAGGTGCTGTAGAAGGAGATCGTCACCATCAGGTACACCAGGAACCAGGCGAACATCTCGTTCCGCACCAGGTGCTCCCAGCCCTGGCGGTGCACCATGTAGGCGCCGGCAACGGTCCAGAGGGCCATGAGGGTGAGCGTCGCCGCCACGAGGCCGACGATCTTGCCCGCCATGAGCTCCCAGGGGCTGATGGAGCTGAGCAGCACTTCCACCAGACGGTTGGATTTTTCCTCGATGGTGGAGGTGAGCAGCGACTGCGCCTGCGCCGAGATGCCGATGAGGAGCGCGTAGACGAAGATCATGGGGATGAACGACGCCGCCTCCCTGGAGGTAGCGTCGCCGGTGCTACGACCCGAGACATCCACGTCGCGCTCGTCCAAGACCGGCGCCTGGATCGCCGCCAGGGTCGACTCGCTGACGCCGTGCCACACGGTGCGGTCGAGGCGCACCAGCTCGCGCAAGTCGTTCGCCAGCGCCTTCTTCAAGTCCACGTTGGCGACGTTGCGCGTGTACCATTGCATCTTGCCGTCGCCGGCGACCAGATCGCCGCGCAGCACAGCGAAGCCTTCGAGCTCGCCATCCCGAGTGCGTCGGGAGAGCGAATCCAGCAGCGCCGGCGCCTCCGCGGCGCCGGGGCGCAGCACCGCCTCCAAACGCCAGCGTGCGGCACCCTCCCAGCTCTTCTCCAGCCGCCGGCCGAGATCGCTCCCGGGCGGCGTGCCCTCGAAACGGCCGGCTTCGGGCCGCTCGAGGCCGGGGAGCGCGGGCGGCGGCGCCGGTGTGCTCAGATCCACGATCGCAAAGGGCTTGCCCGCCTTGCGTGCCGCCTTCTCCATCACGTGGTTCAACCCGACGGCGAAGGCAATGAGGACGGGCGTCAGCAGCACGCCGAGAATGAAGCTGCGCGTGCGCACGTGGGAGAGATACTCCCGGCGCGCCACTAGAAGGATGTTGCGGCTCATCCGCCCACCCTTTCCCGGCTCGTGCCGACCAGCCCCTCGACATCGCCGCCGCCGTCACGCACGGTGCGCACGAAGATCTCGTGCAGCGTCGGCTGGCGCAGCTCGAAGCGCAGCACCTGCAGGCGCTCCGCCATCCGGCGCAGTAGCGCCGAGGGCTCGGCCCCCGGCCGCAAGCTGATCTCGCTGTATTGGCCGTAGTCGTTGACGCGGAGCACGTCCGCATCGCGTTGCAGGAAGCCGCCCTCGCCGCGGTATTCCACCAGCGCCACCTGGTCGCGGCCGGTGCGCACCTCGTCGAGGCTGCCGTCCAGCACCTTGCGCCCCGCCAGGATCATGAAGATGCGGTCGCAGAGCTTCTCGGCCTCGTCCATCTGGTGGGTGGAGAACACCACCGTGCGGCCCCGGCGCTTGAGATCGAGGATCACGTCACGGACGAACTCGAGGTTGACCGGATCGAGACCGGAGAAGGGCTCGTCGAGCACCACCAACTCAGGATCGTGCAGCATCGTGGCGATGAAGCCCACCTTCTGCTGCATGCCCTTGGAGAGGTCGCGGACGAAGCGCCGGCCCCAGGCCTCGAGGCCGAAGCGCTGCAGCCAGTCCTGGGCGCGCCGCCGCCCTTCGCGCTCCGGCAGCCCCTTCAAGGCGGCGAAGAAGACGAGCATCTCCAGCACGCGCATCTTGCGGTAGAGCCCGCGTTCTTCCGGGAGGTAGCCAATGCGTTTCTTGAGGGGTTCGCTCATGCGCTCGCCGAGCACGTGGATGGTGCCCGAGTCGGGAGCGAAGATGTTCATCACCATGCGCAGCGTGGTGGTCTTGCCAGCGCCGTTGGGGCCGAGAAACCCCTGCACGCACCCCGCGGGGACGGTGAGCGTCAGGTCATCGACGGCGGTGAAAGTCCCGAAGCGCTTGCTCACCTGCCGAATGTCGATGGCAGGCATACCGCCTCCGGGAATGACGCGTCAGCACAGCCGCGCCGCGCGGAACTGCCTGTCTGTCTAGGTGGACTCAGATTTCAGTATTCTTCTTCGTCGTGGTGCTTCTTGCGTTCGCTGGTTTCTTCAGCTTCTTCGTAATCGTCGTACTCGTCGTATTCCTCGTCGTCGAAGTCGGCATCGTCATCGTCCTCATCCTCGTCGTCATCGAAGTCATCGTCTTCCCACTCGTCTTCGGTGGCGAGTCGTGGACGCTCTGCATTCCATCCGGACTCCTGATCGCGGAGTTCGGGGCTCATGTCGATCCTCCTCCCATAGAGCACGAATCCCAGCAGGCCATGCCGGCTGCGGATCGGTATGTTGCAGATTCGCCCCCGGGGACGCAAGGGTCCGCTAGCCCCCCCTGGGGGTGGCCCGTTGGGGTCCGGTGCCCGGCCTGGGGCCGGCTCAGAAGACCGCTCGGTCAGAGCCGGACGTACTCGAAGTCGAAGGGCTTGCCGTGGATCCCCTTGGGCGGGGGAGCCACCCACTGGGAGATCTTGCCGCGCTCGTGCACGGGGCGCATGAGGCTGGCCACGTACTCGAGGTCGGCGTCCGAGGGCAGCCAGGTCTCGCGCCGGGCCTCCCATTCCGCCGCCGTGAGGGGGTCGCCCTCGGGGCTGTAGTGATGGCCGGCATAGAGGCCCACGTGGCGGTGGAAGCGCCGGCTGGGGAGGCGGAAGCGGTAGTCCAAGCCCGCCTTCTCGAGGCTCACATTCCAGCGATCCACGCCGCGCTGGCAGTCGTCGATGTAGCGGTCACGGAGGATCTCGTTCATCGCGTTCCGGAGCGGCACGTCCTGTTCGCGCAAGCGTTCGCCGTCGGGCACCGACATGCGGTAGGTCCCGTCCAGGGCCCGGTGGTCCTCCTCCAGCTCCTCCTGGTAGCGGCCCTTGAGACCGCTGGCGAAGTAATCGGCCGCGTTGGTGGAAATCTCGCCACCGAAGAGGTCCGCTGACAGGGAATACCAGAGGTGGATGTATTTCTGGATCGTCTCCAGATCGATCCCCCCCTGGGCGCGGACGTCCCCGTTCGGGTCCTGGCGCAGCAGCTCCGCCGAGCGTTGCACCACGCGGCGGACGCCGGTCTCGCCGACGAACATGTGGTGCGCTTCCTCGGTGAGCATGAAGCGCGTCGTCCGCGCCAGCGGCTCGAAGCCGCTCTCCGCCAGCGCCAGCAGCTGGTACTTGCCGTCCCGGTCGGTGAACATGGTGAACATGTAGAAGGAGAGCCAATCACGGATGGGCGCATTGAAGGCGCCGAGGATGCGCGGCTTGTCGGGGTTGCCGCTGCGGCGTTCCAGGAGCGCGTCGGCCTCCTCGCGGCCGTCGCGGCCGAAGTAGCGCTGCAGCAGGTACACCATCGCCCACAGGTGCCGGCCTTCCTCGACATTGACTTGGAAGAGATTGCGCAGGTCGTAGAGGCTGGGCGCCGTGCTCCCGAGCTGGCGCTGCTGCTCGACGCTGGCGGGCTCGGTGTCGCCCTGGGTGACGATGAGACGGCGCAGGTAGCCGCGGAGCTCCCCCGGCACCTCCTGCCACGCCGGTTGCCCGGCGAAATCGCCGAAGCCGATGCGGCGCTCGCCCTCCTGTTCGGCCAGGAAGATCCCCCAGCGGTAGTCCGGCATCTTGACGTGATCGAAGTGTGCCCAGCCCTTGGCGTCCACGGCGATGGCGGTGCGCAGGTAGACCTCCTGCCCCTGGAAGCCCTCGGGGCCCATCTCCAGCCACCAGCGCTGGAAGTCCGGCAGCCACTTCTCCAGCGCCCGCTGCAGCTTCGGATCTTCCGACAGGTTGACGTTGTTCGGGATCTTGGCGTGCGAGTCCATCATCCGATTCTTCCCCAATCGAAGCTCGGCCGCTCGGGCCGACCGTACAGCTTGAGCGCCCCGCGCTCGCCCACGGCGTTCGGACGCTGGAAGACCCAGTTCTGCCAGGCCGTGAGACGGCCGAAGACCTTGCTCGCCATGTTCTCCGCCCCCGGGTAGCGGAGCGACGCCTCCATCCCGGTGAGCGCGTCGGGAGAAAGGCTCGCCCGTTCCTCGGTCGCCACCCGCACCTCGTCGTCCCAGTCCAGGTCGTCGGCCACGACGGTAACGATACCGGCGGCCTCGGCCGCGGCGGCGTCGTAGGGTCCGCCGGCGAGGATCGCCTCCACCCGCTCCGGCGCGTGCAGCCAGCGTGCCGCGAGGCGGCTCAAGCCATGGGTCATGGGATAGGCGCCGGCGTTGAGCGGGCTGGTCGCGAAGCGCACCGCCGCGTCGTCGAGGGCGTAGGTGCGGTCCGCCGCCAGTGCCAGCTCGAGGAGCGACCCGGCGAAGCACGAGCCCGGCTGGGCGAGAGCGAAGAAGCTCCGCGCCGTGAGATCGAGGCGGCGGAGAGTGCGCGCGGCGAGCAGGAGGATTTCCCGCGCGAACCAATCGTCGCGCCAAGCGAAGAGAGCGCGATCCCAGGCGAGGACGGCTTCGTAATCGCCCGCGGTTTCGAGGAGCACGAGGCCGCAGGTCTCCTCGTCGAAGCGCAGGTGGCAAAGCGCATCGTCCAGCTCGCGGCAGAGGGCGAGCAACCAGGCAGAGGCGCCGCGTTGACGCAGCGCCGCGGCGCTCGCCGGCGGGGCCTCCTTGGGACCCTGGACGACGAGGCGCGCCTGGCGGCGCGGCCGGTCGAAGTGCACTTCGAGATGGCGGTAGCGCCAGCCATCGGCGGTGCGGTCGACCTCGAGCGGCGGCAGCACGATGCCCGGGCCCGTGGGTCGGGGGGTGAGCCCGGCCAGTGCGTGGGCGCGCTCGGCGACGGCGGCGTCGAAGCGGCTCCGTGGCACCACGGCATCTACGAGGCGCCAGTCGACGGCGCGCTGGCCGCGGATGCCTTCGCTCAAGGTGGAGAAGATGTCGGCCCGATCACGCCGCACCTGGCGCTTGTCGACGACGCGGGTGAGGCCGCCGGTCCCGGGGAGAACGCCGAGGAGCGGCACCTCGGGGAGGCTCACCGCGGAGTTCCCATCATCCACGAGAAGGATTTCGTCGCAGGCGAGGGCCAGCTCGTAGCCGCCGCCGGCCGTGGTGCCGTTGCAGGCGGCGATGTACTTCTGGCCGCTGTGGGCGCTCGCGTCCTCGAGGGCGAGGCGCGTCTCGTTGGTGAACTTGCAGAAGTTCACCTTGAAGGCGTGCGACGCGCCGGCGAGCATGTGGATGTTGGCGCCGGCGCTGAAGACGCGGTCCTTGCCGCTGGTGATCACCACCGCACCCACTTCGGGATGCTCGAAACGCAGGCGCTGCACCGCATCGGCCAGCTCGATGTCCACGCCGAGATCGTAGGAGTTGAGTTTGAGGACATAACCTGGACGGAACGGCTCGTTCTCCTGCACGTCGAGAACGAGACGGGCGACGGGGCCGTCCACCTGCAGCCGCCAGTGCTTGTAACGGTCCGGATGGGTTTCGAAACCGAGCGTTGGCATCGTTTCTCCAGGCACCCCGAGGCTCGCGAGGTCGGCGAGGACCTTAGGAGCGGCGGGAACGAAGCTGCATCATACTGCAAACATGCCTCGGTTGCATGGGCGTCGATGCTGCAATATAATGCAACGCATGAGCTCGCATGCGACCCCGCCGCCGACAGACCAGGATCTTCTCGGCAGCCTTGGCCGGAAGGTACGGCAGGCGCGCGAGGCCCGCGGCGAGAGCCGCCGGCAGCTCGCCGCGCGGGCCCAGCTCTCGGAGCGCTATCTCGCCGCTCTCGAGGCCGGCAAGGGCAACATCTCCATCCTGCGCCTGCGCAACCTCCTCCTGGCCCTCGGCCTGCAATGGGCAGAGGTCCTGAACGGCGACGGCGTGGCAGCACCGGGAGCGCCGGAGCAGCGCCGCGACGCACTGCGGCGCGCCGTTCTCGCGCGCCTCGAAGAGCGCTCGGCGGAGGAGATGCGGGAAGTGCAGGCGTGGCTGGCCTCGCGCTTCCCCGGCGCACGACCCGTGGTGGCGCTTCTCGGCCTGCGCGGTGCGGGTAAGAGCAGCGTCGGCCGGCGTCTGGCGCGGCGGCTGCGGGTCGGTTTCTTCGAGCTCGACGACCTGGTGGAGGAGGCGGCAGGTCTGCGACTCGAACAGGTCTTCGATCTCCTCGGCCCGGCTCGCTATCGGGAGTTGGAGTTCGAGGCGCTGCGGCGCTTTCTCCGCCGCCGGGAAGGTGGTGTCCTCGCCACCGGGGGCGGCATCGTGACCGCGCCTTCGACCTTCGCGCTCCTTCGCCAGCGCTGCCTCACCGTCTGGCTGCGCGCGACACCGGAGGAGCATTGGGAGCGCGTGGTGCGACAGGGGGACCGTCGACCCATGCAAGGGAAGCCGGCTGCCATGCAGGAACTGCGGGCTCTGCTGGCGGCAAGAGAGCCCCTCTATGCCCAGGCGCAGATCACCTGCGACACCCGCGGTGTGGGAATCGAGGCGGCGACGCGGCGTCTGGCCGGCACGCTGGGTCCCGTACCGCGAGGGTGGGCCCGTAGGCAAAGACCCGTGTCACGGCAGCTCGCGCGGTCGAAATAGGCCTCCTTATAATGATCTAGAAGCATCGACTTCAGGCTTTACTCGAAGTGCGCCTCCGGGCCACCCCGAGCGTGCCTCCGGGGATCCAGCATTGGAACCCCGTCCGCGGCGCTGTTACTGTCGGGGGATGGAGAAGGACCGCTTCCAGAAGGCATTCGTCGTCCTCCTGGTTCTGGGGATCTCGACCGCCATCGTCCTGATGCTGCGGCCGTTTCTCCTCACGATCCTCATGGCCGCCATCATGGCCGGGGTGGTGCAGCCCCTCCACCGCTTCCTCCTACGGCTCTTCCGCGCCCGCACCGGCCTGGCCTCGATGGCGACGCTGCTGGTCTTCCTCTCCGTGGTTCTGCTGCCGTTGCTGAGCGTCCTGGGGCTCGTTGCGACCCAGGCTTACGAGGTGAGCCAGAAAGCGGTGGATTGGGTGCAAGGAGTGCGAGCCGGGACGGTGAGCCTGGATTTCCTGCGCAAGCTGCCTTTTGCGGCGCAGGTCGAAGCCAACTCCCAGGAGCTGGCGGCGCGTAGCAGCCAGGTCCTGGCAGGAGCGAGCCGCATCGTCGTCTCCAAGCTCTCGAGCCTCACGGTCGGGACGGTGCAGTTCGTTTTCCAACTTGTGGTTTTCCTCTATTCCCTCTTCTTCTTTCTCAAGGACGGCGCCGGTGTCCTGAAGCGGATCCTCTATTACCTCCCCTTGAGCGACCGCGACGAGCAGGTCATGCTGGGCAAGTTCGTTTCCGTCGGCAAGGCGATGTTGAAGGGCACCTTCGTCATCGCCCTCCTGCAGGGGACGCTCATCGGTCTCACCCTGGCGCTCCTCGGCATCCAGGGGGCGCTTTTCTGGGGGACGCTGGCTGTGGTGGGCGCCATGATCCCCGGTGTCGGAACGGCCTTCGTCTGGATCCCTGCCGCCATCTACTTGTTCGCCACCCATCACACCGGTCGCGGTCTGGTGCTCGTCGTCATCGGCGCCGGAGTTGTCGGGACGCTGGACAACTTTCTCCGCCCGCGTCTCGTCGGGCGGGACACGCAGATGCACGATCTCCTCATCTTCTTCGGCACACTCGGCGGCCTCTTCCTCTTCGGCTTGGCCGGGCTTCTGGTAGGCCCGATCCTGATGGCGCTCTTCGTCACCATCTGGGATATCTACGGCGAGGTGTTCCGGGACTCCCTGCCGCTGCACCGTGGCTCGAAGGCAGAGATGCCGCCTCTCGTTCCCGAGCCACCACCCCCCGAGGAGGGCCGCGCATGACCCGCCCCGAGACCAAGCCGTCCGGGACGAGGCCCGCCGGAAGCGAGCCGGCGGAGACGAAGTCGTCCGGGACGAAGCGCTCCGGAACCGAACCGGCGGAGACGAAGTCGGAGACCAAGCACGCGCCTGGCCTCGCCCCCGACGCCGAAGCGCCGGACTTCATCCGCGCCATCGTCCGCGCCGATGTGGCCGCCGGCAAGCACGGGGGGAGCGTCGTCACGCGTTTCCCGCCGGAGCCGAACGGCTACTTGCACATCGGCCACGCCAAGTCCATTTGCCTCAACTTCGGCCTCGCCGATGAGTTCGGCGGCCGCTGCCATCTGCGCTTCGACGACACCAACCCGCTCAAGGAGGACCCCGAGTATGTCGACGCCATCCAGCGCGACGTGCACTGGCTCGGCTTCGACTGGGGTAAGCACCTGTACCACGCTTCGGACTACTACGAGACGATGTACCGCTATGCCGTGCAGTTGGTGCAGGAAGAGAAAGCCTACGTGGACAGCTCCAGCGAGGAGGAGATCCGCCGCGACCGCGGCACCGTCACCGAGTCGGGGCGGGAGAGCCGAGACCGTGAACGTCCTATGGCGGAGAGTCTGGAGCTCCTGGAGGGCATGCGGCGCGGTGATTTCCCCGACGGCGCCTACGTGCTCCGCGCCAAGATCGACATGGCGTCTCCCAATATGAAGATGCGGGACCCTCTCATCTATCGTATCCGGCGCGCGGCGCACCATCGCACCGGGAGCGCCTGGAACATCTATCCCATGTACGACTTCGCCCACTGCCTCTCGGATTCCGTCGAGGGCGTGACCCACTCGCTTTGCACCCTGGAGTTCGAGAACAACCGCGAGCTCTACGACTGGTTCCTGGAGGCGGTGCGTGTGCCGCATCGGCCGCAGCAGATCGAGTTCGCCCGTCTCAACCTGAGCCATACGGTGATGAGCAAGCGCTTCCTCCTCGGCCTGGTGCAAAAGGGCGTGGTGCGCGGCTGGGACGATCCGCGCCTGCCGACGCTCGCGGGTCTGCGGCGGCGTGGTTACCTCCCCGAGTCCATCCGGGCCTTCTGCGAGCGCGTCGGCATCGCCAAGCGCAACAACTTGGTGGACCTGACGCTCCTGGAATACCACCTGCGGGAGGACCTCAACCGCCTCGCCCAGCGCGTCATGGCAGTGCTCCGGCCGCTCCGTGTCGTGCTGGAGAACTACCCGGAGGACCGCTTCGAGGCGGTCGACGCCGACAACAACCCGGGAGTTCCGGAGGCGGGAACACGCCAGCTACGCTTCGGGCGCGTGCTCTACATCGAACGCGACGATTTCCGCCTGGAGCCGCCGCCCAAGTTCTACCGGCTGGCCCCGGGGCGGGAGGTGCGCCTCAAGCACGCCTACTTCATCCGCTGCGAGCGCGCCGTCCAGGACCCGCAGAGCGGCGAGATCGTCGAGTTGCGCTGCACCTACGATCCGGCCACCAAGAGCGGTGCGGCCACCGACCGGCGCGTGCAGGGCACGGTGCATTGGGTGGAGGCGGCGAGCGCCCTGGACGCGGAGGTGCGGCTCTACGAGACGCTCTTCACCGTCCCCGACCCGATGGCGGCGAGCGGCGAAGAGGGCCTGGAAGGATTGCTCAACCCGGAGTCCCTCGTCACGCAGAGGGGCTGCAAGGTCGAGGCGTCGTTGGCGGCCGCCGCGCCGGGGAAGAGCTTCCAGTTCCTGCGCCAGGGCTACTTCGTCGTCGATCCCGACTCGCGGCCCGGGCAGCTCGTGTTCAACCGCACCGTGGGTTTGAAGGACTCGTGGGCCAAGATCGAGAAGAAGCAACAAGTTCGAGAGGGAGGTTGAGAAGTCGGGCGAGAGTCGCGGGCCGATCGGCGTGACGCCTTGCAATCGCGCTCGCCGGTCCGCGCGGCGCAAAAGGCGCGCTGGTGCCCCAGGGCGTTTCGGCGTGTCCCTTGCAGACCGAGCGACTCGAGCCAGGACCAGGGAGTGAAGGGAGGCCATGATCGTGTGGAAGAAAACCCATGGGATGCAGGCGGCCATCGTGATCGCCGTCCTGCTCGCCGGCGCTAGCGCGTCCTGGGCCCAAGGCTTCGGACCGCGCTTCGGTTTGACCTCGGATCCGGATCAGGTGCACATGGGCTTGCACCTGCCGACGCTGCGGATGACGCCGCATTTGGGGTTCATGGCGAGCTTCGAAGCGGGGGTCGGGGACGACACCACCCTCTTCTCCGGGAACTTCGACTTCAAGTACGTCTTCTCCGCCCATGCGGGCACCTGGCACCCCTATATGGGCGGTGGTCCAGCCCTGCACCTGGCCGACCACGACCAGTTCGACGATCAGATGGAAGTGGGCCTCGGGATCATCGGCGGCATGCAGACGGTGACCAAGGGCGGCGGCTTCTTCGCAGAAATGCGGATCGGCGTCGTCGACAGCCCGGATCTCAAGTTCACCGTGGGCTGGATGTTCCGCTAGGTCTCGCAGGTTTCCTCCTCACGCCCGCGACGCCGCTCGAGTGCAGGTGTCGCGGGCGTCTTCGCTTTCGCTCCATGCATCTTGCACACCCCTGCCCGACGCGCTGACAGGGTCGCGGCGGGAAGCGCCGCGCCGCCGGCGCCGTCACCTGGAACGTCGCGGCTCCACCGCACTGTCCGCCGCCTCGAGCGCCACGCCTCTGGAAAGCGGCGCGGCAAACCCCGCAGGGTGTCGGAATTTAACGCCGTGGTTTTTACCGCCTGGCACGAGTCCTGATATCCGGCGCCTGTGTCGAACACCACCACGCAGGAGCCGTCGCATCTCGCGTTCACTCGCCGTATCCGATGCGACCGTTATCGCTGCGCGTGAAGGCCCAGAGAGGGTGGGAGCCGTGCAACGAAGTCTCATCAAGTTCCTGATCGTGACGAGTGCAGTCCTGTCGCTGCCGTTGCACCCGGCGCTCGGCTTCGCGCAGGGCTTCTCGCGCTTGCAGGTATTGCTGCCGGGTGAGAGTGCGGCCCCAGGGACCGCGACAGGGAAGTTCGGGACGCCGGCGTCGCAAGTGGTCGGCATCCCCTTCGACGTGCGCGTCAGCGCCTGCGACGACTCCTGGAACACGGTGGCCTCGATCACCGACGTCGTGCGGCTCACGAGTACCGATGCCACCGCGAGCCTGCCGGCGGCGACGGCGCTGCAGGCGGGAACGCGAACGCTCGCGGTCACCATCAATGCCGCCGGCTCCTTCACGATCTCGGCCACCGACCAGACGGACAACACCATTCCGGTGGCGACCTCGTCCCCGTTCTCCGCCATGCTGGTGCATGGCTTCGAGTTCACCCGCATCAACCAGAAGAACCAGTACGCCGGCGTGGACATGCCCATTTCCTTCCATGCCGTCGACCCCTCCGGGAGTCCCGTCCCGGGCTTCTCGAGCACGGTGAACCTGCAGGAGCTCACCAGCTTCGGCATCGGCCGCATCGAGCCCAGCCAGATCACAATGACGAACGGTACCTGGTCGGGGAACGTGCGGCTCTACCGCGCCGACGAGACCGCGATCAACCGCGGCAACGTCAACATCTACGCTTATCTGTCCAATGAGCCGGCGGTCAACGGCACGAGCGACCCGTTCACGGTGCATCCGGGAACCTTCTCCCGCGTGCAGATCGTCGTGCCCGGCCAGGACCCCTGGCCCGGCAGCGTGAGCGGCCTCTCTGGCGACCCGGCGACCCAGGGGGCGGCGCAGAACTTCGTAGTCGAGGTGTACGCCACCGATCAGTACTGGAATCCTTTGTACAGCGCCGACACGGTGCGTATTGCCTCCAGCGACCCCGCCGCCAGCACGCCGGTGACGGGCGCGCTCACCAACGGCTTCCGCCAGTTCACCTTGTCCCTCGGCACCGTGGGCACGCAGACCCTCACGGTCACGGACCAGACGAACGGTTCGATCCAGGGGATGACGAGCGCCGGCATCCAGGTGATCCCGAGCGCGGCGCATCATTTCGTGATCGACCCGGTGACCGGTCCGGTCACCGCCGGCACCTCGGTGCCGGTGCAGATTCGCGCCACCGACGCCACGGGGAACACCATCCCGACCTATAACGGTGACGCCATCCTGACCGCGAACACCGGCCCGCAGAGCATCACGCCGACGGCCATTGTCTTCGCTAGCGGCCTCTGGAACGGCAGCATCACCTTCCGCGGAGCCGGCGGTGCCGTGTCCTTCACCTGCTCGGACTTCGGTGCGCCGCCCAAGACGGGCACGAGCAACAGCTTCGAGGTCCTGCCCGGGCCGTTCACCGGTTTGCAAGTGGTGCCCGCCGGGCAGACGGCGCAGGGCGGAACGCCGACCGGCGTCTCCGGCGTGCCTTCGACCCAGCAGGCCGGCGCCACCTTCACGGTGCAGATCCGCGCCGTCGACCAGTTCTGGAACCGCGTTCCCGGCATCGGCGACCGCATCAGCCTGACCTCCACCGACCTCTTCGCCGCCATGCCGGCGGAGACCACGCTCGCCAATGGCGAGCTCCTGCTCCCGGTGCGCCTGTTCCGCGCTGGCCTGCAGACGATCACGGCCGATGACGTGTCGCAGGGCAGTATCACGGCACACACGTCGAGTCCGATCCCGGTCGAGGGCGGTCCGTACTCCCGCGTCGTCATCACCGTGGACGGGCAATCGCTCGCCCCCGGGACGCCGAACGGCCAGTACCCGAATCCGGGTCCGGAGCAGTCCATCAACTTCACCTTCAGGGCGACGGTGCACGCCACCGACAGCTGGTTCAACCCGGTGTCCGGGGCGAGCGATCGGGTGCGCATCACCTCGACCGATCCCCTGGCCCGTGTCGTCGTGGACAATGTCGAGCACTACTTGCCCTATGACTACCAGCTCACCGACGACTGCGACGGCAACGGCACGCCAGAGAGCTGCGTCGACCTGTTCCTGCGCATGTCGAGCGGCGGTTTCCAGAAGCTCATCGTTTCCAGCGTCGATCAGCCGTCCATGCCGAGCAACTTCACCGAGTTCCCGGTGGACGAGACCGGCGTGCATCTGGAGGCCTTCGTCGGCGCCAATACCAGTCCCGACACCTACCAGGCCGGCGAGCAGTTCGTGCTCACGGTCAAGATCGTGAACGACGCGGGCTCGGTCATCGTGGATCTCAGCAGCAACGTGGACGTGAGCGTGCGGCACGCCTCGAGCGGCGACGCCGGGCGCGGCGTCCTGGCCCGCACCGGCTTCCAGGTCACGCAGGGAATCGAGCTGGTGCCGGAGACCTATACCTTCGCCGAGCCCATCGTGCTCGAGGTGCGGGACGAGGCGGGCAACATCGCCCGCACCGAGGCGGTGACCATCCTGCCCGGCCCGCCGACGCAGCTCTTGCTGTCGAGCGCGCCGACCTGGGTGCAGGGGAACAAGCACGCCGCTGTGAACGCCGATCTGCTCGACTTCTACGGCAACGGCGTCCCCGGCCGCCCGGTGACCTTCGAGCTCGTGAGCGGGCCCGGGGAGATCGCGCCCATCGACAGCCTCGAACTGGCGGGAACGAACCCGGTGGATGCGGTCACCGACGCCGCCGGCAGGGCGCAGGCGGACTTTCACAGCGGGCGCCAGCCGGCGGTGACGAAGCTGCGGGCGCGGAGCGCCGGCTTCATCACGGATTATGACATCCAGACCGCCTTCGTGGATCCGGACGCCCCGGGCGGCCACATCACCAGCTACCCGAATCCGTTCCATCCGAAGGAGGCGCCGACCACGATCGCCTACAAGCTGGATGACAACGCCAACGTCAAGCTCGAGGTCTACACCTTGGCCGGCGGCCTGGTGCTGCGCAAGGAGTTCCCCCTGGGTTCTCCGGGCGGCCAGGCGGGCCTGAACGAGTTCGTCTGGGATGGGAAGAACGGCAAGGGCGAGTTCGTCGCCAGCGGTGGTTACCTGCTCATCATCAACGCCGAAGGCGTCGGTGAGACCTTGCACAAGATGCACCGCAAGATCGCGGTCGTGCACTGAACGGAGGAGACATGCATCGCCACGCACGTTCCACGCAGTGCGGCCGTGGTCTAGCTCTGGGCCTGGTCGCGATCCTCGGAGCCGCGCTGCAAGCGCGGGCCCAGGAACAGAGCAACGGTGCGCCCGGAGATTGGCTGTCGCGCTACGCCGGGGCCCGCTCGGTCGGATACGGCGGCGCCTTCGTAGCCGCGATGAACGAGCCCATGGGCGTGCTCTGGAACCCCGCAGGTCTGGCGCTCCTCGATCAAAACGAGGTGCACCTGGAGATGTCGCGGTTGTTCGAGAGTACCTCGATGAACGGCTTCAGTTTCGCATTGCCGGCGAAGCGCATCCCCAGCTTCGGGATCACGGTGGTGTCCCTCTCGTCCGGTGATTTCGAACGGACGAGCGAGCTCAACGAGAACCTGGGCACCTTCGACTCCGGGGAGATGGCGGTGCTGCTCACGGCTTCGAAAGCCATCTCGCCCCGTCTCTCCTTCGGCGCCAACTTCAAGGTGGCGCGCCAGTCCCTGGAGGACTTCGATGCCGCCGGCTTCGGCATGGACCTGGGAGCCATGGCCGATGTCACGCGGCAGGTGCGGGTCGGCGTCTCGCTGCTCAACGTCGGCGGGCCGAGCCTGCAGCTGCGCGAATTGCAGGAAACCTATCCCACCGAGGTGCGCGGCGGCGTGGCACTCCGCGTCCTCGGCGGCCGCGGCACCATCGCGGCGGAAGTCGATTCCCGCGATGGCCCCGGCGCCACCATGCACGCCGGCACCGAGTTCTGGGTGCATCCGACCATGGCGCTGCGCCTGGGCTACAACGAGGCCTATGCCACCGGTGGCTTCAGCTACCGCCTGGCGTCGGGAATGCGCTTCGATTACGGCGTTTCCGACCACGAGCTGGGCATGACGCACCGCTTCGGAATCTCTTACAAGTTCGGCGGTTTCTTCGCCAGCTCCGTCGCCGACCCGCCGGTGTTCTCGCCGACGGGCCAGCAGTCGGTCACCAAGATCCAGCTGGAGTCGCACACCAAGTCGGACGCGCGTGACTGGAAGCTCGAGATCCTGAGCGCCTCCAATCAAGTGGTGCGCAGCTTCGGTGGCAAGGGCGTGCCCCCGGCCCACGTCATGTGGGACGGCAAGGACGAATTCGGCATGCCGCTCGCGGATGGCGTCTATCGCTACCACATGGTGGTCACGGATGCCGACGGTCGCGAGGTCCTGAGCCGCATGCGCAGCGTCGAGATCTCCACCGGCGGGCCGCAGGGCTCGGTGCCGGTCGAAGTCCAGCCGTGAAAGGGAGCGGAGCCATGAGGTCGATGCAGGTCGCCGGTGTGGTGGCGCTTCTCGTCGCCGCACCGGCCCTCACCCAGGGCGGCGAAGAGGTTTCGACCCGCCCGGCGACACTGGCAGAAGTGGGGATGCAGCTCGAGCAGGTGCCGCTGCGCGCCCCCGCAGAGCGGGAAGCCGCGCTGGCCAATGTCGAGCAGGCCCTGAGCCAGGCGCAACGCGGCGGGCTCAGCGGGGATCGACGGCTGGCGGCGCAGCTGCTCGCCGGCGAGGTCCAGTACGGTCGCCACGACTACGCTCGGGCCTCGCAGTACTTCGGCGAGGCGGAGAAGTCCGGCGGCGTCTTCGCCGACGATGCCGGCATGGCGCGCATCCAAGCGCTGGAGGCCAAGGGCCAGGATGCCGAGGCCGCCAAGGAATGGGCGAAGTGGGAGAAACGCTACCCGCAGAGCTCGCTCCTTCCGGAAGTGCGGCTGGCGCGGACCTGGAACGCCATCCGCCGCATGGCCCTGGAGGAAGCGGCGAGGACGCTGGCGGAGTTGGTGAAGCAGAGGCCGCATCTGCAGAAGGATCCGCGCGTCGTCCTGGCCGATGCGACGCTCCACTATCTGAACCAGAGGTACAACGAGGCTCTCGCCGCTCTCGGAACGCAGAGCGGCGCCGGGCCCACCTACTTGCGGGCACTGTGTCAGGCAGCTCTCGGCGCTCGTCTCAAGGCGGCGGCCCACTATCAGGAAGTCGTGGACCGCTACCCCGAGTCGCCGCTCCGCGAGCACGCCATGCTCGCCAAGGCCAACTCGTTCCTGGAGAGCAAGGCGTTCCGCAGCGCCGCGGAAGAATTCCGCCGCGTGGCGGAACGGGTGCAGACGCCGGACCTGCGCGCCGAGGCCGAGCTGCGCCGCGCCGGGGCTCTGGTGCTGGATGGCGACACCGCAACCGGCAGCAGCGAGCTGCAAGGCGTGGTGGCGAAGTACCCCGGCACGGGCTTCGCCGCTCGCGCCCAGTACCTCCTCGGCGAGGTGGCGTACTCGCAGCAGCAGTACGAGCCCGCCATCGTCGAGTACAACCGACTCCTCACCACCTATTTCGAACATGCCTTGGCGGCGACGGCCCAGTATCGGGTCGGCCGCTGCTTGGACGCGCTCAACCGCAAGGCCGAGGCGACGAGCGCCTACCAGGCCGTCGTCCGCGGCTATCCCTTGGAAGCGGAGTCGCCGGCAGCGGCCTACCTGGCCGGTGTGGGTCTCATGGAGCAGGGCAAGCCGTTGATCGCGGCGCCCTACTTCCAGCTCGTGCTCGACCGTTACGCCCAGCGTCCGAAGGATGCGGCGGTGCTGGTCTTCGCTTCGCCGGAACATCAAGAGCTGGTGGAAGCGGCGCTCTGTCTCTTGGAGCTCTGCTACCACAAGGCCGGGGACCTGGGGCAGCTCTCCGGGGCGCCGCACATGACGCTGCAGCAGATGCCGCCGAGCCGTTCCAGCTGGCGCGCCTACGCGCTGCTCATCGACGCCGACGCGCTGGCCGCCATGGGCCGGCACGACGAGGCCCAGGGCACGCTCAGCAAGCTGGTGCAGGAGTTCCCGGACCACGCCGTGGCGCTGCACGCCAACCGGTTGCTGGCTTGGACCTACGCGCAGCAGGGCAAGGACGCCCTCGCCATCGAGACGGAGCAGCGCATGCTGGTGCGCTACGCCGCCACGGGCAACGCCGATTTCCTGGGCAGCGCCTACCTCAACAAGGCGCACGTGCTCTTCAATTCCAAGAAATACGCCGAGGCGGCGGCGGCCTACGACGATTACCTGAAACGCTTCGCCGGTCACTCCGGCCGCCAACTGGCTCTCTACCAGGCGGGCGTCGCCTACACGCGGCTCGACCGCAACGGCGACGCCGTGGATCGTTGGGAGATGCTGGTGAAGGAAGCGCCGAAGTCGGAGATCGCCGAACGCGCCTGGGCGCGGGTCGGAGACCTCTACTTCCGCGCCGAGCACTACGCCGATGCCAAGCGCTGCTACCAAGGGTTGCTGGAGAACTTCGCCGAGAGCCAGGCGGCGGCGCTCGCGCACCTGCGCCTGGCGCAGTGCGACTACAACGCCGGCCGCGACGGTGAAGCCTTGCAGGAATTCTCCGAGGTCGGCCAGCGTTACCCCGGTACCGTCATGGCGAAGGAAGCGGCCCGCGGCAGCGAGCTCGCTCTCTACCGCCTCGGTCAGGACAAGGGCGGCATCGCCACCTTGGCGCAGCTGGTGGAGCAGTACCCGACCAGCTCCTTCGCCGCCGACGCCCAGTTCCGCATCGCCATGCACCATTACGAGGCGAAACGCTGGGCCGAGGCCATCGAGGGCTTCCGCCGCGTGGTGACCCAGTTCCCTGGCTTCACCGCCGCCGATCAAGCGCACTTCCTCATGGCCGACGCCGCCGAGCAGAACCAGCAGACCGACGAGGCGCGGCGCGGCTACGAGCAGTTCCTCATGTTCTTCCCTGAGAGCGAACTGCGGCCGACGGCACAGTTCCGCCTCGGGATGCTGGACTTCCAGGCCGGCGACCACATGCGCGCCGCGGTGCAGTTCACCGGCGTCTTGGACAGCGAAAAAGCCAACGCCGAAACCAGGACGGCCTGCCTCTACAACCTGGCGCTCTGCCAGCGCGTGCTGGGCGACACGGAAGCGGCCCGCACCTCTTTGGAGCGCTACCGCACCGAGCATCCCGGGGATCCTCGCAGCATCGACGTGGCCTACCAGCTCGGCGACCTGCATGAGAAGGCGGGCCACTGTGGCCAGGCCTTGGAGGAGTACCAGAAGGCTCTGGCCGGCGGACCCCCGGCGAAGCTCGCTGTCGAGCTCTACTACCGCATGGGCGCTTGCCGCGAGCAGGAAGGCCAGGCGGACGCTGCCGTGGCCTCGTACCAGAAGGCCATGCAGGCATCGGACAAGTCCGACGCCTTCCGTCTCTCCGCCGTGGTGCGTCTGGCGACGCTGCACGAGGAGAAGGGCAACTTCAAGGGTGCGCTGGCAGCGTACCGCGACCTCGTCCGCAATGCCAAGGACGCGGAGATGGTGGCAGCCGCGAAGGAGCGCGTTGCCCAGCTCGAAGCCGCAGTTCCGTAGAGGGAAGGAGTCCGCACCATGATGTCGTTCGACTGGCTTCAAATCATCGGCACGAGCCCCACGATGCTCTGCCTCCTGGCGTGCAGCGTGCTGACCACGGGCGTCGTGCTCGAGCGCCTGTACTACTACTGGAAGCGGCGGGGCAACCCGGACGAGACGCTGGCCACGGCGATGACGCGCCTGCGTGCCGGCGAGGTCAAGGAGGCCATCTGGGCCTGCCGTAAGACCGGCCATCCCATGGGTTCGGTGGCGGCGCAGGTCCTGGAGCAGCGCGGGCTGCCGGCGCAGGAAGTGGAAGAAAAGATGCAGGTGTCCCTGTCGGAACAACGCCTGCTCTTGGAGCGCAACATGGGCTTCCTGGGAACCATGGCTGGCGCCGCGCCCCTCATCGGCCTCTTGGGCACCGTGTGGGGCATCATGCGCGCCTTCCATGACATGGCCATGTCCGGCTCGTCGTCGCCTTCCGTGGTGGCGGCAGGGATCGCCGAGGCGCTGATCACCACGGCCACGGGTCTCGTCGTTGCCGTGCCGGCCCTCATGTTCCACAACCACTTCGCCCGCCAGATGAACGTCATGTTGACGGTGGCGGAGAATCACACGCGCAGCCTGCGTGCTGCGGCCGGCGAGCACTCGGTATCGGGCCGCCACGTCCCCGAGGGGGCGACGACGCGGCACCCGGTGGGAGCCGGTGCCTGAACGGTAGGTTTTGCAGAGCTCACAGCTCGAATGGGAGAACATCGTGTTCCAGAAGTCGCTGCCGAAGTCGGACGATCTCAGCATCAACATGACGCCGCTCATCGACGTCTCCCTGGTGCTCGTGGTCATTCTGTTGCTGGCGGCGCCGCTCGCCTTCGAGGCCAGCATCGGGGTGAACCAGGCGGAAGCCCGGGCCCAGAAGGCCAAGCAGGTGGAGAAGCACGAGTTCATCGAGATCGCCGTCGTCTCCGACGACAGCGTGCGGATCAACCGGCGCATGGTGGGGCGGGAGAACCTGACCTATGCCTTGCAGCCGCTGCTCGAGCGCAGCGCCGAACGCCAGGTGCTCTTGTCCTGTGCCGACGGCATCACCCACGGCACCTTCGTCGAGGTCCTGGACGTGACCAAGTGCGCTGGTGCCAGCGAGATCGCCGTGCTCGGGAGGTAACATGGGCGCGCTCATCGTGAAACCAAAGGTGCCGATGGCCAAGATCAACGTCACGCCGATCATCGACGTGGCGCTGACGCTGGTCGTCATCCTGATGATGACCATGCCCATGCTCTCGGTCGCCAACATCGATGTGGAGGTGCCGCAGGCGCGCACCCGCGGCATCGAGAGCCAGAGCCGGCTCACCGTCACCATGGGGAGGTCGGGGGAGCTGGCCATCGACGACGACATGGTGGAGCCCGCACGCTTCGACAACGAGCTCCATAGCCGCTTGCAGGGTACGGGCGAGGGAACCCTCGTTGTCGTGCGCGCCGATCGCGGCGTGCAGTACGCCCAGGTGGCCGACATCCTCGCCCGGGTGCGTGGCGCCGGCGCTCAACGCATGGCGGTGGCGGCATCGCCGAAGACGGAGGAACGGCAGTGAGTGCCATCGCGGCACGACAGGAGCACCGGTTCATCTCGGTGCAGACCCGGCGGGCGCAGATCACCAGCTTTCTGGTGCATCTCATCCTGCTCACCTGGCTGGCGCTCCGACCCATGGTCCTGGCCGAAGGGCCGACGCTGACCGAGATCGCCTGGATCGACCCGTCGAGCTTGAAGCCGGCGTCGCCTCCTCCAGGTCCGGCCTCACCGCCGCCGGCAGCGGCCGCGGCGGAAGCCGCGGCTCCGAGCACCCAGGCGACACGGCCGCACCCAGTGGAAGAGCACCAGTTCGAGCGCACCCTCACCCGTTCGGAACAGGCGCCGGCGTTGCAGACCTCGCGGAGCTTGCAGGACGTGCTCAATGCCCGGATGGCCTCGATGCAACGCGAAGCACACAGCGGTCCGGTGAGCCCCATTGCGGCCCCCATGGCGATTCCCATGGCGGGCTCGCAGCTGGCGGGAGTTGGAACCTCGCCCTCCGGCGCGGCCGTCGGCCTGCGCCGCGGCGGCAGCGGCACCGCGGGTAGTGGTACGGGGGCCGGTGGCGCCAGCGCGACGGGGAGCGGTGGCGGTGGGACGCGGCCTGTGGCCTTGACGCGGGCGGGCACTGGCCTGCCGGCCACGTCGCTCCCGCAGCTGGCGACCGTGAGCGCGCCCAGTTTCGAGAGCGAACGCTCCAAGCCCCAGGACGTGGACAACGCCAAGGTGCGGAAGCTCGCCGGCGCCTCGCTCCTCGGTCCGATCGCGGATCGCAACATCCTGCAGCAGCAGACGCCGGCCTATCCGGACTGGGCCGAGGTGCAAGGTGTCGAGGCGACCGTGAGTCTCTACTTCGTGGTCCGACCCGACGGTCACATCAAGGAGAACATCTTGGTGGAGAAGACGTCGGGCTTCGAAGACTTCGACGCCAATGCCGTGACCGCATTGCGCGGCTGGCGCTTCGAAGCGTTGGGTCCCGGCTCCACCGGTGAGCAGTGGGGACGGATCACGTTCCATTACCGGTTGAGCTCCGGTTGAGATCGGCCGCGAAGCGAGCCGGCCGAGCGCCGGACCAGACCATGACCGCACGCCGGTCGCCACAGGCCGAGCCCACCGGTCGAGACCTGCGAGGTGATGGGAGATGACGGTGCAACGAGTTCCATGGATCGCTGCGGCCATGACCGCCACGCTCTGGCTCACGCCGGTCGCGCTGGACGCGAAGCTCGCCAAGAGCGACAGCACCACGAGCCAGGCCAAGGCGGCGGCACCCACGGCGAAGGCCACGACGGCAGCGTCGTCGAGTGCACCGTCCAAGTCGGTGAGCCAGACGGCCAAGAGTACCGACTCCAAGCCTGCGGCACCGGCGACCAAGGCCAAGGCGAAAGCGTCGCCGGCCAAGACCGCCGCGGCGCCCAAGGCCGAAGACACCACACCGGCGCCCCCGAATCCCGGCAAGAGCGCAGCGAAGCCGAAGATGACCCTACCCGCCGGTCAGGAAGGCACTGCGTTCGGCAGCCTCACGGTGGAAGGGGAGGATCGCATCCGCATCGAGTTCGAGCGCCCGCCGCTCGATCTCCAGCTCGACCCGCGCCAGAGCCCCGGGTTGGAACTCGGGGATTCGAAAGAGATCCTCGACCGCGAGAAGCCGGAGCTGGTGACGCCGTATCTGCAGACCTCGGCGCTGGTGCGCACACCCTACCAGGGGCGGCCCTGGCTCGACGAGATGACCACCGGGCCGGTGGCGCGTTTCCATCCCGCGGTGACCGGGGTGGAGCGCTGGCGGCTGGCGGTGGTGGACTCGCGGGGCGAACAGGTCGTGGAGTTCAAAGGCACCGGCTCGCCCCCCAAGGAGATCGAATGGAACGGTCTCAATGCGACGGGCAAGCCCTGCCAGCCGGGCCTGACCTACTCTTACGTTTTCGAGGCCTTCGACCGGGCGGGCAACAAGCGTAACTTCGTCGGCGACGGTTTCCAGCTGCCTTCCTATCGGCGCGAGACGCCGCAGGCGCTGGTGCTCCTCTTCGCCGGCGAGCGGCTCGGAGGCCCGGCGGCGAACCGGCCGGGTACAGCACCGGCTCCCATCGTCCTCGAGGCGGCGAGCTGGATCAATCAGTCACCGCGCACGCAGCAGCCGATCCAGGTGAAGGCGACGGCACGCAGCTTCGAGGTGGCGAATGCATTGTCGCAGACGCTCGTGCAGCAACTCGGGTCGCTCGTGATCGGTGATCCGGCCCGCATCCAGGCGCAGAGCGCCGTGGAACCCGATGCGCCGCCGCAAGGGAGCGTGGCGATCACCATCGCGCCCTGAGCTTCAGGTGGACCCCGTGCCCGGAGCGCGTCCCGGTTCGTCCGGGTCGTCCTCCGGGCGCGGCGTTTCAGACTCTACTTCCAGCTCGACGAACAGCGCCTCCGCCAGAGCCAGAGCGCGAGTCTCGGCCAGGTCGAGCGTCCACTCCGGCTGCAGCTCGAGACGCAGGCGCCGTCCCACCTCGGCAGCGAAGGCCTCGAACTCCGCCGGTTCCGCCTCGAGCTCCCGCGCGTAGTGCGCCACCATCGCCTGCACGGACTTCTCGGCCAGGAAGGTCAAACGCCGGCGCCGCCGGTTCTTGTGCCGGTGCGAGGTGAGATCGGCGTGCTCGTAGCGACGATCGAGGGACGGGTGCAATGTCAGGCCCCGCCTTCGCTCTTCCTGTCGGTGCATGGGTTCCCCTAAGCCCGGTTCGAGCGGCCCAACCCCTCGTGGTTCCCTGTTCCCATGATCGCGCCTGCCTCGGACCGGCGCAAGCCGGCCTGGCCGGTCATCACTGGGTGGCCTGGCGCAATCGAGGTCGCTGGCAAGGTTGGGGAGTCTCCACCTTCCACCCCGACGAGGGTCTGCGAGGAATCTCGACGACAGCAGCGGAAAGAGCAGCGCTCATCCCGCAACCTTCGTTTTACAATGAGAAGCGGGACGAGGATGTTCCCCTCCAGGTGGCGACGCCAGGCGTCCTGGGGAATGACGGTAATCCGGACGGAGATGTCCTGACTGCAACCGTCGCCACCGGTCCCGCCAACACCTGCTCGTTTTGACTGTCAACGGCGCGTTCCTCTTCAGTCCTGCTTCGTCTTCGCTGCCTTCAGTGCTCGCCCCTCTCGACGTAGGGTTTGAAACGCTCGAAGAGGAAATGCCGCCAGACGCCGTCCACCGCGGCTGGCCAGCCGTCTTCGAATTCGCCAGTCGCATGCGCCGAGAAGGTGAGGCGGGTGGAGTCCGGTCCGGCCGCTTCGAATTGGTAAGTGCACACCAGGTGCAGGGCGCCGAGCGCCGCATGACTCGAAGGGGGAACGACAAAGCGAGGCGAAAAGTCAGCATACCACGGTCAGATTCCGCGGCAGCCAGCAGCGAGACGAGTGCTCCCGGTCAGCAGCGATTTCGGGTACTCTGAGGAGGCGATCGTTCTCCACAAGGGGTGTGTATGCCCACGAAAACGCTCCAATCGCATGTTGCCGCCGCCTGCATCGCCGGGGTAGCGACGCTCACTCTCGCCGTGACACCGTTCACCGTCGCGGCCCAGCCGTCCCCGCGCCCCGCCCCGTCGTCGGCGCGACCCCCAGCCCCGCCGGCCGGCGAGGTCAAGCCGGCAGCGGTCGAGCTTCCCGCCGAGGTGAAGGCGGCATGTCAACGCATCCATGCGGACGAGATCATCGCCACCATCCGCTTCCTGGCTTCGCCGCGCCTCGAAGGGCGCGACGCCGGCGAACGCGGCGCCGAGGTGGCGGCGGACTACCTCGTCTCCCGTTTCCAGGCCGCGGGTCTCCGCGCCGGGTCGAAGGACGGCTACCTGCAACGCTTCGATCTCGTCCGGCGCACCTTGGCGCCGGAAGAGGAGCTGACGCTCACGCGCCGCAGCGGGAGCGCCACCTCCTCACGCCCCTTGGCGCTGCGCACGGACTGGGTGCCGCTCTCGTTCTCCGAGATCGGCAGCGTCGAAGCGCCGGTCGTGTTCGCCGGCTACGGCATCGTCGCGCCGGAATACAAATGGGACGATTACGCCGCCCTCGGCGCCAACGGCGCCAAGGGCAAAGTGGTGGTCGTCTTGCGGCACGAGCCCGACGAAGACGGCAAGTCAGGCAGCAAGTTCTTCGAGGGCCGGGAGATGACACTGCATGCTTCGCTGCGGCAGAAGGCGCGTGTCGCCGCCGCGCGCGGCGCCGTGGCGCTCCTCGTGGTGGACGATCCGCTGCTCCACGAGGTGCAGTCCAATCCTTCGAACTCCTTGGGTGGCTGGACCTACTTGACCGCGGAGGAACGCAAGCTGCCGAAGGACGATCCCGCCCGGCCGCGCGGCACCGCGAGCGTCGACGGGTTGAACCAGCCCCTCGGCGTCCTGGCGGCGCACGCATCGCAGGAGCTGCTGCGCTGGCTCGATGCGGGGCGGGACTGGAAGGCCCTGCAACGGGATCTCGACGCGGGGCGCAGATCGAAAGCCTTCGCGGTGCCCGCGGTCACGGTGCGCTTCGTCCATGCGGTCGAGGTGGAGCGGCAGCCGACGAGCAACGTCCTCGCCATCCTCCCGGGCTCCGATCCGGAGCTCGCGAAGGAATACGTCCTCGTCGGCGGGCACTACGACCACGTCGGCAAGGACCGCCGCACCGCGGAGATTCACCCTGGTGCCGATGACAACGCCTCGGGCACGGCGGCGGTGGTGGCGATCGCCGAGGCCTTCGCCTCGCTGTCGCCGGCACCGGCTCGTAGCCTTCTCTTCGTCGGCTGGGGCGCGGAGGAGAAAGGTCTCCTCGGCAGCGCCTACTTCGTGCGCAAGCCCGCCGTGCCCCTCGACAAGATCGTGGCGGGGATCAACCTCGACATGCTGGGTCGCAACAAGGAGGGCGAAATGTCTGTCGTGGGCCGGACGGAGACGCCCGAATTGACCGCCCTCTTCGATCGCTTCGCCTCCGAGGTCGGCTTCGCCCTGAACGACGATGCCGGCGCCGGGGCGAGCCGCAGCGACAACGGCAACCTCTGGTTGGGTGGCATCCCGACGGCGTCCCTCTTTTCCGGCACCCACGAGGACTACCACGAGCCCGGCGACACCGCCGACAAGGTGCTGCCGGGAAAGGTGGAGAAGGCAGCGCGTCTCGCTTTCCTCGTGAGCGCCGAGGTGGCGTCCGGGCGCTCGACGCCGGCGCCGCTCGACGTGCCGGCAGGAGCGTGGAAGGCGATCGCACCCAAGCGGGAAACGAAGCCCGTGGTCACGCCGGAAGCGCGAGCCGCGGACGCGAGTGCGGCGCAGGGAACCTCTGCAGGCGCCGACGCCGCCGCCGGTGCCGCGGCGAAGGCAGGAGCAGCGGGGAACACCGGCGCGCAGTCGGCGAGTCCGGAGGCCCCGACACCGGATGCAGCGCCGGCGGACGGGAGCGTGGCACCGCACGGCAAGCCGAACAGCGAGAAGAAGGAGGGCGGCCAGTGAACCACCGGAACATCCAGAGCCGCCGAGTGGCGGCGAGGCTCACCACACCGACGGCGTGCTTGGCGCTCCTGTTCCTGGGCGCCGTTCCCCTCCGGGCGGAGGCGTCGGAGGCGCGCGCTTTGCTCGAAAAAGCCATCGCCTTCCACGGCGGACGCGCCGCCTTGCAGGCGATGCCGCATTGGAAGGCAAGCGGCACTTATGAAGGTGGCGGGCGGCTCGTGGGTCGGGCCATGGATGCGGTCTATTACGAGCGCGCCGACGGCGCCCTCCGGACCGAGGTCGCTTTCGAGTTTCGCGGGAGCACCAGGACCACGGTGACGATGTACGACGGCACGATGTGCAAACGCCGTTCGCGCTCCACCTGGGACGACATCCCCCTGGACGAGAATCGTGAACGCGCCGCGCACCGACTGCCCTTCCTGCTGCAGGCGCTGTCGCTCGATCCCGTCGTTGCAGGCGAAGGGGAGGAGGCCGGTGCCGCGGTGTGGCGGGTGGAGGTGCGTGACGGGCGTGGTAAGGCCGTTCTCTCCCTCGCCAAGGACAATGGCCGTCTCGTGGCCCTCGAGTTTCCCGGCACCGAGGCCGAGGGGATGGGCACGAAGAAAGACGTGGTGCGGAAGTTCGTGTACCACGGCTTCGAGAAGGCCGGGGCCGTGCAGGTGCCGGCAGACATCGAGATGTTCATGGATGGCGTTTTCGATGGACGACTGCGTTTCGAGCGCATCGAAGTGATCAAGGAGTGGGACGACGCTTGGCTGCAACTTCCGGATCCGCGACGGCGCTTCATCCCGGGGGAGGAACTGGCGTTCTGATCTCCTGCCTGCCGGGTTGACAGGCGCGGGGTCGGGCTGGACAATGCGGCATCTCTTGTGCCTCGAGGAGCCCCCAACTCACGGGAGGTCCGCATATCATGCGTTCGAAGAGATTCGCGTTGCCCATCGTTCTCGCCCTGTCTTGCGTCCTCTCCTGCGCCGGGTCCAAAGACGTCGGCGGTGGGCTGTGGGGCACGCTCGGAGGTGTCACCGGCGTGTCGAAGCTCATCGACAGCTTCGGCAGGAACATGAGTGCCAATTCCATGCTCAGCCAAGCTCTCGGGAGCGAAGGCATCAAGCAAACGAAGATGGGTCTCTACAACAGCATCGCCAAGACGGGCGGCTACGCTTTCGAGAAGGGCACGGATCTCCAGGGTGCCTTGAAGGACAAGAAGCTGGATGCGGCGGGGGTCGACGCCGTCGGCTCGAGCCTGACCGCGGCAGCCAGCGAAGTCGGCCTCAAGTCCGATCAGGTCGCCGGCCTGAAGGCGATCTGGGAACCGGTGAAGATGTCCTTGGCCAAGAAGTGACGGTGGCAGGGTGATCGCCGCGCCGAGTCGGAGCTCGCTGGGCGGTGGAACAAGGAATCGAACGTCAGCGGGCGCCCGCGGTGGAACCGGGCGCCCGCGGCGTCCATGGCCGGCAGGCACTGGTTCGTGCGTTTGCCACCCGCGGCTTGTCGCCGAGCTTGGCACGGTCGAGCTCACGAACGGAATACCCTAGGATGACCCCATGACCGCCCCCCGCTTGCTCTTGCTCAGCAACTCCACCAACTTCGGCGGCGGCTTCTTGCAGCATGCCACCGGCAGCATCGAGACGTTCCTGGGCCGCGAGGTGCGGGAGGTGCTCTTCGTCCCCTTCGCGGCGGTGCGCTTCCCCTACGATGCTTTCGCCGCGCGCGTCGAGGCGGGTCTCGCCCCCTTGGGTTATCGCGTGCGTTCCATTCATACAGTCGCGAATGCCGAGGCCGCGGTGCGCTCTGCCGCAGCCATCGCGGTCGGTGGCGGCAACACCTTCCGACTGCTGGAGGAGCTGTACCAGCGGCGCTTGCTCGAGCCCATCCGCGAGCGGGGCCTGGCCGGGATGCCGTACATCGGCTGGAGTGCCGGCGCCAACGTGGCCTGCCCCACAGTGCGGACGACGAACGACATGCCCGTCGTCGAGCCGCCGAGCTTGCGCGCCCTCGGCCTCATACCCTTCCAGATCAACCCGCATTACACCGATGCGCAGATCCCGGAGCATGCTGGCGAGACCCGTGCCGAGCGGCTCCTCGAGTTCATCGCTTGCAATCCGGGTCTTCCCGTTCTCGCTCTGCGCGAAGGCAGCATTCTCAGGGTCGAGGGAGCCGCGTGGACCCTGCTCGGCACCAAGTCGGCGCGGGTCTTCGTGCACTGCAGGGAACCAGTGGACATCGAGCCAGGCGGCGCGCTCTCCGGCTTGCAGGCATGAGGGCGCCCCTTTGAGGCGCCCTCATGTGAATCATGAACACCCGATCGAGCTTCGGGGCGCTCGCGCCTACTCGATGCGCACTGTGGCGCGTGGGTGCGGCTCGGGAAGCAGCAGGGAACCAATTTCCACCATCTCGATCTCGAAGCGCCCCGCGGCGGCGAATGTGTGACCCGGTGCTTCGTCCAGGACGAGCTCATAGGTGCGCGTCTCGCCCGGTGCGAGCAGAACACTGCCGCTCCCGCGCCCGTGGCCCGAAGGTGCCGCCGTCACCGACTTGCCGTTGTGGGTGATGCGTACCTGCACGTCGTTCCAGGTGACTACCTCGGGAACCTGGACGCCAGCCGCGCTCCGGTTCCGCACCGTGAGACGAAGGTGGCCGCGTTCGCCGACCAGCAACCTCTGCCGGTCGATGGTTATCTGTACTTCGAGCGTTCCGGGAGCGAGACGGCGCTCGACCGTGTCGACCCGGGAGCTCTCCTCGCTCTTCTCGAGCGCCGACGCCAACGTACCGATGCCAGGTGCCGAAGTGGGCGCAGGAGCCGCCACAGTGGGCGGTAGATTCGGCTGGATACGTGTAGTCACTATGCCCGACCGCCCGCCGCGCACGTGCAGCTCGCCACTCTGGACCACGGTGCCTGTGTTCAGTGCCGCACCGGTCATGCCCGAAATCCCCTGCGTCTGCACACCGAAGACGCCCTCGTGGCTCACACCCTCCGGCATGTCCACGGGCTGCGGGACGAGCATGGGCTCGCCGTCTTTGGAAACGACCTGGTTGTCTGCGGCGACGAAGGAGGTGTAGCGGCTCACCAGGTGGAAGGCGAGCGCCGTCTCGGTCAGCTCGCGGACGTAGGGCTCCTGCTCCCCTCGCACCATGAGGCGCGTCAGGGCCTCGATGCGCCGCCGGGCCCAGAGCGTGCCGAGGGCGCCGTTTTGGCTCTCTTTGGCGGGAAGGACCACGGCCAGTCGGCGTTCGAAATGGCGCCGCCCGATTTTGCCGCGGAGGAGGATCTCGCCCCTGCCGGCAGCGCGGTAGCGTCCTGAAACCACGAGCGTCTGCCCGGCGAAGAGGTCGGGCAGCCGTTCGGGGACCATGCCTTCGACCTGCAGATCGCCCCAGTCGAGACTGAGGTCGGTGAGATGGGGGCGGGCAATGCGCGCATAGAAGCGCTCCACCAGCGGCCGCGTGTCACCGTCGAGGGCGATGTAGTCCACCGCGCCCCGGCCCTCCAGGGCGAGCTCGTCCAGGAGGTAGTGATTCACGCTCGAACCGATGCCGAAGGAGAACAGACGGGCCTCACCGAGTTCCTGGCGCACGGCGGCGAGGATTTCCGTCTCGTTGCCGATGTAGCCGTCGGTGAGCAGGCAGACGACGCGCAGTCGCGCCGGATCGGGCGGAATGCGAAGCGCCGCCAGGATGCCTGCCAGCATGTGTGTGCCGCCTTCGCCCTCGAGCTGCTCGACATAGACGAGCCCCCGCTGCACCTGCTCGGGTGTGTTCGCCACCGCTCCGGCGGCGAAGGACGAGGCTGCTTCCGAGAAGCGGATGATCTGGAAGGTGTCGTCGGGTCCCAGGTGCTGCATGGCCCAGCGCATGGCGGCCTTGGAGCGGGCGAGCGGCTCGCCGCGCATGGAGCCGGAGGTGTCGAGAAGGAAGATCATTTCCTTCGGGCGCGCCTCGCGGGCGCTCACCTCGAGCTCGGGCACGAGGTGCAGGGCGAAGTAGCCCGGCTCCCCGTCGCCGTCGCGGTGGGCGAGGAAACCGAACTCCGGGACCGTGCCGGCGACGCGGTAGCGCAGAACGAAATCCTTGTTGGGGAGCGTGTCGGTCGGGCGGAGCACGATCCGCCCCCGGTTCCGCCCCTGCCTCTCGATGTCCACGGCGTGGCTCGGCACTTCGATCGCCGCGAGCGGCACGCCGGCATCGAGATCGACGCGGATGTCGATGTCGTGGCCGCTGCGCTGGCCAGGCGGGACGACAGGAGGCGTGATGCGCGATGCATCGGGGACGCGGTCCGTGTCCGGTGCCCAGCCGCTGCCGGTCTGTCGGTGACCACCAGGTAGCGAGATGTCCGCGGTTCCGGACTCTCCCGTGTCGCCGGGTCCGCCGGGGCCGTGATTCCCCGCACCGCCGGCGGAGGCAGGCTCCACGCGAGGAGCTCCGAGGGGGACGCCGGGGATGAATCGCGGCCCAACGACGGTGGGGAAGACCATCTCGTAGGCGTCGTTTTCGTAGGGCAGCGTCTCGACGTAACGGATGCGAACGCGGATCTCGTGCCCCGGTAGGATGTGCGCCACCTGCTGGGTGAAGATGTTGGGGCGCTCCTGATCGAGGAGGGCGGCGACGCGGCCCTCGCGCCGCGCCTGCTCGTAGATCTGCCGGGCCTCGTCGCGCTTGCGGATCTCGCCGCGCACCACCCGGTCGCCGATGCGGATCTCCATCTCGTCCACCGCGGCGCGGTTCGGGAGCGGGAACACGTACACCGCCTCGATGGGACGGTCGTAGGGATTCTGGAAGATCTGCTCGACGAGCACGCGGGCGATGCTGCCGGAGATCTCGACTCGCACATCGGTGTGCCGCAGCGGGAAGACCGGCGCTTCCGCATCGGTGCGGATCTTCTGCTCTCCTTCGGGGGCTTGTTGTGGCTGCCCTGGGCGCTCTTGGGGCGCCGGGGGCTGCGCCCAACTCGCCGCAGGCAAGAGGGCGAGGGCGGCCATAAGGCGAGAAAGTCGGGGCATCCTGGACGAACGCAGGATCCGCGACGGGACGCTGGGTGGGGGCTCAGTCTTGGGCTGGTGCAGATGCGACGGCGCTGCGGCCGATCGCTTCGCCCCGCGCCCGAGGGTGGCGCACATGGGGCTCCTCCCGGTCATGAGGTGGACTTGTATCAGGCCAGGCCGCCGGGTGGACCCAGCCGGGCCTGTGGCCTGCGCGCCCCTACTACCGGGAAGCCCCCCGGTGCATTCCCGCGCGCCGCCTTCCCGGGTCGTGCCTGGAAGGGCCGGGTATGTCGCAAAGATGCACCCCGGGATGGTGAATGCAAGCCTGCTCGCGTCGGTCCTGCCCTGATCAGGGGTCCCGGTCCTCGGCCACCGAACCTGTCACCCCCTTGGAGAACGATGAGAGGTCCCAGTCGCTCGGCCACCGAACACGTCACCACTTTGGAGAACGATAAGAGGTCCCGATGGCTCGCTACCCAAACTGCCGACTCCTTGGAGAAAAGTGAGCGGTCCCGGTCGCTCGGCCAACGAAAGGTCAGCACTTTGGAGAACGATGAGAGGTCCCGATGGCTCGCTACGCAAACGGCCGACTCCTTGGAGAAAAGAGAGCGGTCTCGGTGGCTCGCCCACCAAACCTCGCACCTTGGTGAACGGTGAGGGATTCCAGCCGCCAGGCGCCTCACGGGGTCACCCGGCTCACACCGGAAGTGGTTTTGATGCCAACGCAGCGCCTGAGTCGATGGTGACATGTCGATTCCTCTCGAAGGAAGAACCGTGCCGAGGAGCGAGTCGGTGGAAAACCTCGAGTTATGAAGGTCGAAGCGTGCGGGACTGTCAATGCTGGTGACGGACACTGTAAACGAAGTTCACGATCGAACGGCGCATCGACCGTGCCGAACGAATGAGTGGAGCGAGAAGCCTAAGGATGGGTCTTCAGCGCAGCGGCTCCCCGGGTGGCCGCTTGCCCATTGTGCGCCGGGCCACGGCGACACCGAGGGCCAGACCCACTGCGATCCCGATGGGGAGCCAAACGCCCCACTTGCCGGTCGTCGCCCCACCGATGACCCCTGCTACCACACCGAACGCGATCCCCAGCGGGATCGAGACAGATCCTCCCCTACCCGACACGCCTGGCTGCTGCGATTCATCTGGCATGGGGCGCTCCATTCATCAGAAGAGTGACGATCTCGCACCAAGGCCGCCGAACACGTTTTGGAACGCGAGGGACGACGAATGGTCAGGGCGTGAACCGGTGGATGGCGAGGTATTCGAATCCACCCGCATCCGCATTCCGCACCAGCAGCAAGAGGTACGTCGTGCCCCGCGTGAGCGCGACCGGGGCCCGAAGTTCCCTCGCTCCCTCGGGCACGATGCCGTAGCGAACCGGTGGCACGATGGCATTCGTGCTATCCGTGGTGATGACCCATTGATCGGCACCATCCTCCACGGCTTCCACAGAGAGCCAGGAGCCGGCTTCGGAGGGCGTCCAGGAAAAGGTGGGGCTCGTCCCCGGGCTGACCGTGACGGTCACGGGGGACCCCACCGTGAAGGTCGCCGCCCGTTCGGTCACCCCCATACTCAGTGTGTCCGCAGAACCGGATTGAACGACACGTGCCTGAACAAGCCAGCGCATGTGGGCGTTGGGGCGGATGCGCACCGGAACCTGCCAGCGGGGTTCCTGCGTGTGGACCATGATATCCAGCGTGTAGTCGTCATCGATGATCAATTGGTAATCGACCAGCGTGTAGCCCTCGGGCAGGCCGGTCAAAGGCTCCCAGCGGATCTCGGGACTAGGCTCGGCGCTGAGCGAGCCGTCGGGCGGGTTCAGCGGTTGCAGTGCCTTGGCGAGGTGCAAGTCGCCCACGTCGACAGGTGTGGAAGACGTCAGTGTGACGATGGGTCGATCCTCGTCTCGCGCCAAAGCCCTGTAGCCGTCGTTGGCCAGATAGGCGCTGATGACGACGTAGGTTCCGAACGGGATCGCGTCGATCTCGAAGGCCCCGGACGGATCCGAGAGGGCGGTGTGATCAGGGAGAGGCGTTTCGATCCCGTCCCTTCCTGCCTTCCGCACCGTGGGCGAAAAGGTGTCCGGTGCGGCGACGGCAGCGAGAGACAGTCCGACGGGTACGCCCGGGACCGGCTGGCCCGCGAACATCACTCGGCCGCGCACGACACCGAGCCCGGTGCCCAGCGGGTCGGGATGGAGTCGGATCTCGACATTCAGGACCGAATCCAGCGGCGCTGGGATCATGGTGCCGAACTCCGGCAATCCGGGCACGTACGCTGGCCCTCGGCCGACCATCGTGTACGGCTTGTAACCGGACTTCGTCACGCTGAACGGTGGAAAATAGAGGGCTCCCGTGCCTTCGCTTGGCTGAGTGATGAGCGTGAAGCGGCCGAGTTCGTCGGTGACACCCAACTCGGGTATCGTGGTGCCGAAGAACGGTACTTCGACGTCCACGCCTCCCAATGCCCAGCTCGTGACCCCGACGTGAGCGCCCGGGACAGGCTCCCCAGTATTCGCATCCAGAACCGTTCCGTTGATCCTCGCGCCCTCTCCGGTCCAGAGCCCGCTCGCCTGCAGTCGCAGGTCGTGCCGAACGACCTGCCCGGCGCGGACATGCAAGAGCGAACCGGTCCGTCCGAAGATGACCAAGTTCTTGTGGTAGATGACAGGGACGTAGTCGCCGGGAGCCACCAGGTCGACCCGGTAACTCCCCGTCGCGCCGGTCGGCGTGGAGAGAGGGCCGGCGCGCAGCGTTGCCGGTTCCCAGAGCGACACGCGAGCGTCGGGCACCGGCGCCCCGCTCTCGATCTCCGTGAGCACTCCCTCGACCGAGCCTGTACTGATGCCAATCGGGCTATCCTCGTCGCCGCAGCCTGGCAGAGCGAGTATCAGTGCGAGACAGGCGACAAACATATAGCGTTTGCACATTGTGAACGCTCCCGAAAAAAGGCCCTCCTTGTCGTACAGGCTTCAAGGAATACCTTAAGGTCGAGCTGAACGAGGCGCAAGGGGGGGCGGTCATGCTATGCTTCGGTTCGAGCGCACCGGTTCGCGCGCCTCGCTAGG
>Ga0075418_10000588_pt1 | contig 39107 bp, 21 predicted proteins | sample SoiMetdeltSBSDD2_FD_81776 | JGI IMG/M metagenome (GOLD analysis project Ga0075418, IMG submission 81776) | Bulk soil microbial communities from a Populus tree surrounding site in Tennessee, USA - Soil MetaG P. deltoides SBSDD2 | ecosystem: Environmental > Terrestrial > Soil > Tree plantation...
ATGGAACCGCCAATAAGTCTGGGGGCAAACGCGGTTCGTGATGAAAAAATCAAAGCGATGCAGGCGGTCCGCCCGATTTCTTCCGATAAGGTGAATGAGTTTGTCGTGCGCGGCCAGTACATTGCCGGAGCGGTGGCGGGCAAACACGTTCCCGGGTATCGGGAGGAGAAAGACGTCGCGCCTAACTCGCAGACCGACACCTTTGCTGCATTGAAGCTCTACTTCGACAACTGGCGCTGGGCGGATGTGCCGTTTTACTTACGCTCGGCCAAACGCATGCCCAAACGGGTCACCGAGATCGCTATCCATTTTCGTAAAGCCCCGCTTCAGTTATTCAAGAGCGCACAGCAGGAGATAGAGCCCAATGTCCTGGTAATCCGAGTTCAACCGGATGAAGGAATCACTCTTAGGATTGGCGCCAAGGTTCCAGGCCAGGTGACCCGCATACGATGGGTAAACATGGACTTTCGATACGGAGCGTCATTTGGTGTCGCCTCGCCCGAAGCTTACGAGCGGCTCTTGCTCGATTGTATTCTGGGCGATTCGACGCTGTACGCACGGCGCGATATGACCGAACGCGGGTGGGAAATCGTGATGCCGATTCTGGAGGCCTGGTCCCAGTCAAAAGAAGAGATTCCAAAATACGAAGCTGGAACGTGGGGACCGCCTGAAGCGGACGCATTGATAGAGCGCGACGCCCGTGTCTGGCGACGACCCTGAGCCGCAATGGGTATTTTGAAATGAACACACCAACCGAGAACTCAACTATCAGAGATCCGCAGCCGACAATTGACGTTGGCGCCATCGAGCGACAGTTAACTGCCTTATGGCAACAAGCGTCGCAGGACGAAGAAGACGGCGGAGTCACGCGGGCTTCGATGTTCAACCTGTTGGTGTATGTTCCCAGCCCCGCGGAAGCCGCCAAGCTCGACGATATGCTGACCGACATCACCGCGGCGCGACCGTGCCGGGCGATTTTGATCGTGGCGGACGCAGATGCACCAGAAGAGCTGATAACCGCCGAGGTTACATCCCGCTGCACGCTGCCAAGCGCTTCCTCGAAGCAAGTCTGCTGCGAACAGGTGACGATCACCGCGGGCGGCGCTCAGGCAGATGAAGTTCCCAGCGCGGTGGCGCCGCTGCTGCTCTCTGATCTGCCGGTTTATCTATGGTGGCACGCTGTGCCGCGTCTGGCAGACAAGGCTTTGTTCAGGCGGCTGGTTGATCTGTCGGATCGAGTGGTCATTGATTCCGCCAACTTTAAAGACCAGGAGACAGATCTTGCCAGCATGGCTGCGGTACTGAACGACACCCCGCGTTGGACGGCGCTGAGCGATTTGAACTGGGCGCGATTGACTGCGTGGCGAGCGTTGCTGGCGGGGTTTTATGACATAAGCGATTATCGGCCGCATCTCAACCAGCTAACGCGAGTGACAATCAGATATGCCCCGCCGGCCGAGGATTTGGCGATTATTCCAACTCGAGCGCTTCTCCTGGCAGGGTGGCTCGCAAGCCGGCTCGGGTGGACGATAAACAGCAAAAACGCAAAAAGAATTAGCGGATCGACGAGCCTCGAACTTTCGGCTGACGGCCGCAGTTTTGAGTTGGAGTTCGAGCACACCCGCCGCGAGATCGAACCGGGACATCTTGCGCTCGTTACTATTGAGACCGGTGGCGAGCAGCCGATCTCATTTACAGTTAGACGAAGCGCGGACGGCAAGCGCATCGAAACATCCGTAACCCGTGGAGAGGAGAAAGGTCTTCAGCGCGTTCTTAGCTACGAAGGCCTGACTGAAACCGAGTTGATCGGAAAAGAGCTTGAGATCCTTGGTCACGATCGTGTGTACGAGCAAGCCGTCCTGGCCGCAGGTAAAATGGTAAAAGAGATGGGTAGTCAGTAGTCCGTAGTCCGTAGTCTCAATATAGGACATATAGGACATATAGGACCTATATGAGACGACGAACCACGAACCAGGAACTACGAACCAGAAACCAGGTACCACGGACCACGGACTACGGACTACGGACCACGGACTACGGACTACGGACTACTGTCTAATCACCTTATGATCCTTGCCGGTGATATTGGTGGCACCAAAACGAACCTTGGGTTGTTTGATGTAGCCGGCGGCGCGTTGAGGCCTCGCAATCAGCAGAGCTTTCCAAGCAAACGCTACGAGGGACTCGAATCAATCGTCGATGAGTTCCTGAGCGCTGCGGACCGGCCCTCAGTGGACGCCGCTTGTTTCGGGATCGCCGGCCCGGTGCTTGATGATCGATCGGTCACTCCTAATTTGCCGTGGGTCGTAAAGTCCGAAAGCCTGGCGTCGCAACTCAAGCTCGATTCCGTAGCCCTGATCAATGACCTCGAAGCTACTGCTCACGGCATCGCTGAACTCAAACCAGACGAATTCGCGACCCTGAATCAAGGTGACCCTGACGTAGGCAATGCCGCGCTGATTGCCGCGGGAACCGGCATGGGCAGCGCAAGTTTGTTCTGGGACGGTCATAGACACATACCATCAGCCTCGGAGGGGGGGCACATCGATTTTGCCCCCCGCGATCAACTCGAAACTCGGCTTTTGCAATATCTGCTCGAGAAGTACGGTCACGTAAGCGTCGAACGAGTCGTGTCAGGGCCGGGTCTTCTGAACATCTATGACTTTCTTCGGAGTACCGGTTACGCCAAAGAAGATCCAATCGTCGTCCAGCGATTCGCGCAAAGTGACCCGAGCAGCGTTGTCGCCAACGCGGCACTCGCTAACGAATGCCAATTGTGCACCAAGGCGTTAGATGTTTTTGTTGGCGTCTACGGCGCGGTCGCAGGCAACGTCGCGCTGCTGCTGAAGGCAACCGCCGGTGTGTATATAGGTGGAGGCATAGCGCCAAAGATTGTCGAAAAGCTCAAGGACGGAACGTTCATGAAAGCCTTTACCGCCAAGGGAAGGCTCGCCTCGTTGCTGGAAGCCATTCCCGTGCGTGTCATTATGAACGACAAGACGGCGCTGCTGGGAGCGGCTCGTGTTGCCGGCAGACAATCCGCGAACCGATCCTCCGTTTAACAAGATGAAACGAATCGTTCTCCCACTGTCGATCAGCGTGGTGCTTCTGCTCGTTTATGCGGCGCTCAGGACGCTCCTTCCTACGATGCTCGGAGAAACGGTCTCCAAGTACGTCCTCGCGGTGCTGTTACTGGGGCTCAGCGTTGGCCTGGTGCGGTCGATCAGTTTTGTGTTGTTCGACGTTATCTTTCAGAGGCGGAAGAAACGGGAGGCCCCTGCCCTGTTGAGGGTTCTGTTGTCGGTCGTCCTTTATTCCATCTTCCTGATCCTAATCTACAAACTGGTGCTGGACGAGCAGGGCGGCGGTCTTGGAGTGATAGCGACGTCAACTGTTGTATCGGTGATCATCGGCCTTGCGCTGCAAGACACGCTCGGGAACTTTTTCGCCGGTCTGTCGATTCATATCGAACAGCCCTTCCATATTCTCGATGCAATCAGGATCGGAAATGTGATAGGACGTGTTGAGGCGGTCACCTGGCGCACAACAACGATCCGCACTAACGACAACACAACCATCATCTTCCCGAACAGCACGGTTGCGCGCGAGCCGCTGGAGGTCTACCGGTTTAACAATCTGAACCGGCGGATCCTGCATGCCCCGGCGCCTTACCGAATCGCCCCGCAAAGGGTCATTCCTCTCATTCGGGACACTGTTGCCTCAATCCCCAACGTCGCCAGCGAAAGGAGCCCGGTCGTTCGAATAGGCGACTTCGCGGATTCGAGCATCATCTACGAGGTTCTTTACTGGACCAAAGACTACATGTGGGTGCCTGATATCGACGCCCAGATAAGGCAGCATGTTTGGTACATCTACCGCCGGAGCGATATCGAAATACCTTTCCCGATTCGCCACGTGTTGATCGAGCAACAGGAACCGTTGGTCAGCCGCGAAGAGGCAGACTACGACCAGGTTATAGACTCCGTAGAGATCTTCGCTCCGCTGTCCGCCGAAGAGAAAGACATCGTCGCGCGATCCGCAATCAAATCGATCTATGCACCCGGCGAATTGATAATTCGACGCGGCGATCCGGGCGATTCGATGTTTGTGATCTACCGGGGGAACGTCGAGGTGCAACTGCCTGGTCGCGACGGGAACATGCAGCCGGTGGCCAAGCTCAAACCGGGTAATTTTTTCGGCGAGATGGCTCTATTGACCGGAGAACCGCGCAACGCGGATGTTGTTACGTCGAGCGAGGTCGAGACTCTCGAAATAAGAAAAGGCGTTCTTCAGCAACTCCTCGACAACAACGCTGAATTGGCAGAAGCGCTGAGCCAAACGATAGCCGAGCGTCAGTTGGGGCTGGATGAATACGCGAGGGCGATGCCCGAAGAAGAGCGACGATCGAAGGAGAAGAAGATCCTGCGGCGCATTCAGAAGTTCTTCGGTCTTAAATGAACTGGCGATACATTCTCACTTTTCAAGAACTAGCTCTGCCAGAGCACTTCGAAGATCTCGATTGACTCCTGTTTACCCTTAACCATCACCCGATTGCAGGGCCTCACGCGGAATTTGTCGCCGGTGGCATCGAGAGTCGAGCGGCTGATGATGATCTGGCCAGGCGCAGCGTTCTTTTCCAGACGCGCTGCAAGGTTTACCGCATCCCCGATGGCTGTGTAATCGGTGCGTTCCCGCGACCCAATATAACCGACGGTGACCGTCCCGGTGTTGATGCCGATCCCGACGGCCACCTCCGACAGGCCCATCGTTTTCAGGTCTTCATTGAGCGACGCCATCGCGCGCTGCATCGCGATAGCCGCCGATACCGCGTCCGAGGCGGCGTCGTCGGTTGGATACGGGACACCGAACAACGCCATCATTCCATCTCCCATGAACTTGTCCAACAGGCCGTGGTGATCGAACACAATCGGAGTCATATCGGCGAAGTACTCATTGAGAATCCGTACAACGATTTCGGGACTTAATTGCTCGGACATCGACGTAAAGCCACGTATGTCCGAAAACAACATCGTTACCAAGCAGTTGGCGCCGCCGAGCATCACCTCATCGGGATTTGCGAGAATCTCATCCACGACGTGGGCCGGCATGAATCGCCGATACTTCGCACGAGCCAGCTCTTCCTTTACGAGGCGTTTGTGAGTAATAGCGTTATCAACGGCGATGGAGGTTTCCGCGGCGACGGCGTTCAGCAAATCGAGATCGTCCTCGCGAAGCAGCTTCAAATTCTCGCGGCAGTCCACGTAAATGACTCCAAGCACCCCGTCCTTGCCAAGCAGCGGCGCACACATCACCGAAGAGATATGCTGCATTACAATCGATTGGGCGGCCAGGAACCGTTCGTCTGATTGAGTGTCAAACGAAAGGAGCGACATCCGTTCGGCCATTACACGATCGACAACCGTTTTGCTGATCGTAATCTGTCCGCCCGCCTGTGAGCTGTCAGGATCGCGAAACTCGGCGGCAACAGTGACGAGCTCGCCCGCGCCTTCCTCCTTTAACAAAACCAGAAAGCGATCGGCCGGAGTCAGTCGAAAGACCATCTCGCTGACTTTTTTGAATATGTCTTCTTGAGAAAAGTCCGAGCCCAGCATCTGATTTAGCTCGTAGATTCGAGCCAGAGTCTCCGCCTTCTTCCGCAGCACGTCGATGTACTCAAGAAGCGATTTCGAGCCTGCGCCTGTCGCCGCTACGGCGGCGCTGTCCATTTTCGGGATAACCACGCCCAACTCTGAGGGCGCGCGCAACAATACTGTGTTGCCGATCTTCTTTTCGTCGTACTTGATGGATACCGCTGCTGTCTGATGATTGAATTGCAGAGTATATCTACCGATCACAAACAGGTCGCCGTCCTTGAGCGGATGCTCGCGGATGCGGTGGCCGTTAATGAATGTCCCGTTGGCGCTCCCCGGGTCGATCAGAGTCAGGTGTTGGCCGTCTCGTTTGACTACGGCGTGCTGGCGTGAAACCTGTGCATCCTCGAGCACGATATCATTTTGATCGATCGCTCGCCCGATCCGCGTCTCCTCACGGCTCAGCTCGAACTCGTACGAACGAGCAGTATCCGAATTGGTTATGACGAGCTTGGCAGACATACGTTCGTTATGTGCGATTGCTACCACTCATACACCCGATCTATCTCCCCAATCGAAACCTGCGGGTTGTCGAGCGAGGCAACCTGCCTAATTACTTCGTCACGGTGCGTAGGCTTGATGTGCACCGCGTAGACCTCGACAGCGCGGTCCAGCTTTCTTAGATCGTCGGCGAGCAACTGCGGGGTTAGATGTTTTGAAGCCTCGGCCAATTCGCCCATTTCATTAGGAAACGAAACGTCTACAAAGACGGCCTTGAGGTGTTTGTTCTCGCGGGCGGTTTTCCAGATTTCGTCCGTAGAATACGTATCGGACGTGAATAGCACGGCGGCCGACGCATTTTGGACCAGCAGACCAAATGTTGGAACGAGGTGGTTGACCGGGATCGGTGTCACATCGATGCCCGCGATGTTCACCGTCTCTCTCGCTTGCAGTTCGCGGAATTCGATTGTCGGGCCCCCACCGTTTGTCAGTTGAATCCTGGCGAAGTCCGGCCACACATCATCATTGAAGACGTGTTTCTTCAGGGCTGATATGACGTCAGCGCTGCCATAGATGAGGATCGGGTCGTTGAGCACATTGAACGCCTCGGCGACGTATATCGGCAGCGAGGCGGTGTGATCGGCGTGGGCATGAGTCACTATGATGTGACGAATGCTGCCCATTTTTTCTGGAACAAGCGCGAACCCGAGGCTTCCGCCGTCGATCGCAAGGCGATCATCGATCAGGAAGGACGTTAGACACTGGAGTTGTGACTCTCGTCCCGCGCTGCTAGGCAGAAGTCTGATTCTCACTGAGCGCCTCCGTCTTGGAACCCTTGCTATTTTCTATTTCCTATTTTCTATTTTCTATTTGCCATTTGTCATGCCCGAACAGTTCCGATTGAAAAACAGCAAATAGCAAATAGCAAATATCTCATCCTACCTTGATACCGATCGCCTCCAGGAACTTGGTTGGCTTCTCTCCGCCGATCAGCGCAAACACAAAGTCATTCGCAAGCCGAGCTTTCTCTTCCTTGCTGCGAACATCCATCAGCACCACTTCGGTTGGGGTTATCTCCTTGATCTCCGTTCGGAAAAACACCTTGATCTTTCCGGCATCGATGCAATCATATACGTTCATCTTGTTGCCGAGTTTGAGATCGCCTTTGAAGTCGCTCCGCACGACCAGCGTCACATCGTTATTGCGGGTGAACGTAATTCGCTCGCCCTCCCGTTTTAGTCCCGCAAGATCGACCGCGGCTTCAATCGATGAATTCCCTGCCCCTACAATTATGCATTTCTTGTTTACGTAGTCATCCGGATCGGACAGTTTGAATTGAACTTTGCCGGTTTCGTAGGCAGGCTGGGGTTTTTGCGGATAAGGCGTCCCGCACACAACGCAGAACTGTTGCGCGCCTTTTCTGGCAGATCCGCAGCGCGGGCAAAACTTTGGAACTATCGGTGGCGGGGTCATCATCACCATGAGGTCCTCGCCCGGAACTCTGAGTTTCATCGGGGTACCGCGATTGCCGATCGCGATGATGATCTTTCTTGCGGTGTAGCTTGCCTTCTCTTTCGCCTTTCCCTTCTCGGTGATGAGCGTAAAGACCCCTCCATCCTGCTTTATGTCCTTACAGCTTTCCTCTTCGTTGACCACGACTCCGTTCGAGGTCATCGCATCGAGCCAGCCCTTCAACATGTTCTCTTTTGAGTCTCCGGGGCCAGGGAGCGGAATGCCGCCTTTTGTCTCTACGGTGTCGGGCTTGAAAAAGACGTATTTGCCCGCGGGATAAACCTGTTGGATTGTGGCCACTATCTTGTCCTGTTCGATGGCGACGTACTTCAACCCACGCTGCTTGGCGATTACTGCCGCCGACAGTCCGGCCGGCCCAATTCCGACGACGGCTACATCGACTTCAGCTTTGGGGTTCGGACCTTCTTTCTTTATATCGTCGACGATGCAGTCAATGACTGTGGCGCCCTCGTTGATCGCGTTTTTGATTAACGGCACGCCGGACACGTCTCCGATCAAATAGATGCCATCGACGTTGGTCTTGAATCGCTGATCCCGCTTGGGGACTTTTCTCTCAGGTATCTTTTTCTTGGTGTTGATGACTACACACGACTTGGGATTCGTCGGACATTCTACCTGGCAGCTGGTGTCTTCCATGCACTGATCGGGGTTGATGGGGGTGGAGACGCCGTTGACTATCGCAAGGACATCGTGTGGACACGCTTCGACGCAGGCGTGACAGCCGATGCAGGTTTGCTGGTTGATGACCGGATGCGGATAGGGCGCTTCCTGGGCTTTTAGCTTCTCCAGATCGAGCACGCTGGTGAGTGCTTTCGCAACCTCTGCTTCATTTGGATCCGCGTCAACCTTTACACTCTTCAGGTAACTTTTGCGCCGCACCGTGCCTACAGCCATCACCGCGAGGCCCACGATCGGCAGGATCCCAATCAGCCCAGCCCACGCATACCAGGGCAACGCGCCTACCGATGAAAGCACGCTGGCGCTGAGAGTGTCTTTATCCTGACGGATCTTGTCGGCTGCGCCGCTCGAAAATAGATTTTCGCTGGCGGTTGCCAGCCGCTTGTCGACTTCATCCTTGCCGCTGTCGATTTTTACAAAGTACTCCTTGATGCGCCTTTCGTCTTTCCCTTCGGCGACCAGTTTTAAAAGATCTTCGCTGCGTCCGTGTTGCCGGTGGCATGTGTAGCAATTCGACTGGACTCGCTGCGCGCCGGCGGGTCCTGCAACTATATTGTGACACTTCGCGCATTCAGCTTTAGGAGATTCGCGGAAGCTTGCCTCGCCGCGGATACCGGCGGTATGACAGTCTTTGCAGCTCATCCGATTGTTCATGCGGCCGAGCTGATGAATCGTGTGGAATTGACGGCTCGAATCAAAAATGGGCGCGGCCCAGGTTTCCGGCAGTCCCCTCACCTTAAGCTGATCGGCATCCAGCATCTTTCCCCATTTGCCGTTAGTCACTGGATAACCGACCGTTCCGCCGTGGGCCACCGGCAATGTCTGTCCGGCCTTTTCGCCCGTCTTTATGGTGTAGTCGCCGTTATGACAATTCGCGCAGAGCTGGTTGCTCTTCAGACCCAGCTCCGAGCTTGCGCCCTGATGCTCCACATGACAGCCGATACAACCTATGTTCTCGCGTGCGTGCTTATCAAAAACGACCGGAGCAAAACCCTGAATGGTTTGTGTCGCAGGAGTTGTGTGACAGGTTACGCATTTGTCCTGCATGCCCTCGGTTACTCCGTGACAATTCGAACAGGAGTTCTCATTGGGCTTGAGGGCAATCGACCTGGTGGACATCTGCGATGCGCTATGGACCGTTGACACCTCACCCGGTGAATATGCCCCCTCGTAGACAATAACGGCGGCAATCGAGAGCGGAATGACCAGCGCAACTCCCCAATAGAAGTATGACTTGCGCCAGATTCTCCGCAGATCCAGCGATGGGCGCCAATTGAATTGAGCTTTGCCGACCTTCTTATTGGTCCTCGGATGAAGCAGCGTTTGCGGAGCGATCTTTCCGGCCTCTCTCTTTCGCTTATCCCAAAAAACGCTCAGCGCTTGCTCGTCGAGTGCCGGCGAGGCCGCGTTGAACAAGCCGGTGCCCATCTGGAATCTCTTGGTGCCTCCAGGCGCAACGGCTTGTTTCTTGATGCCGGCGGGAACCTGCACCATGACTGTCTTTCCGAGATCCTCCTCAAACAGCATGCGGGTTCCGCCGCCTTCAACCGGATGGATCTCCGTGTCCATCTGAACTACCAGCGCCAGCGCGCCCTGGGCATAGTTTGCCAGTAACGAGTAAGGGCCTATTTGCACAACGTCGCCGTCGAGCAACGGAGTCTTGTCCACGAGCCAGCCGTTGAGCACCGTGCCGTTGGAGTCAGACAGGTTGAAGATCCAGTACTCGCCGTTGAATTCGCGGATGCCGGCGTGTGTGCGCGAAACCGCGCGATTGTTGAGCACCAGATCATTACCGGTGAGCCGGCCGATGGTTAGACCTTCGCTGTCGAGGACGATATCGTCAACCGACTTGTCTCTTCGCTTGATTATGAAACGACTCTTCGTAGCCATCGATACCTACCGTATTGAACCGAAGAATTGACCACGGATGACGCGGACTACTTCTGACAGATCCAGGAATCCGTGGTTAATCCGGCTCTTCAATCTACCGAGAGGCGTAATAAATAACCTGGATGATGTGAACTATCATCAATGCCAGCATCAATGCAGTGCTCGCCACGTGTGGCGGCAACCAGAGCTTCAACGATCGATGTAAATAGACCAGCGCATCGATCCGGCGCAGCGTTACCGCCGCTTCGATTGCTCGATCCAGCTTTCGCCGGTCCTTCTCGTTACCCAGCGTTGCTCTTTCCCGGCTGAATCCCGTCTTGGCAGATTCGACCATCTGATCCAAATCCTCTCGTCGCAAGAACTGCCGCAGCAAGAATCCGAACGAGACAAAACGGGGCACAACTTTGTCCTTGACGATACTCTGAAGCGGTCCCGTGGCTCTCCCGGCAATCTCGGCAATCTCCTTTTGCAGCTCTTCGCGTCGATCTCTTAAGTCATCAATGAGAAGCGGCGAGCCTTCGATCTTCGTGAGCTTTCGGGGCGCAAAAATGTATATCAAGATCCCCAGAATTCCGGTGAAGATCACCAGATCGTACGCGATCATGAGCACCGTCGTGAGGGCGCCGCCCGAATGCGTGCCGCCGTGCAGTAGAATCAACATCCCCGCGATTACCCCGATGTACGCGTGCGCCAGCATCCAATAGCGAAGCGGCCCGGCACGCTTGGTGTATATCTGCCGTCTGACGGGATACGTCATGACCGCCGCAATCCCAACCAGGCCGACTATGCCGGTGATCCAACGCATGTTCAAGAAGCTGTAGATCCGCTCTCCCAAACCGTACTGCTGAAGACCGAAAATCGTCCCAACGGTGGCCGCCACGGTAAGCAGGATTCCGAGGATATGGATTAAGCGCTTGGGCCCGTCTGATTTGTGAATGTTGCGCCCGTATGCATGGGTCTTGTCTACCAGCAGCAAGCCTTCGATCCGGCCAATCTCAGTAAAGTACTCTCGCGGCTTTACCCGAGCGAGCGCGCCCGTAGGACAGTTCTCTTCGCAGCTGTAGGCGCGTCTCTTGGCGCCTGGGGGATTCATCCCAGCCCGGTCGCTGCAGAGGTTGCACTTTATGGCGACCAGGTCTTCGGTTGCATCGACCGCCGGAGGAATCGGATCAGGTTTGATCCTCAGGAATTCCTGAAACTTTGATTTGAGACCGCCGTTTGTTTTGGCGGCCTCCTTTGGACGGCGCGGCACCATCGAAATAGCGTTGTATGGACACTGAGTTGCGCAATCGCCGCACCCTATACAGGTCTTCGGATCGATATCAACCTGTCCCAAATCAAACCGGCCAATCGCGCCCGTCGGACAACCGGTCAGGCATTCGGGATCCGCGCAATGCATGCACACTTCCGGTGACAACGCGCTTTGAATCGCGCTCGCCCGCGGGGCTTCGAGCCTGGTGACGTGAACACCGCGGCGCATCAGCCGAGACTGACCGTGGATCTTATGGCAGGCGAGCGAACAGTTGCCGCAGCGCACGCAAAGATCCATGTCCATCACCAGCAAATTTGTTCCATCCACCAGACCGGTGTCGATGAGCCTCTCTTGTGCGGCGAGCATCCCGTCGTGAACCGCGGGTTTGTAGTTTACAAAGGTGCCGAGCGGAGGAGGCGCGTGCTGCGACATCACTTTGAGCACAGCGTCCTGGAGCGCGAAGTTTCGCCGCAGTTTTGAAACGGATATTTCAAGAACCTCAGTACGGCCCATCAGGGTCACGTTCCAGGGCCAGGCCCCATCCCTGACCGCTCCTTCCACTCCAAAGCAAAATCCGTGGCCAATAAAGTCTTCAATCTCTCCCTTGGGAGATGATTGAGTTCGGCGGGCCCAGCCTTCCTTGATGATATAAATGCGATTGATCGGCTCTCTCTCTCTGAAGAGGACGTGGTTCTTTGCGAACACCCGAAAGGAGCAGTAGTTCTTCAGCTCGCTGACCATCTCCGCGCTCAATCCGCCCAGAAGCTTGAGGGTTTCAAGCGCGGAATCCCTGCCGTGATTGCGATATGTGTTGTCGAGATTTTCCCCGAACTTTGGCAGTTTGCGCAGCAGTCGGAGCGCAGGCCGGTGCACCTCGAGCACCTGGGCGGGTCTATCCCGATTCGATTTGACAGTAGCGTTGCGGGGCACTCCGGCGAGCACGCTCATCTCGCCAAACTGAGTTCCAGGCGTCAGCTCGGCGACCTTTATGTCTTGCTGGTTGGGCGCTTTGATGTAAACATCGGCGACCCCGCTAACCAAAAAGAACAGAGTATTTCCTCCCCATTCTCCCTGGGTGATGACGGCTTCGCCGGGTTCAAAGTTGAGCAGGCGGAAGTAAGGACCCACCTTTTTGCCGCCGTAGTTGCGGCCATATACCGTGACTTCCAGATCGAGTTCGTAGTCGAAGTGACCTTCGTGCGCGGACATGAGAGCGGAGATCGCCGGAAGCGTCTTGATCGCATTAATGACTTCGCGGCGACTCTTTTGTTCTTTTGGCATACGATTCACCGGGCGCCAGAGAATTTACCTTGTCCACGCGCGGTAAGCAAAACGCGATTTGATCAGAGGACCCAGGGAGCACAGGCATCCTGCATGCTGGCGACCCGGAACGCAGGCAGGATGGCGCGCCTAAAAGGAGAACGGCAGGGAACCGCGGTGACATTTAGTACAAACAGACTCTTTAGCCTGGACGTGGCAGCTCCAGCACGCCGATGTATGGCGCTGGCCGCGTCCGGCGCTGATGGTTTGAATATCAGCGCGTACCAATTTCGGCGCGGTTTCGATCTGGCGGTGGCATCTATCGCAGCTAGCCTTCTTGGTATGAGATCCGTGCTTGAAATTATATAAACCCAGCGCCGACCCTCCACCCTTGGTGTACTTCAACGCGAGCTTGGTGTCGGAGTGACATATACCGCACTCGCCCAGCTTTTGTGTTGCCTGGTGAACGTGACAGCTATAACACTGCTGATGATTCGGAAAACTCGATACGGCCCCCTCGGTAGATTGATGGCAGGTGCTGCACTTTGGCGTCTCGGATTCGCCAGCCATCTTTTTCGGGTCCATATGCTGTTTATGCGAAAACGCTTTGATACCAAACTCGCTCATCTTCGCCGGAAAGCTGATTCTCGTCCCCTGGGCGTCAACTGGAGACGTATGACAGACGATGCACATCTGGCTGGAAGTACTTGTTAAATCCTTTGAGTGACACTCCATGCAGGCGGAGTGACCCGGAAACACCGGAGTGACGCTGTTATCCGCGCGCTGATGGCAGAAGGCGCAGTCCTTGGTCTTAGTTTGGTGTTCCACCCGTGTGTGATTAAATGGCGATGTGCGCTCGATTACCGGAGATTCTTTGACATCGAATGGCGACGGCGCGGCCGCCTGCGGAGCTGGCTGAGGCGCTTCCGCGGCTTTATTGGCAGTCGGTTGCTTGGTGCTGCGGCAAGCAAGTGCGCTGATGAGAAGAACCGCCGCCGCCGCGATGATGGTCAATCTTATGCCTCTCGTCATATCGTCTCTCATCGAAATGTACCGTAGACTATCCAGTCTGCGGATCTTCGAAACAGTGATGCTAGCGCGCAACCGCAGACTGGACAGTCTACGGTACAGCTCAATTACTTGAGCTTATCCAGCAGATCGCGAGCAAGAACATCCGGAAGCCCAAGGCGGCCGTTGTGGCAGGTACTGCAACTGCTCTCATCGGGCATTCTTATATCGGTGAGCTGCCGCGCCTGGTCTACAGATTTGTGGCACTCGACGCACAGAAAATCGGGCGGCCGCTTTACTTGATAATCGACTTTCCTTCTCGGCCGAATATCCCATTCGTGATCCGCGTGGCTGAACTCGCGAATCTGAGCCAGGTGTGTCGCTTTCGAACCGCCGGTCGCGTGGCATTCCTTGCAGTCGTTCATGTACGGGAACTTCTCGCGAGCACCCGATTCGGGCTTCATCCCGTGGCACTGGAAGCACGTCGAATGTCCCTTCTCGATGGTCAGCTCATTTTCGCCGGCATTCGCCTTTTTTATGCGTTGATGACAATCCGTGCACCGCGCGCTCTGGCCGGCGGTCAACTTAGCCGGAGGCGCTTCTGACGGCCTCGAAGTGACTGGCTGGAACTCGAAGCTTTCCGGGAGCGGCTTGCGATGCTCGACGTGCGAAAAATCGATCCCGAAATCGCTTCCCAGCAGCGCGTGAAGCCGGTCGGTTCTCTCTTTGAAGTTGAAAAGACCCGCCGCCGCTTTTGATGTTGGTCCTCCCTGATGACATACGCCGCAAAAACCGGTGCCGCGCGTGAAATACTCTTTGGCGAAGTTGTGGCAACCAACACACGTTGGGTGAGCAGGAAACGAAGTGACCTCGATCTGTTGAGGGGTGACCCGATGGCAAACATTGCAGGAAACTTTGGCATGCTCGCTTCGCTTATGTGTGAAGGAAGCGCGCTCGCGGGTAGCCTGCGGTCTCCCGGTCTGTGGCCGATTGGGCTGCGATCGCTGCAGATCCAGCGAAGCGGTGTCTTCCGCGTAAGACGGCAGACCGAGGTAAGCTCCGGCCACAAGCAAGCACGCCAAAGCGAATATGCTCTTCTTTATCCGCGGCATCGCCAAGTTAAATCCTCCCCGCCAAACTGGGTGTCACTGCGTGAGCAAACCCTCTTTCCTAGAACCTGTTGAGTCCGAGCACCGCAGCGCGCTCGGCCTGCGGATGCACGACTCAATTTGCCTGGCCAACAGCGGCGGGTGGAACTCCAGCCTTATGACATCCGCTGCATGTTGTTGGCCCTTTTTCAGCAGCTCGGTGGCAGCCGATGCAGCTGTCGTGAAACGCCCGCTCGGCCATCACCTCATCGAAGTCCCGATTCTTCGGATTCCGCGGGTCGCCGTCCTTTCGATGATGACAGACGTTGCACTTGTACAACTCCGGGATGCCTCGCTTACTCACGGTATGATGGCATCCTACGCAAGCGGCGCCTTTCTTCGCTTGATGTGGCGCATCGTTGTCGGGGCTTATGAACGACTCGTGCCCCTTATGATCGTAGAAGACCACGCCGCGTCTTCCCTTTTCGTCAAGCCTGATGATTTTTGGCGCGAATCCGCTGTCCGTCTGCTGAGGCTCAGTCGGGTGCGCGAATAAGCCTGCACCCAGGGTGACCGGTATCGCCAACCCAAGCACATAAGTCACTAGAACAGCCAGCTTCAGTTTCATCCCCATCCAACTCCCTCAAGTTCGAGGTTCGGAGCCCAGATCATCGGCGGCGGCGCAACCGGAAGAACACCACGGCCAGCGGCAGCGACATGAAAGCGAGACTCGACAGTTCAGCCGCGTTGCGTAGCCGGGTTTCTTTCACTCTCGCGTCACTGGATTGATTGGACTTTGTCTCAACCGACTTCTTCTGTTGGTCCCCTGTGGGCGCGTCGGCCTTTGCAGCATCCGATGTTCTTGGCGAACCAAAGAACCGGCGGATGTCTTTATTCTCTCGCTTATTGGAATCTTTGATCTCGGGAACCGTGAACATCTGGCCGTTGATCATGTACATCCGCTGCATCTCAGCCGCGTTGAAAGGTCGAGCGCCCCGCCGGCCGAAAACAGAAAGCTGATTGCCGCTCTCATCAACCGCGCGATCGCGGTCAACGCCTTCCGAAATCGACAGCGCCGGACCAAGCGTCTCCTTGCTTGCAATTAACTCGGGCCGCGGACGCGGGCTAAACCCGTAGTTGTCGGGCTGCTCTGCCGAAGTCAGCTGAACGACGTGTATCGCATGGTGTTCGCCATCAGCAATGTAAGCAAACAGGCTCACATTGGTCATACCGACCTTTACATCGCGCGCATCCTTTATCTCGCCCTCTCCGTTGAACATTTGATCGAGGCGAGGCTTCTCGGGATTTTCGATGTCGATAATCGCCAGCCCCTGTTTACCGGCGGCGACGTAGGCGTATGTGCGCACCAGATAAAGATTGTGAGCGTCCGAAAGCTGCACCATCGCACCATTGACCGCCCGCGCTCGATTAGGATCGGTTACGTCCACAACCTTCAGGCCCTCTGAATCGGTTACAAACGCATAGCGGAATTGGACCTGAACCGCTCGAGCGCCCTTTATGAACGGCGCGCCGAACTCGCCCGCAACACGCGGCTTGGTTGGGTCGCTTATGTCTACGACGACAAGACCGCGATCGCACGTGATGTAAGCGTGCGAGCCGGCCACGGTGATGTTATTTGCTCCGTTCAGAATCCCGTTAGGATTCCACGTCAACGCGCGCTTGAGAAAATTGTTTCTGGGGTTTCCGTCAAGCAAGGTCGCTACGTTCACCAGCACCAGTCCTTCGTACTTGTCCGCAACGTAGAGGAACGCGTAGATCAGATTTATACCCTGCTTGTCATCGCGATTCTCCCATTCTTCATTTTGCGGATAGTGCTTGCGGGTAGGATCGACCGCGATCGTAGCGGGCGACGCGACGGCAGTCGCGTACTTTGTCTTAACATAGAGTTTCTGACCGAGAGGGGAAAACGGCGCGGTCGTAATTCGCTCCGAGAAGGCCTTCTGATCGACGTTGGCGATATCGTAAACCCGAAGCCCGCCCTCGCCGGTTGCCGCGTAGAGGAACTCGCCCCGATGCTGAAGGCTCAAAACCTCGGTTTTTTCCTTCTTGAACAAGGTGAGATTGCTGCCAACGTCGTTACCCGGATGCTCGTAAAACTCTTCAAGCTCCTTCTTGAGCGCTAAATGCTTTTTGTAGTTCTCAGGGAATGCGAGCTTATGCAGCGTGCTTCCGATCACCGCCTGTGGCTCATCGCGTTCGGTTACAACTACAGCTTCAAAGCCGTGATCTCCCTGCGCAACGTACATAAATCGGCCGATGAAGTTGTAGAAGTTGGTGCCCTGCATGAGGGCCATCGCCATGTACGCGTTATTGTCGTTGTTTTCCGACAGATGACAATCGGTGCAGCCCCTGGTTTCAGTGGTCCTGACGGTATGCGGGAAGTGCGAGCTGAATGAGATGCCGCTGTACCCTTCCGCGGACACAGTCTGCTGTTGGGAGTAGATCCATTCGCGATTCGCGTTTTGCGAGCTGACAAAAATCGCGCATGCCGAGCGGACAGGCGCAACTCGCCGGCCGGTAACCGTGCCGTCCTTGCCCAACAGAAACACATCGTCGCGTAACGTCTGGAAGTTGTACGAAGTATAGTTGCGCAGCGACTCTAGTCCTTCATTGTGAATCATCGGCTTTTGTTGATTCGCTGTTTGCTTCAAATGACAGCCGAAACAACTCGGAGTCCACGAAGTGTGACAGGTGAAGCAAGTCATGTTCTTGTTCGCGTGTGCGAGCTGAACATCATCCTTTGGAGCGCTTCCCCAGGTCTTCCCATCCCTCAGAATCGTCTTTGCCAGCGCCGCCTTTTCGTTATAGTGCTCGTTTCCCGGGGTTATGCTGTCCATCACCTGGCTGACTTCCCAGACCAGGGGCTTGCCTTCCTTGTCTTTCGCGACCGCCGCGCGCTGAAACAGCTTACCGTCCTTCTTGAAGAATCGATCCTTGCGCGAGGGAAGATTCCGGTAGTCGAGCATGCGATTGCCGCCCGCCGCCGCCGTGGTCACTGCATCTCGCGAAGTCGGATCCGCCCGTTTGGTGATCGTTCCGTGACAGTCGACACAATCGATCTCGATCGCCGCGCGCACCTCACCGTAAAGCTTTCCGTCGCCGTGATTATCCTGTTTGAAGTGACAATCCACGCAATGCATCCCCTTCTCTTCGTGGATGTCCTTCATGTGCACCGGCACCCCGTCCCGTCCCGCGCCATCGCCTACGGGTTCATTCACCGCGCGCTGCAACTTTTCGTTAGTAAGCTCGCCTACCGGGTTGTTGGCCGCATCCAGCAGGTTTCCCTTGCGGTCGTGTTTGAAGACATAGCGATAAACCCACCCGTGCCCGTTGAAGTCAGCGAACTGTGTGTGCTTTAGCTTTGGGTTCACTTCATCGCGAATCGATTTCAGGAACTCGACCTCGCCCCACTTGCCTCGCAACGCGGATTCTTCAGGATTGCGCAGGATAATCTCGCGACGCTGTTCGGCGCTGAGTTTCTTTTCGTCTTTCGGGTACATCTCTTCGCCGTCAGTCTCAAGGTCCCACCACATCGAGCCAAAATAAGAATTGAGCACGGTTGTTCCAGGATGCATATGACAAACTACGCACTGGCTCGATGGAATTGCACGTGTGAACTGATGCTTGATGGGGTGACCGGGCTCGCCTCTTGGAATGGTTGGATCGCCGCTCGCGCTTTCGCCGGTGTGGCCGTTCCCCGCGTACGGTCCCGCCTCGAACGGGTTCCGATTGTTCGCATAAATGACGTGGCAGGCAGTGCACCCGCTGGACCGATAGTCACCCGGCTGGTCATTGGTGCCCATAAACGAAAGCATCGGATCCAGGAGGCGGGTCTTTTGCAAACCGATGTAGACCGGATCGGTTCTAAGGTTCGTTCCAAGCCCCCGCGGGCTCAACAGATTCTGAGTCGGTTTTCCCGGCGGCTCTTCGACGCTGGGAATACCAATCTCGGCAGCTTTGCGACCGCCAAGCTCAAAGGTTCGGAGAATGTTGCTCATCTGGGAGATTTCCCAGCGCGGAAGCGGGTCGAGATACGAGAGGATTCCCTTCCTTTGCGTCTCGTCGGCGGTTGGTTGTGGAGCGGTCTGCAGTCTTTGAGGCTTGCCATCCGCTCCGTAGCTCTCACCGAATCGGTAATTCTTGTAAGGAAACGCTCCGTTGTTGTACAGCGCCGCCCCCCAGAGCATCGCCCCAGTGGTCATCATGCTCTTGCCGACCGTATGCACATCGTTGAAATGACATTCGGTAGTTCCGCAGCTCAGTTGTGCAACTCGCAGGTCACCGGGGTTTACGAACCGGACAAACTCCGGACTCTCTTCAAGCGTGAGAGTGTAGGGCCGTTCTGGATTGCCCGAAGTCTTCCATCGCTCAGGAAATCGCGGTTTGACGTGGGCTGCTTTTTTCGCTTCGTCGTATCCCGCGGCCCCTTTTTGCAAACCCTGCGCTCGAGCTCCGGCATTTCCGCCGTGACAATCGATGCAGCCGAGGTTGATCACCCCGTTGTGCATGTCTTCGATGCCTTTGTGACAATCGATGCAGCCGATGCTTCGACGCATGGCTTCTTCAGGCGTCTCGCCGAACAACCCGGCCGCCTGGACCGGACGTGCAGTCTGTGTTGCAGGCGACGTTTGCGCGGAACCGTGCCCCGCAGTTGTTGCGCTTGAGTCCGGCGGCTTCGAGGAATCCGCCTTTGTCATCGAGCCTGCAAGCACGAAGGATCCGTAGAGCCCGACGGCTGCCAAAACCAGCAGTAGCTTTAGCGCATTCTTTGATACCTTCATTCGTATCTCCCGGCGCGTACTCGATGCTGCATGAGATCAGTAAGTAAACTTCAAACGTATGAATGTCGAGAACAGAACCTTAGACTTCTGACCGCAACCCTGACCGTCGCAGTTTGATGTGTAGATATCGTTGAACCCTGCTCCGGGTACCAGCGATGAGAACCCGCCCTGGATAATCCAGTTCTCGGTCAGGAACGGCCGATACAAAACGCCGACGCCGTAATCCAGTCCGATGGCCCTGCGAATGTTTGGCTGAAAGAATATCCCCTCGAGCGAGTCGGTGTGATGGAAATGGAGATAGTTGACGTTGACTATGCCGCGAAGTTTCGGAGTCAACTCAAGGTCAGCCCCCACATTGTAAAGAAAGATTCCGGGATTGACGAAGTTGGCCTGTCCCTCAAACTTGCTGCTTCGCAAAGTAGGCAATAGGCTCTCGCCGCTCTTCAACCCGACTCCGGTTCCAAGCAATCTGATGCCCTGACTGTTCCAGTAGCTGAATCTTCCTCCTGCGAACTCGGGTATATCGACAATTGCATCGAAGCCCCGCGCAGTATCATCAAACGGCTCTTTATCCCCAGACGCGAAAAAGAACGATGCTTTGTAACGCAACCAATCTCTGTCTCGCGACCACTCTATAGCGGCCTGCTGGGCATTGATGCTTGTCCGCTTACCGGCGATTGGATTGAACGAGTCCCGGCCGAACGCCTGGTAAAAGGCGTGAGTGATGTTGTTCAGGCCGATGTGACCATCGCCGGCCCAACCGATGTACCAGGCCTGAATACCGTGACGGACAACGTCTCCGACCGGCGCGGGCCGCACCAGAAACGCGTTCTCGTCAAAGTGGGTGCTGGGTTTGTCGTTGTTGTAGTGAACGCTAAACTGGCTGGTGTAACCTCTCCACTTTGTATCCTGTCGGAAGATATTAGCGATAAATACAGTCTGATCGCGCCACTCGCCGAGGTTAACGCGGGTGTTCAGCTCGCTGTTGGTGTCTTTCTCGAGAAGATAGAAATACGCCGCGTTGAAGTTGTAGCGATTGTTGGCGAATTGTCCAAAAAGGCGAGCGCCCAGATTGAAGTCATTGAAGATAAAGCCGCGGAAATCGCTTATGAACTGCTGGATCCCGGCTCGCACAAAAGTCGAATCGTAGTAAGGGCTCTTGCCGCCGTCGCTACCGTCGCCGCGTAGAAACGGCATCAACTTGGTTGTGTCGCCGATCTTGAACTCGCCGAACAACTCCTGAAAACCGGTATAGCTGTCGGTTCGGTTGGTACGGCGCCGAACGTCAATGTTGACGATGCCGTTCTCCTGAGTGTTGAGATAGTTTATGTTGAAGTTGGGAGTGAACCGGAACCTCCAATTGACCGGCTTGAACGCCACATCGCCATTAAAGAAGTCGATCGACAGCGTGAAATTCTGCCGGAAGAACTCATTCACCCCGCGTCCGAAGAACTCGGCGCTATCGGGCCGGTCGCTGCTCACATCGCTCGGGAGCGGCAATCGGCGGGCAATAAAAAGGCTGTCACTCTCGAGAGTCAGCGCCAGGAAATTCTGCTGCTTGAATATCGGATAGTCGCCCTTCAACACATTCTGGCGATACGGGTTGTACCATTTGCCTTGTTCAAAACGGGGGTCTTCCGGAAGACCGATGCGCCAGCGATCGGTTACCGGAACAGCATCCGGCGTTGTCTGCGGTGGATTATCAATTCTCGACGACCCTGCGTACCCCCGGGGCGGGTCGGTCGGAGTCGTAAACATCTCGATGCGCCTGCCAAACGTTGGAGACAGTTCAGGTTCCTCGTCGGGAGGAGGAACTACTTCAGGCTGAGCGGCGATCTGCATCGGCTCGGCTTGATTGTCGTGGCATTGACCGCATTTGGTGAAACCAACATCGCGGAATCGAGCGTTCGAGGCCTTGAAGTTTGAAGCTCGATGGCAACTGATGCACAATCGGTGAAAGGCCTCTCGTGAGTTCAGATCATAACCTTCGCGATCATCAGGGTTTGTAGGGTTCCCCTCATCCTTGTGACAAGCATTGCATTTCTGAAACTGTGCGCGAATCGTTTCATCTTTGACCGAATGGTGACACGCCAGGCAGGCAACCCCCGCGGGCGCCTTGTGAGGGAAACGCGGATCCGGATTAAACAGCGCTTCGTGGGTCTTGTGGTTGAAGAGGACGAGCCCTCGCCTTCCAGCGGCATCAAACGGGATGGGTGTAACTTGAGCTGCCGCTTGCGACGGTTCGCCGTCCCCGGCGAAAGCAAGCGAATGCACCGAGAAACCTAAGGGAAGCAATAGCAACAATGCATAAACAGCGATTACTACCAGTTTGAGTCTCATTGCTCGCGCCTCACTATAAATGACCAAACTGCAAGGTGATGATGTTTAGCAAGAACAGCCTGGTTACAGCCTATGAAAACGCCTGCGTAACGTTGAGAACCAACAGGGCATTAATCTCAACTCCTGCGAATTGAACGCGCCGATATTATATTGTGTGCTCTGTTGAGTCAACCCACATGCCGCTAAACCATTTACGGCAAGTCGAAACACGCTAACCACCTGGCGGGATGAAGTTGAAGAGAAACCTTAGCGCAGCTAGCTATGTATGTTAGACTTATCGGGCCGTTATGCTTCAGGCGTCCAGTCAAGTAAGTGCTCGCGCTCCCCTCGATCAATCGAACCAGATCGGCTCTGAGACGCGCACTATACGGTCAACTGGCCACTATCGATCTAGCCTGAGTTCACAAGCTGCAAGGAATCCTCATATGAAAACAACCCGGCGGTATTCTCGCCCCCTTTTGCTACTCGCTCTCGCAACTTGCCTTTGGAACGCATCACCAATTCCGGGCCGCATCGAGGCTCAAACCCAGAAGGACACGCGAGGGCTCCGCGTCCAACCGCTCAAACCAGTTGATTCATTGCCCAGTGGTTCCAAACGATTCGCCCTGGTGATCGGAGTCGATGAATACGAAGATTCCCAGATCAACAAACTCGAGGGCGCGGGAAACGATGCCAAAGCTATCGTCGAGGCGCTGGTGCAGTATGCCGGCTTCCCACGCGATCAGGTCAAACTCCTGACTGCCGATCAACCCATCGAGCGCAGACCATCGCGCAACAAGATTCTGAGATGGTTGTCCAACCTTCGTGGGGCCGTGCCAAAGGACGGGTTATTACTGATCGCATTCGCGGGACACGGGATTGAGCGCGGCGACCAGGCTTATCTGCTGCCCTCGGACGCAGAATTGAGCAATGATATCTCTCTGCTCGAACAGAGTTCGATCAACGTCGATGACATGCGAAAGCGCATCATTGAGACCGGGGTATCACAGGTGGTTATGATCCTGGATGCCTGTCGCAACGATCCAGCCGCGGGCCGCGGCGATGCGGATAATCGTCTCACCACCAGGTTTACTCGAGCATTCAATTTTGAAGAGCGCAATTCTGAGGTCAAAGCGTTCGCCACGCTGTATGCGACCGCGGTCGGCTATCGAGCATACGAGTACAAAGAGAAAAAGCAGGGTTACTTCACCTGGGCTCTGGTTGAAGGGCTCAAGGGCGCCGCGGCAAATGAGAAAGGCGAGGTCACGCTGAGCAGCCTTCTTAGTTATTTGCAGGACCAGGTTCCAAAGCGAATAAGTCTCGACCTGGGCACCGGCAAAATACAGAAACCCTATGCCAACATCCAGGGGTACAAGGCCAGCGACCTGGTGCTTTCTAAAGTTGCGGTCGCAGAAAATGTCGCAATCGTCGATCCAGCGGCAGCTGAACGGAGCGACTGGGACAGCGTTCAAACCAAAAATGATCCCGCCGCTTTCCGGGCGCATCTTACGAAATATCCGAACGGGATGTTTTCAGAGCAAGCCCTGTGGGAAAGCATTCGGGGCAGTAGCGACCCGGCGGACTTTAAAAACTACCTGAAGCGATTTCCGAACGGGAAGAACGCCGGGCTTGCGAGTCGGCTCGGCGAGGACGCGCTATGGGAAAGAATCAGGGAAAGTAAGAACGTAGCGGACTACCAGTCCTACCTGCGAGATTATCCAAAGGGTAGATTCGCGGAGATCGCAATTCGTCGGGTTCAACCGCCCGCTCCACCCCCGTCTAAAACGGAGACCGCGCCTCCGAAGCCTTCAAAGGGCGTGCTTACGATACTCACCAACACGCCTGCCACTGTGGTCGTCAAACCACGTGATGCCGCATTAAAGCCGGTTCAAGGGCAGAGCGCCGGAACAGATAACAAATTTCGCGCAGAGCTTCCACCCGGTCTGTATGACATCGAAGTCAGCGCGGCTAAGTACTCGTCAAAACGAGTTTCGGGCATCAGGTTAGAGACTGACGAAGCGATCCCGGTGGAGCTCACTCCGCTGGGCGGCGTCATTCAAATCGGCGGCGTCGACCCCGGCTCGACAGTGTTGATCGATGATCAAAAGGCTCTGAGCGCAAGAATTAGGAAAGAAGAAAAGCTCATCGAGTTGGCCGATGTCGCGGCAGGCCGCCACAAGGTGAAAGTCATACAACCAGATCAAATCGAATGGACCCGGGAAGTAGACGTCGAGGACGGCCGAACCAAGTATATTGCGGCTGAGTTCAAGGCGGCGCTTGTTGGGTTGATGGTCAAGACCGAGCCCGAGGCCGAGATTTACATTGATGAAAATTATAGCGGCCGCGCCAACGAGAAGGGTGAAATCAGGATTTCGAATCTCGCTCCGGGCCTGCATCGAATTCGCGCCAAGAAAAACGAATACGAACCGGCTGAAAAGGCTCAGACTTTCAGTGCCGGGCCGGCGGAGATAAAGCTGTCGCTGAACCGAACGACCTTCTCTCCGGAGTTCGTCGATACCTTTGATCAGGGCCCGAAGTTTTGGAACGCGCCAAAGGGTTGGCTAGCAAGTTCCGGGAAGTTAAAGGTTCAGGGCCCCGGGATAGGGCTGATCAAGGACACAAGCTATAAAGATTTCAGGATGGAATTTGACCTGGTCTTTGGGAACGGCAAAGGAGCAGTGTGGGTTCTACGCGGTCAGGATGAAAACACCTGCTATCTGTTCCAACTGACCGGGCCCTCCGCTGGATCGCCCAACATGTTCCAGACATTCCTTTATCAGAATGGTCAGGCGAAGTTACTCAAGCTGTTCCGCGTCCCCGAAGACCTGGGCGTCCCTGGCGATAAGTTTCACATAATCATCGAGGCGCGCGGTCCGGAGATAAAACACTTCCTTCAAGTGAAGAGCAACCCGAAAGCCACTCAGCCGCAGCCCTTCAGCCTGATGACTGATACCACTTTCTCAAATGGAAAGATCGGTTTTGGCACAAAAGACGGCGAGGAATTCGTCATTCAATTTGTGAGCATAATTCCAGCCAAATGACGGTAGGGCTGCAATTGAAGCAACTATTCTTCTCGTGTTATTGTGCGTCCGTCAGGATCGGGCTCCCATGATCTGACAGCCCAATCAACCCGGGCCTAACGGTCCATGAGCTTCAACGGTCTTCATCAATGGTTCGTCTAATAAGGGGGAGAATTAATGTCCAAAGTAGGAACGAAAATATTCTCTTTGTTACTCGCGCTTTCAGTCTCTGGCGCAAACGTGCAACAAGTCATCGCGCAGACCCAGAATACCGGGGCAATTCAAGGGCGCGTATTCGAAGCTGGATCGCTCGATCCACTCCCAAGCGCGATCATCACAATCACCCACGAGGAGATTGGACTCGAGCGTACTACTGTCAGCAACAATGAAGGAATCTATTACGTAGGGATCTTGCCCGCCGGCAGGTATCGAATTACGGCCGCCAAACAGGGCTATGAGAATGACAGCGATCCCAGAAACTCGGTCATTAACAACTTTCTAATTCATATTACCAATACCGAGCGAGCCGACCAGCCTCCACCAATCGTCTTGAAAAAGGCTGGAGCAGCTGCGCCTCCTCCGGTCGCTCCGCCACCGGTAACGCGACCTCCAGTGACCCAGCCGCAACCCACTACACCTCCCGTGACTCAGCCCACGCCGACGACGCCAAGGCAGGTCTCCGCGACCGATGAGTCTGATGTAGCTGGGCTTGCCAACACCTCGAATGCGACCCGCGGTGGTAATTTCGACGAGAGATTCCTACTGGTGCTCCCGTTGCCTGGCATACGCAGCTTTGATGACCTTGCTTTCCTGGTTCCGGGCGTTGCTCCTCCCCCACTGTCGATCGGCACTAGCGTCGGTCCGGGAATCGGTCCGGGCGTAGGGACTACCGGCCAGTTTTCGGTGAATGGACTGCGCAGCAGATCTAACAACTTCACTATCGATGGTTCCGACAACAACGACGAAGAAGTCGGCGTCCGCCGTCAGGGTTTTACATCGCTCGTGCCACAGTCAATAGAAAGCGTGCAAGAGTTTCAAATATCCACGCTTCTGCCTGAACCTCAGTATGGCCGCAACATGGGTGCTCAGGTAAACGCGGTCTCTCGATCGGGCGGTAGTGGTTACCACGGTACGATCTACGGATTTCTAACGGATCGATCACTAAGAGCGCGAGATGTGTTCGACTCCGATGCGGGCATTTCGAGTCTCAGGCTCACCGGTAACGGGCAACCGGCAACCTTGAACGGAGCGCCGCTTGTCGTTACTGTCCCGGTGGGCGGGAAGAACCCGTATACACGCGCTCAATACGGTCTGGTGTTTGGCGGTCCAATTGGAGAACGGACTCGTTTCTTCGGCTCATTTGAACATCAGGATATTAATGCAAGCCGCGAGTCTCACTTCGCCGTGCCAACAATTGACGAACGCGGTGTCTTCAGCTCAGGGGGTGTCGGACTGCGTTTGACCAACGGTGCGCTCGTCTTTCCCGCATCGTTGACCGGAAACTCCTTCTTAAGCTTGTTCCCGTTTCCAAATAACCCTGGCGGACCATATCGCGACAACACCTTTACCGAAGTCCTTCCGGCGGGCGCCGACGGAACCATCTACTCGGTGAAGCTGGATCATAACCTCAAGGCCTTCGGCAGAGATCACTCTCTGACTGGCCGGTACAACTCGACCGACGGCGACACAACGCTGCCGGTAACAGGGGAGGCAATTTTTTCGACGCTTCGCGCGCTGGTTAACACCCAGGACGTTGCATTGTCGTTTAACAGTGCGCTGTCGTCAGCTACCGCGAATCAATTTCGATTCTCTTTTGGCAGGACCAATCTGGAATTCGAAGAAGTGCGCAATCCGTTCTTGCTCCGATCCGAGGCGCTTCCCGATGTACCGTTTCTTTTGAATGCGCCTCTTCTGTTCAATGGTTCGCTCGGCTCACCGGCCTTCTTTTCGATTCCGGGCACTGACACTGAGAGCGGATTCGGCTCGATCCCGGGCCTTGCGACCACCGGGACTGGTCCGATTGGACAGGTCAAAGCTTCCGGCTTCAGTCCTCTGGGAGTGGATGTTTTCAATTTCCCTCAAGGACGAACCAACAACACTTATCAATTTGCCGACACAATGATCTCTAATAGAGGCAAGCATCGGCTAACTGCCGGGTTCGACATCCGTCACACTCGACTCGACAGTTTTCTGGATAGAAACTTCCGCCCGCTCGCGGTGTTCAGCGGCGCGAAGGATATTTCAGAGGAGCAGCTAACCACACGTCTGGGAAACCCGGCTCCTTACTATTTCGGAAAGGACTATTTGGCTGCGGGCGCTGCAACGGGGTTCTTCCAGACCTTGTCCAACGGTGACCCGGACTCGAGCATTCGTCTGAGATACTGGCAACACAACTTCTTTGTCTCGGATCAGTTTCGCGTCCGCCCGAATCTTACTCTTACGTTTGGGTTGAGATATGAACTAAATACGGTACCAACCGAAGCCGACCGCAAGATCGAATCAACCTTCAGCTCTCCCGAGGTCAAGGCTTTTCAAGATATCGAAAAAGCCGCTTTCGGTGTTTCCGGCTTAGAGCTGTTCCTTGACGGGCGCGAGAAAATATTCCAGCTGGACAAGAACAACTTTGCGCCTCACATAGCATTTGCCTGGGATCCCTTCGGACGCGGCAAGACATCTGTTCGAGGCGGTTACGGGATCTACTACGATCAAATCCTTGGCGCGGTAATAAGCCAATCGCGCAATGTGTTCCCGACCTTCCTGACTATCAACCTTGGAGGGTTTAACACAAACTTCGATATCGATGATCCAGAAGGAAGCTCTCTGCTTTCACACCCGTTTGTCCCGGCTAATCCTTCGGTCATTTTCGCGGTTCCCGGAACCTTGAATAGGTTTGACCCGAGCAAAGGCAACACGGTCGTAGAAGCGGTGGTGGCGGCCTCCTTGCTGACGAATCTTGCAGCTGGACCAGGTTTCGTTCTCCCTAGAAACGATCTGGTTACTCCGTATTCTCAGCATTGGGGGCTTACGGTCGAACACCAGTTCGGTAGCGACTTGCTGGCTTCCGCAGCCTACGTCGGCACGCGAGGAGCGCATCTACTCAGGTTTGCGACGCCGAATCTCGGACCGAATGCGATACCGCTGGTTGATCAGGTTCTGGGGCAAGACGTCGCCGGGGTGCCTAATGCAATATTCCCCGTGCTCTTTGGCATCAGCATTCCACCAAATATTGGCGCCGCCGAATTGAGACCGTTTCCCCTGCTTGGATCATTCACTTCGATCGAGTCGGACGCAAACTCGATCTACCATAGTCTTCAACTCCAGCTTAACAAGCGGTTCTCAAAAGGGATCCAATTCACCACCGCTTACACATGGTCGCACGCAATTGACGAGGTCTCGGATCTGTTTGATCTGGAGGGCGCGCGCGCCCTGCCGCAGGACAGCCGTGATCGACGGGCCGAGCGTGCGAACGCCAACTACGACGTGCGTCACAGGTTTGTATACAGTCTGATCTGGGACCTGCCGTTTGTCGAGCAGAATAAGATTCTCGGAGGTTGGCAAATCGGGAGCATCGGTACGTTCCAGAAGGGCCAGCCTTATTCGGTTCTGTTCTGTTGCGACGAGAACCTGGATGGCAATCTAACCGACAGAGTCGACCCGGGATCGGCTAATCCAAGCTTTGGCAGGCGAAACGCCTTTAAAGCGCCGGGCGTTGCCACCGTCGACCTGTCAGTGAATAAGTTTTTCAGATTCACCGAGAAGCACAAGATCGAGTTCCGAACCGAGTTTTTCAACCTGTTCAACAGGGCAAACTTTGGAATCCCGGTGCATCAGCTCTTCTTCGGAGGCTACACCCTCGAACCCGGCAACGAAGACAACCGCCTGTTTGTCGACACCCGAGTTCCAGCGCGCACGATTCAATTTGCGCTGAAGTATTCGTTCTAGGCGTTAGACTCAACCGCCGAGCGGACTGACCTTGCGAGGCCGGCCGCTCGGCGACTAACACGAGTCGCGTAAATGGTTGAGTGCTTGCGGCTCAATTTCACATTCGCTATACTGCCGCGCGAAAGCGCAACCGCGCCAAACAGCAGGATTACGTTCTGACGAATCGTGGTTTGAATTGAAATCGCTTCGGGAGGATAGGATGGCACGACGGGATTTGATTCGTAAGCATCGTCTCAGCAGAACTATCATTGTGCTCGTCGCAATCGTGACTGTTTGTCTGAGCGGAAACTCTATCGCCTGGCTAAGCCAATCCGGTCCGGTCCCGCAAATCACATCCGATACGGCCGTTTACGACCCGGACGGAGGCAGGCTCGTCATCAAGGGCCGGAATTTCCAGAAGGGCGCAACCGTAAACGTCAGCAACGCTCAAGGCCCGATCACCTTTGGCTCGGCAAAAATAAAAGGGTCAAAAAAAGTCATCCTCAACGAAGTTCCAGCGGCGGAGATCAAGGAAGGGATCGACGTATCGATAACAAACCCCGATGGCGTCACCTCGTCGATGGTTCACATCACCGTCGAGATCTTCGCCGACGAGAGCAAGCTGACGGCTGACGACGTCAGGAAGATCATCTCCCAAGCCGTGGCTCAGGCTGACGCGAGTGGATTAAAAGTTACCATCGCAGTCACCGATAAAGAAGGAAATGTTCTTGGCGTTTTCAAGATGAACGGCGCGCGCAATGACATAACGATAGGCATCGGGACCAGGTGCGCGGCAGGCAATAGCATTAACAATCCAACATGTGGACTTGAAGGAATCAGACTTCCGAACCCTCAAGCTCCAATAGACGGAACCGTGCCGGCGGCAATCTCTAAGGCAGGCACTGCAGGCGTGCTCAGCACCGCGGGCGGAGCCTTCTGTCCGCGCATCGCGAATTTCCTCTTGCAGGAGCACATTCCGCCGGGGATCGAAGGCGCTTCAAGCGGCCCGCTTTTCGGCGTGCAGTTCTCACAGCTTTTGTGCAGCGACGTCAATCCTTCTCTTCCTCTCGGTCTTGCGGCTGATCCGGGCGGTATTCCGCTCTACAAAAACGGCCAACCGGTCGGCGGCGTCGGCGTGGAAGGCGATGGAAAATACGCTCTTGCAAACCGACGTGAAGAGCGAATAGACAAGCCGGTTGAAGAACTAATCGCTCTCGCGGCCGGACGCGGGTTCGAACCATCCCCGGAAATAGTAGACACTCTGTTTCCCGGTGGTCTCAGACTTCCTTACGCCAATCAGCAGGTCCCGCCCGCGCTTCCGACAACCGCTTTCGGCAGCCTAAACGGCAGCGTCGTCGCGCCTTTTGGGATCCGAGATACTCCGGCGTCTAAATTCAAGATCGTCAATATCGGCGGCAGCATTCCGGTTAGGATGAAGATCGATGTCCCGATAATCGCGAGTCCAACTGCAGGCGGTCTCACTGCAGCCGAAGTTGAAAAGATTCTTGTTCAGGGGATACAGCAGGCGTTGATCACTCGAGCCCTGATACATCAACCGGTCGGCAGCCACATCGAAGTCAGCGTCGGGGTCTGTGACCAGAACGGGGTAGTGATTGGTGCCGCCAGCACTCTTGACGCGCCAATTTCAAGCTACGATATCGCCGTTCAAAAAGGACGCTCGGCGGCTTTCTTTAGCAATTCAGCTGCCGGGTCCAGGCTGCGCAACGGCGGGCTCGGCAAGTATGTCGATGCTGCAAACAAAGAAGGATTGAACCTCGACGGCAGCGTTGCGATAAGCGGGCGTTGTCTGATTTTTCTGAGCCGCCCGTTTCTACCTGATGGCATCGACGGAACCGAAAACGGTCCGTTCTCGAACCCGATCGAAGACAACAGCGCTTTCAACACCGGCTTGCAGCTGGACACCGTCCTGGCAGGAATAGTCGGGGCGCTCGGTCCGTACTTGACTACTGGTGTGGTTGCTCCGCGGGCGGGAGGCTGTTCACCAATCATTGGCGCCGGGAACGGATTCCAGGTGCGCCAGGCAAGCGTTCCGCTCTACAAGAACGGCCGGCTGGTTGGCGGAGTCGGGTGCAGCGGAGACGGCGATCAGCAGGAAGATATCGTAGTGGGCTTTGCCAGCGCGGGCTTTGAAGCTGAACCGGGGATCCGCTCCGACCGAGTGTTGCTGCGGGGGAATATCAGACTCCCCTGGCTAAAGTACCCACGACATCCAAACCTCTAAAAACATTCGGTAGCTCAGAATATCGACGCCTGCGGAGCCTTTCGGTCTTTGCAGGCGTTTTGATTTTTATTTGTCACCGGCCACGTAGTAACGAATTTATTCGTTTCCCCATTGATGATTCGGAATGCCAGTTAAAGGAAAACGAATAAGTTCGTTACTACGTGGCCGAGCTACTGGCGACTCTCTCTCGATTTACTGACCGACAATATCGCCTTTCATCGGGCCCAGCGCTCCAAGGAGCTCGTTCTTCTCGGTTGCTCCCACATTGAATTTGTCGAGCGCCTTTACCAGATCCTCAACCAGTGCGTTGAAATCCGCGTCGGTTATGCCCATGCCTTTATGCGCATCTTTCATGTTCTTGCCGCCGTACTTGCAGGGCCCGCCGGAGGCCTGGCAAATCTGGTTGACCAGGTTGGTCTTGAACTTCGCTAGCCTTTTGGGGTCCTTGGCCGTGTCGGCAAAGAACCTGTTGATGCGGGTATCCGCGGCACAGTTGTTGACGAATTCATCCACGACGGCGGTTATGGCCTTCTTACCTCCCAGCCGGGAGTAGAGAGATTTAGCTTTCTCATCCATCCTCTCCGCGGATGCAATACTCAAACATCCCATTGCCACTGCCGCCGCGATCGCGACTACCATCAAACTCTTACGCATACTCTTGTTTTCTCCTTCTGTTTGATTAATAACCAGCGGCCTCCCAGCCGCAGCTCTCTGAAGGTGCTCGGTCTGCTGTCCCTGGTGCAATTCGATAGCCGAGCTACGCACTATCAAACATACAGATAATGCCGTTTGCGATTAATATTCCCGATCAGCCGATGCGGTTTGCTGAACATCATTCGGGTTCAAAACTAGTTTACGCCCAATCGAGCCGAAACGGATTCAAGCAGGGTCAACAAAAGAGCTTGGCCACGTGGTAACGAATTTATTCGTTTTCCGCGATTCGACTGCTTGGTACGAGAAAAACGAATAAATTCGTTACTACGTGGGCGGCGTTTTCCGGTTAATCGAGTTTGCTGATATCAAACAGCCTCCAGGCTCGCTCACTGGCCGGCGCGCGGCTGAAAAAGAAAGAAATCATGAACGGCGCGAGCGATCTCGGCTATCGCTCTTTCACGCTCAGCGCCATCCTTCTCCGAAGCCTTTACGAATGCGGCGATCGCAACATGACCGGCGTTATCGGGAAGTGTAATGATACCAACATCGTTTGTAGTGCCGCCAATCGTCCCGGTCTTGTGCGCCACCTCGGTCCCCTGCGGAAGCAGTCCCTTGAGTCGCGCGTCTCCGGTCCTGCAGCGGCGCATAATATCCAGCAGCAGCTCGGAGCTCCCCGGTTTCAAGATATCCTTGCGGTAGATGCGCTCAAGTAAAGCAGCCATGCCGTCCGGCGTCGCGGTATCGCGAGGATCCGAATCAAATCGTTTACCCGCGGCTTTTTGTTCTTCTGGCGTGACCGCGCGATAAGCCGAAGTAAACAAAGCGGGGCTCCATTGATCTTCGGGCGGCAGACCCGTCGCGCCTATCCAGTCGGAAATCAGTTGTGCGGTTGAGCGATTCACGTTGATGCCGTCGATGCCCAGGGCGCGCATCCGCGTAGTTACCGCTTCGGCTCCGCCGGCAGTGCGCAACATTACATCCGTCGCGCTGTTGTCGCTGATCAGCAACATCAGCTCCATCAGGTTGCGCACCGACAGGGCAAGCCCGCCCTTGTTGAAGAGATCTGAGAGCGTTCCGCTGCCGGGATGCAAATCGCTCTGCTTGATCTCGATCATCTGATCGAGTTTCACCTCGCCTTTGTCGATTCGCGTAAAGAGCTGGACCGCGATCGGAACTTTGAAGGTGCTGGCCATCGGAAAGCGTTCGGTACCGTTGAGAGAGACGCGGCGGCCCGTTTCGAGATGGATCGCGGTTACACCGACGACTCCGCCGGATACCTTAGCAAGGCGCGCGATCTCCCGTTCGAGTCTCTGAAGCCCCGGCTCGGTGGCCGGCTGTGAGGCTGCAGCCGCAGATGTTTGTGCGGCAACAATCCCGTTCAAACTAACCGTCAGGAACAGGCTGATGATCGTTCGACGCGCTATTCGAAGTGTCTTCCTCATATAACTTCCTTTCCGCCTTCCGCCTCATCAATCGGATAACCAGCACCAAGAATAACAACAGACCGAGATTCTCTCCACATCCGTTCTACCTTGACAAGGTGCGGCGCTGATTCCATATTTCGGCTTCAATGAGGTTCCCCGAGTTAACCCTGAACGGAGATCGCTATGAATCACCGAGCCTTTAAGCTCAGTCATCTAGTCGCACTATTATTGAGTTGCGTTTCGTGTGCCATCGGTCCGCTTACTCATGTCGGAGTCGCCGCTCTGCCCCCTCCCGAATACGACGTCGTTGTTCTCAACGGCCGGGTGATCGACCCCGAGTCCAAACTCGACGCCATCCGAAACATCGGGATCACTAACGGCACAATTCAAGCCATCAGCGCGACAAGCATGCGCGGGCGCACCACTGTCCTTGCAACCGGTCTGATTGTATCTCCGGGTTTCATAGATTTGCACTCACACGGCCAGGACGAGGAGAACTATCGCTTCAAGGCGATGGATGGCGTCACAACCGCTCTGGAGCTCGAGGTCGGCACAGGCAACGCTGAGCAGTGGTATGCGCAGCGAGAAGGCAAAGCGCTGATTAATTACGGCGCGAGTATTGGCCACATTCCGGCGCGGATGGCGGTGATGCGCGACCCGGGCACATTTCTCCCGAGCGGGGACGGCGCGCACAAAGCGGCCACGGAGTCGGAGATCGAGGGTATTAAACAGCGTATCGAGACTGGGCTAAAGCAGGGCGCACTGGGTGTTGGGTTTGGCATAAATTACACGGCTGCCGCCTCGCATTGGGAGATCCTCGAGATGTTTCGGCTTGCCGCAAAACGCCGCGCGCCTTGCTTCGTCCATATGCGTTACGCGGGTTTGAAAGAACCGACAAACAGCATTAGGGCGCTCGAAGAAGTGCTGTCCGCCAGCGCGATCACCGGCGCGCCGCTGCACGTAGTTCACATCAGCAGCATGGGTTTGCGAGCAACCCCGCTCCTGCTTCAGATGATTGGAGAAGCGCAATCACGCGGCCTCGATGTGACAACCGAGTGTTACCCTTACACCGCGACGCAGACTATGATCCAGTCCGCAATCTATGACGAGGGATGGAAGGAAGCGTTAGGTATCGATTACAAAGACCTTCAGTGGGTTGCGACCGGCGAGCGGCTTACCGCTGAGAGCTTCGCCGCCTATCGAAAAACCGGAGGCAGTGTCATCGGCCACGCCATTCCCGAGGAGATAGCAAGAATCGCGGTTGCGAGCCCGCTGACGATGATTGCAAGCGACGGTCTTCTCGACAACGGCAAAGGCCATCCTCGCGCGTCCGGTTCATACGCGCGGGTTCTCGGGCGGTACGTGCGCGACCAGAAAGCGCTTACGCTTACCGATGCGCTGCGAAAGATGACCTTGATGCCCGCTCAACGGTTAGAGAGGTACGCTCCGATGATGAAGAACAAGGGACGCATTCGAGTCGGGGCAGATGCCGACCTAACCGTATTCAATCCAGGATTGGTGATCGATCGATCCACCTTTGAAGACCCGGCGAAGTATTCGGAGGGGATCGTTCACGTGTTGGTTGGCGGCGCCTTTGTTGTAAAGGATGCCAAGCTACAATCGGGTGTTAATCCGGGGAAGGCTATCCGGGCGCCGGTCAGCCGTTAAAGTTCAGGGTTCCGGGTTCGTGGTTCGAAGTTTCTGGTGTATGGTTTCTGGTTTCTGGTTTGTGGTTTCTGGTTTGTGGTTTCTGGTTTGTGGTTTCTGGTTTCTGGTTTCTGGTTTCGTTTTCTGCTTCGTGGTTTGCTTGACTCGGTCCTGGGAATTCCTCATGCAAGTTGAACCAGAAACCACAAACCAGAAACCACAAACCAGAAACCACAACCAGAAACTTTGAACTCTGAACCCTGAAACTCTGAACCCTGAACCAGCCCTTATCAAGGAGGAATAGAGTTGCCGAAGAGTCGAAAACGAAAAACGGGGAAAGGCGGCGTATCATCCCGCAGCACTTATTCTTCGAAGAACAAACCCTCCAATAAAATGACAAAGGCGGTTGTTTTCCTGATCATCGCAGCTTTCGCCGTCGCCGCGGTTTTCTTCGTTGTTCTCAAGAGCGGGGGCGGGGGCGGCGGCAGCCCCGGCGCCGAAGTGACTACCCCATCCGGTCTCAAATACATCGACGAGGTCGTCGGGGTTGGAGTCAGCCCGGTTACCGGGAAGAGCGTGACCGTGCACTATACCGGTACTCTCGAGAACGGAACCGAGTTTGATAGCTCGGTCAATAAGGGCAAACCTTACACATTCCGTCTCGGCGTTGATCCGGTGATCCAGGGCTGGGTTGAGGGACTGTCAACGATGAAGGTCGGCGGTAAGCGCCACCTCATCATTCCTGCAAAACTTGCCTACGGAGCTGCGGGCCGCCCGCCGGGCATTCCACCGAATGCAACGCTTCTATTCGACATCGAGTTGCTCGGCGTCAACTAAGCGTTGCTCTTCGCCGGTATCTACGTGAAACATTCATTACTGTTGATCGGCGCCTCTACGCGTTCCCTGCTTCGCTGGGCGCGGCAACACGTCTACGCCTGGTTGATCCTGGCGCCGGTGGTGCTGGGGATTAGCTACTTTACGATAATCAGGCTCGCGGAGAATCTTCCGGATTGGGAGTTTTCCCTGCCGCTCGCGTTGACGCTGGCGAGCTTGTTCAACCTGGGCCTCATTGGTCTGAGCCTTTCACGCGCGAGCGCCGAAATCTATCATCCGCGGCGCCCGGAATCATACTTCGATGTGCTTCCGATTTCAGCCACAACCCATCTGCATTCGGCTCTTGTCACGCGGGTCGCGCGCACCGCGGCAGTCTCAGCGGCAGTGTTAATCGCTCGCGCTGCTTTCGGCGATACCGGCTTGTTGCGCGCTCGGGATATTCCGCTGTTTCTTTGCTTCACCCTCCTCACCTCGCTTTGCGAGATGCTTGGCGCTCTCAATTGGATTCATTGGGGACACACCAGAAACCCGAGAACTGCAGTACCCGCGTTTCTAGTGCTACTGGTCAACGGAGCCCTGGGCGGACTATTTCTGACGATGATCTTTAGGCCGTCGAGTTTCTCAAGCCGCTTTGTTCTTCTGCTATGCGCTGGCAGCGTCATTTGGATTTTTCTAGTCTACGCTGTAGTTCATAAACTGAACGCCCGCTGGCGCAGATCCGATCTGGAATATGCGAGGCGGCTGCAGTCAGCAACTCGCTCGACGTTCAGGATCGAACTTGCGCTTGAACGGCGACTCGCTCCGGTGGTGGCGGCTCAGTTTGCCCGTGACGTTAGACTTACCATCCGGGCGTTTTCGTCCGCGGTATACGTGGTGTTTGCGATCGCAGCGCTATGCTGCGCAGCCCTGATTGCTGCGTTAACTACCGACTGGTTGCCTGTGGTGTTACACAAGACGGCGTGGCTTGATGTGACGTGGCTTCCGCAAATTATTACTCTCAAAGTTGCGTGCGTCTTTGCGCTCGTTTCGCTGACATCGTTGCTGCCGGTATTGATTGCCTATGAGCTGCCTCATATGTGGCTCGAGCGCGCGGCGGGAACCTCGGGTCTCGATCTCTTACGCGCAAAAATCTGTTACGCACGGTTTCTTACGTCGCCGATCCCGATAATCTTTTGGTGTGCCGGCTTGCTAACAGGATCGGTTCCGTTCTTGTACGCGGTGCCGCTGTTGGCTGAGTGTCTTTGGTTGTGGTGGCTTGTGAGTTCGTTGATCGGAGCGTTGTCGTTTGAAATGCCGTTACGACCGGACCTGGCGATCATCGTAAACGGCACGCTCGGGTTGGCATTGGGTCTGGTCGCGGCGGCACTCTGGCCAGTCGGTCTGATAGTTTATCCGCAGGCGATGCACTCTCTGACAGCCCGTGGCCGTCAAAGAGCCCGTTACTACATGATCACGGAGGCCGAGTGACCGATAGGTATGCAGCGATCGACGGGGCGACAAAGCGATACGGGGAAATCGTAGCCGTCGACAACGTAAGTCTCTCTTTGATGAGCGGCGAAGTATATTCGCTGGTTGGGGCAAACGGGGCTGGAAAATCGACGCTGATGCGGATGCTGGTCGGCATTACAGAACCGGACGCGGGTCGGTTGTCGATCTGCGGCGAGGACCTTTCGAGCGGCGGGCCGTCTACGCGAAGACACCTGGGTTATCTGCCTGAGGAATTGGTGTTGTATGAACGGCTGACGGGGAAGGAATACCTGGAGTTGGTAGCGGGCTTGAAGGACGCAGACACGGCCAGGATTACAGAAGAGCTAAACTTCTTTGAGTTGCTACCGGCTCAGAATAAGCTTGTCGGCGGCTACTCTTTGGGCATGCGCAAAAAGCTCGGGCTGGCGGCAGCTATGATAGGTTCGCCGAAAGTGCTTGTTTTGGATGAACCATTAAATGGGTTAGATGTCGAAATGATGCGCAAGCTGAGACACCGCATCGAAGACGAACGAAGCAACGGGAAGGCGTTGTTGGTGGCATCGCACGTGATGAGCTTTGTGGAGCGCATCAGCGATCGAGTCGGGATAATGCGGCTCGGAAAACTGGTTGCCGAGGGCTCACCTTCCGAGTTGCGAGTCCTTGCCGGAATGAACGACGCTCAATTCGAAGATGTGTTTTTTCATTTCGCGGGTTAAGGGAGGGCGTTTTCTCCGACGGGCAGGCGTGCGTTTATGCAGACCAGTATTGGTAACCGAGTCCCGAGCAACAACGTTAATTGTGGTGGCGCTGGGTAGTGGGTCAGTCTGGATTCAGAGCCCCTTTTTGGACTGCGCCGCCCTTTTCCGCATTCGGTGACTTTTGCATGCGTGGCGGCGCTTTCGTAGTGTGACGGGAAAACACTGGAACACGAAGGTAAGAGGAAAGCGCCGCCACGCATGCGAGAATCGTCAAATGCGGAAAAGGGCGGCGCACTCCAAGTAAGTGGCGAGCAGTCCAAGTAGCCGACCCTCGAACTGACGCACTACGTGGCGCTGAATCTCCAAGACTGTTACTCGATATCGTGCGATAATTCTGACGCCAAACCAAAACAGATCTCAAAGCGAGTTACCATGACAGCCAAAACTATTTTTGTCTTACTCATATTAGCCGGCATCGGCGGCGTCTCCGCGCAGGCGGGGAACGCTCCTTCGATCACCTGGTCCGATTCGACCCGCGATGTTTACGTAGACACCGAACTCGATCGTAGCGCCCAGGTGCTCACCGCGGAGTCGCCGTCGCGGCTTGTGCTCATCTCCTCGAAGCTCGAATCCGCCGTCGTGATCAATGTTCCAGAGCATACCGTCAGCACAACTCCTAAAGAGTCTTTTCAGTTCAATGCTGATCGAACTTCCGCCACTTCTGATTCAGCGGCTGCGATGAAAGCTGCGGGAAAGTTCACTCGGATCGACGGTCCAATTTACGTCTTTGTAGTCGACGGCAGACCGGTGATAATTCGCGCTCATCCGGGCGTTACCGGCGAAATGAGCATGGACAAACTATGGGACACGGTCCCGGTCTGGCGCTCGGTCATGAAGACCTATGAACCGAACGCGGGCGCGGTGGCGCAGATAAAAGCCAGCAATGAGACGACCGTTACGATCGCTTACGGGACGTGGTGCCCCGACAGCAAAAACTATGTTCCCAGATTAATCAAAGCGCTCAGCGCCGCCGCCAATGACAAGATTCAACTAAAGCTCGTCGGCATCGACAATCAGTTCCGAGAGCCGGTCACAGCCGTTCAACCGCGCCGAATCACAAACGTGCCAACTGTGATAGTCGAACGCGCCGGTCGCGAGATCGGTCGGATAGTTGAGACACCGGCCGGTTCCACTATGGAAGAAGACCTGGCGGCGATACTCAACGGAAAACCACCGGTTCACAACGGCCGCTGGGAGCGCGGGCCAAAGATCGCCAAC
>Ga0075418_10000591_pt1 | contig 39002 bp, 42 predicted proteins | sample SoiMetdeltSBSDD2_FD_81776 | JGI IMG/M metagenome (GOLD analysis project Ga0075418, IMG submission 81776) | Bulk soil microbial communities from a Populus tree surrounding site in Tennessee, USA - Soil MetaG P. deltoides SBSDD2 | ecosystem: Environmental > Terrestrial > Soil > Tree plantation...
CGCAGTTCTTGGCGAGGATGGTGATGCCCCGCTCGCGCTCGAGGTCGTTCGAGTCCATGACCCGTTCCTGCACGTGCTCGTGCGCGGCGAACGTGCCCGACTGCTGGAGCAGCTTGTCGACCAGCGTGGTCTTGCCGTGGTCGACGTGCGCGATGATGGCGATGTTGCGCCGGGCCTGAGCCATGAAGCTTGATTCCAAAATGAAAAAGGCTCGGCATTGTACGCGAGTAATTGGTTAAAATCCCGGCGTTTCCCCTCGTTTCCGCCCTCAAACTGCGTAACTTTTTCAACTTCATTCCCAATGGACAACGCACTGCTTGCGAAGACCGCGGCCGCCATGGTCGCCAAAGGCAAAGGCATCCTCGCCGCCGATGAGTCGAGCGGCACCTGCGAAAAGCGCTTCAAATCGGTCAATGTCGAGTGCACCGAGGAAAATCGCCGGGCGTACCGCAACCTCCTTTTCAGCACGCCGGGCGTGGAGCAGTTCCTCTCCGGCGTGATCCTGTTCGACGAGACCGCGCGCCAGAAGGCGATCGACGGCGCGCCGATTCCGGAGTACCTGGCGAAAAAGGGCATCGTGCCGGGCATCAAGGTCGACAAGGGCACGGTCCAGCTGCCGCTCGCGCGTCCCGGTGACCTGGTCACCGAGGGGCTCGACGGCCTTTCCAAGCGCCTCGACGAGTACTTCAAGATGGGCTGCCGCTTCGCGAAGTGGCGCGCCGTGATCACCATCGGCCACGACATGCCCTCGCCGGCCTGCATCCACGCCAACGCCGAGGTGCTGGCGCGCTACGCCGCTGCCTGCCAGGCGGCAAGCATCGTCCCCATGATCGAGCCGGAGGTGCTCCTCGACGGCAACCACACCGTCGAGCGCTCCGAGGAGGTGCACAAGGCGACCCTGCAGGAAACCTACGCCGCGGCCGCACGTTACGGCGTTTCCATTGAACACCTCATCCTGAAGACCAGCATGGTGGTGTCCGGCAAGGACAACGCTCGGCAGGCGGGTGTCGACGAGGTGGCGGAGCGCACCGTGCGCGTGCTGAAGAACGTGGTGCCGGCCAGGCAGCCGGGGATCGTATTCCTTTCGGGCGGCCAGTCGGACGAGGCGGCGACCGCCCACCTGAATGCGATGGCGGCCACGCGCGGCCTGCCCTGGCCGCTCACCTTCTCCTATTCGCGCGCGCTGCAGAACCCGGCGCTCAAGACCTGGAAAGGGCAGGCGGGCAACGTCGCCGCGGCGCAGAAGGCCTTCCACCACCGCGCCCACATGAACGCGCTCGCCGCGCAGGGCAAGTGGAAGACCGAGCTCGAGAGACAGGCGGCATGACGCTCTACGAATCGAAGATCAAGAGCCTGCCGCGCCTCGGCAAGGGCAAGGTGCGCGACATCTACGCCGTCGGCAAGGACAAGATGCTGATCGTCACCAGCGACCGGCTTTCCGCGTTCGACGTGGTGCTGGCCGACCCGATCCCGGACAAGGGCCGGGTGCTGAACGAGATGGCCAACTTCTGGTTCGAGCGCCTCGGCCACATCGTGCCGAACCAGCTCACCGGCATCGATCCCGAGTCGGTGGTGGCCGACGACGAGCGCGCGCAGGTGCGCGGGCGCTCGGTGGTAGTCAAGAAGCTGAAGCCGCTGCCGATCGAGGCGGTGGTGCGCGGCTACATCATCGGGTCCGGCTGGAAGGACTACCAGCGCAGCGGCAAGATCTGCGGCATCGAGCTGCCGCAAGGCCTGCAGCAGGCGCAGAAGCTTCCCGAGCCGATCTTCACTCCCGCCACCAAGGCCGAGTCGGGGCACGACGAGAACATCAGCTTCGAGGAAGTGGAAAAGCTCATCGGCGCCGAGCTCGCTCGCAGGGTCCGCGACGTCAGCATCCGGCTCTACAAGGAAGCCTCGGACTATGCCGCGTCCAAGGGCATCATCATTGCCGACACCAAGTTCGAATTCGGCCTGGACGAAAGGAACGAACTGGTCCTGATCGACGAGGTCCTCACCGCGGACTCCTCGCGCTTCTGGCCCAGGGATTCGTACCGCGTCGGCGTCTCCCCGCCCTCCTATGACAAGCAGTTCGTGCGCGACTATCTCGAGACGCTCGACTGGAACAAGGAGCCGCCGGCGCCGAAGCTGCCCGCCGACGTGATCGCGCGCACCTCGGAGAAGTACCGCGAAGCGCTGCAGCGCCTCACCGGGAGGACGCTTTCGTGATCGGCATCGTCATGGGGTCGACCTCGGACTGGGAGACCATGAAGGCCGCCGCCAAGATGCTCGAGGAGTTCGGCGTGCCCTACGAGGCCAAGGCGATGTCAGCGCATCGCACGCCGCACGCGGTGGCCGAGTGGGCGTCGAATGCGCAGAAGAACGGCATGAAGGCCATCATCGCGGCAGCTGGCGGTGCGGCGCATCTCGCGGGCGTGGTCGCCGCGCACACCACGCTCCCGGTGCTCGGCGTGCCCATGCCCTCCAAGCACCTCCAGGGGCTGGATTCGCTTCTCTCGACGGTGCAGATGCCCAAGGGCATCCCGGTTGCGACTTTCGCGATCGGCGATGCCGGTGCGGCGAACGCCGCGCTCTTCGCAGTTGCCCTGCTTTCGCTTTCCAGCTCCGAGCTGCAAAAGAAGCTTACCGAGTTCCGCCGCAAGCAGACCGAGGTGGTGTTGCAAGCCGCGCCGCTCAGGCTCTAGCGGGCAGCGGCTTGCCGAAGCTGTCGAGCTTCAACGCTCGCGCCGCCGGCTGCTCGACCTGCAGGCGATGTCAAGGAGAACACGCCCATGAAGAGCATCGACATCCACGCGCACCTCGTGCCGAAGTCCCTGTGGCAAGCTGCCGATGCCGGTCGCGAGTGGTACGGCTTTCGTCACGAGCCCGGCGACGGGCTTGGCACGATGCTGGGCGGCGGACGCCGCACGGCCTTCAACTCGCCCAAGGTTCGCTTCACGCCGGAAGAGCGCTTGAAGGACATGGACGCTCAGGGCGTGGACGTGCAGGTCGTCTCCATCCACACGCCGTTCTTCGGCTACCACCTCGAGGCGGCGCAGGGGCGCGCGCTGGCGCGCGAGGTGAACGATGAGATCGCGTCGATGACCCGGCAGTGGCCGCAGCGCTTTGCGGGCCTCGCCACCCTGCCCGTCCAGGACGTCAAAGCGGCGATCGACGAGCTGGAGCGCGCGATGACCGTGCTCGGCCTGAAGGGTGCCGAGCTCGACACGAATGTGAACGGCGAGAACTGGGACGACCCGAAGTTCCTGCCACTGTTCAAGGCGGCCGAAGCGCTGGGCGCCGTCCTCTTCTTCCATCCGCAGCCGCAGCACAACTTCCTGCTGCAGCGCACGGCGAAGTACGGGCTCTTCAACAGCCTCGGCGTCATCTTCGACGACGCGATCGTCGTCGCGATCCTGATCTTCGGCGTCCTCCACAAATGTCCCGCCCTCAAGGCGTGCGTCGCCCATGGCGGCGGGCCGGCCTGCTACGCGATGGGCCGCCTCGACCGCGGCTGGCAGTCCACTCCGGCCGAGCGGCGTAGCATTGCCCAGCCGCCGAGCGCGTACCAGCGCCGCCTCTACTACGACACCGTCGTCGGCAGCGAGAAGGCGCTCCGCTTCCTGATCGACGAAGTCGGCATCGATCGCGTGGTGCTCGGCAGCGACTGGCCGTTCGTGCCCTGGCAGCCCTCGCCGGTCAGCTGGGTGCAGGGCTTGAAGAGCCTGAGCCAGGAGGAGAAGGACCGGATCCTCTGGCGCAATCTCGAGTCGCTGCTGAAGCTCTAGGCGCGAAAGGCTGGTGAGCCCATGACGCCCGAGCGCTTCGCGAAAGGCATGGCGTTCGTGACCGCCCTGCTTTTCGCTGCGCCGGCTTTCCCGCAGACCGCGAGCGAGCGCGTGGCGGAGCCCGTATTCGGCGGCCACGTCATGCTGTATCGCGCCGGCCCCGCCGACGCCGAACCCGTAGTGCTCATCCACGGGCTCGGACAGAACGGCGCCAAGGATTGGGACAAGCTCATTCCCGCGCTTTCCTCGCGCTACCAGGTTCTTGCGCTCGACCTTCCCGGCTTCGGCCAGTCGGACAAGGGCAACGAGCTCTACTCGCCGGTGAATTTCGCCCGCGTCATCGAGTCGGTGATCGGCAGCCGCGTCTCGCGTCCGTTCGTGCTGGTCGGCCACTCGATGGGCGGCGCGGTCGCGATCGCCTACGCGTCGCGCTATCCAGAGCGCGTTCGCCGGCTCGTCGCGGTCGACGCCGCCGGCATCCTGCATCGCGCGGTGTACGCCCAGTCGCTGAGCCGCCTGGTCACGGAGGCGGCCGGCGGCAAGGCGCCGGCGGAGGCGCCGTGGTTCGACACCTTCATCCAGAGCCTCCTCACCCGCGTCGAGCCGCTGCCCGGCGCGGGGCGGGTGTTCCTCCATGTCCCCACGCTGCGCAAGCAGGTGCTGCGCGGCGACCCCACCGCGATCGCGGCCTACGCGCTGATCGACCACGACTTCAGCCGCGACCTGCGCGAGGTGCGCGCGCCGACGCTGGCGATCTGGGGAACGGAAGACAAGGTGGCGCCGCTGAGGACCGGGCAAGTCGTCGCCGCGGCGATCCCCGGCGCGCGCCTCGCCCAGCTCGAAGGCCTGTCGCATACGCCGATGCTCGAGGCGCCGGAGCGCTTCAATGCGCTCCTCGCCGACGAGCTGGACGGAAAACTCGGGCAGGAGCCCTTCGCCATGCCGCGTGGCGAGCCGGGCACGCGCGCCGTCGTCTGCGACGGCGGCCGCGGCCAGGTATTCACAGGTGACTTCGGCGATCTCACGCTCAACAAGTGCGCCGACGCCCGGATCACGAGCGCCCGCATCGGGCGCCTCACGCTGCGCGACTCCTCGGTCCGGATCGTCAACTCGCACATCTACGACGGCCTGGAGGCGCGCGACTCGCGCGTCGAGATCACCGCAGGCCTGATCGCCGGGAACCCGCCGCTCGTGCTCGAGGTGTCGAACGTGGACGCCGCCGGCACGCGTTTCGAGACCTCGGGAGCTCTCGCCCACAACCGCGGGGGCGTCTCCGTCGCGCTGTCGCTGTCGGTGGCGGAGATCGGCCCCGCAGGCGGCGCCACGCGCACCCTGCATCGCGTCGTCAGGCTCTCGCCCGACCGCCGCTGGTAGTCAAAGACCGCCTGTGCGCCGCCTCGCAGCGGCTCACCCGATCAGGATGTTCGGCGACAGCCCGAGCTGCAGGATCATGCCGAGCTCGTCGCCGAAGTACCAGCTCTCGGCCCACTTCCCGTCCACGAAGCGCGCCGTGCCGATCTCGGCGACCTCGACCACCTTTCCGGTAGGCGGGATGCTGTACAGGCTGACAGTCTGGGTGCCCGCGACCTTGAAGCGCATCCACACGCTGCTTTTCTCCGCGATGAACCCGTCGATGCGGTCGCGCCGGTCGGGAAATGCGAGCGTCACCGTGGCATCGGGCGCCCCGCGCGCGACGCCGTACTCGCGCAGATGGGGAAAGCCGTTGCGCAGCTGCCTATAGCCGCGCGCGCGCAGCTCCTTGGGCGGCGCCGCTCCCTTGGAGCGCGCAACGATGAGGCGCTGGCGGTCCTCGAGCGTCGCCTGCGGCGCCGCCTCGAGGCGCTTCACGACCGCGTCGGGATCTTCCCCCGTATGGGTGACCGGGGGCACGACCAGCTTGCCGTCGCTGCGCTCCGGCATGCGCGCCCCGAGCTGCTTCAGCAGGGCCGCCTCGTCCGCCATGAACCAGCCCTCGACCATCTTCCCGTCCGCGATGCGCAGGATGGCGATTTCGTGGACGTCGACCTTCTTCCCGGTGGGCGGTATGCCGAAAAGATTGCCGCGGTGCGTCCCCGTGAACCGGAATAGCATGCCGACCTGGTCGCCTTCCGCGATGACTTCCTCGATCACGTCCACGCGGTCGGGGAACGCGCCGCGCAGGAACGAGCCGGTCCCCGGGAAGCCCTGCCCCTGGGCGTTCGCCGCCAGGTGGTGCAGGCCGCCGCGCAGACGCTTGTAGCCCGGCGCCAGCACTTCCTTCATCGCGGCTTCTTCTTCCGGCGTGCCCTGCGCTTTCTTGAAGCGCAGCGCCACCGCCTTGTTGCGCTCGAGCAGCGGGGCCTGCGCCTGGGCGGGCCGGATCTCATGCCCCGCCAGCGTCAATCCCGCTCCCGCCACCACCGCGCTCTTGAGAAACCCGCGTCGCGTAAACATAGGGTCATTGTGGCTCGACGCCGTCGCGGCCGACGTTGATGCGGCTCGCCTCGAGCGTGCCGTCGGGCTTCTTCGTCGCCGCGAGCACGGTGAACTTCGCTCCGGGCTTCAGGTCGGCCTTGCTGCCGATCTCGTAGCGGACGATGGGGACGTTGGGCGGTACGACGATCTTCTTCTCACCGCCCTTGAACTTGACGGTCATCGTGGAGCCGTCGACGCCGGTCACCGTTGTGCCGGCTGCGGCGCCGTTGGTCATGGTGCTGTTCGGCACGGGCGCGTAAGACCGGTGGCCTTCGCCGGTGCCGCGCATCTGCTCGGGGAAGATGTGCACCTCGAGCGCGCGCTGGCTGCCGTCCGGCTGCGGCATCGCCGCGCTGCCTAGGAAGGTCCCTTCCTTGACTTCCGCCATCGAGGCCTTCACCACGGCGACGATCAGCGCGTTGTCCGTGAGCGTGAGCTGGTGCTGGACGCCGTCCTTGGATTTCAGCGAAAGCACGTTGCCGTCCGCCTTCTCGATCGTTCCGCGCAGGCGCAGCGGCTGCTGCTGCGCGTCGGCGGCGAGCGGCGCCGCGGCGAGGACGCCGGCGAGCGCCAGCGCGATTGTCTTGGTCATCGTGTCCTCCGGGGGAATGCCGCCACGACGTGACGGCGCGCACAGTATAAGGCGGCGCCGGAAGTGGATCCCGAAGCCTCGGCCGCGTTCCGTCTTCCTTGCGCGCGAGGGGCTGGCCGATCATTCCGCGCGCGCGCCGGAACCCTTCATCTATGAGGCGGGATCGGTCGCCTGTTGAAAGTTGAGTCTCGCCACTCTTCACTCATCACTTACTGAGTGCGCATGCCGAGCCGGAGGGCGAGGCCTTCGTAGAGCTGGTATTGATCGCGCACGAAGGCTTCGGTTTGCGCCGGCGTGCGGATCGCGGATATGCCGCCCAGCTTCTCGTTGCGGTCGCGCCAGCCCGGATCGCGGGAGACCTTTGCGAGCGCATCGATCCAGCGCTGCACCACTTCCCTCGGCAGCCGGGGCGGCCCCGCCAGCGCCGACCACGCTGCGAGCTTCTCCATCTCGGGCCAGCCGATTGCGCGCGCGGTCGGCACTTCGGGCAGCTCCGGCAGGCGGTCGCGGGTCGTCGTCATCAAGGCCCGCAGCGCCCCGGATTTCAAATGGGGCAGGAGCGCGCCGAGATTGCTGCAGGCGAACTGCACTTGGCCGCCCAGCAGCGCGGTGGTGAGATCACCCGAGCCCTTGTAGGCAATGCCGGCGGCGGCGTCCTTGGGCAGCCCGAGGAGCGAGAACAGGTACTGCGGCCCGAAATTCTGCAACGTGCCCGCGCCGACGCTGGCGAAATTGAGCTTGCCGGGGTACTTCGCGATCTCGTCGGTGAGCTCCTTCATCGACTTCCAGGGCGCGTCGGCCTTGACGGCGCAGACGTAGGGGTTCACCTCGAGCAGTGAGAGCAGGGTGAAATCGCTCCATTGGTACGGAGTCTTCACGTCCGTCGCCGGCAGGATCACCTGCGAGGCGATGCGCGCGAGCAACAGCGTGTAGCCGTCGGCCGGCGCGTTGCGCACCGCCAGCGTGCCGATCGCGCCCGACGCTCCGGGCTGATTCACGACGAGGATCGGCTGATTACCCAGGTATTTCGCCGCGTGGTCGGCGAGATTGCGCGCGGCGAGGTCGGCGTCGCTCGCCGCGGTGAACGGCACGACCAGTGTGATCGGCTTCGAGGGGTATTGCGCATGGAGAGCGCCGGAGGCCCCGAGCAGGGTGAATAAGGCGATGAGTCGAAGGAACATAGGTGACTAAGGCGAAAGACGAAAGGAAGAACAGTTAAGCAGGAATCTTACTTTCCGCCTATATGGGCCTAGATTGACTAACGCCGCCGACCGGCTGGCGGCCCAGCAGATGTTGCAGCGCGGCGGATATTATCGTCGGCAAGGCAAGCACGGGGTACCGATGTCCCGATGCCGAGGCCGTTACCCGCCCCTGCTGCATGCCGGCTTGCGCGGCAGCTGCCGACCACCTGCGTGTAATTACTTCCTATCTTCCTCACACGCCATGCAGGCCGAAGCCTCGCGTATTTGGCACACAGCGCTGCCGTGGTAGGCTCATCTTAGGGGAGGAAGCAGCGGCTGGCGGTTTGCGGACCGGAGCGCTGCTAGACCAGGTGTCGACCGCAGCGTTTTCTGAGATTGCCGTGAGTTGGTACCCACGCGAAACCGAGGCGTCGATCCTTGCGCAACTGTTGCGCCTGTCTCGCCTGACGGTGCTATACGGCGAAGCCGGTGCTGGCAAGACCGCATTGCTGAAGAACGGCGTCTTGCCGCAGCTGCGCCGGCGCGCCAGCGACCGCGATTTCACGGCGGCGCCCGCATCGGCGAAGGAGCTGCCGTTCCCAGATCGCCGGCAGATCCATCCCGTGGCCGAGCGAGCGCCGGAAGTCGCGATCTTTTTCGATGAGTGGAACGAGGCGCCGCTTGCGGCGCTGGAAGCCCGGATGCGAGGCGCGTTGCGTGCCAGCCGCCCGCGAGCAGCGGAGCCCGCCGCGTCCATGGCAAAGAGTCTGGGTGCGTGGAACCAGGAGTTGGGCGTCCGTTTCCTGATCATTTTCGACGCGTTCGACGAGTATCTTGGGGCATCACGCGACGCGCCGGGCATTCGGAAATTTGGCGCACAGTTCGAGGAGGTACTCAAGGACGATCGCTTGCCGGCGAACTTTCTGCTGGCATTGCGGGACGAGCGTGCGCTGCTGGAGCGCTTCGAGGGCCGTATCGCTCTCCTAGGCGACACTTCGGTACGCCTTCCCTCCTGGCATCGAATCGTCGGATCCCCGCACGCGGATGAGCACCGCGCCGGACCGCCCGCCGCGGCAGCGCCTCACCTCGGCGACGCCACAGCGCCCTCGCTGCGGCCGATACCGGATTCCGGCGTGCACACCATTACAGGAGCGGCTTCCTATCTTGGCGACGGCGGATCGACAGTTCTCAAGGCGGCACCGAAATGCGAATTGCAGATCGACCGGGCAACGTCCGAAGTTGGGGAGTCCCCATCGCCCGTTCTCGTGGTCATTTCGGAGCCCAATCCGGACAGCGGTGCGATAGCCTTTGAGCCTAGCCAGTCTCCGTCGACAGTAATCACGGCGGAAGCGGAATCGAACTCGCGGAATGCCCCAGGGGTTTCTGAGGTCGCCGACCGGGCAGCGTCTGAAGTTGGGCAGTCCCAACCACCCGTTCTCGAGGTGGTTGCTTTTGAGCTTGTCCAGTCTCCGTCGCCAGTCGTCACGGCGGAACCGGAATCGAACTCGCGGACTGCCCCAAGGGTTTCTGAGGTGGCCGACTCCCGATCGCCGGTGGGGCCGCTCCCGAGGCTGAATTTACCGCTCGGCGCTCAACACTGGTGGGCAAACGCTGTGCGGCTCCATTGGCGAGTCAAACTGGCATGGCTCGCGCTGCCGCTTATCGGCATTTCGCTATTGCTGATCGTACTGACGCCTACCAAGCCACCGAGCCAAGTGGTGAACGTACTGACGAACCCCGAGCCACCGAGCCAAGTGGTGAAGGTCCTGACGAATCCCAAGCCACCGAGCGACGTAACGCGAACACCGGCCGCGACCGAACGATCCACCGCCGTGGTGACCGCGGGCGGCGGGTCGGAGATCGCCCGCCTCACGGCACGCGCCAATGCATTGCTAGCCCAGCGCGACATCGCCTCGGCTCGGATCGTCCTGGAGCGGGCGGTCGATCTGGGCAGCGCCAAAGCCGCCTTTGCGCTGGCCGAGACCTATGACCCGATCGTTCTCGATGCCTGGCGCACCTTCGGGACGCTCGGCGATGTGGCGAGAGCCAAACAACTCTACGCCAAGGCACGGGCCGGCGGCGTGCAAGAGGCCCAAGACCGTTTGAATGCGTTGCGGTGAGTAGGTTGTGGAGGCTTTCAGCATCATTTTTCGCCGCAATTGATGCATCCGCTCGACCGGTGCGTGGGGCTGCGGCCGAATTAGCTACTTTGACCCCATAGCGAAGCGCCGAGCGCTTGGGCACTATCGGGTCGCGCATGCGCCGAACCGGGGAGGGATCGGCGAATCGGATGCGCACGATAGGGATGCAGACGGGGGGAGCAATCTAATGAGCACATCATTTATCGCGCGCGTGTTCGGCGCGTTCGTAGTGGCCGCACCGGCGTTGCTGGCTGGGTTAGCGAACGATGTTGCCGCCCAAGGTCAGAACGCCCCGCCGCGCCGCGACCTGAGTGTGGAGCAGAGGGCGCGAATCAATGCGTGGACGGTCGGTCTCGCCGGCGGCCTGCTCGAGGGAGCGCCGCTGCGGCTGGCGACCGAGATGGCGCGCGTCGCCGATGACGGGCCGAACATGCACGTGCTGCCCATCGTCACCCGCGGGCCGGTCGAGAACCTGAACGATCTGCTCTATCTCAAGGGCGTCGACCTGGCGATCATCAATTCCGACGCGATGGACGAGTACAAGATCCGGTCTCCCGAGATCGTGAAGCGCGTCACCTACCTGCTGAGCCTGTTTCCCTCCGAGCTGCACATCTTCGTGCGGCCGGAGATCCAGAGCCTGCAGGACCTGGCGGGCAAGAAGGTCAACTTCAATACGCTCGGCACGGCGGCGGCCTTCTCGGGACCCCTGATCTTCAGCCGGTTGGGCGTCAACATCGAAAAGACCTTCATCCCGCACCCGGTGGCGATGCAGCAGCTGCGCAAGGGCGAGGGCGGGATGGCCGCGGTGGTGTTCATCACCTCCAAGCCGGTGGATGCTTTCCAGCGCGGCCAGTGGGAGCCGGGCTTCAAGTTCCTGCCGCTGCCCTATGACGCCAAATTCGAGGACTACTACCTGCCCGCGACGCTCGAGGCCTCCGAGTATCCCAACCTGATCAAGGCCGGCGAGCGCATCTCGACGATCGCCGTGCCGTCCGTGCTGGTCGCCTATAACTGGCCGGGGGATTCCAACCGCTACCAGCGCGTCGCGCGCTTCACCGACCTGCTGTTCTCGCGCATCGAGAAATTGCAGGAACCCGGCTTCGACCCGAAATGGAAATCGATCAATCTCGGCGCCACGGTTCCGGGCCTGAAGCGGTTCCCGGCGGCGCAGGCATGGCTCGACCGTAAGGGGAACGAGGCGCGGGCGAAACAGTGAACTCCCCGGTTCTTCTGCTGGCCGCCGCCTTGACGGCGCTCAGCGCCCCAGCCGTGGCGCAGAGCGACAGCGAGCTCATGCAGAAGCTGAACGCTTGCTCGCAGCTCGAAGGCGGCGCGCGGCGTGACTGCCTCGACAAGTTGGCGCGTGAAATCCCGGCACCCCCCAAATCGGCGCCGGCCGCAAAGCGACCGCAGGCGCCGGTCACACCGCCAGCGCCGGTCAAGGCAACGGTCAAGGCAACGGTTGCCGACACCTGGTTCGTCACGGAAACCGTCTCACCCCTCGACTACTCGCCGATCGCCATCGCGACCGCCACGGCGGCGGCAGGGGCGGACGGCGCGACCATGTCGTTATCGGTCCAATGCCGCGGCGGCCGCACTGACATGGTGGTCGCGGGCGCTGCGATCCAGCGCGGGCCGGAAGACGCCGCCGTCACCTACATGGTCAACGCCGGAGCGCCGGTGCCGGTCGCGGTCGGCGTGGCGCCCTCGGGCAAGGGTTTGGCATTCCGGCTCGACACCGTGGGCCTGCTCGCGTCGCTGCCCAATGATGGGGACATGACCGTGCGGGTCGCCGGCCGGCAGGCCGGCACCGTCGAAGGAAAGTTCTCATTGGCCGGCTTGGCAAAGGCTCGGGCGAAGATCGCGGCGCCCTGCAAGTGGCCACTGGCGGCCCGCGCCGCGCAATCGAAGTCGAGCGACCACTAATCCACAGTGGCGCCGGAGGCGCGGATGATGCGCGCCCATTTCTCGCCCTCGGCGCGGATGTGCGCCGCGAACTCGCCGCGCGTGCCGCCGATCGCGACGAGTCCGTCCGCCACCATGCGCGCCTTCATCTGCGGGGTGCGCATGATGGCGGCGATGCGGGCGTTCAGGAAGTCGAGCACTTCGGGCGGTGTACCGGTGGGCGCGAGGACGCCATACCACTGCGCCGACTCGTAGCCCGGCAGCCCAGACTCGGCGACCGTCGGGAGCTCGGGAAAGGCCGCGAGCCGCTCGCGGCTCGTCACGGCGAGCGCCCGCAGCTTCCCCGCCGCAATGTGCGGTCCCGCGCTGATCGCCGGAATGAACATCACCGGCGCGTCGCCCGCGAGCAGGCCGATCATCGCGGGCCCGGAGCCGCGATACGGCACGTGCACCATCTGCACACCCGCCATGCTGTTGAAGAGCTCGCCCGCGAGGTGCGGCGTGCTGCCGCTGCCGGCGCCCGCGAAACCAATCTCGCCAGGCCGCGCCTTGGCCGCCGCGATCAGCTCGCGCACCGAGTGCACCGGCAGCGAAGGATGCACCGCGAGGATGTTCGGCCCGAGCGCCATGAGGCTGACCGGCTCGAAATCCTTGACCGGGTCGTAGGGCACCTTCTTGTAGAGGCTCGGGTTCGTGACCAGGCCCGCGCCGGTGAAGAGGAGCGTGTGGCCGTCCGGCGCCGCGTGCGCCGCGGCCTCGGTGCCGATGTTGCCGTTCGCGCCGCCGCGGTTCTCGATGACGAATGGCTTGCCGATGTTCTCGGAGAGCGCCTGCGCGAGGATGCGCCCGGCGGCGTCGACGCCGCCTCCCGCGGGGAAGGGGACGATCATGCGCACCGGGCCTTTGGGGTAGGCCGGTTGCGCGGCGGCGCCGCTCGCCACCAACAAGGCGGCGACAAGGGCAGCGAGTCTGGTCATCCGCTCGTCCGCTGGATCAACCTCCAGATGCTTTGCGGCGTCGCCGGGAGCGGCGCGTCGCGCACGCCCAATTCTGCCAGCGCGTCGACGATGGCGTTCGCCACTGCGGCCGGCGCCGGCGTGGCGCCGCCTTCGCCGCCGGCCTTGATGCCGAACGGGTTGGTGGGCGAGAGCACCTCGACGATCTCGCAGCGGAACGACGGCAGGTCGGCCGCGCGCGGCAGCGCATAGTCCATGAGCGTGCCCGCGAGCGGCTGCCCGGAATCGTCCATCGCGCACAGCTCGCAAAGCGCCTGCCCCGCGCCCTGCGCGATGCCGCCGTGCGTCTGGCCGTGCACGATGAGCGGATTGACGCAGCGGCCGACGTCGTCGACCGCCGCGTAGCGCGTGAGCGCGACCGCGCCCGTCTGCGCGTCCACCTCGCACTCGCAGACCGCGCAGCCGTTCGGGAACACGGGGTCGTGCATCTCGTGGTCGGCGGTCGCGGCGAGCCCGCCCTGCAGCTCCTTCGGCAGGAGCGCGCGCTCGGCCGCTGCGGCGAGCGCGAGGAAGTCGAGGCTCCGGTCGCCGGCGCGAAAGCAGCCGTCGCGGAACGTGGCGGGCGCTTCGAAGAGGTACGAGGCGATACGCTCGCCCTTCGCGACGAGCTCCCGCGCGGCGATCGAGAACACGGTCGCGGCGTGACGCATTGAGCGCCCGGAGTGCGAGCCACCGCCGGCGCTAACGACGTCGGTATCTCCATAGACGATATCGACGTGCTCGCCCGGCACGGAGAGAAGCTCGCAGATCACCTGGGCGAAGCTCGTCTCGTGTCCCTGCCCGCTGGCCTGCGTGCCGATCACCGCGCGGACGCGGCCTTCCGGCAGCACCGTGACCTGTGCGCGCTCGGTGGGCGAGCCGATCGACGATTCGACGTAGGCCGCGACGCCGATGCCGAGACGTCGTCCTCGCGCAAGCGCCGCCTCACGTCGCGCGGGGAAGCCGTCCCAGTCCGCGAGGCGCAGCGCGAGGTCGAGATTCGCACCGTAAGTGCCGCTGTCGTAGACCATGCCGACGGCGTTGCGGTAAGGCATGGCCTCGGGCGGCACGAGGTTACGCCGTCGCAGCTCCACGCGGTCGATGCCGAGCTCGCGCGCCGCGGTATCGACAAGCCGCTCGAGCGCGAATGTGATCTCCGGACGGCCCGAGCTGCGGTACGGATTGGTTGGTGCGGTGTTCGTGAACACCGCACGGCTGCGCAGCGTCGCCGCGGGAATGCGGTACGGGCCGGTGATGAGACCCGAGCCCTTCGAGAGCGGAGAGAGCGACACGCAGCGCGCGCCGACATTGCTGACGTTGGAGGCGCGCATCGCAAGGAAACGCCCCGCGGCGTCGAGCGCCAGCTCGACCTCGATCAGGAGATCGCGCCCCTGGTAGTCGGAAATCAGCGACTCGGCGCGCGAAGCACTGAACTTCACCGGGCGAGCGAGCTTGCGCGCCGCCCAGAGCACCAGGCCGTATTCGACATAGGCGCGGTTTCGCGTGCCGAAGTTGCCGCCCACGTCGCCGGTGACCACGCGCAGGCGCTCGGGCGGGACGCCGAGCGCGCCGGCGAGATCGCGGCGATGTCGCAGCGCGCCGCCGCTCGGCGCCCAGAGCGTGTAACGCCCGTCGCGGTAGAGGCCGAGCGCTGCGCGCGGCTCGAGCGGGCAGGCGGTGACGCGCGGCACATGGAAGTCCATCCCGACGACGCGTGCGGCGGCCGCGAACGCGTGTTCGGTCGCTGCCACGTCGCCGAAGGTCGTGTCGATGAGCACGTTGTCCGGCGCTTCGTCCCAGAGCTTCGGCGCGCCCGGCTCGAGCGCCGCAGCGGCGTGAGTCACGGCGGGCAGCGGCTCGTAGTGCACGTCCACGAGCTCCGCGGCGTCGAGCGCTTCCTCCTGCGTGCGCGCGACCACCATCGCCACCGCCTCGCCGGCATGGCGCGCCTTGTCGATGGGCAGGAGCAAATGCGGACCGTAGAAGAGCGAGCGGCCCGCGGGCGGCCCGAGCTTCATGTCGAACTTCGTCGACGGCATCGGCGAGTGGTCGATCGGCCGTAAGCCGTCGGCGGCGCAGTCGGCGCCGGTGAAAACGCCGAGCAGGCCCGGCATGTTCTGCGCCTGCCGGATAGAAATTCGCTCGATGCGCGCGTGCGCGTGCGGCGAGCGCACCATCGCCGCGTACGCCTGGCCCTCGAGCTGCAGATCGTCGGTGAAACGCCCGGCGCCCGTCAGGAAGCGCGCGTCCTCCGTGCGCGTGAGCGGCTGGCCGATCATTCCGCGCGCGCGCAGGAATCCTTCACGACATTTATTTTAGTAGTGCAGAGCAGGCTTGCGGATTTCCGCCGCAAGCAGACCGTGGCGGTGCCGCAAGCCGCCTCGCTCAGGCTCTAGCAGGTAGAGGCTTCCCGAAGGCGTTTAAGCATTTGCGGGAACGGCACGCCGGTCGCCGCCGAGGCGACGAGGGCGCGCCTGCCGACGCTGAGCTCCGCCAGGAACATCAGCTCCATGGCGGCCTCCCAGGGCAGTCCCTGCCGGGCGCCGTCGCGCGAATCCATGATGAGCCGGCTGATATAGGCTTCGCACTCGGGACGGCCCCACAGCAGGCACAGCTTGTTCAACACGTGCGGCAGGCGCTCGAGCCCGCAGGCATCAGACGGGAGCGCCGGAGAAATTCCGGTGTTCGGAGAACTCAGTGTGTTCGCAGAAGCCATAAAGTAAGGCGGCCCGTGTCGCAGCTCGATGTGCCACCATGCTGCCGGTATTCACTGCAGTGGTCTGTCAGTATTTGTCCAAGAGAGGGAAGACGCCGGAGCTGATGATTCTTTCGGACTACACCCTTAACAACGCATCATGAATGAGGACGTCGCGCGAGCGGCTCGCATCCTGCGAAGCGGCGGCCTGGTGGCGTTTCCCACCGAAACCGTCTACGGATTGGGCGCCGACGCGTCGAGCGCGTCCGCCATGGCGAAGCTCTACGCCGTCAAGCGCCGTCCCGCCGGCCATCCCGTGATCGTGCACTTCGCCTCCGCCGACGCGGCGTTTGGCTGGGCGCACGAAGTGCCGCAGAGCGCCCGGAAGCTCGCGAAAGCGTTCTGGCCCGGTCCTCTCACGCTCGTTCTCAAGCGTTCGCAGAAAGCGCAGGATTTCGTCACCGGCGGGCAGGACAGCGTCGGCGTTCGCGTTCCTTCGCATCCGGTCGCGCACGAATTACTGGAGCTCTTCGGGAGCGGCGTCGCGGCGCCTTCGGCCAACCGCTTCGGCCGGGTTTCGCCGACCACCGCGGCGCATGTCCGCGACGACCTCGGAGCCGACGTCGACCTGGTGCTCGAAGGCGGGCCGACCGAGGTCGGCATCGAGTCCACCATCGTGGACCTTTCCGGCGCCGCGCCGGTGCTGCTTCGCCCCGGCCGCATCACGCGATTCGACATTGAAAGCGTCCTCGGTTCAGAATTCGCCGAGAAAGACGCGGCTTCGCCGCGCCATTCCGGCGGACTCGAGCGCCACTATGCGCCGCGCACGCCGGCGCGCCTCGTTCCCGCCTACGACCTCGACAAGGAGATCGCGCGCCTCAAGGAGAAGGTGGCGGTGCTCGCCTTCTCGCGGCCGGACGAGCGCGTCGACTACTGGCTGCGCATGCCTCGCGATCCGCACGCATATGCCCAAAAGCTCTACGCCGCACTGCGCGAGCTCGATACCGCGGGCTGTGACGAAATTCTGATCGAGGCGCCGCCCGATACGCCGGAATGGAATGCGGTCGACGACCGCCTGAAGCGCGCCTGCGGCTAGAAGGAAGTATCTATGCCTTCACCGGCCCGGGCTTGCCGTCCTCGACGACGTAGGTGGCGAGGGTGCTGCAGCCGGCGTCGCGCCGCTGCACGGTTTCCATGATGCGCAGGTCCGAGGTCCAGCGCTCGCGCGTGAGGTCGACGCGCACGTAGCCGCGGTGGCGACTCTCGCCGAGCAGGATGTGCGGGTTGTCGGGGAGGTACTGGTTCATGCGCTCCTGCGACCAGGCCTGCGAAGTGATCGAGGTGCCGACGAATTCGGACGCAAGCACCGGCGAGGCCGGGTCGTCGAAGTCGAGCTTGAGCTGCGACACGTTGAAGCAGTGCACGTCGCCGCCGATCACCACGGGGTTCGCGACGTTCTTGGACTTGAAGCTGGTGAGGAGCCGCTCGCGCGCGGCGGGGTAGCCGTCCCAGCCGTCGGTCCACGCGCGTCGGCCGGGTCCGGGCTTCTGGTCGAACTGAGCCATGGCGGTGGTCTGCACGATGACGTTCCAGGCCGCGTGCGAATCGCCCAGGCCGTTCTCGAGCCAGCGCTCCTGCCGGCGTCCGAGCATGGTGCGGCCCGGCGCGCCGAGGCGCGTGCAGGTCTCTACGTCAACCGTGTTGGACCCGCCGCGGCGCCCCGGGCGCGGGCACGCGTGCCAGGAGCGGTACTGGCGGCAGTCGAGCACGTGGAAGCGCGCGAGCGGACCCCAGTCGAGGTGCGTATAGATCTGCATGCGCGGGCCCTGCGGCTGCATCCGCGGCGGCAGCGGCATGTGCTCGTAGTAGGCGCGGTAGGCGGCTTCGCGCCGCAGCAGGAACGATTCGCGGTCCATGCCGTCTTCGGGCCGGTCGTCGGCGTAGTCGTTGTCGACCTCGTGGTCGTCCCAGGTCAGGATCCAGGGTAAGGCCGCGTGTGCGTCCTGCAGGTCCGGATCGCTCCGGTAGAGCGCGTGGCGCGCCCGGTAGTCTTCGAGCGAGTACGGTTCAGGACGGTCGTGCTTACGCACGTGGTCGCGGCCCCAGCTCGACTCGTAGATGTAGTCCCCGAGGAACACGACGAGGTCCGGGTCGTCGGCTACGATGTGGCGGTAGGCGCCGAAGTAGCCCTGCTCGTATTGCTGGCACGACGCGAACGCGAACCGTATTCGGCCGCCGACTTTGCTGGGAGGCGGCGCGGTGCGCGTGCGTCCGATGCGGCTTCGTGCGTCGCCCGCGGTGAAGCGGTACCAGTACCAGCGCTCGGGCTCGAGGCCTTCGACCTCGACGTGGACCGAATGCAGCCACTCCGGCTGCGCGATCGACTCGCCCGAGCGCACCACCGACTTGAAGCCTTCGTCCGCGGCAAGCTCCCACTTCAAAGCCACCGGCACGGGATCCACGCCGGTCAGGCGCGTCCAAAGGACGATGCCCCCCGGAGAGGGATACCCCGAGGCGACCCCGAGCGAGAACGGGTAGGACTGCGCGCGCAGATTCCTGCACACGGCGAAAGCGCCGAGGGTCTGCAGGAAGCGGCGGCGGGTGAACATGTGACTAGAATACCGGCTTCAGCTCTGGAGCCTGCAATGATCCATTTCGTGGTTCACGAGGAAGGCGACGGCGTCGGCGTCGTCGTGGTCGAGGGTGTGAAGGCCGGGCAGGAGCTCTCCGGCTGGATCATGGAGGACGACAAGGACATCATGGTCACGGCGCGCACCGACATCCCGATCGGCCACAAGCTCGCGCTGCGCGATTACCGCGAGGGCGACACCGTGATCAAGTACGGCGTCGACATCGGAAAAGTGGTGCAGCCGATCCGCAAAGGCGAGCATCTGCACGTACATAACGTAAAGACCAAGCGCTGGTAGACATGAATCTCTCGAATTCCACCTTTTTCGGATACAAGCGGGAAAACGGCCGCATCGGCGTACGCAACCACGTCCTCATCCTGCCGGTCGACGATCTTTCGAACGCGGCCGCGCAGGCGGTCGAATCGAGCATCAAGGGAACGATGGCGCTACCGCATCCCTATGGCCGGCTGCAGTTTGGCGCCGACCTTGATCTGCACTTCCGTACGCTGATCGGCACCGGCTCGAATCCGAACGTCGCCGCCGTGGTGGTGATCTGCATCGAGAACGGCTGGGCCAAGAAGGTGGCCGATGGCATTGCCGCGACCGGCAAGCCGGTCGCCTATTTCGGCATCGAACAGCACGGCGATCACGACACCATCATGAGGGCATCGAAAGCGGCCAGGGAATTCGTGCAGTGGGCTTCCGAGTTGCGGCGCGAGGAGCGCCCGCTCAAGGACCTGTGGGTCTCCACCAAGTGCGGCGAGTCGGACACCACGTCCGGCTGCGGCGCCAACCCCACCGTCGGTAACGCCTTCGACAAGCTCTACCCCCACGGCGTCACCCTGGTATTCGGGGAGACCACCGAGCTCACCGGCGGCGAGCACCTCGTCGCGGCCCGCTGCCGCAACGACGAAGTGCGCAAGAAGTTCCAGTTCATGTTCGATCGCTACCAGCAGGTCATCGAGCGGCACAAGACCAGCGATCTGATGGACTCCCAGCCGACCAAGGGGAATATCGAGGGCGGACTCACGACGATCGAGGAGAAGGCGCTCGGCAACATCCAGAAGATCGGCCGCAAGTGCCTGGTCGACGGCGTGCTCGACAAGGCCGAAATGCCGACCGGGCCGGGCCTGTGGTTCATGGACTCGTCCTCCGCGGCGGCCGAGATGGTGACGCTGTGCGCCGCCTCCGGGTACGTGGTGCACTTCTTCCCGACCGGCCAGGGCAACGTCATCGGCAACCCGATCCTGCCGGTGATCAAGCTGTGCGCCAACCCGCGCACCGTGCGGACGATGTCCGAGCATGTCGACGTCGATGTCTCGGGGCTGCTGCGCAAGGAAATGACCCCCGACCAGGCGGGCGACAAGCTGCTCGAGTGCATGTTCCGCACGGCGAACGGCCGGCTGACAGCTGCCGAAGCGCTCGGTCACCGCGAGTTCGTGCTCACCAGGTTGTACGAATCGGCTTGAAAGTCTCGGTCTGGAAAGGAGGCGCCAACGGTGCCTTCGAGGAATTCGAAGTCCCGCGCCACCCGAGCCAGACCGTCCTCGACGTCGTCACCTTTATCCAGCGCACGCTCGACCCGACCCTCGCGTACCGGTACGCCTGCCGGGTCGGCATGTGCGGTTCGTGCGCGATGACGGTGAACGGCGTGCCGCGCTGGACCTGCCGCACCCATGTGGACAAGGTCGTTCGCGCCGACCGTTTGCAGGTCGGCCCTTTGAAGAACCTGCCGATCGTCCGCGATCTGGTCACCGACATGCGCGAGTTCTTCGACAAGTGGGCGCGGGCGAAAGGGCAATTCCAGGGAAGCCGGACACGGTCTGAGGATTTCGATCAAGTCAAACCCTCGTCCTCGGAACGGTTGCAGGCCGACGCCGCCATCGAATGCATCGGCTGCGGGGTCTGCTACAGTGCTTGCGACGTCGTCGCCTGGAATCCGGACTATCTCGGCCCGGCGGCGCTCAATCGGGCCTGGACCCTGATCAAGGACGAGCGCGACAGCGCCAGGCTCGAGCGGCTGCGCGCGGCGGCCGGAGACGCCGGCTGCCACAGCTGCCATACGCACATGAGCTGCAGCGAGCGCTGTCCCAAGCACCTCTCTCCTACTGCCAGCATCGCAGGCCTGAAGCGTGAGGTTCTGAAATCACTCGTGCGAGGGGAGCTGTGACGCCGCGTTTGGAAATGCTCCTGTGGATCGCGCAGCGCGCGAGCGCGGCGGTGCTCGCGCTCTGCGTCGCCGTCCACCTCGCGACGATCATCTACGCGGTGCAGGGCGGCCTCACCGCGGCCGAGATCCTCGGCCGCACGCGCGGGAATCACGCCTGGCTCGCTTTCTATTCGCTGTTCGTGCTCGCGGCGAGCGTGCACGCCCCCATCGGGTTGAGGGCGGTTTGCCTCGAGTGGCTGCGCTGGCGCGGCGCCTCGCGCGACATCGCGCTGGCGCTCTTCGCGGCCGCTCTGGCCTGGCTGGGAATGCGCGCGGTCTTCGCGGTGTTCACGTGAAAAAGGAATCGTCGTACTGGGTGGCCATCGTTCACCGGATCTCGGGCATTGCGCTCGCGCTCTTCCTGCCGCTGCACTTCTGGGCGCTGTCAACCGCGCTCGAGATGGACGCGTTCCTCGCCTGGACGCGCCAGCCGGCGGTACTGGTCGCGGAATGGGGCATCGTGGTGGCGCTGGCTGCGCACTTCGCCGGAGGGCTGAGGGTGCTGGCGCTCGAGTTCTTGCCGTGGCACGAGCGCCAGAAGACGCTGGCCGCAGCCGCCGGCGCGGTCACGCTCGCCGTGGGGCTCGCCCTCGCGCTGGCGCTGTAGAATGAATTTCGGACGGAGGATCGGGATGGGTTGGGTGAAGCTTGTCGGCGCAGCATTGCTGGCGCTCGCTTCCGCCGCGGCCGCGGCGCAGGGCTGGCCGCAGAAGCCGGTGCGCTTCATCGTGCCGTTCCCGCCCGGCGGCGCGACCGACATCTCGGCGCGGCTGCTCGGCGAGAAGCTCACCCAGATCTGGGGCCAGCAGGTGGTGATCGAGAATCGCGGCGGCGCCGGCGGCGGCGTCGGTGCGGCCGAGGCCGCGCGCGCTGCGCCCGACGGCTATACGCTGTTCTTCCCGTCGGGGTCGGTCGTCACGGCGAACCAGCACATCTACAGCAAGCTGAACTACGACCCCGAGAAGGATTTCGTTGCCGTCACCAACGTCGTGTCGGGCCCGCAGGTGGTCGCCGTCAATGCAGCAACGCCCTACAGGACGGTCAAGGACCTGATCGATGCGCTGAAGGCGAATCCGGGCAAGCTGACCTTCGGCCACGCGGGCATCGGCTCGCAGACGCATCTCGCCGCGGAGAACTTCCTCAACTCCGCTAAGGTCGACGCGGTCGCCGTGCCGTACAAGGGAGAAGGCCCCGCGCTCGCCGGCCTGGCGGGCGGCGAGATCGGGTTCACCGTCACCAACGTCGCGGCGACGCTGCCGCACATACAGTCCGGCCGCGTGCGCGCGCTCGGCGTCACCAGCAAGACCGAAGCGCCGCAGCTCCCGGGCGTGCCGCCTGTCGCGCAGACGCTGGCAGGCTTCGAGAACACGGGTTGGTTCGGCATCGTCGCACCCACCGGCACGCCCAAGGAGGTCATCGACAAGGTGTACCGCGACACGAAAAAGGCGCTCGAGGCGAGCGACCTCCGGGCGCGCCTCTACGTGCAGGGCCTCGCGCCGGTCGGTAACACGCCCGCCGAGATGGCCAGGGCGATGAAGGACGAGACGGCGCTCTGGGCGCGCGTGGTCCGGGAGCGCAACATCAAGGTGCAGTGAAAGTCGATCTGAACCAGGTCGAGGAGGCGGCGAAGGAGCTCTACATCCGGGCGCTCAAGCGGCTGCCGCCCGACGTGAAGCAGGGCTTCGACGCCCTCTCGAAGAGCGAGTCCGACGCCGGCGCGAAGCGCATGCTCGGCACCATGATCCGCAACATCTCGGTCGCCGAGGACACCGACAATCTGCTGTGCCAGGACACCGGCATCCCGATCTACAACGTGTGGATCGGGCGCGGCGTCGAGGTCGACGGTGCCGGGATCAAGGACGCCATCCGGCGCGGCTGCGCCCGCTCGACGCGCGAATACTCGTTTCGCTCCTCCATCGTGCACCCGACCACGCGGCTCAACGAGCACACGTCGACCGGCCGCGGCATCCCGGTGGTCAACATCGACTTTTCCAACGATGAAAACCTCGTCATCGAGATGATCCCGAAGGGCTCGGGCTCCGAGAACAATTCGTGGCTGCGCATGGCGGTGCCGGCCGAAGGCGTCGACGCCATCAAGACCTTCGTGGTCGATTGCGTGCTCGAGGCGGGCGGGAAGACCTGTCCGCCCACGATCGTCGGCGTTGGCGTGGGCGGCACGGCCGACCTCTGCGTGCATCTGGCGAAGCTCGCGGCGACGCGGCGCCTGGGCTCGCGTTGCGACGACCCCGAGGGCGCAAAGCTCGAACAACAGCTCACAACCGCCGTGAATCTGCTCGGCGTCGGGCCGCAGGGGCTCGGCGGCGATTCCACCGCGTTCGCGGTGCACGTGGAGACCGCAGCGACGCATATCACCATGAATCCGGTCGCGGTGAACATGCAATGCCACTCGGCGCGCCGCGCCCGCGCCACGTTCAGCGGAAAAGGCGTCGAATATGGCTTTTAGGCTCCTCCTTCTCATTCTCCTGATGTGCCTCACCGTCCCGGCGCGGGCCGCCGAAGTGGCCGGCGTGAAAATCGACGACAAGGCGCGTGTCGCCGACACCGAGCTCTCGCTCACCGGCGCGGGGCTGCGCAAGCGCGTGATCTTCCAGGTCTACGCAATCGGCCTTTACGTGCGCGATCCGAAGGCCGACCCGGTTTCCCAGCCCGGGCCGAAGCGCGTGCAGATCCACATGCTGCGCGACGTGGGCGCGGACCAGTTCATCGACGCGCTCGCCGAGGGCATCAAGGAGAACCATAGCGAGGCACAGGCCAAGGCGCTCGAGCCGCGCGTCAAGGAGCTCGGCGCCACCCTGGCCGCGATCAAGGAAGCGAAGAAGGGTATGACCATCGCGCTCGACTGGACCGGGAGCACGACGCAGCTTGTGGTCGACGGGAAGCCCGCGGGACGGCCAATCGAGGGCGAGGACTTCTACCGCGCGCTGCTTCGCATCTGGCTCGGCGACAGACCGGTCCAGGAAGACCTGAAAAAAGCGTTGCTCGGCGCCTGAATCCGTGTTCATCGGCCATTTCGCCGTCGCTTTCGCCGCCAAGCCGGCGGCGCCGTCGGTGTCGCTCGGAACCCTGTTCTTCGCCTGCGAATGGGTCGACCTCGTCTGGCCGCTCTTTCTCCTGATCGGGCTGGAGCGCGTCGAGATCCGGCCCGGCATCACGGCATTCACGCCGCTCGATTTCTTGTACTACCCCTGGACGCACAGCCTGCTCATGGGCGTGTTCTGGGCAGTCGCCTTCGGCCTGCTGTACCTGTCGGTCAGAAAGTCCGGCAAGCTCGCGATTCTGGTGGGGGCAGTGGTGCTGTCTCACTGGTTTATCGACCTCGTCGCGCATCGCCCGGACTTGCCCCTCGCGCCCGGGGGCGAAGCCCGATGGGGCCTCGGCCTGTGGAGCTCGATTCCGGCGACGCTGCTGGTCGAGGTGTCATTGTTCGTCGCGGGGGTCTCTTTATACGTTTGGCGAACCCGGGCTATGGACCGGGTCGGCCGCTGGGGATTGTGCGTGCTGCTGGCGTTTCTGGGGGTCGCCTACCTGGGCGCCGCATTCGGTCCGCCGCCGCCGAACGTAGAGGCGATCGCCTGGGCGGGGTTGATCGGCGGCGCCGTGACCGGTTTCCTCGGCTATTGGATCGACCGCCACAGGGCGATGGTGTAATGGCGCACTTCGACTTCACGACCCCGGTTTCGGAAGATGCGGTCCGGAAGCTTCGGGTGAACGACACCGTTACCCTCGGCGGAACGCTGTTCGGCATCCGCGACGCGACCCAGATCCACATGTTCGACCGAGGCCGCAAGACCCGCTTCAACCTCGCCGGCCACGCGGTGATCCACACCGCACCCAACGTACGAAAGGTGCAGCCCGGCCCCGGAAATCCCGCCGGCTACGAGCCGCTCTGCGTCGGCACCACGACGAGCGACCGCATGGAGCGCTTCACGCGGCCGCTCATGCAGCAATACGGCGTGCGCATCGTCATCGGCAAGGGCGGCCTGAGAGAAGGCTCGCTCGAGGCGTTCCGCGATCTCGGCGGAGTGTACCTCGCCATCATCGGCGGCACCGCGGCGCTCGAGACGACCTGGATCGAGGCCATCGAGGATGTCGACCTCGACGACCTCAACCCCGAATCGCTGTGGAAATTCCGCGTCAACGGCTTCGGCCCGCTGCTCGTCGCCATGGACAGCCATGGCGGGAGCCTCTACGCCGAAGTGGGCGCCGCGGCGCGCGCGAGGCGGGAGGCTGCGCTGCAATCGCTCGGCGTAGGAAAGCGCTGACGCGCTAGAATCCGCCGCACTACACATTAGGAGGAAGTTCATGAAGATCGCATTTCGCGCGGTGCTCCTTGCCGCCGGCCTCGCCGCCGGCGCCGCGCTGGCGCAGCCCAAGGTCAACATTTCGATCGCCACCGGCCCCACCGGCGGCGTGTACTACCCGCTCGGCGGCGGCCTCGCCAACGTGCTCTCCAGGTACGTCCCGGGCTATGCCGCGAACGCCGAGGCGACCGCGGGCTCGGTGGCGAACATCCAGCTCATGGCGCAGAAGAAGTCGGACCTCGCCTTCACCATGGCCGACGCCGCCTGGGACGGCTATAAGGGGAAGGAGAAGTTCTCCAGCGGCGCGGTCCCGATTCGCACGCTCATGGTGGCGTATCCGAACCGCATGCACGTGGTCACCGTGCAAGGGCGCGGCATCCAGAAGTTCGCCGACCTCAAAGGCAAGCGCGTGTCGACCGGCGCGCCGAACAGTGCCACCGAGCTCATGGCGCAGCGCCTGCTCGAAGCCTACGGCATGGACTGGAACAAGGATTTCCGCCGCGAGCGGCTCACGCCCGAGAAGTCGGTGGACGCGATCAAGGACGGCAGGCTCGACGCGGTGTTCTTCGTCGCCGGAATTCCGGTCTCGTCGTTCACCGATCTCGGGGCGACGCCCGGTACGAGGATCACGCTCGTCGACCACTCCGAAGCCGTGGAGAAGATGAACGCGAAGTACGGTCCGCTGTACGTGAAGGACACCATCCCGGCGAACTCCTACCCTGGGCAGGAGCAGGCGAACGCCGTGGCGACGGTGCAAAACCTGATCATCGCGCGCGAGGACATGCCGGAAGACGTCGCCTACAACATCGTGAAGACCATCTTCGACAAGAAGGACGACCTGATCGCGGTGCATAAAGAAGCCGCGAGCTTCGACCTGAAGAACCAGAAGAAGGAGACCTCGCCGCTTCCGTACCATCCCGGCGCGGCCAAGTACTTCGCAGAGAAAGGCATCAAGGTCAACTGAGCGTCCCAGTGACGCCTGGCGTGACGCCCCGCCCGTGCGGGGCGTTCGCTTTTCGGGAGCCCGTATGGCCGCGGACATCGACGCAGCGACGCTGAGCAAAGTCGAGGAGTACATCGAGCAGGAGGAGGGCGCACAGCATCGCTTCGCGGGCGCCTGGGGCACGTTCCTCTACGTCGTCGCGGTCGCGATGTCGCTATTCCACCTCTACGCGGCTTACGGCAACGTCACCACCACCACGCTGCGCTACGCGCACGTGGCATTCGTGCTGTTCCTTGCGTTTACCCTGTTTCCGTGGCGCAGGCAGGCGCGCCACCGGTTCTCGTTAATCGACCTCGCGGCTGCGCTCTTAGGCGTGGCGACGCTCGCCTACGCCGTCTGGGGCGGCGACGACTTCCTCGACCGCAGCACCCTGCCGACCCTGATGGACAATGTCATGGGCGTCGCGCTCGTCGTACTGGTGCTCGAGGCGGCACGCCGCACCACCGGCTGGATCATGCCGGCGGTGTGCGTGGCGTTCCTCGCCTATGCCGTGGTCGGTCCGTGGTTGCCTTCGCCCTGGACGCACCGCGGCTACGACCTCGGCCGCCTCGTCGGCACGATGTACATGACGCTCGAAGGCATCTTCGGCACGGCGGTCGATGTGTCCTCCAGCCTCATCATCCTCTTCACGATCTACGGCGCGATCCTGCAGTTGTCCGGGGCGGGAAAGTTCTACCTCGACTTTTCCTTCGCCGCGCTCGGCGGCAAGCCGACCGGCGCCGGCCGCACCATCGTGCTGTCGAGCTTTCTTCTCGGCGGGCCTTCGGGGTCCGGTGTGGCGACGACCGTGACCCTCGGAACGGTGGCCTATCCGATGCTCGCGAAGGCGGGCTACGAGAAAAACGCCGCCGGCGGCCTGCTTGCCGCGGGCGGGCTTGGCGCCATCCTCTCGCCGCCGGTGCTCGGCGCGGCCGCGTTCCTCATCGCCGAATTCCTCAAGATCAGCTACCTCGACGTCATCAAGATGTCGGTGATCCCGACCTGCCTCTACTACCTCTCGCTCTTCTTCATGGTGGAGATCGACGCGCGCAAGTACGGCATGAGGATGGTCGAATTCGAGCGAGGGCCCGGCGCCTGGGAGCTCACGCGCACGCAGGGCTTCCACTTCTTCTCGCTGATCTCGATCGTGGTGTTCATGCTGATCGGCTTCTCGCCGATCGGCGCGGTGTTCTGGGCCACCCTGGTCGCGGTCGCGACGAGCTTCCTCAACCGCGAGACTTCGCTCATCGACTTGCGCCTGCCCTTCACGCGGCCGCCGGGCTGGGTCCGCGACCTCACCTGGCGCTCCAAGCTGGTGAAGGCCCTCGAGGCGGGCTCGGTCGGCATGATCAACATCGGCGCGACCTGCGCCGCGGCGGGGCTCATCGTCGGCGTGGTGACCCTGACCGGGCTCGGACTGCGCTTCTCCGAGATCGTGATCGGCTATGCCGGCGGGAGCCTCGCCCTGACCGCGATCTTCACCGCGCTCATCGTCTGGGTGGTGGGACTCGCCGTGCCGGTGACCGCGAGCTACATCATCTGCGCGGTGATCGCGGCGCCCGCGCTGATCAAGCTCGGCGTGCCCGACTTCGCCGCGCACATGTTCATCTTCTACTACGCGGTACTGTCGGAGGTCTCGCCGCCCACCGCGCTCTCGCCGTTCGCGGCCGCGGCGATTACCGGCGGCGACCCGTACAAGACGACGCTGCAGTCGTGGAAATACACGCTGCCCGCGTTCGTCGTGCCGTTCATCTTCGTCCTCGACCCGGACGGCGTCGGTATCTTGCTCAGCATTCCGAAAGGCGGTACCTGGATGGACGTCGTCGAGGTGACCTTCTTCTCGGTGCTCGCGCTCGTCGCATTCGCCGGTGCCGCGGAAGGGTGGTTCGTGAGAAAGCTGTCGTGGCTCGAAATCCTTCTCCTGCTCGCAGCTGGCATTCTTCTGATTGCTCCGATTCCGGTTCCGGCCGGCGTGGCGGCCTTCTTCCATAACGTGCTCTTCGGCGCGAAGGTACGAACCGAGTGGTTCGGCATCGCGGTCCTCGCGCTCGTCCTCTTCTGGCACTGGCGGATAGGCACGCGACGCACGCTGTGATGAGGGAAATCTCGACCGATATCCTGATCCTCGGCGCCGGTGGCGCCGGGCTGTTCGCCGCGCTGCACGCGCACAAGGCGGCGCCCGACGCCTCGATCACGGTGGCGGTAAAGGGCCTGCTCGGCAAGTGCGGCTGCACGCGCATGGTCCAGGGCGGCTACAACGTCGCGCTGGCGAAGGAAGACTCGGTCGAGCGCCACTTCATGGACACCATCGAGGGCGGCAAGTGGCTGCCCGACCAGGACCTCGCGTGGATGCTGGTGACGTTGGCGGTGGAGCGAATCCACGAGCTGGAGAACGAGCTCGGCTGCTTCTTCGACCGCAACCCCGACGGCACGGTGCACCAGAAGGCGTTCGCGGGGCAAACCTTCGACCGCACCGTGCACAAGGGCGACCTCACCGGGATCGAGATCATCAACCGTCTCGCCGAGCAGGTGTGGGCGCGCCGCATCCATCGCCTCGAGGAGCATCGCGCGGTCGAATTGATCAAGTCCCGGGACCGCGACGCCATGGCCGGCGTGCTCTTCGTGGACATGCGAAGCGGCGAATATGTCTTCGTCCGGGCCAAGGCAGTGCTGCTCGCCACGGGCGGCGGGCCGACGATGTACAAGTACCACACGCCCTCCGGCGACAAGAGCTGCGACGGACTGGCGATGGCGCTGCGCGCCGGGCTCGCGCTGCGCGACATGGAGATGGTGCAGTTCCACCCAACGGGGCTGCTCGCCGGCACGCACACCCGCATGACGGGCACGGTCCTCGAGGAGGGGCTGCGCGGCTCCGGCGGCCATCTTCTGAACGGCGCGAAGCAGCGCTTCATGCCGCAGTACGACCGCCTCGCCGAGCGCGCGACCCGTGACGTCGTCTCGCGTGCCATGTATGCCGAGATTCAGAAGAAGAACACGACACCGCACGGCGGGCTCTACATTTCCATGGCCCACCTGGGCCCGGACCGCGTCGCGCGCGAGTTCAAGGGCATGGTGGAGCGCTGCGCCGACTGCGGCTTCGATCTCGCCGGCGGCCTGGTGGAAGTCGTGCCGACCGCGCACTACATGATGGGCGGCCTGGAGTTCCGCGGCGATTGCAGCACCGCGCTGCCCGGGCTCTTCGTCGCCGGCGAGGATTCCGGCGGCGTGCACGGGGCGAACCGCCTCGGCGGAAACGGCGTCGCCAATTCCACGGTGTTCGGCGCCGTGGCCGGCGACGTGATGGCCGGCTGGATCCGAGGCCGCGGCTTCGAGGCTCCCGATTCCGATGCGATCGATGCCGCCGTGGCCGCTTGCGAAGCGCCATTCGGCAGCAGCCCTTCAAGCAGCCTGGAGCCGATTCGGGAGCGGCTCTACGACGTGATGTGGGAGAAGGTGGGGATCATTCGCCACGGCCCCGGCCTCGAGGAGGCGCTGCGGGAGCTGGCCAACCTCGAAACGGAGCTCGATGCGAGCGGGCTCGGCGACCATAATCGGGCCTTCAACCTGACCTGGCACGACTGGATGAACCTGAAGAGCCTGGTTTCGGTCAGCCGCGCGATCAGCGCCGCGGCGATCGCGCGCAAGGACTCGCGCGGCGCGCATTTCCGCTCCGAGCATCCGGAATCCGGGCCGCTTGAAGCATCGCAGTTCACCAGCATTTCGTTATCCCAAAATTCATTGAAGGTCGTCATGAAACCCGTGACGTTCACTCGCGTACGGCCGGGCCAGACGCTGCTCAAGCATGTGGCCTGAGGCGATCCACCACGAGCTCGCCGCCGCCAGGATCCGCCTGGTCGGCTACGTGCCCGACGCCGGGCACAAGCGCCTGATCGAGCTCTGCCAGTCGGACAAGTCGATGCGCGCAGTGGTGCTGAGCACCGAGGAGGAGGGCATCGGCCTGGTGGCCGGTGCCTGGCTCGGCGGCGAGCGCAGCGTGCTGCTGATGCAGTCGAGCGGCGTGGGGAACGTCATCAACGCGCTCGGCACGATCAAGGAGTGCCGCTTCCCGCTGGTCACGATCGTCACCATGCGCGGCGAGGAGGGCGAGTTCAATCCGTGGCAGGTGCCGATGGGACAGGCGACGCGCACGGTGCTCGAGGCAATGGGCACCGTGGTCCACCGCCCAGGCACCGCCGACGAGATCGCGCCGACGGTGAACGCGGCGCTACGCCTCGCCTACAACAGCTACGCGTCCGTGGCGGTCCTCATTCCGCAGCGCGTGATCGGCATCAAGAGCTTCCAGGACCAGACCACGCAGGTGGGTCAATGAACCAGCGGCGCGAAGTCGTAAAGCACCTGCTCGAGAATCGGGGCGAGCTGCTGGTGATTGCCGGGCTCGGCTCGACCGCCTGGGACATCACCGCAGCCGGCGATTCGCCGCTCAGCTTCCCGCTGTGGGGTGCGATGGGGCAGGCGGCGATGATGGGCCTCGGCCTGGCGCTCGCGCAGCCGCAGCGCCGGGTGCTCGTCATCACCGGGGACGGCGAGATGCTGATGGGGCTGGGATCGCTCGCCACCATCGGCGTGCAGCAGCCGACCAACCTGAGCGTCGTGGTGATCGACAACGAGCGCTACGGCGAGACCGGGATGCAGACCACGCACACCGCCCACGGCGTGGACCTCGACGCCGTAGCGCGGGGTTGTGGCTTCAAAGCTTGCCCGAAAGAGCTTTCCTCCCTCAGAAAAGCGATTCACCAGCAGCCGGGACCCAACTTCGCCGCCATCAAGGTACAGCCGGAGAAAATCCCGCTCGTGCTGCCGCCGCGCGAAGGTGCGCTGCTCAAGGCGCGGTTTCGGCGCGCCTTGCTGGGACCGGAAGCGGACTCGGTTTAGCCGACGTGCTTGCGGAAGAACTCCAGCGTGCGTTCGCGCGCCTGCTTGGCGGCGGGCGCGTTGTACGAGCCGCGGTGGTCGCAGTTGAAGCCGTGGTCGGCTGAATAGATGAAGATCGGGTGCTGGGGATACTTCTCCGCCAGCTTCTTCACGCCGTCGACCGGAATGTGCTGGTCCTTGTCGCCGAAGTGGCCCATGAGCGGAACCTTCGGTGCGACTCCGGTGTTGTCCAGGATGCCGCCGCCGTAGTAGGGCACGGCCGCGGAGAGCCCGGAAATCTTGTTCGCGGCGAGCCAGGTCACGAACCCGCCCCAGCAGTATCCGACGATGCCCACCTTGCCGGCCCCGGCGGCGGCTTTCACCGCAGCCTCGGCGTCCTTGACCGCCATGTCGTTCGTGACCTTGCCGCGGATCTCGCGCCCCTTGGCGATGTCGTCGGGTGTGTAGCCGAGCTCGACGTTCTTCTGCACACGGTCGAAAAGCGCGGGTGCGATCGCGAGATACCCGTCGGCCGCGTAGCCGTCGGCGACCTGCTTGATGTGGCTGTTCACGCCGAAAATCTCCTGGATCACCACGATGCCGCCGCGCGGCTTGCCTGAGGGCTCGGCGCGATACGCAGCGAGCTTGTGGCCGTCGGATGCGGAGAGCTCGATCATCTTGCCCATGGGGCCTCCTTTTGAAATGAATTTAGAATCATCCCTATGAAGAAGCCGGCGCAAGAACTGTTTCGACTCGGTTGCACCGCGCTGGAGCGTGCGGGCGCCCATGCGGCGATGGCACAGGCCGCCGCGAGGCACCTCGTCCAGGCCGAGGCCCAGGGCCTGCCCACGCACGGCATGTCGCGCGTCCCCTTCTACTGCTCGATGCTGCGCAACGGCCGTGCCGACGGCAGCGCGCACCCGACACTGGCGAGCGATCGGGCGGGCGCGTGCCTGATCGACAACCACGACGGCCTGCCGTACGTATCGGTGGAATGGGCCGTGGGCGAGGTGATCCAGCGCGCGCGCCGCAACGGCATCGCCTTCGCCGGCATCCGCAACAGCTCGCACGTCGGCGTCCTGGGCATCCATCTGCTCGCGGTGGCGCAGGCGGGACTGGTCGGCTTTGCGTTCACCAACTCGCCGGCGGCGATTCCGCCGTGGGGCGGGAAGAAAGCGCTGTTCGGCACCAATCCGGTGGCGGCCGCGTTCCCGCGGCGCGACGCCGACCCGATCGTCATCGACCTCGCTCTCACCACGGTGGTCCGCGGACGCATCATGATGGCGATGCGAAAAGGCGAGCGCATCCCCGAGGGCTGGGCGCTCGACCGCAACGGCAAGCCCACCACCGACCCGAAGGAGGCCATCGAGCACGGCAGCCTGTTCCCGATCGGCGGTTCCAAGGGTGCGATGCTCGCGCTCATGTTCGAGCTCATCTGCGCTTCGCTTACCGGCGCCGCCATCGGTCCCGAGGCGGATTCGTTCTTCGCCGAGCAGGGCAACAAACCGCGCATCGGCCAGGCTTTCATCGCCATCGATCCCGCCGCGCTCGCGGGCAGCGAGAAATTCGCCGAGCGCGTCGAAGCCGTCGTCTCGACGATGCTTTCCGATCCCGAAGTGCGCCTGCCCGGCGCCCGGCGCTTCGCTTCCGAGCGCGCCTCGAAGGCTGGCATCGAAGTCCCCGACGACCTGCTCGCGCAGATCGAGAAGCTGTGTTCGACGTAGTCGTCGCGTTTCCGTGGATGAGGGTCGCGGTCAAGACCCGTGACGAGCTTGTCTCGGAAATTCGCTACCTGCCCTCCACCAGTCCGTTGATCGGGCCAAGAAACTCTCTCGCGGAGCGTGCCGCACTCCAGCTCGAACGCTATCTCGCCGACCCCGACGCCAGCTTCGACCTGCCGCTGCTTATCGAGGGCACGCCGTTCCAGCGGCGGCTTTGGGATGCGTTGCGCGAGATCCCGCGCGGCAGGACGCTCACCTACGGCGCGCTCGCGAAGCGCCTCGAGGCCGAGCCGCGCGCGGTAGGCCAGGCGTGCGGCGACAACCGGCTGCCGATCGTCATTCCTTGCCACCGCGTGGTCGCCGCCGACGGCATCGGCGGCTTCGCGCACTCGACCGGCGGCTATCTGGTCGAAGCGAAGCGCTGGCTCCTCGCGCACGAGCGCGCGGCCGACGCCTTCGAGCTCGAGCCTTGAACCAGGGCGACACCCGTCTCCTCGACGCGTTCTGCGACGCGCTGTGGCTCGAGGACGGGCTGTCGCGGAACACGATCTCCTCCTACCGCGCGGACCTCGAGCAGCTCGCCCGGCGCAAGAAGCTGCTCGAGGTGGGCGAGGCGGATCTGTTCGGCTTCCTCGCCTCGCGAAGCGGACGCGCCTCGAGCCTGGCGCGGCTCGTGTCGAGCCTGAAGCGCTTCTACCGCTACTGCGTGCGCGAGCGGCGCATCGCCGCCGACCCGACCCTGAAGCTCGATCCGCCGAAGCGCGCGCCGCGCTTTCCGGGCACGCTGTCGGAACCCGACGTCGAGGCGCTGCTGGCGGCGCCCGATGTGTCGACCCGACTCGGCCTGCGCGACCGCGCGATGCTCGAGACGCTTTACGCGACCGGCTTGCGGGTCTCGGAGCTGGTGCGGCTGAAGACCTTCGAGGTGAACCTCGACGCCGGCGTGCTGCGCGTGATGGGCAAGGGCTCCAAGGAGCGCCTGGTCCCACTGGGGGAGGAGGCGGTCGAGTGGATCGCGCGCTATCTCACGGAGCGCAAGGGCGCGGCGGACGAGCTTTTCCTAACCGCGCGCCGCGCCGGGATGACGCGCCAGGCGTTCTGGCACCTGATCCGGCGCTATGGCGCGCGCGCGATTCCCGGCAAGAAACTGTCGCCGCACGTGCTGCGCCATGCCTTTGCCACGCACCTCATCAATCACGGCGCGGACTTGCGCGTGGTGCAGCTCCTTCTCGGGCATGCCGACATCTCCACCACGCAGATCTACACGCACGTCGCACGCGAACGCCTGAAGGCGTTGCACGCCCGGCACCATCCTCGCGGATGACACCGGCGACGGCCTTCCTGCGGGCGCACGGAATCGGCTTCACAGAGCATTCCTACGACTATGTCGAGCACGGCGGCACCGCAGTCTCGGCCGAGTCGCTCGGCGTGCCGGAGCACGAGGTGGTGAAGACGCTGGTGATGCAGGACGAGCAGGGAAAGCCCCTCATCGTGCTGATGCACGGCGATCGCAAGGTCTCGACCAAGAATCTCGCGCGCCAGGCGGGCCGCAAATCGATCGAGCCCTGCCGGCCGGAGGTCGCGCAGCGTCACACCGGCTACCAGGTCGGCGGCACCTCGCCGTTCGGCACGCGGAAGCCTCTGCCCGTCTTCATGGAGCGCTCTATCACGGTGCTACCCGCGATCTACATCAACGGCGGACGCCGCGGTTTGCTTGTCAGAATCAAGACCCAGGAACTGGTGAGTGTGTTGAAACCCCAGCTCGTCGAGGTCGCGCAGGAGGCCTAGGCGCGGCGCCGCTCGACGGTGACGCCGACGAGCCCCACGTCCTTGAGGATGCCGAGCTTGGCGATCGACACCTTCGCCGAAGCGGCGCCGAATTCGTCCATCAGCAGCCGCGCCACGCGCTCGGCCAGCGTCTCGACCAGGTTCACGTGCTCCGAGGCGACTTCACGGATGCGGGCCGTGACCTTGTCGTAGTCGATGCAGTCCGCGACCTTGTCGCTCGAGAAGACCGCCGCGTTCGCGATGCCGATCTCGACATCGAGGCGAATGATTTGCGGCACGACCCGCTCGCGGCGGTGGAAGCCGATCAGCGTCTGCAGTCGGAAGTCCCGGATGAAGATGTGGTCCATGGGCGCGAAGCATTATAGGCGGGCGGTAGTATGCTTCCGGCATGGCGACGGCGCTCACCGTTCTCGCGGCGTACTGCATCGGCTCGATCTCATTCGCCATCGTGGTGAGCCGGCTGATGCGCCTGCCGGATCCGCGCAGCTACGGCTCGAAGAACCCCGGCGCGACCAACGTGCTGCGCACGGGAAAGAAGACGGCCGCCGTGCTTACGCTCGCCGGAGACGCCGGCAAAGGCTGGCTCGCGGTGTGGCTCGCCTGGCAGCTCGGCGGTGACGTCCCGGCGGCGGGGCTGGCGGTGTTTCTCGGGCACCTCTATCCGGTCTTGCATGGCTTCCAGGGCGGCAAGGGCGTAGCCACCGCCGCGGGCGTGCTCTTCGGCTTCAGTGCCTGGCTGGGCCTCGCCGCGATCGCGACCTGGATCGTCATCGCGCTGGCTTTTCGCTATTCCTCCCTCGCTTCGCTCGCCGCCGCTGCGGGCGCGCCCTTCTATGCGTGGTTTCTCGGCCTGGAGGAGAGCGTCGTGATCGTCGTGGCGATGCTCGCGCTGCTTCTTGGGTGGCGCCACCGCGAAAACATCGCGCGCCTCGCCGCCGGTACCGAATCGCAGCTCGGCCGCAAGAAGGCTAGCCCTCCAGATCCCAACGCGGCTTCACGGTGAAGCGCGCTTCGCCGGAGGCTTCCTGCGGCAGGCGAAGCGCGGCGGCGAACGCGATCATCGCGCCGTTGTCGGTGCAGAGCTCGGGTTCCGGATAGAACACCTCGAAGCTGCGCTGACTTGCCGCGGCATCGAGCGCCGCGCGCAGCTGCCGGTTGGCGCCCACGCCTCCGGCGACCACCAACCGCTTCAAGCCGGTCGACTGCAGGGCCTTGAGGCACTTCGCCACCAGCACCTCGACCACGGCGTCGACGAACGCGCGGGCGAGATCCGCCGGTCGCGGCTGCTCGTTCTTGATCGCCGTGGCCACCGCGGTCTTCAGTCCGGAGAAGCTGAACTCCAGGTCCTGGCTGTGCAGCATCGGGCGCGGCAGGGTCAGGCGTCCGGGAACCCCCGTGTCGGCGAGGCGCGACAGCGCCGGCCCGCCTGGATAGCCGAGGCCCAGGAGCTGCGCGGTCTTGTCGAAGGCTTCTCCCGCGGCATCGTCCTGCGTCTCCCCGAGCAGGGTGTAGCGGCCGACGCCCTCGACCCGCATGAGCTGGGTATGGCCGCCGGAGACGAGCAGCGCGACAAAGGGAAAGGACGGCGGCCGCTCCGAAAGCAGCGGCGACAGGAGGTGGCCCTCCAGGTGATGAATGCCCAGGGCGGGGATGCGCAGCGCAACGCCGAGGGCATGGGCGAAGGAGGCGCCCACCAGCAGAGCTCCGGCCAGACCCGGGCCGGCCGTATAGCCCACCCCGGAGAGATCGTGAATATTTCGCTTCGCCTGCCGAAGCACCTGTCGCGTCAACGGGATGAGGCGCCGGATGTGGTCGCGCGAGGCGAGCTCGGGCACCACGCCCCCGTAGGCCTCGTGCATGGCGACCTGCGAATGGACCGCGTGCGCGGCGAGCCGCCCGGCCGCGGCGTCGTAGAGCGCGACGCCGGTTTCGTCACACGAGGTCTCGATCCCGAGGATCAACATGCCTGATTTTGATACAATTCAGCCCCCTTCAAGGCCGCAGGGGCAGACAAGGAGCTGGATGCCGACCGTACGAGTCAAGGAAAACGAGCCGTTCGAAGTGGCGATGCGCCGCTTCAAGCGCACCGTCGAGAAGACGGGCCTCCTTACGGAGCTCCGTTCCCGCGAGTACTACGAGAAACCCACCGCCGAGCGCAAGCGCAAGCTCGCGGCGGCCGTGAAGCGCCATCACAAGCGTCTGCGCAGCCAGATGCTGCCGCAGAAGATGTATTGAATACGATTTAAGCCGCGCTTTCTGCGGCTACAAACAATCTCCCTTAAGCAGCAAATCAGCGAGGACATGAAGACGGCGATGCGCGCCAAGGACTCGGCGCGCCTGTCGGCCATCCGCCTGATCCTCGCCGCCGTCAAGCAAAAGGAAGTCGACGAGCGCATCGAGCTCACCGACGCCGACGTCGTGGCGATCCTCGAGAAGATGATCAAGCAGCGGCGCGAATCCATCGCCCAGTTCGAAAAAGCCGCCCGCAACGACCTCGCCGACGCCGAGAAATTCGAGCTTGGGGTGCTCTCCGGCTACCTGCCGCAGCAACTATCTGATTCCCAGGTACAAGAAGAAATCGCCAAGGCCATTTCCGAGACTGGCGCGAGCGGCGTAAAGGACATGGGCAAGGTCATGGCGGCGCTGAAGTCGCGGCTCGCCGGCCGGGCCGACATGGGCAAGGTCTCCGCGCTGGTCAAAGCCAGGCTTTCGAGCTAAAACCGGGGCGTGATCCCGGAGTCGTTCAAGCAGGACCTGCTCAATCGGGTCGACATCGTGGACGTGGTCTCGCGCTACGTCCAGCTGAAGAAGGGCGGCGCGAACTACCTCGGCCTCTGCCCCTTCCACGGCGAGAAGACGCCCTCGTTCACGGTCAGCCCCTCCAAGCAGTTCTATCACTGCTTCGGCTGCGGTGCGCACGGCAACGCCATCGGCTTCCAGATGGAGTATGGCGGCATGGGCTACGTCGACGCCGTGAAAGAGCTCGCGGCAGCGGTGGGCATGCAGGTGCCGGAACTGCGCCCGCGCACGCCCGAGGAAGTGGCGCGCCAGGAGCGCGAAACCGACCTCTACGGCGTGATGGAGAAGGCCATGGGGTTCTATCGCGCCGAGCTCAAGAAATCGCCGCGCGCGATCGATTACCTCAAGGGTCGGGGACTGACCGGGGAGATTGCAGCCCGGTTTCGGATCGGTTACGCCCCAGAAGGTTGGCAAAGTCTGAAGGAATCGTTCCCAGAATATGAAGACAAGGCTCTGGTCGAGTGCGGCCTAGTGATCGAGGGCGAGGGCAAGCGCTACGACCGCTTTCGGGATCGCGTCATGTTCCCGATTCTTAGTGTGCGAGGCGCTGTCGTCGGATTCGGCGGGCGCGTACTGGGCGATGGTGAACCCAAGTATCTGAATTCGCCGGAAACGTCGCTTTTTCAGAAGGGGCAAGAGATCTATGGTCTCGTGCAGGCGCGTGACGCGATCAGAGCCAGCGGACGGGTGCTCGTCGTCGAGGGCTATATGGATGTTGTTGCGCTCGCCCAGTTTGAAGTCGGCTATGCAGTCGCAACGCTCGGGACGGCCACTACGCCGGTCCACGTGGCAAAACTGTTGCGCCTTGCTGACGAGATTGTCTTTTGTTTTGACGGAGATGCGGCTGGGCGAAAGGCCGCGCGGCGCGCACTAGAAGTTAGTTTGCCGGTTGCCCCGGACAACAAACTCATAAAGTTCCTGTTTCTTCCCGAGGGCGAAGACCCGGATACGTACATACGCAGGCACGGGAAAGAGCAGTTCGAGAGGCTCGTCCATTCGGCGGAAACGCTCTCTCAATTCCTTCTTAGCGAACTGCGCTCAGGAGCGAATCTCGAGACGGGTGAGGGGAGATCCCGCTTTGTATCGGTGGCTCAGCCCCATATTCAGAAAATAACAGCGCCAATACTACGAATTCAGCTCATCAATGCAGTTGCTGAAATCGGGAAGGTCTCTCAAAACGACGTAAGGGAGCTGCTGAAGTTACCCGAGAGCCCGAGGTTCAGGCGCTCCGCACCAGCCCGTACGTCAGCACCTATCGTCAACAGGACCCACGAGTGGGACCTCCTGTGGTCGGTCTTGGTCGACTTACCGATGTTTGTGCACATAAATCCAGCGCTGCTTCGCGAGCGCCAACCAGAGGCTCAGGCTCTCTTGGCTATTCGCGACGTTTGCCAGTCAGTAGCTGAAGATTTGTCGTTTCGGGCGCTCTTAGAAGGTCTAGAGGGGAATCCGTCGTTGGACCTGGTACTCAACGCGAACAGGTATAGCGAGGAACTCGGGTTCAACCAGGAGGAAGCCAGAGTCGAGATTCAGTGGGCCCTATCGAGGCTTGACGTGATCCGAAGGGAAAAAGAGCTGGAATCGCTGCGGGTTACGGGACTGTCTTCGCGCGAACAGCGGGTGGAGTACCAGGGCAAGCTAAATGAGTACAACCTGTTACGAGGAGCGGTGCGTGCCGATGTACCGGTGCACTGACTAGGTCAATCGGCCAAACCCTGGCGGGTCCAAACTGTCCAAGGAGGGCGTGGGTATCTGCGGAATGCTGGCGGGGTTCTTGCAGTCGAGTGGTCCTCTGCCGCCAAGTTGAACCCCTTGAAACTTCTAGGTTTTGCTACAATGTACGGTTTCGCCCAAATCGGCGGAAACGACTCTTGACATCGGGGGATGGATGGTTCTGAAGCGCAAAGTGAAGGCGAAAAAGGTTCTGCGGGCGGCGAAGAAGAAAGCCA
>Ga0075418_10000592_pt1 | contig 38986 bp, 39 predicted proteins | sample SoiMetdeltSBSDD2_FD_81776 | JGI IMG/M metagenome (GOLD analysis project Ga0075418, IMG submission 81776) | Bulk soil microbial communities from a Populus tree surrounding site in Tennessee, USA - Soil MetaG P. deltoides SBSDD2 | ecosystem: Environmental > Terrestrial > Soil > Tree plantation...
CCGTACCTGCGCGCGACGTATCCGATCCAGCTCACGTGTTGAACGTACTCCAGGCTCTCGCGTGCCGCGTCCTACCTAAGTAGGAGCCGGAATCATCGGCGGGTCGGAGGTCGCTTCCATATCGCGGTCGCGCCTGACCGCGATCTTGATGCCTTCGACCACCCCTTCGCCTACGTGGCACAGAAGGCCAGGAACAGGCGCGACACCCGAGCCCGTACCTCATCCCGCACTGCTCTGAACCGACACGCCTTGACCTTGTCATCGCCCGGCTAGTGATCGATACTGCTCGTTATGTTGCGAAACAGGACAGGTTTCGTCACACCGCCCACCTCGAGGAAGTGATCTCTGTGTCCGCTCCGAGCCGTTACAGCCCCTCACGCCGCGACCTGCTGAGGTCCGGTGCAGTGCTCGGCGCTGCCGCTGGAGTCGGCGCCGCCACAGGCGGACCGGCGACCGCCGCCACCGCCTGGGAACCGTCGCGCGACGCGACGGAGCAACCGATGGTCGACGTACCGTTCGAGGGTTTCGAGAACGTGCGGGTAGGCCTGATCGGTCTGGGCAACCGGGGCGGCGACCAGGACGTGCGCTTCGGTGCCGTCGCCACGGTCACCGCGGTGTGCGACATCCGTGCTGAGCGGGTGGCGCGCACCATCGGCCGGATCATGGCGCAGGGCTTCCAGGACACGCCGCCGGTCGGGTACTCGAACGGCGAGGAGGACTACGTCAACCTGCTCGAGCGCGACGACATCGACCTGATCTACATCGCGACGCCGTGGGAATGGCACTACCCGCAGGCCAAGGCCGCCATGGAGCACGGCAAGCACGTCGCGATCGAGCTTCCCATCTCACCGCACCTGGACGAGATCTGGGATCTGGTCCGTACGTCGGAACGCACCCGCAAGCACTGCTTGCTGCTGGAGAACGTCAACTACTTCCGGCCCGAGATGCAGATGTTCAACATGGTTCAGGCCGGCCTGTTCGGTGACGTGCAGCATGCCTCGGGGGGCTACGTCCACGACCTGCGCTGGCCGTACCTGTTCGGCGGCGCGTACTACCCGGAGTACTGGCGGCGCCGCTGGCAGACCCGGATGAATGCGCTGCACTACCCGATGCACGGCCTCGGCCCCGTGTCCGCTGCGATGGGAATCAACCGCGGCGACCGGTTCGACGAGCTGGTCGCGGTGTCCACCCCGCCGAAGGCGTTGGCGTTGTTCAGGTCCGAGGACCCGCGCGTCGGGCCGGACCACTCGTCGTGGGACGACGCGCCATATATCTCGGGCGACCGTCACACCGCGTTCGTCACCACGACGAGCGGCCGGTTCATCCGGGTCGAGCACGACGTGAACTCGCCACACCCGTACTCCCGGGAGACCACGCTCACCGGAACCAGGGGCTCGATCGAGGTCGACAACGCGCGGATCTACCTGGAGTCGCTCGGGCACAACAACCACACGTGGCGTACCGGCAGCACCTACAACAGCATCCTCGCCCAGCACGACCATTGGTTGTGGCCGGCGCTTCAGGCCCTGGCCGAGCAGTACGGCGGGCACGGTGGCGGCGACTTCGTCTCCATCTTCCGGCTCGTCGAGCTGATGCGACTCGGAATGACACCGGACATCGACGTGTACGACTCCGCGGCGTGGTGCTCGGTGATCCCACTCAGCCACGAGTCGATGAAGACGCCGCACCTGCGCCCGGTCAAGGTTCCGGACTTCACCCGCGGCCACTGGAAGGCGGCCCGGCCCACGTTCGACCGGCCCCGGCCGGACGACCCGTGGCTCGAGGAGCGCTGACCGCGCAGCTGTTGACCTGACCACGAGCGGTGTCGTCGTGGTCAGGTCATTGCTGTGGGCAACAAGTGCAGGACACTTGGCCAGGCAATCTCGCCTTGCTACGTTGCCGTCATGACCACGTGGGCCGCGGGGCGGGCGTGAAGGCGGTCGTGTACGACCGGTACGGGTCTCCCGATGTGCTGCGGGTCGAGGATGTGCCGGTACCGTCGCCCGCCGCCGGCCAGATACGGGTGAAGATCGCCGCGACCTCAGTCAACCTCAGCGACTGGGAGTGCCTGCGCGGCTCGCCCGCGTACGCGCGGTTCGGCGGGCTGCGTTCCCCGGCTCGCCGCACGCTCGGATCGGACATCGCCGGCGTGGTCGACGACGTCGGGGAAGGGGTGACCCGGTTCCGACCCGGAGACGAGGTGTACGGCGACAACCTCGCGCTGATGGGTGGCTACGCGGAGTACGCGGTCGCGCCGGAATCGGCACTCGCCCACAAGCCGGCCCAGCTCACCTTCGCTGAGGCGTCGACGATCCCGCAGGCGGGCGCGATCGCCTTGCAGGGCACGGGTACGGCCGTGACGGGCCATCGGGTGCTGATCAACGGCGCCGGCGGAGGGTCGGGATCCTTCGCGATTCAGCTCGCCAAGCGGCTCGGTGCTCACGTAACCGGCGTAGACAACGCCGCCAAGCTGGACTTCATGCGGTCGGTCGGCGCGGACGACGTGATCGACTACCGCCGCGACGACTTCACCCGGACCACCCCGCCGTACGACCTGATCCTGGACCTGGTCGCGCACCGGTCGGTGTTCGCCTACCGGCGTGCGCTGGCACCCGGCGGTACGTATCGGTGCGTGGGTGGGTCGGTGCCCGCCCTGCTGCGCGTGCTCACCGTCGGCTGGCTGGCCGGGCGGCTCACCGGCCGCGGAATCGGGGTCCTGGCCGTCAAGGAGGGGCCGGCCCACTTCGAGCCGCTCGCCGCCCGCTGCGTTACCGGGGACGTAACGATCCACATCCACCGTTCCTTCGCGCTCGACCAGGTTCCCGCCGCGCTCGCTCAGGTCGGCGAAGGACGCGCCCTCGGCAAAGTGGTCGTCAGCCTCTCCTGACACAGTTCGAACAAGACCATGGGCGACTCGCCCGCCCGTCCGTCTATCGGCATGATCGAGCCCCTCACTTGACTTCAAGTCAACTTGAGCGAGTCGGATTAGACTATGACCGCAGGAGAGCATACACATCAGGCCGACATCGAGGCCATCAAGCAGGTGGTAGCCACGGTAGAGCACGCCCAACGGAATGAACTTCCTGAGGAGTTCCTTGGCTTGTTCCGCTCCGATGCGATCTGGACGACCGGGGGCGGCAAGCGCCTGTTCGGGCTCGACGAGATCTCAGCGTTCACCCGTCAGGTACTGCCTGGCGGAATGAAGGGACAGGGCCTGTCGGTCACGATGGAGGTGGCACACGTGCTGTTCATCCGCCCCGACGTCGCGGCTGTCAAGGTCCGCCAGCAGTACAGCAAGCTCGACGGCTCGTCGATGGAAGACCAGGGCATCGCCTTCAACGAGGGCACGCCGTTGTTCGTCATGGCCAAAGAGAACAGGCAGTGGCGCTTGGTGGCCTGCCAGAACACCGAGGTAGTCGACCACCCGTAGCACCTGTCGACTCGCACGGTCGACTGGTCGGCCATCGCGGCGCTCAGCTGTAGTCCTTCTCGTCGTACTCGGGCAGTCCGAGGCCGCGCCGGATCTGCGCAGCCGGTTCCTTACCGCTGGCAGCGACAGCCCGTCGCAGCTCGACCGACATCTCTGACAGGCTGTCCGCGTTCGCGGCGCTGACCCAGTGTCGCCGGAGTCGGCGTTGGCTCGGATCAGCTCATTGACTGGCCGCTCGACTGTCGTCGGCCAGCTCGTTGCTGCGAGCAACCGCGACTCGGCCAGGTTCGCCGCGGCCACCGCGCGTGCCTTTCCGCGCAAGGTCGCCAGCCCTGCCCCCGCGTTGGCGGACTTCTCGAACCGCTCGAGTGCCGTGTTGTACGGCCGAGTGATGGACAGGTAGCGAGCTCGCGCTGCCGCGACACCGAGGCGCGCCGACGCCGATGGGCTGGCGGGTGATCGTGGCGTCGTCGCCCCCTGCTTCGGGGCGACCGGTGCCGGCACCGTCGGCGGCCACGTCGCGGCGAGACAGACACGCCAGAAGCACTCGACGATTCCGCGTAGTCGTCGGCGGGCGGCAGAGGGATGGGGCTTGCGTCCTGCGAAGCGATCGTGTCCGGCGGGTCGCTGATCCCGAAGGAGCATGAGTCGTTACCGTTCATTCAGGATCAATTGGGCACACACAGGAGAGCGCGTTGTCCCCAGAGACCCTTCAAGGCTGGGTGGCGGTGGTCGGCGGCCTCCTTGCGGCGATCGTCGGACTCATCAGGTACTTCAACTACCGTTCCAAGCGTGATCGCCTGGCCGAGATCGGTGCCTCGTTCGCACTGACCGTGGACGCGTTGGCCTCCGACAACGGAACATCCCGGATGGCCGGTGCGGTGCTCTTACGGCGATTCTTCGATCGTCATACCGAACAAGGCGGCCGCGGGAGACCCTATGTCGCGGAAGCGATCGAGGTCATGGCCGGGATGCTGCGCGAGGAGCAGCCTCCACGAGTGCAGAAGGTGCTCGCCGATGGACTGCGGTACGCGCGAGAGTTGCAGGATGCGGACCTCCAGCATTGTGACCTCACGAATGCCTACGTGGGGAGGAAGACGGGGGATCAGTGGCCGGTCGACCTGTCCCGAGCAGACTTATTCGGAGCGCATTGCGACAGAGCCTCGTTCAAGGCGGTCGTGGCCCGCGAGACCGTGTTCGTCGACGCCGAGCTCAGAAAAACGGTCTTCACCGGTGCCGACTGCCGAAACGCTGACTTTCGTCGGGCAAATCTGGACGATGCGAAGTTCGCGGAAGACCAGAAGTTGCCCGGTGCCGACTGCCGGAACGCTGACTTTCGTGGGGCAACGCTGAGCGGTGCGAGGTTCGAGGGTGCCCAGATCGGGGGAGCCAAGTTCGAGGGAGTCAACGGGATTCCTGAGCAGGTTGGTGCGCTGCTTGACCAACGCATGGAGGGACTGCCAGGAGCAGTCGTGCCACGGGAGCCGCCGCCACGATGACGCCCATGGTCTTCCTGTGCGAGCCCTCTGGCTTGACCTCCGCGCAGCGGCTCGTGAGCGATCGATGGCATGAACGCCTCTTCGGACTTGGGTTCGACGTCGATCAACTCCGAAGTGTCGGCTATCAACGCGATCCCTGGACAGGATTGATGCGGCGCGTGCACGCGGCGCACGGCGTCCTTGTCCTGGGGTTCGGGCAGCTGTTCGTCTCTGCTGGGACCTGGCGGCGCGGCACCGAACAGGAGACAGACCTCGTCGCGACCTGGACCAGCTCCTGGTTACACGTGGAGGCCGGGATTGCGCTTGCCGCCGGACTACCGATCCTGGTCGCCCGGGAATCAGGAGTCTGCGAAGGGGTCTTTGCGCCTGAGACGTGGACGGGAGCGCTCCGCGGCACATCCGCGGACTCTCCTGACACGACCATCATCGACGAATGGGCCACCGCGGTCGCGAGACAATCGACGTCAAAGGCCTATGCCGCCCCGCGCCGTGTAGCCACCCACAACTCCTCCGCTGGCCAGTGGGTTGCCCACTCGGCCGACACGATCTCGTAGAGGGGGTGGTCGCTGGAGTCCTTCGGCGCGTAGATCTCGTGCAGGGCGTCGACGACGAAACCGAACCGGCGGAGCAACCGTACCCAGTCCCCGTGCGAGGGGTGGAACTCGACTCCGCCTCCCGGCCAGTGCACCTTATAGGCGTCGCGCTGGCCTCGCACGAGTCGTTCCTCGGCGAACCCCTCGTCGGTCGGGACGCACAGCGCCGACAGAAGGCTGTTGGTGAGGAAGACCAGGCGCCCACCCGGGCGCAGCAGTCGCGCCGCTTCAGGCAACCAGCGCTCCGGGTCGCACCATGCGGCGGCTCCGTGTTCGCTGACCACCAAGTCGAAGCGCCCGCTCGACAACGGGACCCGCTCCGCGTCCGCCTGAACGAGCGGGAAAACCGGTCCGACCCGCCTTTGCAGGCCCCGCGCGGTCGCCAGCTGTTCGCCGGACAGGTCCAGAGCCACTGCCTTGGCCCCTGCCGCGGTCAGCCACGCCGAGAAATAGGCGGTCCCACACGCCAGTTCAAGCACACGGAGGTCACCGACCTCGCCAAGGACGCCGAGGAGCCGGTCCGGAACCGAGAACAACCCCCACACCACCTCCGTTCTCGACCACATCGCGTCAGCCGCGGCGGCGGTAAACCGTTCGTTCAGCATCCCCCAGAGCTCTCGGTTGACCGCAACCTCGGTGGCCCTGTCATTCCTCACCCGGCTACGGTAAGCGCTCGTCTCGGTCGGCGTCGCTATGGTCCGCCATGCCACCCCGCCTTCGAGTGCCGAGCACTCCCACGTCGACAGGTCTGCCGAATCAGCCTCGAACCAACGGGACGCCGTAGAGCACCAGGTTGTGGGTGTAGCGGCGCTCTGAGTGGTTGTACGAGCCGATGCAGGTGACCAGCGCCAACTGGGGCTTCGAAGCACCGCGGAACAGGTCGGTGGGCAGTTCTTCCTGCCGGTAGATCCGGCGAGCCACAATTCGGTACCGGTGCACGCTTCCATCCCCGGCTGTCAGTGCAACTTTGGCGCCGACCGGCACATCCCACAGCGGGGCGAACACCCCGCGCCCGTGGCGGGCGGAGTCGACGTGGCCGACGAGCAGCACGGTGCCACCGGCCGAGCCCGGCGACGCACCCGCCGCCCACCAGCCCACGTTGGTCGGCGACTTCGGCACCTGCATCTGGCCGTCGCGGCCGGTCGCGACTGGCACCACGGGGGCGTTCACAACGCCGGGCAGCGCTAGCCGGATCGGCGGAATGGCGGCTTCCCGTTCCGGAGCTGAATTGCCGGCTTCCGGAACGTTTCCGCTATCCCCGGGCGGCCCTCCGAATACCAGGGCGATGCCTATGACCAACGCTGAAAGGCCGAGGAGGTGTCGCCGCGCTCGGATTGGCTTGCCGGCCAGGAGCAGCACTCCGAGGCCGAGCAGGACCAATGCCGCCTGTATGCGGAACTGCTGGGTGTCGGCCATCTGGCCGCCGTCGCCTGTGGGCACTTTCGGGGTGGTGGTCTCGACGCGACAGGTCGGTTCCACCATCTGCAGATGCATCTGGATCACGCGCTGGGTGCCTTGAGCCACTGACTTCACGGCCGGCTCGGTGCCGTTGGCCAGCTCGCCTTTGGTCAGCGTCAGGAGCTGATGGTGCTGCTGCCGCTGGAACGCCAGCCAGGCCGCGTCGTACCCAGAGGTCCCGATTTTCGCCGTGAGGGCGCTGAGCTGTTGACGCTGCGCCTGCGAAGGTATGGCGACTAGGACGACGCCGAGTTGGCTCGCGGCCTGGAGCTCCTGCTCGGACAGCCGGCGATGGTCGGCTTCCAGTTGAGCGCCCACGCGCCGCACGCACGAACTCCGGCCGTTGGTCTTGGCCTCCTGGCTGGCCTGAATGATCATCACATTGATCTGGTGGGCAGCGTTGAGGTAGTCAACGTCTGGTTGCGTCGTGGCTGCGATCCCCGCCTGCGCCGTTCCCAGCACTCCCGCCACGACAAGAAGCAGAAACACCGACACACGCACAGCAGCCACCCGTCGCGGAGAAGCCGAGCCATTGTCCTGCCGCCGAGGCACCCTTACCTCCCCTGCGCTCAGACGTCCGCGTCTACTTCGGCCTAGCGCAATTGGCAGATCACGACACGTTTATCTGCCGTAATCCGCCCGGCTCGAGGCGTTTCGGCCGGTGGCCGGCCGACAACCTCTAGCGTCATTCGTCGTTACCGACGACAGTAAAGGGGCGGACTGTCCGGGGTCCAGCCGCGCAGGTGTGTCACCGACCGGGACTGCGGAGGACTACACAAGCATTGGTTGACAGTGGTTCGTGCCCAAACCATGCCCACGTAATGGCATCCTCCCGCCGGTTGCCGGCTCGCGTCGTACACGACCCGTGGACTTGACGACGCTCCCGGGAAGGCCCGTCAGGATGGGTTGATGCGCACGGCCGGCGGGCAGCATCTTGCTGTGACCGAGCCGCAGGACGGTGTCGGGCGTTACCGTACGGCGCGCATGGAGGCGTTCAGCGACGGCGTGTTTGCCATCGCGATAACGCTGCTGGTACTGGAGATCGGGGTACCCAGCGGCTCGGACGCCGACCTGCTTGGCGCACTGGCAGATCAGTGGCCCTCCTACCTGGCCTACCTGGTCAGCTTCTCAACCATCGGGGCGATCTGGTTCAAGCACACGGTCATCACCGACTACCTCGCTCACTCGACATCGGCCCTGATCCGACTGAACCTGTTGCTGCTCTTGGTTGTGTCGTTCCTACCCTTTCCCACACGGCTGTTGGCCGAGTACATCGGCGAATCCGACCCCGCACGGGTAGCTGCCACCGTCTACGGGATCAACCTGCTGCTCGCCTCAACCCTCGTAGCCGTCGTCTGGCGCTATGCGGTCCACGCAAGGCTCGTGCGGCCCGGCATTGCAGACCAGGCGGTGAGGGCGCTCACCACCCAGCTCACGCCAAGCATCGCGGGCTACGTTGTGATGATCTTTCTCGGTCTGTTCTTTCCGGTCGTAGCGGTGCTCGGCTACCTGGCCATCGCGGTGCTCATCATCGTGCCGTTGGGTGCTCTGAGGCGCAGTGGTCCCCCGCCTGACCGACCTACCCACGGCTCCAGGCAGGATCCGCCCCTTAGTGGAGACTGGCGGGATGAATTAGAGGCGTCTAATGTCGTGTTGTGACGGCTCAAACCAGTCGGTTGACCTCGTGTTGCGAGATCTCGCACACGGAGGCCGTCGAGGACTGCCTGCGAACGATTTTCAAGCTGGCCGGGCGGAACCTGCCGGTGACCACCTCCGCGCTTGCCGAGTCGCTCGGGGTCGCGCCACCGACGGTGTCCGCGATGCTCAAGCGGTTGGAGGCCGGTGAGCTGGTCACGCGGGCGGCTGCGCCCGAGATCAGGCTGACGGCGCACGGTGAGCGGCACGCGAGGGGAGTGACCCGGCGGCATCGGCTGGTCGAAACCTTCCTCGTGCAGGTGCTCGGGCTGAGCTGGGACGAGGTCCACGCGGAGGCCGACGTACTGGAGCATGCGATCAGTGATCGTCTCGAGGACCGGATCGACAGCGTGCTCGGGCACCCTACGCACGATCCGCACGGCGACCCGATCCCGCCGCGCAACGGTCGCCATGTGGAGTCCTGGGCCGCTCCGCTAGGCGATGTGGCGGCCGGCAGCCGGTTCCGGGTGCAGCGGGTCGCCGATGACGACAGCCTGGCCCTGCGGTACCTCGCCGAGCGCGGGATCAAGCCGGGTGCGGTGCTCGAAGTGATGAGCCGCGAGCCGTTCGGCGGCCCGGTGTGGGTGAAGGTCGGCGCGGAGCGGCATGCACTCGGACCGATGCTCGCGGACGTGGTCCACGGGGAGATCGCCTGATGTCCGGAACGTCCCGCCGGGGATTCCTTCTGGGTGGGGCCGGGGTCGCGCTGGGCACGATCCCCGGTAGCGCGGCCGCCGATCCCGGCCCAGCGCCGCATGCGGGCCATGACGGCGCCGCCGAGCACGGCGGTGGGGTGAATGGTCCGACTTTCCGCGGCGGCACCGTCGATCACGCGGCGAACGGGTTCAACCCGACCGAGGTCCTGCGCAGCTTCGACTACGGCACGACCTCGAAGCTGCCCGACGGCCGGACGCTGCGGGAGTGGGTGATCTCCGCGACGGACCGCGAGATCGAGGTCGCTCCGGGTGTGCGGTTCCCGGCCTGGACGTTCAACGGGAGGGTGCCGGGGCCGACCCTGCGCTGCCAGGCCGGCGATCGGCTCCGGGTGCGGTTCGTCAACGGCTCCAAGCATCCGCACACGATGCACTTCCACGGCATCCATCCGGCGGAGATGGATGGTGTCCCGGGTGTGGGCCAAGGCGTGATCAGGCCGGGTGGCGACTTCGTCTACGAGTTCGACGCGGAACCGTTCGGGATCCACCTGTACCACTGCCACGTCGGGCCGCTGGCCGAACACATCGCCCGCGGCCTCTACGGCACCTTCGTCATCGACCCGCCTCAGGGACGGCCGAAGGCCGACGAACTGGTGATGGTGATGCACGGCTACAACACCACGTTCGATGCCCAGGGCAACCAGTTGTACGCCGTCAACGGCATCCCGTTCCACTTCATGCACGAACCGGTCCGGGTGAAGCGGGGTGAGCTGGTCCGCATCTACCTGGTCAACGTGCTGGAGTACGACCCGATCAACAGCTTCCACCTGCACGGGAACTTCTTCGACTACTTCCCGACCGGCACCCGGCTGGAGCCGTCCGAGTACACCGACACCGTCGTCCAGGCTCAGGGCCAGCGGGGGATCTGCGAGCTGCGGTTCCCGCATCCGGGGACGTACATGTTCCACGCGCACAAAAGCGAGTTCGCCGATCTCGGCTGGATGGGCTTCTTCGAGGTGACCGAATGACCACCCCGAGGCTCCGCGGCCAGGCGCCGACCTGGGCCCTGGTGGTCGTCACGGTCGCCGCGGCCGTGATAGCTCTCACCGCGCTCGCCGTACTCGGCAGCCGTAGTCTGCCTGAGCGAACGGGCCCACCGGTGGAGGAGTTGGCGGTCGAGCGCGTCGTACTCTCACCCGGCATCATCGAACTCACCCTCCGCAACACCGGTCCGGATCCGGTGCACGTCGCGCAGATCGCCGTCAACGATGTGTACGTCGGATTCACCGGCGCGACCGAACCCCTGGGCCGGCTCGGCAAGGAGACGGTGCGCCTCGACTACCCCTGGTCTGACGGCCAGCCCTACACGGTATCGATGCTGACGTCGACCGGCGCGGTCATCGAACACGAGATCCCGGTCGCAGTCCAGACACCGACAACCGGCGGACGCCTGCTGACGCTGATGGTGCTGCTCGGCACGTACGTCGGCATCATCCCGGTCGCGCTCGGCATGGCGTTCCTGCCGGTGTTGCGGAGGGCCCGGCCGCCCGTGATCCGGGCACTCCTCGCGTTGACCGTCGGACTACTGGCATTCCTCGGCGTCGATGCCGCGATCGAAGGACTCGAACTGGCCGGGTTGTCCGGCGGCGCCTTCGGTGGCTCGGTGCTGGTCTTCGTCGGCGCCGGACTCGCCTTCCTGACGCTCACCGCCGTCGACCGCTTCCTGAAGAACCGGCGGAACGAGCAGGCCAAGGCAGGTCCGGACGGCCGCCGGCTGGCGTTGATGGTTGCCATCGGCATCGGGCTGCACAATCTCGGCGAGGGTCTGGCCATCGGCTCGGCCTACGCCGTCGGCGAGCTCGCGCTCGGTACGGCCCTGGTGGTCGGCTTCGCCCTGCACAACACCACCGAAGGCCTGGCGGTCGTAGCGCCGCTCGCCCACCAGCGAGCTTCCGTCCTCCGTCTCCTCGGCCTCGGACTGGTCGCCGGCGGACCGGCGATCATCGGTGCGGCGGTCGGCGCCTCGGTGAACGACGCCGCGGTCGCGTCGGTCCTGTTCGGCGTCGGCGTCGGCGCGATCGCCCAGGTGATCATCCAGATCGCTCCGAGCCTCCGCGATCGGGCCGGAAAGGTCCTCGACCCGACGGTCGCGGGCGGCGTGTCGGCGGGCCTCCTGATCATGTACGCCACCGGCCTGCTCGTCGCTGCCTGACCCGGTGCTGCCGCGAGGGCACGCTAGTTGCTCGAGCTGACGGCGAGCAGCTAGCGCCGCCACAGGTAGCGACGCTCGGGCCGGCCGGCGACGCCGTACCGCAGTGAGACATCGGCCTGTCCGGAGCTGCAGAAGTGCTCGAGGTAGCGGCGTGCGCTCACGCGCGAGATTCCGATCTTCTCGGCGCACTCGGCCGCGGACAGGGTTCCGGCGGTCCCGCGGAGCGCGGCCGCGACCAGGTCTGCGGTCTCCTGGCTCAGGCCCTTCGGCAGCCGGGTGGCCGCGCCCACGGTCCGGGTCCGGGCGAGCACCCGGTCGACGTCGGCCTGGTTGGCCACGGTGTCGGGCACGCTGGCCCGGCGCCCCGCGTACTCCTCCAGCCTGGTCCGCAGGTCGTCGAACCCGAACGGCTTCAGAAGGTAGTTCACGACGCCCTGCCGGACGGCCTTGCGGACGGAGTCGGCCTCGCGGGCCGCGGTGATCACCAGCACGTCGCAGTCATGGCCCTCAGCCCGCAGCCGAGTCACCAGGTCGAGCCCGAAGATGTCCGGCAGATACAGGTCGAGCAGTACCAGGTCAGGCCGCAGCCGGGCGACGGCGGCCAGCGCCTGCTCGCCACTGTTCGCCGTGCCGACCACCCGGAACCCGTTCACGCGGTCGACGAAGCCCCGGTGGATCCGGGCGACCATGAAGTCGTCGTCGACGACCAGTACGTCGATCATCGCGCTCCCTCCGGAACCGGCCCGAGGGACATCCGGGCGACGAACACCGCGCCCTCGTCGGTGTTGGTGACCGCGACCTCGCCGCCGCGACGACGGCACACCAGCCGGGTCAGCGCCAGGCCGATGCCGCGTTCACCACCGGCCGCGGCCTTCGTCGTGAAGCCGTGCGCGAACACCTCCTGGGCCAGCTCCGGCGCGACGCCTGGTCCGGAGTCGCGGACCACGATCTCCACGCTGGACGCGTCCTGCCGCAGCTCCACCTCGACCCACGGCGGGGACAGCGGCGTGCCCGCGGCGGCCGCGGCGTCGACGGCGTTGTCGACCAGGTTGCCGACCACGGTCGCCACGTCGGCCGACATCTCCGGCTCGAGCCGCTCCAGCGCGGTGCGTTCGGAGACCCGCAGCTCGACCCGGCGTTCGGCGGCGACCGAGGACTTCGCCATCAGCAGCGCGGCGACCGCCGTGTCGTGCACCCGCTGGGTGACCGTGAGGTCGAGCGACTCGCGGTAGCGGTTCAGCGCGTCGACGTACCCGACCACCTCGTCGTACTCGCCGATCTGGATCAGGCCGGAGATCGTGTGCAGCTGGTTCGCGAACTCGTGCGCCTGGGCCCGCAGCAGCTCGGTCGAGCTGCGGAACGACCCGAGCTCACGCTCCAGCTGGGCCAGCTCGGTACGATCTCGCAACGTGGTGACCGAGCCGAGCGACCGGCCGTCCTTGGTGACGCTCATCCGGTTCATCACCAGCACCCGGCCGCGCCGTACCACCACCGCGTCGCGGGCTTCGCCGGCGGCGTGCTCACCGGCCAGCACCTCCCGGAGCCTGCCCTCGATCCGCAGGTCGGCGAGGCTCATCCCGACCGCGTGCTCGGGCAGGTCCAGCAGCCGGCGACCGACGTCGTTGACCAGTGTCACCCGCAGGTGCGGGTCCAGTGCCACGACTCCCTCGGCCAGGCCGTACAGCATCGCCTCGCGGTGTTCGGCCAGACCGGCGATCTGGCGCGGCTCCAGACCGAGCGTCTGCCGCTTGATCCGGCGGGCGAGCAGCCAGGAACCGAGCAGCCCGAGGACGCTGGCGATCCCGAGATAGATCAACAGGTACGACGAGGCGCCGCGCAGCCGCTCCCAGATTGACGGCGCCGCCTCCCCGACCATGACCGTGCCGATGTGCTCCCCGGACGTGCCCGTCGGTCTGCCGAAGGAGTCCCGGTTGCCGGCGCTGAGGACCGGCACCTGCGACACGAGCTCGCGCGTGTCGGCGTACTCGAGCTCGCCGGACCAGCCCTGGCCGTCCCGCACCCCGGCGTCGCCGAACACGAGCTGGGTGCCGACCAACCGCGGATCTGTGGCGGCCACGATCTGGCCGTCGATGTCCGCGACCGCGACCGATGTGACGCCCGACTGCGTCAGTATCGTCTGGACCAGGGGCGCCAGCGTCTCGCCGGGCGCTCGTTCCGTCAGCCGGTCACGCAGCACCGTGTTGGTGGCGAGCTGTTCGGCGAGTGCGGTGACGCGGCGGCCCTCAACCCGGTTGAACGTGGATGCGGACTGGGCCAGCGACACCGCGGCGACGGCGACCAGCACCACCACCACGATCGCCAGCTGCAGAACCAGCAGCTGACCCGCCAGGCTGAGGCGCCGGTCCAACCTCATGAGCACAGCCTCATGATCACAATGAACTCAACCTTCGCTGCCGACACAACGCAGACAGGGCGCCCGCGCCGCAGTCACGATCATCGCGCCGAACTACTCCGACGCGAAAGACGACCACGATGAGATCACGGACCTCAGCACTGCTCGCGGCGGTCGCCGCGGCCTCGATGCTCACAGTAAGCGCCTGCGGCGCGACCGCGGACAAGGCGGAGACAGGCGACGACACCAGTGGCAAGCCGGTCACCGGCCTCCGCCTGATGGTGCCGAACACCGCCGGCGGCGGCTACGACACCACCGCACGAGTCGCGGCAAAGGTGATGGAGGACGCCAAGATCGCAACCGGCATCCAGGTCTTCAACCTGCCCCGCGCAGGCGGCACCGTCGGCCTGCAGCGCACCGTGAACGAGAAGGGGAACGGCAAGCTCGCCATGCAGATGGGCCTCGGCGTCGTCGGTGCGTCGTACACCTCGAAGTCGAAGGCCACCCTCACCGAGACCACGCCACTGGCGAAGCTGATCGAGGAGGCCGGCGCGATCGTCGTACCGAAGGACTCGCCGTACAAGACGATCCAGGACCTGGTCGCGGCCTGGAAGGCCAACCCGAAGTCGGTAGCGGTCGGCGGCGGCTCGTCGCCCGGCGGCCCCGACCACCTGCTGCCGATGCAGCTCGCCAAGACGGTAGGGATCGACCCGAAGCAGGTCAACTTCGTCTCGTACGACGGCGGCGGCGAGCTGCTGCCGGCCCTGCTGGGAAGCAAGGTCGACTTCGGGGCCAGCGGCTTCGGCGAGTTCCTCGACCAGGTCCACAGCGGCCAGGTCCGGGTGCTGGCGGTCACCAGCGAGCAGCCGGTCGAGGCGCTGAAGGACGTGCCGACGCTGAAGTCGTCCGGGATCGACATGACCTTCACCAACTGGCGTGGCATCGTCGCACCTCCGGAGATCAGCGACACCGACAAGCAGACCTGGATCGACGCCCTGACGAAGATGCACGAGTCAGCCGAGTGGAAGGCCGAGCTGACCAAGCGCGGCTGGACCGATGCGTTCGTCACCGGCGACGAGTTCAAGACCTTCCTCACCGAGCAGGACAAGGCGGTTGCAGACATCCTGAGCCAGCTCGGGCTGGCGTCATGACCTCACAGCCACAGGACCTACGGGGCGGGGACCGCGCACAGTACGGCGTGTGCGCCTTCCTCGCCCTGGTGGGCGTGCTGGTGATCATGGACGCCGCGCGCCTGCAGGACGTTGCCACCAGCAACGACCCGATCGGGCCGAAGCCGGTACCGATCCTGCTCGGCGCACTGCTCCTGCTGGTCGCCGCGCTGTACGCCGTCGACGTCGCGCGCGGGGGTCACGGACAGGCCGAGGCCGGTGAGGACATCGATCCGACCAGCCCGGTCGACTGGCGGACCGTCCTGCTCCTGATCGCGGCGTTCGTGGTGAACATCGTGCTGATCGACCGGCTCGGCTGGGTGATCAGCGGCGCGCTGCTGTTCTGGGGCTCGGCCTACGCACTGGGCAGCCGGCACCACGTCCGCAACCTGGTCATCGCAGCCGGCCTGTCGCTGGCGACGTTCTACGGGTTCGCGATCGGGCTGGGCGTCAACCTGCCGGCCGGAGTGCTGCAAGGGATTCTGTGATGGACAACCTGACCAACCTGCTCAACGGGTTCGGCGACGTGCTGACCCCGATGAACCTGCTGCTCGCGCTGCTCGGTGTCACCATCGGCACCGCGGTCGGCGTGCTGCCGGGGATCGGCCCGGCGATGACGGTGGCGCTGCTGCTGCCGATCACCTACGGGTTGGAGCCGACACAGGCGTTCATCATGTTCGCCGGCATCTTCTACGGCGGCATGTACGGCGGCTCGACCACGTCGATCCTGCTCAATACGCCGGGCGAGTCGTCGTCGGTCGTCACCGCGATCGAGGGCAACAAGATGGCCCGGGCCGGGCGTGCCGCCCAGGCTCTGGCGACCGCGGCGATCGGCTCGTTCGTGGCCGGCACCATCGGCACCGTGCTGCTCGTGCTGGTCGCGCCGCAGGTAGTGAAGTTTGCGATCAGCCTGGGAGCGCCGGACTACTTCGCGATCATGCTGCTGGCCTTCGCCGGCGCGACCGCGGTGCTCGGCTCGTCGCGTATCCGCGGCTTCGCGGCGCTGCTGCTAGGGCTGGTCATCGGCCTGGTCGGGATCGACAGGGTCACCGGCCAGGAGCGGCTCACGTTCGGCGTACCGCAACTGGCCGACGGCATCGACGTGGTCGTCGTCGCGGTCGGCATCTTCGCGGTCGGCGAGGCGCTCTGGGTGGCCGCGCACCTGCGCCGCCGGGCCGCCGAGGTGATCCCGGTCGGGCGGCCGTGGATGGGCAGGTCGGACTGGCGCCGGTCGTGGAAGCCGTGGCTGCGCGGCACGGCGTTCGGCTTCCCGTTCGGTGCGCTGCCCGCGGGCGGCGCGGAGATCCCGACGTTCCTGTCGTACGCGACCGAGAAGAAGCTGTCGAAGCATCCGGAGGAGTTCGGTCGCGGCGCGATCGAAGGTGTCGCCGGGCCCGAGGCGGCCAACAACGCCTCCGCGGCCGGCACGCTGGTGCCGATGCTCGCGCTCGGCCTGCCGACGAACGCGACCGCGGCGGTGATGCTGGCCGCCTTCACGTCGTACGGGATCCAGCCCGGCCCGTTGCTGTTCGAGCGCGAGTCCTCGCTGGTGTGGGCGCTGATCGCCAGCCTGTTCATCGGCAACCTGCTGCTGCTCCTGCTGAACCTGCCGCTGGCGCCTGCCTGGGCGAGGCTGCTGCAGATCCCACGGCCCTACCTCTACGCCGGGATCCTGTTCTTCGCCTCGATGGGCGCCTACGCCGTGAACTCGCAGCCGCTGGACCTGCTGCTGCTCCTGGTACTCGGGCTGATCGGATTCGGGATGCGGCGGTTCGGCCTGCCGGTACTGCCGCTGATCATCGGCGTCATCCTCGGGCCAATCGCCGAGCGGCAGGCCCGGATGTCGCTGCAACTGTCCGGCGGCGACCTGTCGGGCCTCGTCGGCGGCCCCGTCTCGTACGTGATTTACGCGGTCATCGTGCTGCTGATCGGCTGGCCCCTGCTTCGCCGGTACGTCGTACGCCAGGACCGCGAGAGGAGCGTTGTCGGATGACCATCCTGGTGGCCTACGTGCCCACCCCGCAGGGCGAGGCGGCGTTGCGCGCCGGAGTCCACGAGTCCCGGCTGCGCCGGGAGAAGCTGCTCGTGGTCAACACCTCGCGCGGCGATGCGTACGCCGACCCGCGGCTGGCGCAAGAGCACGACCTGGAGACCGTACGTCGCGACCTGACCGAGCTGGGCGTCGATTTCGACGTCCGCCAGCTGATCGGCGGCCGGGACGCCGCCGACGAGATCACCGACCTCGCCGCCGCCGAGCAGGTCTCCCTGATCGTGATCGGCCTCCGGCACCGAACACCGGTTGGCAAGCTACTTCTCGGCTCAGCAGCTCAACACATCCTGCTCGACGCCCCATGCCCAGTGCTCGCTGTGAAGGCGACCTGAGCAGCGCCCGGCATCCGTGCGGATGTGCGCGGCTGAGACCGCGTTGCCGGCGAGCCGATGGCTCAGTGCGGCGTGACCGTGCGTGCGATGTGGCTGGCCATCTCCTTACGTGCGGTCGCGCCGTCCTGCCGGATCAGCGCGTTTCGTATGCGCTCGTGGTCGGCGTGGCGCTCGTCGAGGACGGCATGCAGTGGATGGGCCACCTCGGTGGTGGTGATCAGGAAGTCGCCGAGATCCCACATGCGACGGCTGAACTCGGCCATGATCCGCGAGTGAGACATGTCGTGGATGACGGTGTGAAACTCGCGGTTGAGGACTCGGTAGCGGTGCGCGCGTTCCACGGGGTCACCGTCGCGCGCGACCTGCGCGACCTGCGCGATCTGCTGGCTGACAACGTCCATCCGCGCCAGCTGCGCGTCTGTGCGTCGCGCTGCGGCAACTTCGGCAATACTGGCCTCGATCTCGCCGAAGAACATGATGAAGTCCGCAACCTCGGCGGTCGTATAGCGGGCAACCTGGCAGCCCACCTGGGGAATGATCTCCACCAGCCCATCGACCGATAGCCGGCGCAGTGCCTCCATCACCGGCTGCTTGCTGACGCCGAACTCAGTCTTCAGAGCGTCCACCGACAGACGTTCTCCCGCGGCGTACCGCCCATCGAGCAGGCGCTCCTTGATCAGCTCGTAAGTTCGGTAGCTCAACCGCGTTGGCGGCGTACCGGTAGCCGCACCGGCGACCGGGCGACGGACGCCCTCCGGCTCTGCGGGCCACGCTGAGCTGCTCACGGCACAAAAGGCTAGCCGACCCCCTTGCTCGAGCTGGGCACTCGCAATAGAGTGCTAACATTCTAGAATTTCAATTACTGGGAGTAGTTTCAATGGTTCGATCCGGGGCCGAGTACGTCGCACACCTCCGCGTCACCCCGCGCGAGGTCTGGCTACGTGGCACATGCGTTGCGGACGTCACCACCGACCCTGTGCTGAGCCGCCCGATCGCGGCGATCGCAGGTCTGTACGACATGCAGCACGACTCGCGCTGGGCCGACGATCTGACCCGTGTGACACAGTCCGGCCCGGTCGGCACCGCCTTCGTCCCCCCGCGATCCCTGGAGGACCTGGTAGCTCGGCGCCATGCGTACCAGATCTGGGCCGACGCGAGCTTCGGGCTACTCGGCCGGTCGCCGGACTTCCTCAACACCACGCTGATGGCCCTCGCCGCTGAGCCCGCTGTCTTCGCCGAGCTCGGCGAGCAGTACGCGGACAACGTCCGGCGCTACTACTCCTTCATCCGGGACAAGGATCTGTTCCTGACGCACGCCCTGATATCCCCGCAAATCGACCGATCCCGGTCCTCGGCCGAGCAGCAGGAACAGTTCCTGCACCTGGGTGTCGTCCGGAAGACCGCGGACGGACTGCTCGTGCGCGGCGCGCGGATGCTGGCCACCCTGGCACCGATCGCCGACGAGATCCTCGTCTACAACCTGCCCGGGCTGGCGCGGGGTGACGAGCGATATGCGCTGGCGTTCGCGGTACCGGTCGACACGCCGGGAGTCCGGCTGGTCTGCCGCGAGCCGTTCGACGACGGGACCCGCGACCCCGCCGACCATCCGCTGTCGGCTCGTTTCGATGAGCCGGACTGTCTGGTGGTGTTCGACGACGTACTGGTGCCGTGGGACCGGGTCTTCCTGCACGGCGACGTGGCGCTGGCCAACGCGCTGCCCAGGCGGACGATGCTGAGCCAGCACACCGGTCACCAGAGCGGCGTCCGGGGGCTGGTCAAAATGCGGTTCGTCACCGCGGTGTGCGTCGCGGTCAGCCGTGCGGTCAAGACCGACGACTTCCTGCATGTGCGGCAGCGGTTGGGCGAGGCGATCGCGGCCACTGAGACGTGCCGCGCGCTTCTCGTGGCCGCGGAGGTCGAGCACGAGACTGCGCCGTCCGGAGTGGTGCTGCCGCGGCTCGAGGCCGTGCAGACCCTGCGGACGCACCTGTCGTCCGCGTACCCGAAGGCGGTCGAGCTGTTGCAGACCCTGGGCGCAGGCGGGCTGCTGATGATGCCGACCGCCGCCGATCTCGCCGCCACGGACGGTCCGGACATCGCCAGGTACCTCCAGGGCGCCGACGGACTGTCGGGGACGGCGCGGATGCGGTTGTTCAAGCTGGCCTGGGATCTGTGTGGGGACGCCTTTGGGCAGCGGGCTCTGCAGTACGAGCGGTACTACGCGGGTGATCCGGTGCGGCTGCTGGCCGGCATCTACCAGGCCCACGACAGCGCGGCCGATCTCGAGCTTGTCGATCGCGCGCTGTCGCTCGCCGGCGAGGCGGTGAGGCAGTGATGAGCGCCGTGGCCTCTACGAACGTCAGGCTCGTACGCGAGGCGATGGGCCGGTTCGCCTCCGGCGTGACGATCGTGACCACCCGTACGCACGACGGCAACGCGGCCGGGTGCACAGTCAGCGCGTTCTGCTCACTGTCACTGTCTCCCCCGCTGGTTCTTGTCTGTATCGGCAAGGACCGGCGCATGCACGGGCCACTCACCGCGGCGGGCGGCTTCGCCGTCAACGTGCTTCGCCACGATCAGGCCGAGCTGGCCAAGCGCTTCGCGGAGCCGGACCCGGACCGGTTCGCCGGAGTCGTCTGGACGCCCGGGTACCTCGGCGTGCCAGTGCTCGCCGGTGCTATCGCCAGCGTCGAGTGCCGCCGATGGGACGTGCTGGACGGAGGTGGCGACCACGCGATCGTCGTCGGGCAGATCGTCAACCTCGCGACTGCCGAGGGCAAACCCCTGCTCTACTCCAGGGGCTCATTCGTGCCTCTGGTGTGCCGGTAGGCCCCGGAGCATCAGATGCCAATCGCCGTGTGCACCATGTCGCACTCGCCACTCATGGGCGTCAATCCGCCTGCCGCAGCAGTCGCGCAGGCGGTCCACGCCGCCATCGACGACGCCCGCGCGTTCGTGGCCGATTACGCGCCCGACGTCGTGGTGATCTTCGGCCCCGACCACTACAACGGCGTGTTCTACGACCTGATGCCGCCGTTCTGCGTCGCCGCCGCGGCCACGTCAGTCGGCGACCACGGCACCGGGGGCGGACCGCTCAGGGTCGACGCGGCCGCGGCCCACATCATCGCCGCCAAAGTGCTCGACGCGGGCGTCGACGTCGCACTGTCCGAACGGATGCTGGTCGACCACGGGTTTACGCAGGTGCTAGAGGCGTTGTTCGGCTCGGGTACCGCAGTTCCGGTCGTGCCGGTCTTCATCAATGCGATCGCTGCCCCACTCGGACCCCTACGCCGCATCAGGCTGCTCGGCCGAGCCGTCGGGACGGCAGCGATGGGCCTGGGTGGCCGCGTGCTGATGGTCGGCTCCGGCGGACTGTCTCACGATCCGCCGGTTCCCCAACTGGCGGGGGCGCCGCCCGCGGTCGCCGAGAGACTCATCGCCGGTCGGGTCCCGACCGCCGCGGAGCGGGCAGGCCGGGAACGCCTGACCGCCCGGCTGGGCCGCGAGTTCGCCCAAGGCAGCTCGGCGATGCGGCCTCTGAACCCGGACTGGGACCGACGCGTGCTGGATCTGCTGGCGGACGGCCGTCTTGCGGAGGTCGACGGTTGGCAGAACGACTGGGTGGTCGCCGAGGCCGGACGGGCCGGGCACGAGGTGCGCACCTGGATCGCCGCCTACGCCGCGCTGGCCGCCGCCGGCCGCTACGAGATCACATCGTCGTTCTACCAACCCATTCCCGAGTGGATCGTCGGCTTCGGAGTCACCACGGCGCGATCCGCCAACTCCGAGGAGCAGTCGTGACCGAAACCGTATGGACAGCCCTTGCCGGGCTCGACCTGACCGTCCGACACGTCCGGGTCGGCGAATGGAACACCCGCGTGCTCGAGGCAGGCACCGGCCCCGAGACTCTTGTGCTGATGCACGGCACCGGCGGACACCTGGAGACCTACGCGCGCAACATCGCCGCTTTCGCCGGGCACTACCGGGTCATCGCATTCGACTTCCCCGGTCACGGCTACAGCACACTCACCGAACGGGACCTGGAGTTCGACGCCTATCGGACACACCTACTCGGCCTGCTGGACACACTCGGCATCGAGCGGGCGCACCTGAACGGCGAGTCGCTCGGTGGCGCGGTCGCCGTCAAGTTCGCCGCGGCCCATCCGAACCGCATCGGCAAGCTGGTACTGAACACGCCTGGTGGACTTCCGGCCAGGCCAGAGGTGCTGGGCCGGTTGCGCACCCTGTCCCAGCAGGCGGCGGATGACCCGAGCTTCGAACGAGTCCGGAGCCGGCTGGAGTGGTTGATGGCCGACCCGGCAAGCGTCACCGACGAGTTGGTGGCGATCCGCCTGCCGATCTACGCCCAACACGGCTTCGCCCGGTCCATGCGACATATCCTGTGCCTGCAGGACCCGGAGATTCGCACCCGCAATCTCATCACCGACACCGAACTCGGCGCGATCGGCGCCCCGACCCTGGTGATATGGACCAGCGACGACCCCTCCGGGCCGGCCGATGCGGGCCGTGAGCTGGCCTCCAAGCTCTACGCCGGTCGGTTCGAGCTGATCGATGGCGCCGGGCACTGGCCTCAGTGGGAACAACCCGACGGGTTCCACGACGTGGTGCTGAAGTTCCTCGCCGAACCCACGCCACCCCTCGAGATCGAGTTCCTGCCGCCGGCCGCAAGCCGGGACCACGCGACCGTCGGCCTGCTCACGGAGCTGATCAACCAGGTCTACGAGGAGTCCGAACGCGGCCTGTGGGTAGCAGGCGGCACCCGAACCACACCCGCCGAGCTCGCTGGCATGATCCGAGCCAGGACGATCGCAGTCGCACGGCTCGCAGGGCATGTCGTCGGCTGCGTCCGGGTGCAGCGCCTGGAGTCCGGGGAGGGTGAGTGCGGCCTGCTCGCCGCCGACCCACGTCGACGCGGCATCGGCATCGGCCGCGAGCTGCTCCGCTTCGCCGAGGAGGCGTGCCGGCGGGACGGGCTCACCACTATGCAGCTGGAGCTCCTGGTGCCCAGGAACTGGACCCATCCGAGCAAGGAGTTCCTGGCTTCGTGGTACGTCCGATGCGGCTACCGCCAGGTACGCACCGGCTTACTCGAAGACGACTACCCGGCCCTCGCGCCATTACTGGCCACGCCGTGTGATTTCGCCATCTACCACAAGGACCTCACCGCCAACTGACGCTCCTAGCACACGGCCTCGAGGCTGCCTATGACCGCTACCTTTCGATCGGGAGACGAGCCCGCGGCGTCACGAAGGGACTACTGGCGCCATGCCATCGGCGCAATGATGGGCACCATTGAGGTGTCGGGCGACATCCGTGGCTCCGGCCAAGTTCGGGTCGGTGAACTCGGCGCGCTACGAGTAGGCACGCTGTCCGCCTACCGACCCGGCGGGGCCGTGTGGACGCCCAGACGTACCCGGCAGTCGGACCCGGACATCTGCACGATCAACATACTTGCGACAGGGTGTGCCACCGTCGCGCAGGACGGCCGCGAGGCACAGCTCCGACCCGGCGACCTCACCTTCGTCGACCTGTCCCGTCCCGCCCGCTGGTCGACGTCGCCGCCGATGCGGGCAGTAGTGGTGGCATTCCCGCGCGCACTGCTGCCGCTACTCCCCGACGAGTTGGCGCGCCTGACCGCGGTCACAGTCCCCGGCGACCAGGGCACCGGCGCACTCATCTCCAGCCTCGCCCGTCAGCTGCCCAACCATCTCCGCGATGCCGGCGTAGGGAATGCGGCACGGCTCGGCGCCGCCGTGCTCGACCTGCTCACCGTCGGCATGGCGGCCTACCTGGACCGCGACAGCGTGGTGGCGCCGGAGACCCGGCAGCGCGCCCTGCTGTTGCGCATCCAGGCGTTCATCGACGAACACCTCGGCGAACCCGACCTGTCCCCGGCCCAGCTAGCCGAAGCACATCACATCTCCCTGCGCTATCTGCACAAGCTGTTCCAGGCACAAGGCGCCACGGTGGCCAGATGGATCCGGCACCGCCGACTGGAGCGGTGCCGCCGCGACCTGCTCGACCCTGCCCAGCAGGACCGGCCGGTCAGCGCCATCGCGGCTCGCTGGGGCATCCTCGACGCCACCAACTTCAGCCGGGCGTTCCGCGCCGCGTACGGGACCAGCCCCGGCGAGTACCGCCGCGCCTACGGCTGGTCCTCGCGATAACGGCGGCTGGGCCCATATATCGCGTGATCGGGTGGAAGGGATACGGCTTCACCGAAGTGGCGTCCGGAGTCCGCCGACGATCCGCGGAGGTCAGCGACATGCACGCTCGGCGAGGAAGCTCTTGCTCTGCGCTGTATTCCCGGCCCGACCTTCAAAGAACCCTTCAAAAGCATCGCCATGCGATCGGCGCTGCCCTTACGGTGGACCTGTTCGCGGGCAACAGGCCCGCCACCGAGATGGGGAGGCTCGGATGGGGATGAGACTTGCACGTAGGTTGGTGACCACGGGGATCGCGACCGTGGCAGCTGTCGCGCTGGCTGCAGGACCAGCCAACGCCCACTTCTGCTTCAAGACGAACCTGAACGAACGGGCGGCCCAGGGGATGGCCGGATCTGCCAACTGGGTGTCGTTCCACGACTTGGCGTTCGAGTTCACCGGACTGTGCGACGCGGGCATCGAGATTCTGGCGGAGGCGGGCGGCGCCACCCCGGACACTCTGATCAACTCGCACGGCACGATGGCGGGGGGCACTCTGCGCAAGGGCGCGGACGCGGGCACGCCCTCGATCTCTCACCTCGACTTCGAGGCCATCGACGCCGCGTTCCCGGCTGCGGCAGAGGCTTGCGGAGCCTAGCGTAGATCGTCCGCCGGCGCCCATCTTCGACGGTGCTGGTGGGTGAGTGGCGACGGAAGGCCGGAGGTTCGATGCCTCCGGCCTTCCGAGCATTGACTTGCGTGACTCTTTCGACCTGCTAGCGACACACTTCTGTTCATCGGACGCCCGCGTCGCGGCGGTCCGCAGCTCGAGCGGCGTTGGGCAGGATGGGCCCATGGACCACCCCTACCCGTCGCTGAGCGACGACCCGCAGGCAGCGGTCACGATCCTGACTACGGAGCACTTCAATCTGCAAACCGCGCGTGCGGCCACCATCTCGGAGTCGAACGGCCGGACCAGCATCTTTCTCGGCGCGGTCTCCGCCGGGCTGGTGGCGCTCGCGTTCGCCGGGCAGGCGTCGCGGACGACGTTGCTGACGTTCGGCCTGGTGCTCCTCCCGGTGCTGTCCTTCCTCGGCCTGGCGACCTTCGAGCGAGTGCTGCAGTCGTCGATCGAGGACACGCTCTACCTGCAGCGGATCAATCGGATCCGGCGCTTCTACGTGCAGGCAGCGCCAACGCTGACCGGCTACCTCGGCCGGGCCGCGCCGACAGATGAGATCGCGGGCATTCTGCAGCTCGACGCCTACAGCAAATCCCGATGGCAGACCATGTTCAGCGTCGTCGGCATGATCGGCGTGATCAACAGTGTGCTGCTCGGGGCGGTGGGCGGTTTCGCCGTAGCCGCCGCCACGGATCAAGCGCTGTGGCGCGCTGTGCTCGGCGGGTTGGCCGTGTTCGCGGTAGCGGCAGTGGTACACCACCGGCACCAGCAGCGGGCCCGGCAGCGGAAGCCGTGGCCGTTTGCCGAAGAACAGCTTTGAGCTCGCCGCCCTCCTACTGCCGCTGACCGCGGTCGAACCGAGCGCTGCGCGTTGCGGGATCGGGTCCCGGCTAGCTCCACCAGCTGTGGGTCCAGGTGGTCTGCGCGAGAGCGGCCTGGCCGGACAAGCTCGGGTGGAAGTAGTCGAGCTTGCTGACATGGCTTCGGCTGAACTGGAACTCGAAGGTCGCGTTGTCGTCGTAGCGGCAGTTCGCGTACGCCGCGCACTCCTCCTGCAGCACGGCGTTGAACACCATGTTGCGTTCCCGCACCGCCTGGCGCTGCGCCTCGGTCCGATCCGGCGCGAGCAGCGACTGGCAGATGTTCGCGGCGTCCCATACCAGCTGCGCCAACCAGTCGGTGTGGTAGAGCTGCCAGAGGCGGTATACGTCCGGGATGCTGGCGACGAAGATGCGGGCCTGTCCGGGCAGTCCGCCGGTCAGCGTCTGCAGCGTCTGGCGGAACTGGCCGCGGAACGTGTCCACCGCGGTCATCGTCGCTGGCGACGACGTACACACATCGTTGGCGCCCATCAGGATGGTCACGTATCCGACCTGTTGCGAGACCGCCGACTGCGCCTGCCCAGGGGCGTCGCTCATCCGCGCGCCCGACCTCGCGTCGTTGTAGTTGTGGCCGGCTATCCCGGCGTTGAGGACCCGCAGCCGCTCGTAGTGACTCGCGATGCCGTCCCAGCTAGCCCCACCTGTGCTCCACGAGTTGGCGGGATGGTCGCCGTACCAGCAACACACGTCAGCAGCCCGTGTCATCGAGTCCCCGATCGAGGCCATGCTGTTCGGCGCCGGTGGTGCGGCCTGTGCGCTCGCGGAACCGCCGGCAATCGTCAGCAGCAGAGCCAGAAGAATGGTGGTACACAGTGTGGGTCGGCGCATGGGGAGACTCCTGCCGTCAGGTCCCACAGGATTCGGAACGGTCGCGTTCGCCGTACCCGAGCCGGTCGGCACCAAACGTGGGTTATCGCTGGCATCGACCGGCAGTACGCCGATCCACGTCGGGTTCATCTGCGACTGCAGGCCGTGCGGCCGACGGGCGCTAGAGATCGATCCGGAGATCGTGTGAGCTGAGCCAGGCGTTGAGGTCGAGCGTCATCTCGAGCGAATACCGGCTGACGGTAGACGTGGACTTCTCCGCTGGCAGGGTGACGGCCTGCTCGACGGCGGTGCGGTCGAGCAGAGGCAGCACCGGCGCATCGTCGTCGCGGAGAAGCGTGCCGAGTTCGTCTCGGAGCGCCTGCTCGTACGCGGGGTCTTGGGTGGCCGGATAGGGACTCTTCACACGCTGCAGGATCGACTCCGGCACGAGGTCGGTTGCGGCGGCGCGGAGGAGGCTTTTCTCCCGTCCGTCGAAGGTCTTCACGGCCCAGGGTGTATTGAAGACATATTCGACCAGTCGGTGGTCGCAGAACGGCACACGGACCTCCAGGCCCACCGCCATGCTCATCCGATCCTTGCGGTCGAGTAGCGCCGGCAGGAACCGGGTTAGGTGCACGTAGCAGATTTCCCGCATCCGCCGCTCCAAGCCGTGTTGACCAGGTATGTGCGGTACCTCGGCCAGCGCGGTGCGGTAGCTGTCGGCGGTGTACGCCGGGATGTCCAGCCGATCGCGCAGGTGTGGGTCGAGTAAGTCAGCCGGAGTGTGCTCGCGCATCAGCGCTGCGAGCCACGGGAAGGTGTCGGCGTGGACAGTCTGCGGCAGGTGGAACCAGGCATACCCGCCGAACACCTCGTCGGCTGCTTCGCCGGACAGCGCCACTGTGGAGTGTTCTCGGATCGCCCGGAACAGCATGTACAGCGAGGTGTTCATGTCGCCGATGAACTGTGGCAGGTCCCAGGCGCGCACCACGGTAGCACGCAGTTGCGGGTTGGTCAGTTCGGTGGTATCGAGCAGGATGTCGGTGTGGTCGGGGCGTACGTGGCGGACCAGTTCCCGCACATAGGGCGCGTCCGGTTCGACCCGTAGCTCGTCGGGCTCGAACTGCTCGGCGTACCCGGCGAAGTCGACCGCGAACGATCGGATCGGCCCGCGTTTGGACGCAGCCGCGGTAATGGTGCTGGAGTCCAGCCCGCCCGACAACAGGCTGCACAGCGGCACGTCGGAGATGAGCTGGCGGTCCACGATGTCGTCGAGAAGTTCACGGATGTTGTCTACGGTGGTGTCGAGGTCGTCAGTGTGGTCGCGGGCCTCCAGAGCCCAGTACCGGCGTGTGGTCAGCCCTTCCCGACGCAGCCGCAGCAGGTGGCCGGGGCGTAGCTCGTACATACCTTTGAAGACAGCCTGCTCCGGTGTCTTGACCATCGCGAGTAGCTCACACAGGCCGCCCGCGTCCACGGCACGCTCAGCCAGTGGGTTGGCCAGGATCGCTTTGGGCTCCGATCCGAATAGGACGCCGGCCGGCAGCGGATAGTAGTACAGCGGCTTGATCCCGATCCGATCGCGGACCAGCAGCAGTTCAGTGCGGCGGACGTCCCACAACGCAAATGCGTACATGCCGTTGAGCCGGTCGACGAAGTCCACGCCCCATTCGAGGTAGGCGCGCAGCAGGACCTCGGTGTCGCTCCTCGTGCGGAAGCGGTGCCCGTTCGCCCGGAGCTCCGCGCGAAGCTCGCGGAAGTTGTAGATCTCGCCGCTGTAGCTGACGACGGCAAGGCTGTCCACGGCCATCGGCTGTCGGCCGCCCTCGACATCGATCACCGCGAGCCGCCGATGGCCCAGCGCGACGTGGCGAGCCAGCCACATCTGGCCATCGTCGGGGCCGCGGCAGCTCATCGTCTCGGCCATTGCGTCAACGGTGGCACGTTCCCTGGTGAGGTCTCGGTCGAAGTCCACCCATCCCGCGATGCCACACATGACTCTCCCTGTTTCGCCAGAGCGCAGTTGTGCGGCAACGGTACGAACCAGACACCGGGAAGGTCCTTGGCCGCAGGTGCCAACAGGTTGGCGATCCGTGCCCTTGCGTTCAATTCGTGCACCGGGTCGGTGGTAGCAAGGAACCATGACAGTGGTCTGGCGGGCCGACGACCAGCCTCCGGCTGCCCGGCTGGAGTACATGCGGCATGCGGTCGCCGACTCGATCGTCCCGTTCGATCTACGTCCCGAGCACGAGACCGGTTTCTGCTGCGAGATCCGGGCGGCCGACGTTGGTGTACTCCGCTTCGTCGACATCGCCGCGCCGGCCAGCGAGGCGGTGCGTGGCGCCCCATTGATTCGCAGGTCGGACCCGGAGTTGTGCACCGTCCATCTGCAGTTACGCGGGAATCCGGTGGTCGAGCAGGACGATCGTCAGGTTCGCGTGCATCCCGGCGACCTCACCTTCGTCGACCTATCGCGTCCCACCCGGGTCGCCGGACCGGCCCACCGTCAGCTCTCGGTGATGTTCCCACGAGCCTTGCTGCCGTTGCCCGGCGTCGACGTCAAGGATCTCGCGGGTATCCGCCTCTCCGGACGCCACGGCAACGGCGCGCTCGTCGCCGGGCTGGTCTGGCGGATAGCCGGCGACCTGGACCAGTACGCCGGAGCCGGAGCCGCTCATGTCGGCACCGCCATGCTCGATTTGATCACGGCCACACTGGTGGCGTCGGCCGGTCGAGATGTGTCAGCGCCGCCACAGCATCCTCACGTCCTGACGCTGCGCATCGAGGCGTTCATCGAGCAGCGACTCGGCGACCCGAACCTGTCGCCCGGCGTGATCGCAGCGGCGCATCACATCTCTCTGCGGTACCTGCACAGACTGTTCGAGCCGCACGCCATGACCGTGGCCGGCCTGATTCGGGCGCGCCGACTGCAACGTTGTCGCCGGGACCTGACCGATCCCACACACGCCCAGGTGCCCGCCGCCTCGTGGCGAGCGGCGGCACGCTACTCCAAGAGCGCCGGTGACGACGCCAAGACACGCAAGCGCTGTGCCGGGTCGGCCACCAGCCGGCGCTCGCGCAGATCGAGCAGGCCACAGAGGGCAGTGATCTGAGCAGCCGGCGTGCCATCGAGCATCAGGATCTCCTGAACGATCCGAAACGTCTTGCCGCCGGTCCACTCGAACGCACAGGAGACCGTGACCTCGTCACCCCCACGCAGCTCACGCTGGTACCGGATCGTCGTCTCGAGCGCGACCGGGCCGACACCAGTGCCCAGCAGCTCTTCCTGGGAGATCCCGGCCGCCCGCAGGAACTCCCAGCGGGCATACTCGGCGTACTGGATGTACACGGCCTGGTTCAGGTGGCCCTGCGTATCCAGCTCGTAGCCACGGACCGTGACTGGCACGGCGAACGGCTCGCCCATCACTCTCCTCCGACCAAGCACCCGGTCGCATCTGCTCAGGATCGCGCCATACGAGGCCCCGCCGATACCAGGAGCGCGCACACCTTCTTGCCAATCCGTGCACACAGTCCCGATGCAGGCGCCACGTTCTGGGCTGGAGAAACCTGTTGCCCTCGAAGGTGACGGTGGTACGCAGGCTGGCGCTGCCTTCTCACCGGGCAAGCGGTTTCGATGACCAGCTGACGTGGATCGGTCAGGGCAGCCGGACTGCGATCTCAGCCAACAGCGGTGCGACGAGGAGCGCGGGCAGCAGGTCGGCGACTCGCAGTTCACGGACTCGCAGCAATCGCAACGCAACCCCGATCAACAGCAGGCCGCCGGTCGCCGTCATCGCGGAGACGTGCGTGTCCGGCAGGAAGCCACCTACCAGCGTCCCGAGCACGGTCAGGCTGCCCTGAACGACGAGGATGGTGAGCGCGCTCGCCATGACCCCAACCCCAAAGGTCGCCGCGAAGGCGACCGCGGCGAAGCCGTCGACGACCGCCTTCAGCGCCGGCTGCTGATAGCCCTGCCCGAGCCCGTCGGCGATTGAGCCCATCACCATCAACGGTCCCACGCAGATAAACAGCGACGCCGAGACGAACCCCTCGATGAAGCGTCGCCGGGCGACGGCGCTGGCCTCGCCGAGAAAGTACGCGCGGCGCGGCGTTCAACGAACTGTGTCTGCAGGACGAAGCCCAGCCGCTCGAACCGAGCCTCGAGGTCGCAGAAAACCGGCGACCCCGCCGAGGAGCAGCGACCCGAGCACTATCAAGACGGTCGCCGTCTCCCCGACCGCCGAGGCAAACCGAGCGTCGAGCACTGTTGCGGCGTTGAGCCCGAGCCCACGACAACCATGGCCACATTGAGTAGCGTGCCGAAGCCACGGAACATCACACGGTGCCGAGAGCCAGCCGCAGCGGCGTGGTGAGCGTTTCAGCCATAGCCCCAACTGTCGCGACGCACCAGTGTCCGGTCTGTCATTCGGGCGCACAGACCTTGCCAGTCGCTGCACGATCCACGCGTGCCCCGTGCCCACGCCGGCAGGCCGGATCTGTCCTCGGGACAACTCGCCGCGGCGTATCGCGCCACCGTGCGCACGAGTCAAAGTGGTGTGCGCGGAGCGGCAAGACACCACTTCACCCGGGGACGAGAGTCAAGACATGTGTCTTCCCGCCACACTCGAGTCAGTTAGCTGCCAGAAGGCGAGCAAAGGCGCGCACCGCCTCAGTCGCCGCACGCTGCTCGCAGGAGGGGGCGGCGCTGCTGCGGCCGCCGCGTTCCCAGCGACCGCTAGCGCCGTACGCCCCGCCAAGCACCGGTTCCAGGACCTCACCCACGTCCTCACCGAAGGGTTCCCGGTCTTCACGTTCGACCCGCCGACGCGGGAGACCCTCACCACAATTCCGGGCGATGGGTTCTACGCGCAGCAGTGGACGCTCGCCGAGCACGCCGGAACACACGTCGATGTCCCCGGCCACTTCATCGTCGGGGGTCGGCTTGCTCCGGAGATCACCCCAGAGGAGCTGATCGTGCCCATCGTCGTGATCGACATCTCGGAACGAGCCGCCCGCGACTCCGACACCGTGCTCACCGTCGACGACCTGAGGCGGTTCGAGCGACGAAACGGGCGGATCCCCAACGGCGCCCTCGTCTGCATGGACTCCGGCTGGGCGGCCAAGGTCGATGACCCGCTCGCGTACAAGGGCGGCCCAGCGTTCCCCGACTACCACTTCCCCGGCTTCGACCTCGACGCCGCAATGTGGCTCGCCGAGCGCCGCGACGTGGCCGGTCTCGGGGTGGACACGCTCAGCATCGACCCAGGCAACTCGACGACGTTCCCGGTCCACGTCGACTTCCTCGCCACGGACCGTTACGGCGTTGAGAACCTGAAGAACCTCGACAGGATCCCGCCGCGCGGCGCAGTCGCCTACGTCGGGCTGATCCCTCTGCAGGAGGGCTCCGGCGGCCCCAGCCGGGTGATGGCGAACTGGTAGCCGGCTGTGGCCGGGACTCGATCCGATAATGATCAGGAATTCTCAACGACATCATGAGAGCCGCCCGGTAGTGCGAAGCCGTGCGACTCGAAGACCTCGACAGAGCCCTCGGAGCGCAGGAAGCCGGCTGCCATGATGTCGCGGACCGTCTGCTGATAAAGCGGCGAAGCGCTCAATGCCTCGGCAGCTCGCGCCGTCTCCCATAGCGTGATGACCATGCAGGACTCGCCATTGCGCGCGAACAGGACACCCAGGTAGCCGTCGTGCGCCTGAAACATCGGCGCTGACCGCCGCTCGGCGAAGTGCTCGTACTCCGCACTGCGGGCTTCGTCGACTCGCGCTCGCCAGACCCGGATGATCACCGTCCGCCTCACCCGCGCGATTTCCGCTTGTCGCCGGAGTCCGACGCAGGAATGTCCAGGCAGACCTGGTCGACCAGGCTGCGGGTTCCATCACCGCGCACGACTGGCGACGGGCGCGTCGCCTCGCCGTGATGCCGTACGGCACAGAACCCGAGGCCGGCTGGTGATTCCAGGACGACGAGGCCTGGCTCACTGTGTCGCTGCGCGGCGCCCAGAGACAGGGCACGCTCGGCGATCTCATCAGGATCGTCGGCGTGCAGGTCGAGGTGGCAGCCGCCGTGGCCGGCGAGTACGGTCTGGGCTCGCAGGTACGCGTCGCCGTGGGTCGGCAGCAGCGTGACGAACTGGGACCGTTCGCCGCGCCGTGACGGGAGTGTGGAACCCGTGATCGTTCGCCAGAACGCCACACCACGCTCGGCGGCGTCCGGGGGCAGATCCACAAACGCGGTCAGCCAGCGCAACACCGTGCCAGATTAGTCGCTGGGCGAGGACGGCGATCGCGCCGTTTCCCGGCAGGCCTGCGAGCGCGCCAGTTGGTCATCATGGACGGGATTTGTTTGCGCCGATGGACAACGGCTCTACGCCCTGTGTCAAGGCGGACGTGGTGTCGGAGGGGTCACGGTGTACCCAGCGGATGGTGCGCACTTCGCGCGCCACACAGCGGCGGGATCGCCCCGACCTAGTGCCAGCGCGTGCCTGACAGTTCACCCCGGGCTTATCGCCAAAGCATGCCTGCAGGTGTTGTGATGTCGACAGGTTGTCCCGGACCTGCAGATCTTCAGCAATCCGCGGAGACCTACGCATGGGGACCAACGCATGGGGAGGGAGTTACAGCATGCGCAAGCTAACTGGTGGGGTAGGGGTGGTCGTGCTGCTGCTCGGCACGCAGTTGTCGGGCGCCGCGAGCGCCCAGGAGCCGCCGCTGTGCGGTCCGCCTGGCGAGGAGGTGCCGGCCACGATCGTAGGGGCGGGCACCATCTTCGGTACGAGCGGCGACGACGTGATCGTGGCCAGCGCGGGCAATGACATCGTGTTCGCCGGCGGTGGCAACGACTTCGTGTGCGGCGAAGGCGGCAACGACACGCTGGACGGCGGCAATGGCGATGACGTGCTCATCGGCGACGAGCTCGACAGCGTCCCGTTCGCCCCGTCGAACGGGGCGAACAACGACACCCTGCTCGGCGGGATGGGTGACGACACGCTCGCCGGTCTCGGCGGCGACGACACCTTGGACGGTGGTACCGGCGCGGACGAGCTCATCGGCTTCGGCGGGGTCGACACCATCGCCGGCGGCCCGGGTAATGACACCGCGTTCGGGGGTCCGCTCAACGACCTGATGTCGGGCGGTCCGGACAACGACACGCTGTTCGGCAACTTCGGCAGTGACTCGATCAGTGGAGGGCCGGGCGACGACTTCATCGATGGCGACAACCCGGTCCCACCGCCGCCTGGTGGTCCACCGTTCCCGCCCGGCGGCAACGACGACGTGTGCAGCGGCGGCCCGGGGGACAACATCGTGCAGAACTGCGAGAGCACTTCGTGACCAAGGATCGGTTGTGGGTCAAGAGGGCGGTCGGCGCATCGGCCGCTCTCTCGGCCGTCCTGGCTCGGACAGGCGAGGTCTTCGACCAGGCCCGGCCCCGGAGGGGCGTGATAAACGTCAGCCCTGGCGGACCGCACCGTGGCAGGTCGCTGGCTTCACCTGCGTGCCGGCTGACACCAAGCCGACCAGGTCACTGGTCCAGGCCGGCCCGGTCGACCTTGCGGTGGTACCGCGTACCGGCGCTGCCGCCAAGGATCGCGCCGACCAGGCTGGACAGCGCGATCGCGACCGCGGCAGTCACACCGGTCGTGGTCACCAGACCGCCTTCGTCGACGGGGATGCGTGGGAAGTTGTTCAGGTCGCGCAGCAGGTTGTACTGGTCAGCACCAACGGCCACCAGCGCCGCGACCAGCACGGCCATCACCACGGCCCACACCCACACCGCGAATCCCTGCCGAGGACCGCTGAACCGTGCCATCCGACCAGCAACGTACCCGCCGCAGTAGTACGCGACGAAGAAGATCGCCAACAAAGCGAGCGCGCCTGCCAGTCCGATCGTCTCCGGTTCCGCTCCGGCCCGGTCCGCGGCCTCCTCCAGGTCGGTGCCCGTCGCCAGGCTGACGGCGACTCCGGCGGCTGCGAGCAGCGCCGTGAGCAGCACGGCCATTCCAGTGGCGGTCAACCAGCCGAAGAACGCCGCGCCGACCTTGACGCCGCCAAACTGCTCCCGCTCCCGCGCGACAACCTCACGACGATCCAAGCGCTCGACTGTCGGCGACGCCTCCGCGCCCTGCGCGGTCGTGTCGTCCGCATGTCGACGAAGGTGAACAGCCATCTCAAACCCTCCTCGGGCCTGCCGGCGCCGGCCAGCGACACCGGACCGCCCATCCGATACCCCGACGAATCCCCGGACAAACAGCCACAAGACTCCAACCTGCCCGGTCCACGGCTGGCCGAACGCGCCGAACCCGGTGTTGAAGGCGGCCTTGCGGAGCGGAACGTCGTACGACGCCACGCCCGTGTTGTCCGTGCCGCTGAGCTCCGGCCGTCGCCCGGCTATGACTCGGCGAGGTCTAGCAGTGCGCCGCGCAGGGCGTCGTACTTCGCGGCCTTCGGCAGCGCAGCGGCGGCGGCCCGCAGATGTGCCCGGGCGGCGTCCGGCTGCGCGTCCCACTGCCGCTCGGCCAGGTCGATCTGCTTACCGACCGCGTCCAGCCTGGCCTGCTCGTCGCTGTTCAGCGGCGTGCGCTGCAGCTGGTCGGCGTACGACCGCACTACGGCGAAGCTCGGCTGCCAGGTCAGGCGGTCCTGGTGCTGGACGTTCAGCCTGTCGACCACGGCCTCGCGGGCGGCGGCGATCTCATTGGCCGAGAGCTGCGTGGTCGGCGTCAGCCGCAGGCTGTCGAAACCGCGCCCGATCTCCGAGCCGAAGACCGCGCCGTTGTACCAGTAGGTGGACCAGAACCCGCTCAGTACCAGCCGGGACGCGTCCACCGGGCCGCGGTCGAAGTAGCCGATCTCGACAGGGTGCGCCGAGTCGGTGAAGTCGACCAGTGACGCACCGCCCTGATACCAGGCCTGAACGAAGATGTCGCGGCCCGGCACCGGCACCAACGACGGGATGTGGCTGACGCAGTTCTCCTGGTCGGTCTGGACCATCGGCACCTTGTAGTAGCTGCGGAACACCAGCTTGCCGTCGACGATGTCGTAGATCGCGTTGCCGCCCCAGCTCAGGTCGTCGGCGGCCCGGCAGCGTGCACTCACGCCGCCACCCCACTCGTCGGTGAACATCACGGTCTTGCCGTCGTTCGAGAAGGTCGCGCCGTGCCAGTACGCGTACAGCGGGTCCGCGACGGCGTCGAGTCGTGTCGGGTTCGCCGGGTCGCTGATGTCGATCAGCAGGCCGTTGCCCTCACAGGCGCCGGCGGCGAGCTCGATCTCGGGGTACACGGTGATGTCGTGGCACGAGTCCGTTGTCGGGGTCGGGCCCCACGGGATGCCGGACGGGTGCAGCGGCGTCTGCGGCGCATTCTGCAGGCCGTCGATCCGGCCGGTCTGCTCGTCCAGGAACAACCTGGGTTCGTTGACCACCTGGGCGGCATGCGGCGCGCCCAGCGGGACCTCAATGACCTCGATCCGCCACCGCGACGGGTTCGGCTGGGTCGGATCGGCCGTGGCGTTGCACCCGGTCAGCTCGGTCGGCGCCCGCACTCCGGCGGTGCCCTGGACATAGATGTACACCTTGCTGCCGTCATCCGGATCGGTCACCAGGGTGTGCGTGTGCGAGCCTCGGCAGGTCTGTACGGCCGCCACCTGCACCGGCCTGCTGAGATCGCTGATGTCGAAGATCCGCACCCCGCGGAACCGGGTCTCGGCGGTCGCCGGCGGGGTCAGGGTGCAGTCCGTCTTCGCCCGGTTCTCCTCCACCGACATGAACAGCAGGTTCCCGTACACTGACAGGTCGCCCTGGCCGCCGGGGCAGACCACGGAGGTGGTCAGCTGCGGCGCGGCCGGGTCGGAGACGTCGTAGATGTTGAAGCCGTTGAAGTTCCCCACGAAGGCGTGGTCGCCCTGGAACGCCAGGTCGGAGTTCGCGAACGCGATACTGCCCGGGTTGGCCGGGTCGCTGAACCCGGCCGGTTTGGGCAGGTGGCGCTGCAGTTCCATGCCCTTCGCCGCAACCTCGGCGTCCTCCAGGCCGGCGCCCAGGCCGACCCGTGGGTCGTCGGGTGTGGGCAGATCTGCCGAGGCGACCGATGCGAGCGACACGGCGAGCAGGGTCGCGGTGATCGCGACGGTGAACAGACGGCGGACGGATCCTTGAACGGCCATGTTCACGCCTCCGGGGCGGTGGAGGAAATGCGTGTGTAAGCCTAAGGTGAGTCCGGCCGGAGGAGAACAGCCAAGATGTCGCGAATAACGCCATCAGCGAGGATCGCCGGTCTCGTCGTAGCGGCCACGATAGTGGTCGTGTTCGTTGTGTGGCTGACCGGCCGCGGTGCGCTACCGGCCGACCAGGGCGGCGGCGCCGGCCCGACCGCACCGAACATCGTCCAGCCGGGCGCCCCGGGCGCCTCCTCGACCACGCTCGCCCCCGAGGACCTCGGCCGGGCTGGCACGATTCGGCCGACCGAGGCCGACGTCGAGTTCGTCGAAGGCATGATCCTCCACCACGCGCAGGCGCTGGTCATGGCCGACTACGTGCCGGCGCGCACCACCGGCCAGCAGGTCCGGCTGCTGGCGAAGCGGCTGCGGATCGGCCAGCAGAGCGAGATCGACCAGATGGAGCAGTGGCTCGCCGACCACCGCGGCGAGGCGCAGGGGCCCACCGCCTCCGGGCAGGGCACGCACGGTCACCACACCGGGCACCTGATGCCCGGCATGCTGACCGCGGCGGAGCTGGCCCGGATGGAGGCGGCGCGCGGCACGGCGTTCGACCGGCTCTTCCTGCAGTACATGATCCGCCACCACGTGGGCGCGCTGACGATGATCAAGCAGCTGTACGACGCCGGCGGCGGTGCCCAATCCGAGCTCGACAACATGGTCCGGCATATCGACACCGACCAGACGGTCGAGATCAACCGGATGCGCCAACTGCTCGACACGGTGCGCTAACGGCGGCAAGTACGCGATCCGTGGAGGGGACTGAACGTTAGAGCGCCTCTATCTGAGATGAAAGACGTGGACCATGTGTGGGGTATCGGCGAGGGTGTGAGGCGCCAAGGCGTGGTAGGCCCAGACGTGGACCCAGGCGTTGCCGGTTCGCACGGTGAGTACGGTCTTGAACATTCCCGGCGCGAAGTAGGTCAGGAGCAGGAAAGCCACCGACAGGGCGGCATTGCCTGGTGAGTCGAAGATCGTCCAAGCGTCCCAGACATGCAGTGCTGTGTAGGCGAGCCCACCGAGTATGACCGTGGTGGCGGTCGAGCCGGTGAGTTGGAGGAAGCGCGGGACCAAGATCGCGTAGATGAAAACCATGGCGGGCAGTACGGCGCCGGCGAGATACAGCGCGAAGGTCAGCGGAGCTCCTACGAGGATCTGACCGGCGGTGAGGTCGAAGATCTCCGGATCCAGCGTGGCGATCTGCACGAGTGATTCGACGCAGAGGATCACACCGATGAGTACCGTGTCAGCCCGGCGGTCGCCCGAGCGAAGGTTGAGCGCCTCGGCCGAGTAGCGCCGGCGGAAGTACAGGAGCGGAACCACCGCGTAGACGACCAGGTTGAAGCTGGCCCAGGCGATGGCCTCGGCGGGGCTGATGTGGTCGTGCGTTCCGTAGATCGAGCCGGCGAGGTGAAGGCCGAAGGGATGCCATCCGGCGAGGCGGGCGAGCACGAAGCCCAGTCCCAGTCCGGCTGCCCCGTAGACAAGCAGGAGCAGCGTTTCGCGGGCGGCCACCGATCGCCGCGGTGCGCGGCCGGCGAGGTCAGGCACGGCCCGCTTGCGAGATAGCCAATAGGTCAGCGCGGTGAGCAGCAGCACCTCGACGAGAGCGAGGTTGGCGTCCACCACGCGACCGACCGGTGTCCGCGCGGCGGCGCTCGGCCAGTCGAACGGCAACCCTTCCCCGGCCACGGCGAGAACCAGACCGCTGCAGACGACCCAGCCCACGGCGGCGAGGCGGACGCTGCGCTGGCGGAGCAGCGCCGTGAGGTCATGGCGGCGCCCCGGCTGCGCGTCGGGCTTGTTGAGCAGTGTCACGTTGCCCTCCCGGGCGGTTTTGTAGCACGAGTGTGCTAAGACGTAGAACGCTAGCACGACTGTGCTATAAAGGGCCAGTGCCGAAGGTTGTGGACCCGGTGGAGCGCCGCCACGAGCTGGTCGAGGCGGTGTTGCGAGTGATCCGCCGCGACGGCCTGGAGCAGGCCTCGGTGCGCAACGTCGCCCGTGAGGCGGGGCTGTCGATGGGATCGCTGCGCCACTACTTCGCGAGTCAGTCCGAGCTGATGGTCTTCGCGTTCCGGACGGTCATCGACCGCATCGAGGCCCGCCTCGCGAGGCTGGAACCTGAGCCCGACCCGAGACGACGAGCGGAGCGCGTGTTGGCTGAACTGCTCCCGCTCGATGACGAGCGGCGCGCGGAGAACGAGGTCTGGCTGGCCTTCACGTTCCGGGCCATGGTCGACCCGGCGCTTCGGGCCCTGCGGGACGAGGGATACGACGCGCTCCAGGCCGGCTGCCGAGCGATGCTGACCGACCTCTCGGCAGCCGGCCTCGCCCCGACCGACGTACCGGCTGAGACTCAGCGGCTGCACGCCTGGCTCGACGGCCTAGCCGTGCACGCGGCCATGCGCCCGGACCTTCACACGGCCGAGTCATTGACAGTCGCCATCAGCCATCACCTCAACGCGCTCGCCACCGAAGCAGGAGTAGCTCTGCGCGACCGGCAGACGCGCTGAGCCGCGCCTGCGCGGCACAGATATCGCTGCATTGACCACGTAAGGCCGCCCACTGATCCCATTAACCAGCCGCTTGCACTTGATGATCAGTTGTTCATGAACGTATGCTCATGAACAACTGCTCATAACATGGAGGCTTGGATGGCACAGATGTCCGTCCGTGGCCTGACGAAGCACTTCGGTGCTGTGCGGGCCGTGGAGAATCTGACGTTCGACGTACCGTCCGGCGGGATCACCGGGTTCCTCGGACCGAACGGTGCCGGGA
>Ga0075418_10000593_pt1 | contig 38968 bp, 36 predicted proteins | sample SoiMetdeltSBSDD2_FD_81776 | JGI IMG/M metagenome (GOLD analysis project Ga0075418, IMG submission 81776) | Bulk soil microbial communities from a Populus tree surrounding site in Tennessee, USA - Soil MetaG P. deltoides SBSDD2 | ecosystem: Environmental > Terrestrial > Soil > Tree plantation...
GCCTCAAAGTACAAGTCCATAACACGCTCTAGCAACAGTGAAGGAGGACAGGATGATAGAGCTGATCAGTCCATTGGGTTATCCCCGCCGGGAGGAGCAGGCGGAGCGGCGGCCCCTCGAAACGGCGTTCGGAAAGCGCATGGGGTTCATCTGGAACCAGTATCAGACCACGCACAACTTCTGGCCGCGCTTCGAGCGGGCCTTCGAGGCGCTCTCGAAACCACTGTCCGTTCAACGTGCGTACAAGAGCAACACGTGGACCCCGCTCGACAAGACGCAGTTCTCCGGGCTTGCGGGGTCGGTCGACTACCTGATCGTCGGCGTCGGCGCCTGAGGGTCCTGCACCGGCGCCGCCGTGCGCGACGCTTTTGCAGCCTGGAAGCAGGGTTTGCCCGCCGTGGTGCTGGTGCACGAGCCCTTCGCGACGCTCGCCCGCGCGCAATGCCAGGCGCTCGGCGCGCGGGACCCGATGATACTCGTCTACAAGCAGGACGCTCCGGCGCTCGAATCGGACGAGCAGTCCGCCGAGAAGGCGCAGCGCGTCGCCGAGGAAGTGCTCGGCCTGTTGAACCGTCCGCAGGAACCGGGCGGGCGGTGAGCCAGACCTTCCCGGGGATCCGCCAGGTCGTGGCCGGCCAGTGAGTCTCAGCGGTGGCAGGTTCGAACCTGCACCGACCTGCCCTGTCATTCGTTCACGAGGATTGCGACAAGCGGATGTCGGCCGCGTCCAGACGCTCGACCAGCGTACGCAGCAGCCCGTGAGCGATCTGAAGTCGACAGCCTTCGGACAGGCGGGACAGCGCGGCGAAGTCGAACTCACCGATCAGCACGTCGGTCGTGGCCTCTATGGTCGCGTTCCTGGTGGCTGCCGCGCCCCGGATAATAGCCATCTCGCCGAAACAGTCCCCGGCCTTGAGTACGTTCAACAGGTGTCCGCGCTTGCTGACCTTCACCTCACCCGCGCCGAGCAGAAACATGTTTTGCCCCGCCTGGTTCTCGCGCAGGATCGTGGTACCCGACGGGAGGCGCGACCAGCGGCTTGAATGCACGATTTCCCAGAGGTGCGGATCGTTGAGCCGGCCGAAGAGCTCGCTCTTCCGTAGGATGCCGAATTTCTCGGAATCGGCTATTTCTCGCTGGTAGACGCTCAGCTTGCCCACTTGAGCAAGATCCAGGGCCAGATCGGCCCACGTCGGATACCTGTCGTCGGGTTGCTTGCTCATCATCCGCAGGACGATCTCGTCGAGCCGCGGCGGCACGTCGCGTCGAATGGTTCCGGGCGCGGGCGGCGCTTCATTCGAGATCCGGTCGAACAGTTCCTCGATAGTGGCCCCCGTGAACGGTTTCCGGCCGGTCAGCAGCTCGTACAACACGACGCCCATCGAGTACATATCGCAGTATTGGGTCAGCTTCACGCCCGCAATCTGCTCCGGCGACATGTAGTTTGGCGTCCCGACGATCATGTCCGCCGGCGTCTCGCCCCCTTTCAGCAGCGCCGATCCGAAGTCGGCCACCTTGATGTGGGTGCCTGCCACGACCAGGATGTTGGCCGGCTTGATGTCGCGATGAATGATGCCCTGGCGAAACGCATAGTCGAGCGCGCTGCACGACTTGAATCCGATCTGGATGACCTCGTCGACGGAAAGCAACCCGTCGCTCCGGGCGAACTTGAGAAGATTGCCACCGGGCACGTACTCCATTGCGACGTACCCCGAATCGTCCTGCATGACCGCTTCGAAGATGGACACGATGTGCGGATGCGAGAGCTGTCCGGCGAGGGCCGCCTCGTTCATGAACTGCCCGCGGGTCACCTCACCCAGGTCCGGGTCGTGCAATACGTCGGGATCAAAGACCTTGAGCGCCACCTCCTTGCGGGCGTAGGTGTCGAACGCGCAGTACACGGTGCCCGAAGCGCCCGACCCGAGGGGCCGCTTCAACTCGTACTTTCCGAATCGCGTTTGCATGCGAACCTCGTGGGAGCTTCGCGAATGAGTCTCGCGACTGATGAGAGAAAGAGGTCTTAGGACGGCAATTCCCGAAGGAGAAATAACCCCGGCAATGCACGCGGCTTCAACGGCGGCTCTTAAACCGCTCCGTCGCCTTCACCAGCTCCGCGCTGATCCCGGGCTCCCACGCCGAGTGACCGGCGGCCGGGACGACGATGTACTCGGCTTCGGGCCACGCGTTGTGGAGATCGTCGGCCGTGACGATAGGGCAGACGGCATCGTAGCGGCCCTGCACGATCGTGCACGGGAGGTGGCGTATACGCCCCACGTTCGCGAGCAGCGCGTTCTGCGGCAGGAAGATGTCGTGCGTGAAGTAATGCGCTTCGATGCGCGCAAGCCCCAGCGCCACCGTATCCCCGGCGAAGTAGGCGACCGTGTCCGGGCTCGGCAAGAGCGTCGAGCACGCGCCCTCGTAACTCGACCAGGCGCGCGCCGCCGTCATGTGCACCGCGGCGTCCGGGTCGACCAGGCGCCGGTAGTAGGCGCGCAGCAGATCGCCGCGCTCGGCTTCGGGGATCGCGTCCACGAACCGGCGCCACGCTTCCGGGAAGAAATTGCGCAGGCCGTGGATGAACCAGTCGATCTCGCTGCGGCGGCACAGGAAGACGCCCCGCAGGATGAAACCCGCGCAGCGCGCCGCGTGCGCTTCGCCGTAGGCGAGCGCGAGGGTGCTGCCCCAAGAGCCGCCGAACACGAGCCAGCGGTCGATCTTGAGGTGCTGCCGCAGCCGCTCGATATCGGCGACGAGGTGCGGGGTCGTGTTCTCCTTCAGCTCCCCGAGCGGCGTGGAGCGGCCGGCCCCGCGCTGATCGAAAATTATTATGCGGTAGCGCGCGGGATCGAAAAAGCGGCGGTGCGCCGGCGCGGCGCCCGCCCCGGGTCCGCCGTGCAGGAACAGGACCGGCATGCCGTGCGGATTGCCCGACTGCTCCCAGTACATGCGGTGCACGCCGTCCAGCCTGAGCATGCCGGAGCCGTACGGCTCTATCTCCGGGTAGAGCTCGGCGCGGGAGGGGTGGTAGATGTCAGCCATAGCGGAAACATAGCACAGCCTGCCGCAGATGGATCCCCGCCTTCGCGGGGATGACTGACTCGGCCGTTCCTAAGCAGACCGCGTGCGCCGGGCCTCGGGCAGGGTGCGTGCGCTGTGCAGCCGGTGAAGCGTGATGCGGCGCACGACCGCCTTGCTGGCCTCGATGTGGGCCTTCAGGATGAGCTGCGACTGCGCGAGCTGGCGGCGCATCACGGCGCGCAGGATTTGCGCGTGCTCCTCGTAGGTCGAGTCGATGCGGTCGGGCTGCGTGAAGTCGAGACGGCGGATGATGCGGATGCGCTCGGTGACGTCGTGGTGGATGCGCGCGAGTTGGGGATTGCCCGCCGCTGCGACGAGCGCCGTGTGAAAGCGCTCGTCGAGCTCGCAGGCCTGCTGCGGATCGCGCTCGCGCTTCTCCGGCGGCACGAGCCAGATGCCTTTCAGCTCCTCGAAATCGGTCCGGTCCGCCATTTCGCATACCTTCTGGCTTGCCGCAAGCTCCATGATCACGCGCACGTCGTAGAGGTTCTCGAAGAACTCGAAGTCGAAGGGATTGACGCTCCAGCCGTTGCGCGAGGAGACCTGTATGTAGCCTTCGCGCTCCAGCTTGTAGAGGGCTTCCCGTACCGGGGTGCGCGAGACGCCCGCCCGCACGGCCACCTCCGTTTCCGTAAAGCGGTCCCCGGGCAGGAGCCGGAAGTCGAAGATGTCGCCCTTCAACTGCTCGTAGACAAAAGCAGAGAGGTTGCTGCGCGAGATGAGCTTCATTGCGGTTTCCCCCCGGCTGACAGGAATTTTCTCCAGCCCCCGAACGCCGAAATATCGCGTGCGCCGGCGACGGCATACTGCTCGCAGACGAAGCCCTTGACCTGCCGGCCGTCGGCGAGGGCGATCGAGCCTATCCCCAGCGGCGCCGGGATGGCGGCGACGAAGGCCCCGAACTCGCCGGGCGGCAAGGTCCATAGCTCCACTTCGATCGCCGCGCCGTGGCCGCCGTCTTTGCCGTTGCCGGTGCGCACGAGCCCGGGCTTGCGCGGGTTCGCTCCCGGCAGCTCGTAGAGCCGGTAGGCAGGTGCGGTGAGCGCCGGACCGATCAGGCGCGCGCCGCGCGCGGTCAGCTGGTGGTTGAGCGGCAGCCCGGAGAGGTGTGCGCCCACCACGGCGAGCACGATACCCTCGGGCGCGGCGGACTCGGAGATGCGCGCAGCCGGCAGCGGATGACGCGTCGCGCCGAGTTGCGCACCGGCGGCGCGCTGGATGCGGTCCGCGTATTCGAGCAGCGTGCCCTCACCGAACGGCGGCGCGACGAGCGTAACGCCGGCTGGAAGCCCGTCGGGGCGCAGCCCCGCAGGCACTGCAACCGCGCAGTAGTCGAGAAGATTCACGAAATTCGTGTAATAGCCCAATTTTCTGTTCAACTCCAGAGGTGAAGCGGCGATCTCTGCCAGCGTGTAGATCGTTGGCGCAGTGGGGAGCAGCAGGGCGTCGATGCCGGCGAGCGCGGCGTCGCACCGGCGCTTCAGCGCCTGAAGCCGGTAGGCAGCTTCGAATGCGTCGACGGCGCTGAACTGCGAGCCGTGCTCTATGATCCCGCGGGTCACCGGCAGCAGCGCATCCGGATGTTCGCCTATGAACGCCTTGATGGCGGCGAGGCGCTCAGCTACCCACGGGCCCTCGTACAGCATGCGCGCTGCTTCCGCGAACGGGGCGTAGTCGATCGGCACGGCGACCGCCCCGATGCGTGCGAGCATCTCCAGCGCACGCTCGAAGTGCTCGCGGGCCGCCGCATCGCCGAAGAACTCGAGATCTCCCGGCATGCCGAAGCGCGGATTCGATACCGCCCGCCCGAAACCCGCGCCCAGGCCGGTCTGCGGCGTCGCGGCGGCAGAAGCGGTGCGCGACCAGGGATCGTCCGCGTCGTAGCCGCGCACCGCTTCGAAAACCGTGCGGGCGTCATCACACGTGAGAGCGAGGATGGATACGCAATCGAGGGAACGGCACGCGGGCACCACTCCCGAAGCGCTGATGAGACCGCGCGTCGGCTTCAAGCCCACGGTGTTGGTGAAGGCGGCGGGGACGCGGCCCGAGCCGGCGGTATCCGTGCCGAGCGCGAAGCTCACCTGGCCGGTGGCGACGGCCACCGCGGAGCCGGAGCTCGAGCCCCCCGCGATGTAGCGCGGATCGAAGGGATTGACGCACGCACCGTAGGGCGAGCGCGTGCCGGTCAGGCCGGTCGCGAACTGGTCGAGGTTGGTCTTGCCGATCAGGAGCGCGCCGGCATCCTGCAGGCGGCGCACGCAATGCGCCGTTGCCCGGGGGACGCGGGCGAACCGGGGACACGCGGCGGTCGTCGGGATGCCGGCGACGTCGATGTTGTCCTTCACCGCAAACGGAATACCGTAGAGCGGCAGCGCTACGCCGGTATCCCGCGCGCGCTCCAGCGCCGCGGCGCCGGCCCGCACTTCTCTTTCCTCCACGACGTGTATCCATACGGGGCCCGCGTCTGCAGCGGCGATAGCGGCGTAGACATCGCTCACCACCCGTGCCGGCGTCAGCGTACCGCCCGCGTAATCGCGCGCGAGGCTGGCTATGTCGAGACTGTAGGGAAGCGTCATGGGGTGTCAGGCGAAATGGCACGCCGCCTCGTGCCCCGGCCTGATCTCGCGCAGCCCCGGCTCCTCCGTGCGGCAGCGGTCGCGCTGGCGCGGGCAGCGCCCGAAAAACCGGCACACCTTGGGGTCGGGGTTGATGGGACTCTGCGGCTCTCCCGCGAGCACCTCGCGCTCGTCGGGGTGTCCGCAGATCACCGGGATGGATTTCACCAGCGCCTGCGTATACGGGTGCGCGGGACTGCGGAAGAGCGTCTCGGTGGGGCCCTGCTCGACGATGCGGCCGAGATACATCACGATCACCCGGTCGCACAGCATGCGAACGACGTTGAGATCGTGCGACACGAAGAGATAGCTCATGCCGAGCCGGCTCTTCAGGTCGGCGAGGAGCTTCAGTATCGTCGCCTGCACCGAGACGTCGAGCGCCGCGGTCGGCTCGTCCAGGACCAGCAGCGCCGGCGACATGGACACCGCGCGGGCGATGCCGACGCGCGCTTTCTGCCCGCCCGAGAGCTGGTGCGGGTAGCGCGGCAGCAGCTCCGGCGGCAGGCCGACCTTGTCCGCGGCGTCCATGACCCGGCGCGCGAGCTCTTCCCGCTCGGTGACGCGCGCGAGGCGCTTCAGCGGCTCGGCGATGGTGTCGAACGCGGTGTGGCGGGGATTCAGGCTGTCGGTCGGATCCTGGAACACCATCTGGATCTTCGGCCGGAACGGCGACTGCGGAAACAGGCGCGCCGGTATGTAGCCGATGTTGCGGCCGTCGAAGACGATGTCACCCGCGGTGAGGTCGAGCATGCGCGTGATGAGCCGGACGAGGGTGGACTTGCCGCAGCCGGACTCGCCCACGAGCCCGACGCTCTCGCCCTTGCCGATGGAGAACGTGACGTCGTCCACTGCGTGCAGCATGGCCCTGCGCCGGCCGCCCGCGGAAGCGAGCCACGAGCCGCCCCCGACGGGAAAGTGCTTTCTCAGGTCCACGCAGTCGAGGAGGTTCATGAGACTCCCAATGGGTGGAAGCAATAAGCGCTATGGCCACCGCCGAGCGTTACCGCCGGCGCCGCGTCCCGCACGCACTCCTCGGTGGCGCGCTCGCAGCGCGCGTGGAAGCGGCATTTCGGCAGATCAGCGCGCCGCAGGTCGGGAAGATTGCCCGGGATGGTGGAGAGGCTCGCGATGGAGCCCTCGCGCGTCGGCGTCGAGGCGATGAGGCGGGCGGTGTAGGGATGACAGGGCCGGCTGAACAACTCGCGCGTCGGGGCGACTTCGACCACGTGCCCCGCGTGCATCACGACGATCCGGTCGCAGTACTCGGAGGCGAGCGCGAGGTCGTGAGTGATGAAAATCGTCGCCATCTGCCGCTCGCGCGCAAGCTCGCGCACGAGATCCATGATCGCGGCCTGCGTGGTCACGTCGAGCCCGGTAGTCGGCTCGTCGGCGATGAGCAGCTGCGGATTGCAGGCGAGCGCGAGCGCGATCATCACGCGCTGGCACTGGCCGCCCGAAAGCTCGAACGGATAGGCGTCGCTGCGCCGCTCCGGGTCGGGGATCCGGACCTGCGCGAGGCATTCGACGGCTTTCTTCCTCAACTCCGCCTGCAGCGTGGTCGTGTGCGCGATGAGCACGTCCTCGATCTGGGCGCCGACGCGGCGGATGGGATTCAACGCGGTGCGCGCGCTCTGGAAGATCATCGCGGCCTCGCGCCCGCGCACCTCCTGCAGGGTGGCCTCGCTCGCCGCCAGCACGTCGAGCCCGCCGAAGCTTACCGACCCGCTGGTGATGCGCGCCGCGGGATCGAGGATGCGCAGGATGGCGTAGGCGAGCACCGATTTGCCCGAGCCCGATTCTCCGACGATGCCGACGGTCTCGCCTTTCCCGACTTCGAGCGACACGTTCTCCAGCGCCCGGACCGTGCCCGAGCGCGTGCGGAACTCCAGCGACAGGTCCTCTACGGACAGGAGCGGTTTCGTCGCGTCGTGGCGGATCCGGCTGGCGGTTCTGGAGCGTCTGAAATTCATGTTCGGCTACAGGTTCCCGGTTGGATTCACGATGGCGCGTGCGGTCGCGACCGGGGAGCACGAGGGGGATGGGAAGGCCCCGAGCGATTCTGCCGGAAGGGGCCCATCCCCCTCGTTCCCTGATGGGAGGAATTGGCATCCAGTATCGAAGGCGCCCGCTTTCATCATGTCCTCATCCTCGGGTCCAACATGTCGCGGAGCCCATCGCCGAGCAGGTTGAAGCAGAAGACCGCCAGCATCAGTACCGCACCGGGGAAAAGCGCCACCCACCATTCGCCCGAGATGATATAGGTCGCGCCTTCCGCGACCATCACGCCCCATTCGGCGTCGGGCGGACGCACGCCCAGCCCGATGAAGGAGAGCCCCGCGGCATTGAGTATGGCCCAGCCCATGTTGAGCGATATCTGCACCATCATCGGCGGCAGCACGTTGGGAAACACGTGTACCGCGAGCGTGCGCAGATCGGAGTTGCCGGCGAGCCGGGCCGCCTCGACGTAGCCCATGTTGCGGCGAACGTTCACCTCCGCCCGCGCGACGCGGATGTAGAAGGGCAGGTTGATGATCGCGGTGGCGAGCACGATGTTGGCCACGGTGTTCCCCAGCGCCGCGACGATGCCCATGGCGAGCACGAAGAGCGGGAACGCCATGATCGTGTCCGAGATGCGCCCGATGACGCGGTCCGACCAGCCGCCGTGGAAGCCGGCGATGGAACCCAGGACGGAGCCCACGAAGAACGACGCGAACACGGCCGAGATGGCGATGCCGAAATCGAGCCGCGCGGCCACCATGATGCGGGAGAGTATGTCGCGTCCCAGCGCGTCGGTGCCGAACCAGTGCGCGTGCGAGGGCGGCTGCAGCGCCGCCGCGGTGTCCGACGCGAGCGGATCGTACGGGGTCAGCCAGGGACCGCAGACGGCGAGCGCCACGAACGCGAAGAACAGCACGAACGCCCCCAGCGTCACCGGGTTTTCGGTCGCCACGTAGCGGACGTGGCGCAGGGTGTCGCGGAGTCCCGGCGCTGTCTTGAGAGCGGCGCCTTGCAGTGCTGCGGTGGTGTCCACGCCTCATTTCTCCATTTATGCTTCCACGCTCACCCGTGGATCGATCACGCCATAGAGTATGTCTATGGAGAGATTGAGCAGCACGTAGAGGAGCGCCATGGTCAGCACGAATCCCTGTACCGGCGCGTAGTCCGAGGCGACGAGCGCTTCGATCACGTAGGAGCCTATTCCCGGCCAGGCGAAGACTTTTTCCACCAGCACGTTCGAGCCGAGCAGGAAGGAGAAGACCATCCCGAGCGTCGTGACGACCGGCAGGAGCGCGTTGCGGAAGGCGTACGCATAGAGCACCTTCGCGCGCGACAGCCCCGACGCCCGCGCCGTGCGGATGAAGTCAGACGAGAGCACGCCCAGCATGGACGCCCGCGTCATGCGCATGAGCGGCGCCATGACGAAGAGACCCAGCGTCACCGAGGGCAGGACGAGCTGCTTCGCGCAGGCCATGAAGAGCTCGAAATCGCGCGCGATCAGGCTGTCGACGAGATACAGCCCGGTGATCGGCGGCGGGGCGGAGAACGACACGTCGAGCCGGCCGAGGGGAGAAGGCGCCCATCCCAGGAGATAGTAGAAGATGTAGGCAAGCAGCAGGCCGGTAAAGAACGTCGGCAGCGAAACGCCCGCGGTCGCCAGCATGCGGCACAGGTGATCGGCCCAGGAGCCCGGGCGGGTGGCGGCGAGCACGCCGAGCGGAATCGCGATGCTGCACGCGAGGACGAGCCCGCACAGGGTCAGCTCCAGGGAAGCCGGCAGCCGGGAGGTGAGTTCCTTGAGCACGGGCTGGCCGGTGGAGAGCGAGTTGCCGAGATCGCCGCGGGCGAGGTCCTTCAGGTACCAGGCGAACTGGTGAGCGAGGCTCTTGTCGAGGCCCAGGTGCGCGCGGATCTGATCGATCGCTTCCTGGGTGGCGGCCGGGCCGGCGAAATAGGCGGCCGGATCGCCGGGCAGGGCGCGCGTCAGCAGGAACGTGACGATCACGACCCCGATGACGTTGGGCAGCGCGCCGATCAGGCGGGTGACAGTCAGCTTGAGCATTGCGTTTTCGCCGCGACAAACCGCGCCGCCCCGGCACGCTCCAGCGCCCGCGCGACGCGAAAGCAGATGTCCTCGCGCCACGGCGCGGCGATGATCTGCATCCCGACCGGCAGCGGAGCGCCGCTATCATCCGGGTCGGCTACGGCTCCTACCGGGGCTGCGACCACCGGCAAGCCGATGCAGGAGATTGGCTGCGTCAGCATCCCGGCGTTCGGCCGCGCCAGCATCGTTCGTCCCCGCACCGTGAAGGTCTCCTGACCGATCTTCTGCGCCGGCCGCGGCGTCGCCGGTGCAAGAATCGCGTCCACGCTGTCGAAGAGAGGCATCACCTTGCGGTAGTACCACCGGCGAACGCGCTGCGCCTGCAGATACCAGGCGGCGGGCATCAGCGCGCCTGCGAGCAGGCGGTCCTGGATCAGCGGCTCGAAATCCTCCGCGCGCTTTCTCAGATTGGCGAGGTGCAGTTGCGCGCCCTCGGCGGCCGTTATGACGAACGCCGCGGCGCGGCCGAGCGCCGCGTCGGGAACCTCGACCGTGCGGGTTGCGCCGAGCGCCGCCGCGGCCTGCGCCACGCGCTCCACCACCGCGGGCTCCGCGCCGTCCTCGAAGTAGCCGACCGCGCGCGCGACACGCAGGCCCTCGAGGCCTGCTTCGAGCCGGTCGGAGACCGTTTCCACCGATCGCGGCGGGCGGCACACCGGGTCGCCGGGATCGGTGCCCTGCATGGCATCGTAGGCCGCGGCGAGGTCGGCGACCGACTGCGCGAACGGCCCGACATGATCGAGCGAGCCGACGAACGGAAATGTGCCGGCGCGGGAGAGCCGGCCGTAGGTGGGTTTCAGCCCCCATACCCCGCAGAACGAAGCGGGCACGCGTATCGACCCATTCGTGTCGGAGCCCAGCGTGAGCGGGACCAGGTCCGCGGCTACCGCCGCCGCGGAGCCGCCCGACGAGCCGCCGGCGACGTGGGCCTGATGGTGCGGGTTGCGCGTCGGCCCGTAGTGCGAGTTCTCGGTCGAGAAGCCGTAGGCGTACTCGTCCATGTTGAGCGTCCCGACAAGGACTGCGCCGGCGTTCTCCAGGCGCCTCACCAGCGTGGCGTCGCGCGATGCAGGCGGCAGCTCGCGGTTGATTCTCGAGCCGGCAAGCGTGGCGAGACCCTTCACGTCGAACAGGTTCTTCACCGCGAACGGGATACCCGAAAGCCTGCCCGGGCTGCGCCCGGCCTGGAGAAACCGGTCCACGCGCCGCGCCTGGGCGAGCGCGCGCTCCTCGGTCAGGTCCACGAAGGCATTGATCGCCCTGTCGCGTGCTCGGATATCGGCGAGAACCCGTTCGATGCGGGCCGTCACGCTCATGGCATCCAGACCGGGGCCGCCTCGTCCTCGGGGGCGAGCGCAATCGTGTCGAGCGACTCCGCGATCGCCTCGATGCGCTGGAGATTGGCTACGACGCCGGGCAGGTGCCCGGGCGTGATGGCCAGATCCAGCGCTTTGGCGGCGGCAATGACGTACGCTTCGTCTATCATTCGCCCCTCGTCAGGCGTCAGGGGTCAGGCGTTACGCTTTTTCCAGGTTCCGGTAATCGGGCTGGAGATGAAACCAGTAGCGGTAGCCCTTGATCGACTTCTGCATCGCCACGTCCATGTTCGGTTGCGCAAGCGGGATGCGCGGCACTTCCTCGAAGGCGAGATTGACGAACCTGTGGACGTCGCTCTGGTACTTCTTCGCATCGGCCTCGAAGCGCGCCGCGTCGATCAACTTGTCCATCTGTGCGTTCTGGTAGCTCATGGTGTTGAACACCGCGTTCTGCCCGTGATAGCACCAGAAGAAGAAATACTCCGGATAGTTCAGCCAGCCGCCGAAGCGGTTCAGGATGAGCGGCATGTCCTTCTTGAGGAGCGCCGCGCGCCAGTTCGCGCCGGGGATCTTGTTGATGGCGCACTTGATGCCGATCTGGCCGAGCGCCTCCTGGATGAGGATGCAGGCCGGCTCGCTCACCGTCGCACCGCCCAGGTCGAAGGACAGCGTCGTCTCGAAGCCGCTCGCGCCGGCTTCCTTCATGAGCTGCTTCGCTTTTGCGAGGTTGTAGCTGTAGCCCGTGGCCTGCGGCCAGGCGAGGCCGGACGCCTTGTTGTCGGCGTCGCCCCACATCTTCGTCGCGCGCTTGTACATCGCGCTGTCCATGATCTTCTCGTACGGCATGGCGTAGGCCACGGCCTGCCGCACCTTGACGTTGTTGAAGGGCGGCTTCGCGACGTTCATTCCCACGTACCACAGCGAGTTTTCAATGGGCGTGGTGACCACGTTGATCTTTCCGCCCTGTGACATCTCGAGGAAATCCTTCGGCGGCATCTCGTAGGTCATGTCGATGTCGCCCTTCTCCAGCAACGCGCGGCGATTGCCCGCCGACGGGATTTCCCGCTGGATCACGCGCCGTATCTTCGGCAGCGGCCCCGACTTCCAGTCGTCGTAGCGCGCGTAGATGATTTCCTGGCCCGGCTTCCACGACTCGACCTTGTAGGCGCCGCCACCCGCCGTGTTCGCCTTGGTCCACTCCATGCCCCACGGGTCCTTCTCCGTGACGTGCTTCTTCACCAGCTCGGAATTGAAGACGCACGGCACCGGTACCGCGAGGTCCATCAGGGTGAGCTTGTCCTTCCTGATGAAGTCCACCCGGAAGCTGTGGTTATCGACCACCACGAATTGCTCGGGCTTCTCCAGCGATCCGGCCTTCATCTGGAACGTGGGAAAGCCGCCGACCGTGACCGCGCGGTCGAGAGACCACTTGACGTCTCTCGCCGTGACCGGCGTGCCATCGTGGAACTTCGCGTCCTTGCGCAGCCTGAAGAGGACCGACATGCCATCCGAGGAGAGCTGCCACGATTCCGCGAGCTCGGGCTCCAGCTTGGTGTAGTCGTAAGTGACCGCCCCGTTCGGCAACGTCTTGCGGCCAAAAGTCATGAGCCGGTCGTAGGCGAGCCAAGACACGCCGTACGCGGGGCGGTTGGCGCCCACCGTGTGGATGTCCTGCGAGTTGGGGCCGGTCTCGTTGGCGACGACCAGCAGCTCCTTGCGCCGGTCGCTTTGCGCCAGCGCTTCGAGCGGCAGCACCGAGGCGCCGGCTGCGGCGGCCGTGGATTTCAGGAAATCGCGACGTTTCATGAGGGTCTCCGATCTTGTATACAAGCATGTGCACTGCAAACGGTGTGCCAGCGCCGGTTGTCCGCCGACCCGCTTGATTTGATTGCGATTCATCCCCTTGCGGCGACGGGCGCGGCGCACCAATCGGGTGCTGGAAGCGCCTCGGCGCGCAGAAATGGCGCAGGGAGGCATCCGCTATACTTCCTGCTAAAGCCGGACGCTAGCGCCGGTTTAGCTGCGCGCGTTCGAACGGACGCCCTGCATAATCGGGGCTTCGGTCGCGCGTTTCTCGGAAGTACGCGCCGTTCAACGCGCGCTTTACCAGGGTCTGAACGTGGACGACCAGTTCCGCAAAGTCGCGCTCGACTATCACCGGTTTCCGGTGCCCGGGAAGATAGCCGTCACCCCCACCAAGAGCCTCGTCAACCAGTCCGATCTGGCGCTGGCATACACGCCGGGGGTCGCGCTCGCATGCGACGCCATCGCCGCCGATCCCGCGGAAGCCCGCAATCTCACGGCCCGCGGCAACCTGGTGGCCGTGATCACCAACGGCACGGCGGTCCTGGGACTGGGCGCGATCGGACCGCTGGCGGCGAAGCCGGTGATGGAAGGGAAGGCGGTGCTCTTCAAGAAGTTTGCCGGGATCGACGTCTTCGATATCGAGGTGAATGAGCGCGACCCCGACAAGCTCGTCGATATCATCGCGAGCCTCGAGCCCACGTTCGGCGGCATCAACCTCGAGGACATCAAGGCACCGGAGTGCTTCATCGTCGAGCGCGCGCTGCGCGCACGCATGAAGATTCCCGTCTTTCACGACGACCAGCACGGCACCGCGATCATCGTGGGCGCGGCGGTGCTGAACGGCTTGAAGGTAGTGGACAAGGATCTGAAGGAGGTCAAGCTCGTCGCCTCCGGCGCCGGCGCCGCGGCGCTCGCCTGCCTGAAGCTGCTGGTGGACATGGGGTTGAGCCCCGCCAACATCGTGGTGACCGATATCGCCGGCGTCGTCTACAAGGGCCGCAAGCAGGAGATGGACCCGGAAAAGGAGCTCTTCGCCGTGGAAACGAAGGCGCGGACCCTGGGCGAGGTCATCGCCGGCGCCGACATCTTCCTCGGATTGTCGGCGGGCGGCGTGCTGCAGCCCGCGATGGTGCAGCAGATGGCGAAACGGCCGCTGATACTCGCGCTCGCCAATCCGGAACCGGAGATAAGCCCGGAAGCGGTGAAGGCGGTCAAGCCCGACGCCGTAATGGCGACCGGCCGCTCCGACTATCCCAACCAGGTGAACAACGTCCTGTGCTTCCCGTTCATCTTCCGCGGCGCGCTCGACGTCGGAGCCACCGCGATCACGCGCGAGATGGAACTGGCGGCGGTCAAGGCGATCGCCGAGCTCGCGCAGGCCGAGCAGTCCGACATCGTCGCGCGGGCGTACGGCGAGCAGGACCTGCGCTTCGGGCCCGAGTATCTGATTCCGAGGCCTTTCGACCCGCGCCTGATCGCCCGGGTGGCGCCGGCGGTGGCGCGCGCGGCGATGGAATCCGGCGTCGCCACCCGTCCGATCGCCGATCTCGAGGCCTACCGCCAGCGGTTGAACGAGTTCGTGTACCAGTCCGGCCTCATCATGAAGCCGATATTCACGGCTGCGAAGGGAAGTCCCCAGCGCGTCGTGTACGCCGAAGGCGAGGACGAGCGGGTGCTGCGCGCGGTCCAGGTGGTGGTGGACGAGAGCATGGTACGGCCCACGCTCGTCGGCAGGCCGATGGTGATAGAGGCGCGCATCGCCCGGCTCGGTCTGCGTCTGAAACGCGAGCGCGATTTCGACGTCGTCGATCCCGCCAGCGATCCGCGCTACCAGGAGTACTCGGGCGCCTACCATCGCCTTGCCGAGCGCAAGGGCGTGACCCCGCAGATCGCGCGACTGGAGATGCGCCGCCGCTACACGTTGATCGGCGCGATGCTCATGCACATGGGAGACGCCGACGCGATGCTGTGCGGCGTCGTCGGGCGCTACGACAGCCACCTGCGCTTCATCGATCACGTCATCGGCAGGCGCGCCGGCGTCGGGAACTACGCGGCGATGAACATGCTGCTCCTGCCGAAGCGCACGGTATTTATCTGCGACACCTACGTGAACTACGATCCGTCGGCCGAGCAGATCGCCGAAATGACTGTGCTCGCCGCCGAGGAGATACGTCGGTTTGGCATCGCGCCCAAGGTCGCGCTCCTGTCGCACTCAAACTTCGGCGCCGCGGACACGCCGACCGCGCTCAAGATGCGCAAGGCGCTCGCGATTCTCGCAACGACGGCGCCGGGCCTCGAGGTGGACGGGGAGATGCACGGCGACGCCGCGATATCCGAGGAGACGCGCGGCCGCTCGTTCCCCAACTCCCGCCTGAAGGGAGAGGCGAACCTCCTCGTGATGCCCACGCTGGATGCCGCGAACATCTCCTTCAACCTGCTGAAAACCGCCGCCGGGGAGGACATCACGGTGGGCCCCATGCTGCTCGGCGTCGCGCGCCCGGTGCATATCCTCACGCCCTCGGCGACCGTGCGGCGCATCGTCAACATGACGGCGTTGACGGTCGTGGACGCCGCGGCGCAATGGGCGGGGCAGAAGGGCGTGAACCGTGACTCGTGAGCCGTGGTCCGCGAGCCGTGACGCATGACCCATGACCCATGACGCATGACCCCTCGGAAGGAGGCGCATCATGAAGGCGCCGACGCGAATTGAGCGCGACACCATGGGTGGCATCGAGGTGCCGCAGGACCGCCTGTGGGGCGCGCAGACGCAGAGAAGTCTCCATCACTTCCACTTCCCCGGCGAGACGATGCCGCTCGCGGTCGTGCGCGCGCAGGTGCTGGTCAAGAAAGCCGCCGCTCTCGTCAACATGGCGCTCGGCGTGCTCGACCGGCAGAAGGGCGAGGCGATCGTGAAGGCGGCCGACGAGGCGCTCGCAGGCTCGCTCGACGATCACTTCCCGCTGGTGGTCTGGCAGACCGGCTCGGGCACGCAGACCAACATGAACGTGAACGAAGTGCTCGCGAACCGCGCCTCCGAGATCATGGGAGGCGAGCGTGGCGAGGAGCGCCTCGTGCATCCCAACGACGACGTCAACAAGGGGCAATCCTCCAACGACACTTTCCCGACCGCGATGCACGTCGCGGCGGTGATCGCGCTCGAGCGGGAAGTAAAGCCCGCGGTCCGCAAGCTCCGCGGCACGCTGCACGCCAAGGCGACCGAGTTCGCGGACATCGTCAAGATCGGGCGCACTCATCTCCAGGACGCGACGCCGCTTACGCTGGGCCAGGAATTCTCCGGCTACGTCGCCCAGCTCGGCCACGGGCTCGCGCACGTCGACGCCGCGCTCCCTCACCTGTGCGAACTGGCGCTGGGCGGCACCGCGGTCGGCACGGGGCTGAACGCGCATCCGCAGTTCGCCGTGAAAGTGGCCGAAGAGATCGCGCGGCTTACCGGCCTCCCGTTCGTGACGGCCCCCAACAAGTTCGAGGCGCTCGCCGCGTGCGACGGCGTGGTCTTCGCGCACGGCGCGTTGAAGACGCTCGCCGCCGCGCTGATGAAGATCGCCAACGACATCCGCTGGCTCGCCTCCGGGCCGAGAAGCGGCATCGGCGAGCTCGTCATTCCGGAGAACGAGCCGGGCAGCTCGATCATGCCGGGCAAGGTGAACCCGACCCAATCCGAATCCATGACCATGGCGTGCTGCCAGGTCTTCGGCAACGACGTTGCGGTGAACCTGGGCGGGGCGTCGGGCAACTTCGAGCTGAACGTCTTCCGGCCGATGGTGATCCGCAATTTCCTGCACAGCGCGAAGCTTCTCGCGCATGCGTGCGAGAACTTCAACGACCACTGCGCGGTGGGCATAGAGCCCAATCGCGAGCGCATCGAGCAGTTGATGCGCGATTCCCTGATGCTCGTGACCGCGTTGAATCCTCACATCGGCTACGAGAAGGCCGCCGCCATCGCGAAGAAGGCGCACAAGGAAGGCACGACGCTCAAGGAAGCGGCACTCGCGCTGGGCTACGTGACGGAGCAACAGTTCGACGAGTGGGTGCGGCCGGAAGACATGGTCGGAAAGACCCGATGAACGGCCGACGAACGCCGATGAACGCTGATAAGAGCGAGAATTAGTCCGCACAGTCGCGGCGCCCTGCTTCAGCGCGGCGATCGCTGACGTGATGTCGTTCCTTTACGGAGTCGTATGACGGTCGGCATGGATGTACCGACGTGATGTTGTTCCTTTACGAGTGGTATGACATCCGTCATAAATGACAAATGCCACCCGGGGATCGCAATACTGATCGCGCTCGCGTGCTGCGCCGATTCGGTTCCTCGGCCCTGACGTCGCTGCTCTTCATCTGCATTCTGTGGGTGGTGCACCGGTTTGGCTTGCTGGGCGACGCTCAGTTCTATATTGCCTGTGCCGCGACGATCGCCTGCATCGTTACCTTCTACCTCCTGATTCGCAGCGGATGGAACGAACGCAGGAAGGATCCCAGCCTGTCCGTTCCGATGATGCTGGCGTCCGTTTCGGTCAATACCTACGTTCTGTACTCCATGCCAACGGCGGGCGGGGTTTTCCTGTTGCTCTACCTGGTTTCGCTGCTGTTCGGCGTATTTCATCTGGCGACACAACAGATGTTGCGCGTCGCCGCCGTCATCCTGCTGCTCTATGGATTGGTGATATGGCTGCACTGGCTGCACAGTCCGGGAAGCGCGGATTTACGCGTGGAACTCCTGCAATGGGCGGTGCTCGCCTTCGTGGTGGTGTGGTTCTCGATCATGGTCGGCTACATCCATACGCTGATGGCTCGCGTCGACCAGGCCGAATTCGACGATCTGACAGGGGCGTATACCCGCCGGCGCATCTTCGAGATCCTCCGGCATGAAAAATTGCGCGTCGATCGCGGCGCGGGTCCGCTTTGCGTATGTCTTCTGGATCTGGATAATCTCAAGCGCGTGAACGATATACTGGGCCATCAGGCCGGGGATTTGCAGCTCAAAATGGTCGTGCTGGCAGTGCAGCGCGAGCTGCGGAACATCGACTACATCGGCCGCTACGGCGGGGATGAATTTCTGTTGGTGCTGACGCAGACCCCGTTGGCAGGAGCGCGGGAGTGCGCCGATCGGTTTCGGCGCGCTCTGGAAACCTCGTCCACGAATGAAATAGGCGCCGGACTCGCCGTAACCATGTCCGTCGGGATTACCGAGTATCGAGTGGGGGAAGGCATCGCGCAGACCGTAACCCGCGCGGATGCGGCCCTGTATCGCGCCAAGTCGGGCGGGCGCAATCGAATCGAGTGCGCGCCGATCGGCCGGCTTGCCCAGCCTGCTGCGTAACACGAAAGACGGACCGATGACTGGCAAGCGCGTAGTGGTCGTCACCGGCGCCAACCGTGGCATCGGGCACGAGATCGCGCGCCAGCTTGCGCAGCGCGCGGATCTGCACGTCGTCCTGACCGCGCGCGACGAGAAGAAGGGCAAGGCGGCCGCCGGGAGTCTGGGGGTCGAGTTTCACCCGCTCGAGGTCGACAGCGAGAAGAGCGTCGCGGCGCTCGCCGGGTTTCTCGGCAAGGCCCATGGCCGCTGCGACATGCTCGTCAACAACGCCGGCATTCTCGCCGACCCGCGCGGGTCGCGCGTTCTCGACTCGAAGGTGGAGACGTATCGCGAGACGCTCGCCACCAACGTGCTGGGGCCGCTCATGCTGGCGCAGGCGCTCGTGCCGCTCATGCGGAAGAACCGCTACGGGCGCATCGTCAACGTGTCGAGCGCCATGGGACAGCTCTCGGACATGGGAACGGGCTCTCCCGCCTACCGCATCTCCAAGACAGCGCTGAACGCGCTGACCCTCATACTCGCCGCGGACCTCTCCGGCAGCGGCATCCTGGTGAATTCGATGTCCCCGGGATGGGTGAGGACCGGCATGGGCGGCTCGGGCGCGCCGCGCTCGGTGGAGCAGGGCGCGGACACCGCGGTCTGGCTCGCGACGCTGCCGGACAATGGGCCGACGGGCGGGTTCTTCAAGGATCGCAAGCCTATACCTTGGTAAGGCGTGACCAGTGACCAGTGACCAGTGACCAGTGACAACAGTTGCGAACATTGCCGTGGCGCTCGTGGCGCTGTTGCACGTCTACTTCCTCGTGCTGGAGATGTTTCTGTGGGACAAGCCGTTCGGGAGGAAGACCTTTGGACTGACTCCGGAATTCGCGGCGGCTTCGAAGTCGCTTGCGGCGAACCAGGGCCTTTACAACGGGTTTCTGGCCGCGGGCCTGATCTGGGGACTCATCCTTGGCGCGGCGGGAGGCCCGGTCAAGATCTTCTTTCTCGCCTGTGTCGTGATCGCGGGTGTCTTCGGCGCGCTGACTGCCAGCCGCAAGATCCTGTGGGTCCAGGCGCTGCCCGGCGCCATCGCTCTGTTCCTGGTCTGGCTTTCACCCTGATGCAAAAACCGTTCGCCCTGAGCACGAAACGCATTTCTCCGGCTTTGGCAGTCCGTAGTTGCCGCCGCCAGCGCGGCCGTCCTACACTGGTCATTGGTCACTGGTCACCGGTCACTCGACGCCAGCGCCCCAGCGCAAGGAGACTCCATGAACCACCGTGAAACCCTGCCGAGCAGGGGTATCTCGCGCAAGGACATGATGAAGCGGGTCGCGCGCTTCCGGAAGCTGAAGGGCAGCGACGGCGGCCTGCCCGACAGCCGGATGCCGGGCTGCGAGCGCACGCTCTACAACGTGATCGGGTTCCAGCCGCCGAAGACCGAGGCGAGCGGCAGGCAGTCACCCGTCGGCACCCGGGCCTCGCGCATGGCGGCGATCAGGATCTCCGAGGGCTTCAACCTGGGATATTGCCGCGCGCTGCCGGGCAAGGGTCCCATGCTGCACAACCACGATACCAACGAGACATTCATCGCGATGACCGGCACCTGGCGCGCGAGCTGGCTGAATCCCCGGGGCAGGCTGGAGCACGTGGACCTGAAGCCGCTCGACCTGATCTCGTTCCCGCCGGGCGCGATACGCCGGTTCATGAACGTCACCAGGGGTCCGAAGAACAAGTCGTCCATCCTGATGTTCGTGATCGGCGGCAACGCGCCCAGTGCCGAGTTCACCGTTGACTCGATGCGAAGGATCGAGACCGCGGGGCTCCTCCCGGGAAAAGGCGGAAGGCGGAAGACAGGAAGCAGACGATAAGCCCTGCACCAATAGCATACACTTGCGCCTTCGGATTTCCGAAGGTGTTCTTCTGCGCCTCCTTTCGTTGCCGTCCCTGACGGTACGCCGTACAGCATGAGCCAGTCCCCGCCGCCGGCGGGCAGCGCGCCGCCGCGCTCCTTCGCGGCGCTGCGCCATCCCGGCTTCCGTCCCTACTTCGTGACCACCGCGCTCGCCATGATGGGCGACAACATCGAGCACGTGATCACCTACTGGATCATGTTCGAGAAGTTCCGGTCCCCGGCGCTGGGCGGCTTCGCGGTGCTCTCCCACTGGCTGCCTTTCCTGCTGTTCTCGGTCTACTTCGGCGCGCTCGCGGACCGCTACGATTGCCGCCGGCTCGTCCAGTTCTCGCAGGTACTGTTCATGGGCGTGTCCCTGGCATGGGCCGCGCTGATCTACACCGACACGCTGCAGATGTGGCACGCGGCGGTGCTTCTCGTCATTCACGGCGTGGCGGGCGTGCTGTGGGGGCCCGCGACCCAGGTGCTGATACACGATCTCGTCGGTCGCGCGGAGATCGTGAGCGCGGTGCGGCTGTCGGCGACGAGCCGCCAGCTGGGCATACTGCTGGGTCCCGCGGTGGGCGGCGGATTGCTGATCGCGCTGGGGCCGGTGTGGGGCCTGCTCGCGAACGCGCTGTTCTATCTCCCGCTCGTGTGGTGGGTGGCCAGGGCCCCGCATGGGGGCGAGCGCCGCCGGGAAGAGGCCGCCGGTGCGCGCCGCGGCGGATTGGGCGATGCGTGGACCACCATGAAGGAGGTCTCGGGCAACCGGACCCTGCTCGCCATGATTCTGCTCGCCGGCATATCGTCGCTGCTGGTCGGCAACGCATTCCAGGCGCAGATGCCGGAGTTCGCGCACGACCTCGACGCCGATAAGGCCGATGCCCACTACCACTACACGGCCCTGCTGTTTGCCGGCGCGGCGGGAGCGCTGACCGCCGGCATAGTCCTGGAGGCGCGCAGCCTGCTCAAGGCGTCGCCGCGCGCCGCGATCGTCCTCTCCATGCTGTGGTGCCTGAGCCTGACCGGCTTCGCGGCGACGACGAGCTATCCTCTCGCCGTGACGCTCATGTTCACAGCCGGCTTTCTCAACCTCTCGTTCGTGTCCATGGCCCAGGCGCTGGTGCAGCTCGAGGCGCCGGGGCACCTGCGCGGGCGAGTGATCGGGCTCTTCTACCTCGCGAACAGCGGCCTGCGCGCTTTCAGCGGAATCACCGTCGGCATCCTCGGCAGCCTGATAGGCATACACTGGTCGCTCGCGTTGAGCGCTCTCGTGCTGCTCAGCATCACCGTCGTTCTGCTCACGCTCTCGATCCGGACGGGATGACAGCCGTCAGGGGTCAGGGGTCAGGCGGAAGGCGAAAGGCGAGGGGGCAACGCCAAGAGCGCGAAGGACCGCAGAGGCGAATTAACAGCTTCAACGCCAAGGACGCAAATACGCAAAGGAATGCGCGAATCCCAAATACGATGATTACGGGTCACCGGTCACTGGTCACCGGTCACGCACGGCGGCTGATCGCTGCCGCGCTCTGCCTGCTCCTCGCCGGCTGCGGCGTGATCCAGATCGGCGTGTCGAACAGCCCGGACTGGTGTCCCAACAGGGACAGCAAGGGGTGTCTCTGACCTAAAGAGCGTCTCAGATGAAGCGTCGCAGATAAGACGTCTCAGATGAAGCGTCTCAGATAGAGCGTGCCAAGTGAAGTGCGCCAGGCAAGACGTTGCTGACGATCTGGATTCAAGCACGCCTTATCTGAGACGCCCTATCTGGGACGCAGTACCTGAGACGCTGTTGAGCGAGCGGTTAACTCGCTTTCAGCCCGATCATCCGCACGACCCTGGAGAAGGTCTCGATCTGCGAGCGGATGATGCGGTCGTGCTCGTCGGGCGTGGTGGGGGCGAGGTGGAAGCCCAGCGCCTGCAGTCTTTCCTTTACCTCGGGCAGCGCGAAGATGCGCCCGACCTCCGCGCTGATACGCTCGCGGACTGCACGCGGCGTGCCGGCCGGCGCCAGGAGCGAGTGCGATCCATCGCGGCCGAACTCGGGGAGCGCCTCGGCCAAGGGCGGCACGTCCGGCAGGAGCGGCGAGCGCTGCGGCGTGCTGACCGCCAGCGCGGTCAACCGGCCATCCTTGATGAGCGGCAGCGCGGCGCCCAGTCCGACGAGGCAGAAGTGCACGCGTCCCCCCAGCACCTCCAGCAGCGCTTCCGGGGTGCCCTTGAATCCCACGTGCACGGCCTTGATGCCGGCAGCGAAGCGGAAGCGCTCGGCGTTGATGTGGGTGCTGCTGCCCGCGCCGCCGGAGCTGAAGAAGATCTTGCCCGGCCGCGCCTGCGCGTACGCGATGAACTCCTTGACCGTTTTTACGCCGAGCGCCGGCTGCACGATCAGCGCGCTGGTGCTGTAGCCGAGCTGGGTGACGCCCGCGAAGTCCTTGAGGGGGTCGAACGGCAGGCTGGTGTTCAATACGGCGCCGATGGCGAACTGGGCTGAGATGAGGAGCAGCGTGTGGCCGTCGGGCCGCGCCTTGGCCACGATGTTCGCGGAGATCATGCCGCTGCCGCCCGAGCGGTTCTCGATCACCACCGGGTGTCCGAAGGCGTCGGCCATCTTCGGCTGGATCGTCCGCGCCAGTATGTCGCTCGGGCTGCCCGCGACGCCTGAGACCAGGCGAACCGGCCGCACCGGATAGTTCTGCCCGGTCTGCGCGTGCGCGGGATACGCTGCCGCGACGAGGATGCCGGCAGCGACCAGGATTCCGAAGCCGGCGAATCGCATGGCACGCATGCGCGCCATGCTAACAAAATAAAAACCCCCGCTGTGCGGGGGGTTTTTTCAGGCGGGAACGGGTTCTTCCCGTGTGGGCTCCGGCACCCGGGGCGGTGCTGTCTCCATCGGCTTCGTCAGCTTGTCTGCGCTTTCCCTAATGCGACGCGCTTCCTCGCTTTCGGCTATGTCCTGCATCCAGTCGTATTCGTAACACATGACGCAACTCTCCTTTGGAAACGGGTGAAACGTGAGTCGCTCCTGCTTTTGTGCTTTCAACTTGTGAGCGGATGCTACGCCCCGCGCCGGTGCGATTCAATGCCCGATCATTGGCAGGCTGTAGCGATTTCGTGTCAGACGGATTGCGGGCGGAGTCTCCGCCCAGCGCTCGTGCCCGTTGATTTGAAAAGCAAACTCTGCGGATCGCCGTTCTCTTTGGTGTTAGCATTGGTTGTGGCAATGACCCCTTCCTTTGTCTCTCCGCCCAAGGGCGACATCCATCACCTCGCGCGCCTGGGACGCTTCCTGGTTCCGTACCGCTACCGGCTCGCCGTCGCGCTCTGTGCGCTCGTCGTCGCGGCAAGCTGCGTGCTGGTGCTGGGGCAGGGGCTGCGGCACGTGGTGGATGCCGGTTTCGGCAGCGGCGACCCGCGTCTCCTCAACGCGGCGCTCGCGGCGATCATCGCGGTTGCCGTGATTCTCGCCGGCGCGACGTGGGTGCGCTTCTATCTCATGATGAGCGTGGGCGAGCGCATCATCGCCGATCTGCGCAACGCGGTGTTCAGGCACGTGCTGACGCTTTCGCCGGCGTTCTTCGATTCCGCGCGCACCGGCGAGATCGGCTCGCGCCTCACCAACGACACCGAGCAGATCCGGCAGGTCATCGGCTTCGGCGTCTCGATGCTCCTGCGCAACTCCCTGATGATGCTGGGCGCGCTGGTGCTCCTGTTCCTCACGAGCCCCAAGCTTGCCGCCCTGATAGTGCTCGGCGTGCCGGCCACGGTGGTGCCTATCCTCGTCATGGGGCGCCGCGTGCGGCGGCTCTCCCGTGTCAACCAGGACCGCGTGGCCGACGTGTCCTCGCACATAGACGAGTCGCTGCACGAGATCCGGACGGTGCAGGCCTACGTGCACGAGGAACGGACGCGCTCGCAGTTCTCGGCGGCGGTCGAAGCGGCATTCGGCGCGGGCCTGCACCGCGTGCGCGTGAAAGCGTGGCTCATCTCGATCGTGTTGCTGATCGGCTTCTCCGCGGTCGGCGTGATCCTCTGGATCGGCGGGCACGACGTGTTCGCGGGGCGGCTCACCGCGGGGCAGCTGTCGGCCTTCATCTTCTACGCGGTCATCGTCGCGAGCGGGGCCGGCACGGTTTCCGAAGTGTGGGGAGAGATCCAGCGCGCGGCCGGCTCGACCGAGCGGCTGATGGAGCTGCTCGATACGCGCCCCGCGCTCGAGATCGCGCAGCCGCCGATCCGGTTGCCTGCGCGCGTGACCGGCGCGATCCGCTTCGACGAGGCCGCGTTCGCCTATCCGGCGCGCCCCGAGACGATGGCGCTCGGCCCCGTTTCGTTCACCATAGACCCCGGCGAGCGCGTCGCGCTGGTCGGGCCCTCGGGCGCGGGGAAGTCCACGGTGTTCGCGCTCATCCTCCGCTTCTACGATCCCGCGTCGGGGCGCGTTCTGCTCGACGGCGCGGACCTGAGGCATTGCGACCCGCACGAGGTGCGCCGCTCGGTCGCGCTCGTTCCCCAGGACCCGGTGATTTTCGCGGCGAGCGTCACGGAGAACGTGCGCTTCGGCCGGCCGGATGCCTCCGACGCCATGGTGCGCGAAGCGTGCGAGGCCGCGCACGCGCGGGAATTCATCGATCGCCTGCCGCAGGGTTACGACACCGATCTTGGCGAGCGGGGCGTGAAGCTCTCCGGCGGCCAGCGCCAGCGCATCTCGATCGCCCGGGCGCTGCTGGCCGATCGCCCGGTACTGCTGCTCGACGAGGCGACGAGCTCTCTCGATGCGGAGAGCGAGCGCCAGGTCGCCCTGGCGCTGGAGCGGTTGTCACGCGGGCGCACGACGCTCGTCATCGCACACCGGCTTGCCACGGTGAGGAACGCGAACCGCATCATCGTCATGGACCGCGGCCACGTGCACGCCGTCGGCACGCACGCGGACCTCCTGCGCGCGGACGGGCTGTACGCGCACCTCGCGCGGCTCCAATTCGCAGCGTGACCACGCCGCGAATTGCCGCCGCGGTGACGAGCTTCGCAGTGATGAGCTACGCGGTAACGACTTTACCGACAGCTGATGTTTAGCTCCGCGCAGTTCGTCACCGTGGAACTCGTCACCATGAAATTCGTCACCGCGACGCTCGTCACAACGCTGCCGTCAGAGCGGCAACGCTCTCAACGGCAGCGCGGGTAGCGGCAAGGGCTTGCCGTCGCCCACGCCCGTGCGCGCGACGTTCATGACCATCGCCAGCATCGTGTAGTAGCCGACGATGCTGATGAGGTCGACCAGTCCCGGCTCGCCGAACTTCGCCACCGCGCGCACGTAGGTCGTGTCGGAGAGGCCCTTCGTGTTGATGAGCTCCGTCAGGGTGTCGTAGACGAGCTCTTCATCTTCCGCCATGCCCGTCGGGCGCCGCCCCTCGGCGACGGCGTCGGCGATCTCGCGCTTCAACCCCGCCTCCAGCGCCTGCCGGTAGTGCGCCCACCACTCGAACTGCTGCGACCATGCCCGCGCGCCTATGATGGCGGCGAATTCGCCGAGCCGCTTGTCGAGCGGGCACACGAAGCGGATGTACTCGCCCACTTTCTGCACGCGGCGCATCAGGTCCGGGCTCCGCAGGAAGGCGACGAACGGCCCCTTCACTTCGCCCCGCGGGCCTGCTTTCAACTCCGCGGCCGCCTTTTTCTGGTCCTCGGTCATCTTCCCTTCCGGGATTTCCGGCATACGTTCGGGGGCGATCTGGAATCGTGCTTCGCTGCCTGTGGTCATCGGACTCTTCCCGGTGATGTTTGAAGAGCGCATCTTACATCGCCGCCATCGTAGAATGGCGGCGCGGAGGGGAGATGGGCGCGACGATAGCCTTCTGGAAGACCACCCACATCCTGAGCGCGGCGATCCTGCTCGGCACGGGGCTGAGCATCGCGTTCTTCTGCTGGTTCGGCTATCGCAGCGCGCTGCGCTCAGGAGAGATCGCGGTGCTGCGCTTCGCCCTGCGGTGGACGGTGATCGCGGACGCGTGCCTCATCGCGCCCGCGGTCGTGTACCAGCCGGTGAGCGGCCTCGTGCTCATGAGGAGGATGGGCTGGCCCATGTTGAGCCCATGGTCCGAGGCAGTCTGGGTGCTCTTCATGCTGGTCGGCGCGTGCTGGCTGCCGGTCGTCGCGATCCAGGTTTGGTTGCGCGACGAGGCACAGCGCGCAGAATCGGTCGCGTCGTTGTCACCCCGATTTCATCGCCGGTTCCGGAGCTGGTTCGCGCTCGGCGTGCCCGCATTCAGCGCGGTGATCGCGCTCTTCTATCTGATGGCGGCGAAGCCGCTGGCAGTCGGGTAAAGCCTCACCGCCAAGGGCGCGGGGGACGCGGAGGAAGGCGCAGGAAAGCTTTACCGCGAAGGACGCAAAGGGATCAAAATAAATTCAAACCCAAGGACGGACGCGAAGACAACGCCAAGCGCGGTAATGGCTACGCGTCGGCACGGATAGACTGGCCCACCGTCGTGAGTCGTTGAGACCGAATAGAGCCAAACCGGTGGGTGTCAACTAGAATGTCAAATAACAAGTCAACTAATTTGTCACCTAACAGAAGTTAGACCGCGCACGGATGTCGAATGCGAGTGCTGGTCATTGGGGCTTCAGGTTCAGGGACCACGACGCTGGGTCGCGCCCTCTCTAGAGAGTTAAAAATCGCGTTCTTCGACGCGGACGATTACTTTTGGCTGCCGACCGAGCCGCCGTACCAACAACAACGAGATCCGAGCGCTCGGCTTTCACTCCTCGTCGCAGACTTGGCCAAAGTGCCACACTCCGTTACCTCCGGTTCCGTCATAAATTGGGGCGGAGCACTCGAGGACTCCTTTTCGTTGATTGTCTTTCTGACTCTTCAGCCTCAACTGCGGCTCGCCAGGCTACGCGAACGAGAGATTGCTCGCTTTGGCCGAGCGGACTCGACGTTTCTCGAATCAGCAGCGCAATACGACGAAGGCTGCCTTGATGAAAATAGCCGAATAGGTGACGAGAGGTGGTTGACTAAACAGTCGTGTCCCGTTCTTCGTATTGAGGGCGATGTCTCAGTTCCGGAAAGGGTCGCGCGCGTGGCGAATGCGCTCTCTAACCTGCACTTGCAGCCGACCGCTTCGGCAGCGGCTGAAGTGCATCGTTAGTCCCTCTCCCGTGGTACGAGGCGAGGGAGCGTTTTTCCTCCGTTCTTGCCATTCCATACTTGGCGTTGTCTTGGCGTTCGCTCTGGGGGTGGATTTTATTTCTCGTTCCCTTCGCGCCCCGGCCCGCGGAGGGCGGAGCAGTGCCTGCGCCCATGGGCGTAGGTGCGCCCCGGCCTCGGTCTCCGGAACGGTGGTGCGGGACGGGGCGCAGAGCCGCTGCGTCGCATATGCCTCCACTTTCCGGGGCTGCTCGCTGCTCCCGCACCCTGCTGCGCACACCGAGTCGCAGCGGCACCCCGGAGCGGGCCAAGCGCGCGGGATCACTCCGCGGACCTCGTGCGCGCCTTTGCGGTCGCATCCCCATGAATGGGGCCCCTGCTCAACGCTCCGGCGCGCCGTCCTCCGCGGTGAAGCTTTTGTCCTAGCGGATACCGGACTACAACGGAAACTGCGCCAGCGGCGGGGACTTTCCGTCCGGGACCTGCGTGCGCGCGACGTTCATCTGCAGGCCGATCAGCTGGTAGTAGCCCACCATGCCGACGATATCGACGACACCAGGCTCACCGTACTTCGACACAGCGCGCTCATAGGTCGCATCGCAAACGCCCTTTGTCGCCAGCAGCTCGCTCACCAACTCGTAGGCGATCGCCTCGTCCGGCGCCAGTGTTTGCGGCCGCCGGCATTCCGCGATGGCCTCGATCGTCTCGGCCTTCAGGCCCGCTTCCAGGGCCTGCTTCGAGTGGGCAAACCACTCGAACTGCTGGGTGAGGTGCCGCGCGGTCATGCACGTCACCAGCTCGATGATGCGCTTGTCGAGCGGGCACCTGAAGCGCAGGTACTCGCCGACGCGCTGGGCACGCTCAAGGAGTTCGGGGCTGCGGAGCATTACTGCGAAAGGGCCTCCGCGCATCGGACCGCGCGGGCCGGCGGCGATGTCCGCCATGATTTTCTTCTGTGCGTCGGTGAGCTTCTCGGGCGCAATGGGGCCCATGCGCTCGCCTCGGGATGCCGCCATGGTGTTTCCTCCGATCGAAAAAGTGGAGGCATCTTACGCCAGTACGCCTCCTGTATCATGCGACGCAACTCGTGGAGGCAGGCGTGGAGAAGAGCAGGCGAAAAGGCCGGCCCGAGCGCATTCGCGTTTCCCTGTGGGACGACGCGGCGGGCTCGATTCCGCTCGCGCTGCCCGAGCGCCGCACCTGGCCCGCGGGACTCATGCTCCTGGCGTTCTTTGCGATCTTCGCGGGCATAGCCTGGGTCTCCTTTCTCAAAACGCAGCTGCATTCGGTGCGGGGCGTTTTCGACCTGATGGCCGTCCTGTTCGAGGTGTTATGGCTGCTCGGATGGTCCGTCGGGGTGGTGATTTTCGGGCTGCTGGGCGCGCTCTTCCTCTTCTACCGGGAGTCGGCACGGCTGCAGAACGGGCGGCTCGTTCACGTGCCGCGGCTCGGGCCGTTGAAGATCATCGTCGAGTACGACCTGGCGCGCGTGCGCAATCTGCACTTCGAGAAGAAGGGCGAAGGCGTGAGGATCCGTTTCGATTATGGCGAGGGCACCGCCGGACTGGGCGATATCATGTCCGAGCCGGAAGCCGGGAATCTGATCGAGCTCATCGAGAGCGCCATCCCTTTCGGAGCGAGGGCGGAGCCGGCGCCGAAATCTCGGGAGCAGGGGGAACCGCAGGCGGATGGCACGCAACCGCCGCCGCCTCCCGTCGTTGCGGCGCCATCGCCCGCGTCACCGTCGGTGATCGCCCTGGTGCTGGCGAACCTCCTGCCGCTGGCGGGCGTGCTGTCCTACGGGTGGGATACCGCCAGCGTGGTCGTCCTGTACTGGGCGGAGAGCGCGGTCATCGGCTTCTACACCGCCATCAAGATCGCGATCGTGGGGAAGGTCGGCGCCGTTTTCGCCGTGCCCTTTTTTATCGGCCATTTCGGCGGGTTCATGGCGATTCATTTCCTGTTCATCTACGCACTGCTCGTGCGCGGGCCGGAGGCGCGCGGTCCCGAACCGGGCGCTCTGGAGGCACTGCTCGCGATCTTCGTGCCCGTCTGGCCCGCGCTTGCCGCGCTCTTTCTGAGCCACGCGGTGTCGTTCGCGACGAATTTTCTCGGCTGCCGCGAGTACGTGGGTGAAACCGTGGGCGGTCTCATGAGTGCGCCCTACCGGCGCATCCTGCTCATGCAGGTCACGCTCATCGTCGGCGGATGGGTCGTGCTGGCCCTGAAAAGCCCGGTGCCGGTGCTCGTGCTGCTCGTCCTGCTCAAGATCGTGCTGGACGTCAGGACGCACCGCAGGGAACACGGACAAGCTTCGCAGTGACGACGCTCACGTACGCTCGCTGGTGACGAGTTTCACGGTGACGAGCTTCGCAGTGACGAGCGCTGCGGTGACGAGTTTCACGGTAACGAAGACGCATGACCCCTGACCCATGACGTCAGTTTCGTCACCAGCGAGCGTGAGTGAGCGTCATCACCGCGGCGCGCATCAGACCTGCGCGACGACGTGAGCCCCGAAGGTCTTCTCGTGCTGGGTTTGGCAATGGATGCAGCGCGTCGCGACGGGATAAGCCCGCAGGCGCTGGTAGCCGATGTCGTCGCCGCACTCGACGCATTCGTCGATCGCGCCGTCCGCGAGGCGCTTGCGCGCCTTTTCGATCTGGCGCAGCTCGCGCGCGTAGCGCTCCAGGTGAAGGTAGCTCAACTCCTCGATCGTGGTGGCCACCGACTCGTCGCCGGCGTCGTACACGGTTCCGGCCAGGTCCGAGAACGATTCTCTTTCCATTTGCGGTCCCGCCGCCTGGAGCTGGCTCTGGATGTCCCGATGGAACGTATCGAGCCGGCTTGCGATCTCCGAATTCTGCATCGAGTTCAGCGCCACTATTCTCTCCTCGTAATGTTTTCGAACGCGTCACAGTTTGCATGCAATTGAAGTCAACCGCATGACGGCATTTTCCGCTTTTCGGGTCGGTGTGCCGCCTACAGGGCGTCCGGCCCGGCGCCGGGGACATCGGGATTACGGCAGGAAACGGCAAAACAAAAGCGCCGCCCGGGGGCGGCGCTTCGTGTCCGGCGTGATCGGTTGTATATCCGGCCTAGCGATTACTGGTCACCGGTCACTGGTCACTGGTCACATTCTTATTGCAGGGGCGAGAACGCCGAAGGCATAACCACCTTGTTTTCCTGCTGGTGCAGGTTGTAGCCGCGGCCGCCGGACTTCTTGGCGAGCTCGGAGGGGGGCCAGTTGCCGCCAGCGCGCAGCTCGTTCCTGATCTTCACCCGGTCGTCGAGCGACTTGTACGGCCAGATGTGAATGAACTTGGAGAGCGCGCCGAGATCGGTGTAGCCGCACGTGACGATCGGGCTGACCTTGAGACGGCCCGGGAGCGCAGCTTCCCAGGTCTTCTGGATGACCGGCAGCTCGCCGCCCTTGTAGGTATAGGTGCGGATCTCGAAGTACGGCCCCACATTGCCGGGCTTGATTTCCGGGGCGAAGGAGAAAGGATGCAGGATGTCCGACTGTTGGCTGACGATGAATTCCCCGATCTTCGGCGGCCAGACGCCGTCCTTCACAGCGGCGGCGCGGATCTTGTCGCGCTCGGCGAGATCCTTGTAGCCCCAGACGTGGATGATCTGGTTGAGCGGCCCGATCTCGGTATGCCAGAACGCGGCCAGCTCCGAATACTTCTTCCTCGCTTCATAAGCTTCGCCGAAGCGCTTCTCGACCTCGGGGACTGATTGCGGCTGGACGCCGTAGGTCCTGATTTCATAGAGCATAGTGCAGTCCTTTTCAGAAGTGGAACGATGTTGGGAGAGCGGTTTGCCGCGATGCGAGCCGGCGTTCCCGGACGGCCACTCTACTGCTAAGCGCGGCCGCTTACCAGTGGCCATACTGTGAACGTCCGCCACGTGACGACGGATGGGGGATGGGGCTGTTCTGGCGTAAGATGGTTTGCGCAGTACTTCGACGCATATTCCGGGGGTTGCGTCTCCCGCCGTCTGGACGCGGCCCCCCGCTGATTCAGCACGCGGGCGGCTGCACGTTCCGGGAGGGGTACATGGGCCGCAAGATTCAGTCTCCGCGGGCGCCGCAGGCGCTCCCGCCGTCCGGGCAATCCAGCGACGGATTACCCGCCAAGATAGACCGCCGCGGGTTCCTCGCGCGAGGCGCCGGCATCGCGGGTGCAGCCGCGGCGGGAATCGCACCACAAGCTGCCGCCCAGGATGCCACGGCGGTGCCGCCGTGGATGCAGACCATGGGCACTCCCATGCGCGGCTACGGGAATCCATCGAAGTTCGAAGAGAAGGTGCTGCGCGTGGCGGCGTCGGGGTACGCGAAGGTCACGCCCGGCGCCGGCGCGTCGCGCACGCCGCTCCAGGCGCTCGAAGGAACCATCACGCCGAGCGGCCTCCATTTCGAGCGTCATCACAACGGCGTGCCGACCATCGACCCGGCGCAGCACCGGTTGATGATCCACGGGCTCGTGAAGAAGCCACTCGTCTTTACGGTGGAGTCGCTCGAGCGCTACCCCATGACGAGCCGCATCTGCTTCGTGGAGTGCGCGGGGAACAGCGGCCCGAACACCGTCAACCCGAAGCCGCCGCAGGCGACCGCGCAGGCCATACACGGACTGGTGAGCTGCAGCGAATGGACCGGTGTGCCGCTCGCGCTGCTGCTCAACGAGGCGGGCGTCGAGGCGGGCGCGGACTGGCTGCTCGCCGAAGGGGCGGATGCGGCGGCCATGGGCCGCAGCGTGCCGCTCGCCAAAGGTCTCGACGACGCCATGCTTGCGCTCTATCAGAACGGCGAGCGCTTGCGGCCCGAGCAGGGCTACCCCGTGCGATTGCTGCTGCCGGGATGGGAAGGGAACATGAACGTGAAGTGGCTGCGGCGCATCAAGGTCACGCGCGGTCCGACGCATACCAAGGACGAGACCTCGAAGTACTCCGACATGGTCCCCGGCGGCAAGGCCCTGCAATTCACCTTCGCGATGGGAGTGAAATCGGTGATCACGCGACCGTCCTTCGGCGGGAAGCTCGCCGGCCCCGGCTTTCACGAGGTGAGCGGTATCGCATGGTCCGGCGCCGGCCGGATTCGCCGCGTGGACGTAACGCTCGATGGCGGCGCAACGTGGAAGGAAGCGGTACTTCAGGGTCCGATCCTTTCCCGGAGCCTGACGCGCTTTCGCCTGCCCTGGGACTGGAACGGCGGGCAGGCGGTGATCGCGAGCCGCGCGGTCGACGAGAAGGGAAGCGTCCAGCCGACGCGCGCGGCGTGGCTCGCGGAAATGGCGCAGCCCGCCCGCTACCACAATCATTCCATCCAGGCCTGGGAAGTCGCTGCCGACGGGAGCATCGCCAATGTATTCATATAAGAGCGCGATCGCGGGAGCGGTGGCAGCGGCATTGGCGGCTGCCTGCGCCACGACGAGCGAGGAAACACGGACGCCGATTACCGGACCGGCGCTCGGTCGCGCGGCTACCGCCCAGGAAATCGCGGCCTGGGACATCAGCATCCCGCCAAGCGGCGCCGGCCTGCCCGCCGGCAGCGGCACGCCCACACAGGGCGAGGCGGTGTACGTCGCGCAATGCCAGGCGTGCCACGGAGAAAAAGCCGCAGGCAAGCCGGCCGACGCGCTCGTCGGCGGCATCGGCAGCCTCGGAACCGCCGCGCAGATCATGACGGTGGGCAGCTTCTGGCCGTACGCGACGACGTTGTTCGACTACACCCGGCGCGCGATGCCTACGACGAAGCCACAATCACTCACCAACGACCAGGTGTACGCCGTGACGGCCTATATCCTGTTCCTGAACGGCATCATTCCGGAGAACGCCGAGATGAACGCGCAGACGCTGCCGCAGGTAAGGATGCCGAATCGCGACGGGTTTATCGACAGGTCGGGGGTGCCGCGTTGATGAGGCGGCTCAGCTGAAGCGGTGCAGCTGAAGCGGTGCGGATAAGGCGGTGCGGATAAAGCGGTGCGGATAAGGCGGTGCGGATAAAGCGGTGCGGATAAAAGCGGTTCAAGTAAGGCGGTTTTGGAGTTGGTCTATCTGAGCCGCAGTATCTGAACCGCAGTGTCGGGATCGCAGTATCTGGACCTGCAGTATCGGGACCGCAGTACCTGAACCGCAGTATCCGAACCGCCCTATCCGGACCGCCATTCTAGTGTGGCGGTCGAATGCCGGCTTCCTTGAGTATCTTGTCCCAGCGCGCCGTCTCCGTGCGCAGCATCGCTCCGAAATCCGCGGGCGTGGAGGGGGCCGCTTCCGCGCCCATGGCGAGCAGACGCTCCTGGAAGGCGGCATCCTTCAACACCTTCGTGACCGCAGTATTGATCCGGGAGACGATTTCCGCCGGTGTCCCGCGCGGCGCCAGCAAGCCGTACCATCCCGTCAGATCGTAGCCCGGGACCGTCTCGGCGACCGGAGCCATTCCCGGCGCGAGCGGCGTGCGCGCTGCCGAGGTGATAGCAAGGGCCCGGACCTTGCCGCTCTTGAGGTATGCAGGGACGCCGGGAGCGGCCACGCAGCCGAGGTGGATCTGGCCGGAAAACATGTCCGTCATGGCGAGCGGGCTGCTCTTGTACGGAACGTGGACGAGGTCGATACCCGTCATTCGCTTCAGCAGCTCGACGCACAGATGCCCGGAGGATCCGTCTCCGCCGCTCGCGTAGAACAGCTGGCCGGGCCGCGCCTTGGCGAGCTCGATGAATTCCGCCATGTTCTTCGCCGGCACCGCAGCGCTCGCGACGAGCACGAACGTCGTCGTGGCGACGAATCCCACCGGCGCGAATTCCCGCGACATCGCGAACTTCCCGTGCAGCAAGGTGCTGATCAACTGTGTCTGCGTGCCCAGCCACAGCGTGTAGCCGTCGGGAGCGGCGCGGGAGGTTGTCTCGGCGCCGATCAGGCCGCTCGCGCCCGGGCGCGTATCCACCACGATCTGCTGGCCCCACGCTTCGGTCAGCTTCGCGCCGAGGTGGCGCGCGATGATGTCGGGCGCGGAGCCCGTGACGGAAGCGACGACCATGCGGACGGGACGGACAGGATACGTCGGCGCGGCGCTCGCTGCCGCTGCCCAGAGCGCCGAGCAGACAAGGATGAAGGCGGAAGGATGAAGGATGACCCGAAAACCACCCCGCTGGCTCGGCTTTGTGACAGGGCTTTTCATGGGGAGCCAGTCATCCTTCCACGTTCATCCTTCTATTTTCGTAGCGCCCATGATGCCAGCCGAGCGAAACGATCAGGTCACTGCTGCCGGAACTCTCTCCGTCGCCCCGATCGCCTCGTTGACCCGCGGCATGACCTCGTTCGCCATCAATTCCATGGAGCGCTTCGTGAGCGCCGGGTCCACCCAGTCCATTCCCGCGTAGACGAGCTCGCCGAAATCACCCGCCACCTCGCGCAGCTTCAGGATTTCGTCCACCACTTTGTTGACGGTGCCGTAGATCACCTGGTTGTCGAGGATGTAGTCCTCGGTGAGAGTGGAGTCCGGCTGCGACTGGTCGGTCTTGAACACGCCATGCCGCTTGCCGCGCATCATCTTGTGCAGCAGCATGCGCCAGTAATAGCGGTACGGGCTTTGCGGATCGTCGCGTCCGTAACGCCGGGCTACCTTCTCGTCGTCCGCGACGAAGATGGTGCGGGCGATGCGCCAGTCGGCAGGATCCGCCGTCTGGCCGGCTTTGCGCTTGCCCTCGGAATAGTTGGCCCAATGGCTCGGCAGCCATTTCGCGAGCAGGAAGTTGGCCGAAAGCGGATGGAAGTCGCGCTCGCCCATCGCGAGCGCGCCCTTGGAATACGGCGTCAGCACCGTGCCCACGATCTCGGGGCGCGGCTTCTGGAACGGCTTGTAGAGGTGACCTCTGCCGTATTCGAGGTCGCTGGTCTTCGCTACCGAAACCTTGTAGCGATTGTTCGGGAACTCGATGTCGTACGGCGTTTCGCGCTCCCAGATCGCGAGGATGACCTCGATCGCCTCGGCGAACATCTTGTTGCGGTCCTGGTCCAGGTTGCCGAGCGCTTCGGCGTCGCACGCCAGCGCGCCGGCGCTGATGCCGAAGATGAAGCGGCCCCGCGCGAGGTGATCGAGCATCGCGGCGTGCGAGGCGATCAGGACGGGATGCATTTGGGACAGGTTGGACGTGCCGGTACCGAGCTTGATCGTCTTCGTGTCGCTCACAAGCGTTGCGAGGAACATCATGCTGCTCACGATGTTCTCGCTCTTTTCCGTGAGGTGCTCGCCGACGAAAGCGTCGTAAAAGCCCAGCCGGTCCGCGAGTATGATGGCCTCGCGGTCCTCGTGCAGGGTCTCGGTGGGGCTGCGCTCCATGGGGTGGAGCGGCATGGTGAAGTAGCCCAGGCGCATGCAGAAATCTCCCGAATCGTATGGCTATGGCTATCCGATGATACTCACGACCCGTCCCGGGTTGGTCAACCGCGGGAAGAAACTGTTTGTCCGGAACGGCGACGGCCGCGCGCGCTGCCGGACTTGCGCGGAGGGGCCGGGGTCGCGCCCTGTACCGTCCCCGACGGCAGGCGCGTAATCTCGACCAGGAAGTCGATCATCACGCGCAGCTTCCGCGGCACGTGGCGGGTCGGCGGGTAGACGACGCTGATCGGCCGCCCCTCGACCGCGTATTCCTCCAGCACCTGCTTCACGGAGCCGACGGCCAGGTCGTAGCGCACCGTCCACCAGTTCGATTGGCCTATGCCGAGCCCGTGCAGCACGGCCTCGCGCAGGTAGTCGCCGCCGGTGACCACGAGGCTGCCACGCACGGGGACGTCGATGCGGCTGCCGCGATCGTTGAACGGCCATACCGGGCCGAAGTTCGAGACGATGCAGTTATGGCTCGCGAGATCCGCCGGTGTCTTCGGCTCCCCGTGGCGCTTGAAGTACGCGGGAGACGCCGCCGTCACTCGCGGGCCGTGGTTCAACACGCGCGAGACGCAGCGCGAATCGGTCAGGTTGCCCACCTGCACCGCGATGTCGAGGCCGCGCTCGATCAGATCCACGGGCTGGTCCTCGAACGAGAGGTCGAGGACGATCTCCGGGTAGCGCGCGGTGAATTCCGCGATGCGCGGCAAGAGCGTCAGGCGCCCGAACAATGCGGGAAGGGCCATGCGCAGCCGGCCTTTCGGCGTTTCGCCGGCGCTCTTGACGGAGGCCTCCGCATCCTCGATATCATTCAGGATCTGCTGGCAGCGCGCGTAGAAATCCCGCCCGTCGTCGTTCAGCGCCATCCGGCGCGTGGAGCGCGCAAGCAATTGCGTGCCGAGGTCCTCCTCGAGCCGGGCGACGGCCTTGGCGACTGCCGAGACCGACACGCCGAGCTGCGCCGCGGCCGAGGTGAAGCTGCCGCTTTCGGCCACCCGCACGAAGGAGAGCATTGCATGGAGCTTGTTCATACCGCCAAGTTCGATCGTGGACAAAAAGGAAAAACTGATTCTATAATCATAGCGGATTTGACGACAATCGCCTGCTAAAATCTCATCGTGGATTTCATGTTTCATGGGGGTTTTGGTGACCCCGATCTCGCGAGTGCGAGCGACGCTGTCTGGCGGCGTTCCACCGAAAGGCCGCGTTCGACCGGAGGGGTAGGGGATGTACGGGACTTCCGGCAGGCCCTTGGCTCTTTTGCCACGGGTATCACCATCGTGACCGCCCGGGCTCCGGACGGAGCCCTTGCGGGGGTTACGGCGAATTCCTTCTGTTCCGTATCGCTCGATCCCCCGCTCGTGCTCTGGTGTCTTGCCGGGAGCGCGCCCAGCCGGGCGGTCTTCGCGCATGCCACCCATTTCGCCGTGCACGTCCTCGCGGAAGACCAGCTGGACCTCTCCGACCGCTTCTGCAAGCCGTCCCGCAACAAGTTCGCAGGCCTGGAAGTGACCGAGGGGCTGGGCGGCGCGCCCCTTCTGGACGGCGTCGTCGCGTTGTTCGAGTGCCGCCGCGAGCAGCGTCACGATGCCGGAGACCACGTCATCCTCGTCGGCCGGGTGGAGCGCTACCACCATACCGACCGTCCGCCGCTGGTGTTTCACGGCAGCAACTACCACGGTCTCGGACGGCCCTGAGCCTCCGCACGTTCTCCGCGCCCGACGCGACCGCTGCCCGGGTGTGGTACCTTGCGTCCCTGACAAGGCGTCTCGATAGAGCGTCGATCGCAAGGAGGACAGCGCCATGGGAATTCCTCGAATCGGCTGGCTGGTTGCCGCCGCGTTCCTGCTGGCGGGTATCGCGCCCGCGCAAGCGCAGTACCCGAACAAGCCGGTCCGGCTGATCCTGCCATTTCCGCCGGGCGGCGGTACCGACACACTCGGGCGGCAGGTGGCGCAGAAACTCTCGGAGCAGATGGGTCAGCAGGTGATCGTGGAGAACCGGCCTGGCGGCGGCGCCAATATCGGCGTGGAGGTCGCGACGAAGGCGCCGCCCGACGGGTACACGCTGGTGATGATCACCCTGACGAACGCCATCGGGCAGACCGCCTACAGCAAGCTCAGCTTCGATCTCGTGAAAGACCTGGCCGGGATCACGCGGCTCGCCACCATCCCGCACGTTCTCGTGGTGCACCCCTCGGTGCCGGTCAAGTCGGTGAAGGAGTTCATCGCGTTCGCCAAGGCGAGGCCCGGCCAGCTCCTGTACTCGTCGTCGGGCAGCGGTTCCGCCGCGCATCTCGGGGGCGAGTTGTTCGCGAGCCTGACGGGGTTGAAGATGGTGCACGTTCCGTACAAGGGCGGCGGACCGTCCATGATCGCGCTGATCGGCGGGGAGGTGGGATCCTGTTTCGCGACCATGCCCTCGGCGGTCGCGTTCGTGAAAGACGGCAAGCTGCGCGGTCTTGCGGTCACTACGGCGCAGCGCTCGCCCGCGACGCCCGACCTGCCGACAATCGCGGAAACGGGTATCAAGGGCTACGAGCTCGGTTCGTGGTACGCGCTCGCGGCGCCGGCCGCTACGCCGAAGGAGGTCATAACGCGGCTCAACGCCGAGACGCACAAGGCCCTCAAGTATCCCGACGTGATCCAGCGACTCGGCGCTGCCGGCTACGAGATCACGGCCGGCACGCCGGAAGACTATACGGCCTACGTGCGCGAAGAGGTCGTGAAGTGGGGAAAGATCGTGCGTGCGATCAACCTGAAAGTTGACTAACCGAAGGTAAGTGGTCAAGCACCACGAGCCGTCGCCAGCAGTTGCCGGCGAACGTGTGGGACAGGTTCTAGTAGATCCCGAGTGATAGACCAACGGCCATTGCTGCGCCAACTTCTTCGCAACGAGCGAGGTGTTCTGCTGCGATAGTCTTCGGAGCGAGTATTGCCTCCGGCGTCTGTGCATGGGTGCAGACGATAATGGGCTCCGCAATCCGCTTCAGGCGCCAGCCGGTTGAGATGCGCTCGATCTGGCGCACGGCGTTCTCGCCGTCGCTGCCGGCGCACACCAGCGTCGCGTAGGGGCGTCCCGCGATGCGGTCGAGCGCCGCATAGTAGGTGCGATCGAAGAAGTCTTTCATGATCCCGGACATCGCCGCGAGATTCTCCGGCGTCACCCACACGTAGCCGTCCGCCCGCAACACGTCCTCGCCCCCGGCCTCGACGGCGCGCAGAAACCGTACCTCGACCTCCGGCTCCGTCGCCGCCCCGCGCCGCGCCGCCTCCGCCATCTGGCGTGCGCCGCCGGTCAGGGAGTGGTA